>Ga0114969_10000566_pt1 | contig 31891 bp, 29 predicted proteins | sample M_130807_MF_Meta_FD_87316 | JGI IMG/M metagenome (GOLD analysis project Ga0114969, IMG submission 87316) | Freshwater microbial communities from Lake Montjoie, Canada to study carbon cycling - M_130807_MF_MetaG | ecosystem: Environmental > Aquatic > Freshwater > Lake | place: Lake Montjoie...
ACGGGCGCTGGAGGCGCCATTGGCGGGGCCACAGCACGTGTTTGTGCGGCACTGGGCGCCAATCTTTTGATTGCAGACCTCAAAGCACCAACTGAGCTAGCAGCTGAAATTGGTGCGCGCGCTATGTCCTTGGACAACACCAATCGCGAAGATGTCAACGCTCTATTCAGGGATGCAGGACCACTGGACGCCATGATTGACACAAGCGGCTACTACGTCAAAGGTGACTGGCTCGATGGAGGTGACGAATGGGAAGAACTGTTCGAACGCACTATGGCCATCAATGTCAAAGGGCCGCTCAATCTCGTTCGTGCCTGTCTCCCCAGCATGATGAAGCGTGGCTGTGGCCGCATCGTCCTGACAAGTTCCATGGCTGCACGCAACGCTGGCTCAACACTTGCCGTAGAGCCAGCCTACGCTGCATCCAAAGGCGGACTGTCAGCACTGGTGCGCTACTTTTCACGTCAAGCTGCTGCTTCAGGGGTTGTGGTCAATGGCATCGCGCCTGGACCTATCCTCACTCCACTTCTGGTGTCAGCCAACCAACCCTTCGATCTGGAAAGCTACCCAATGAAGCGATTTGGTCAACCCGAAGAGATTGGCTGGCCCGCTGCTTTCTTGGCTTCTCGCGGTGCCACTTTCACAACTGGCGCAGTGCTTGATGTCAATGGCGGCATGTGCTTCTCTTGAGATCGAAAGCAAAATATGAACGACCTCACCGTGCTGTGGCAACCGGTTTGCATTGGACATGTCAAAACCCTCAATCGAATCTATATGCCAGCGCATCAGCCGAGTTATCCTGCCGCCGAATATGGTGCCTATCTGGCCGAGCGTGCTCGGGGCGGCGTAGGAATGATTGTCACGCATGGGTTTCACGTTCATCCGGCTAGCGCTCGTAATGGCGTCTCCCCTTGGGAGCCAACATGGGCCGATGCAGTCCGAAAGTTTGTCACGCCTCCTAAATTGATCGGTTGCCCTGTATTCGTGCAAATCACACACATGGGCGCGAGTGGGACGCGCCGCACAGATGACTTGAGCTTATGGGGATCTGTCCTGGCACCTTCAGCAATTCCATCTCCCGTGCACCGGGCGATGCCAAAACCAATGGAAGAAGAGGACATCGCGGAAGTGATTGAAGGTTTTGCTGCAACAGCTGCCAATGTTCAGGAAGGCGGCGGGGATGGTGTAGAGCTTCACGGGTCACATGGCTACCTCCTGAGCAACTTCCTATCGCCATATTGGAACCGGCGTGACGATGCTTGGGGGGGTGACACAACGCGGCGTGTGCGACTGGCCATCGAAATCGGCAAGGCTGTGCGCAAACGCTGCGGTGCCAACTTCGTAATCGGCATCAAGCTCAGTCTTGATGAATATATGGGCGATGCAGGCACCACACCGAGCGAAACTGTCCGCGTCGTGCAAATCCTGGAGCAAGAACGCTTATTTGACTACGTGTGTCTTTCACACACCGATTACCACCATAACCATAAGCTGATACCACCCGCATCGAGCGGAGAAACGGCCCCACTGGCAACTCAAGCTAAGCTTGTGCGGGACGCACTGGCAGGTCGAATTCCACTTTTGATGCAGGGCTCTGTTCGCGAGTTGAATACTGCAGCAAAAATTGTTCAGCACGGCCAGTCCGACTTGGTTGGGATGGTTCGCGCCCACATCGCTGACCCAGAAATCGTGAAAAAAGCTCGTGAAGGCCGCGCAGATGAGACCCGGCGCTGCGTGGGTGCTAACCAAGGTTGCTGGCGAAGATTAGGTCAAAACTTGAGCTGCACAGCAAACCCAGCTACTGGTCGCGAACTGACAGTTGGCATCGCAGTTATGAAACCATCTAACACACCACGCAAACTTCTAGTCATTGGCGCCGGGCCCGGTGGACTCAAATTTGCAGACACTGCCGCCTCCTTGGGCCACCATGTCACGGTATGGGAGCGTGGAGCACAAACAGGTGGCCAAGTGCGGTACGCCGGCATGTTGCCAGATTATTCATCCTGGAATTTCTTGGTGGATGATCTAGAAGCTTCTCTTCACAGACGTGGCGTACAAATTCACCTGAACACCGAAGCAACTGCAGACTTAGCAGAAAAATTTAGCGCACATGAAATTGTCATAGCGACCGGAGCAAAGTGGCAGACTGGGGGCTTTTCCACCTTTCGCACCGATCGCAACACCATCCCTCAAGCACTGGGCTCACATGTAGTAGATCCGGTCACCGCACTGGGCAAACTCGATGCGTGCGGTTATAAAGTGCTGATCGTTGACGATAATGGAGACTACCTGCCCATGGGCCTTGCAAGGTTGCTGGCCGCAAGCGGGCATGAAGTCACTGTGGTAACTTCAGATGCAATGAGCGGGCGAAAACTGGAAGCCACACTCGACTGGCCTTGGATCATGCCCCGTGTCGTTGAAGCCGGAATCAAACTTCGCACCTTAACCTATGTTGAAAACATCAGCAAAGGTGAAGTAACGCTAAAGGCCGTTCTGGGGGGCGCAATTGAGCGGGTCGCCGTTGATACTGTTGTGCTTAGCATGCTGCGAGAAAGTCAAGACAGTTTGTACCACCAACTCAAAGCTCGTGGATTGCGAGTGCGCAGAGTAGGCGACTGCATTGCACCGCGCGAAGTCGATGATGCAGTACTAGAAGGCTTCCGGGAAGCCCATGCACTGAGCTAAATCCCTTCGATCATAAAAAACCCATCAATGCACTCTTGTCATTGATGGGTTTTTTTATGCCTATTTTCTGGGCCATGTCTACCACATGTCCCATCGTTTATCGCTCAAAAGTCACCAATTCGGACATCATAGGCTTCCAGCTCTTGCCATCAAATTGCACCAACTGTGCTTGACGGATCGGGTAATAATCATCTGGACGATAGTTGACCTTCATGCCTGGCAAAAGCAACCCCAGTTCCACATCCTTCAAAGTGGTAACTTGTTTCAGTAAATTTTCACGCGTCAAGTTGTCCCCACAGCGCTCTAATGCCAGCGCCGCCAGCTGGGCGCCCATGTAGGTATATACCGAAGTCGTATCACCCGGATCGTCATTCGGTAGGTACTTCTTGAAATATGCCAAATAGTCCTGCATAGCTTTATCATTGGCCCATCGTGGATCTGAAGGTGTCTTGAACCAGGACGTGGAAACAAGTCCAATAGAATTTTCCAAGCCAGCAGGCGTGAGCACTCCAGTGATAGAGCTAGATACATAAGCGATCACGAAGAATGGTTTCCAGCCTATCGCACCTACCTTTCGAATCGCTTGTGCTCCAGCTTTGTTAGAAGTGAACACCAGCAAAGTGTCGGCACCTGAAGCCTGTAACTGTAATACTTGCGAATCGACAGTTGGATCCGATACCTCATGACTTACCTCCTTGACGATCTGGCCGACCTTGGAGCCCAAGGCCTCGCGCAACCCCTTCAGGTAGGACTTGCCAACATCATCATTCTGGTACAGCACTGCAATTTTTGCATTTGGCTTGTTCTTATTGATGTAACTTCCATAAATGCCCCCTTCAATGTTGTAGGCAAAGGAATAAGGCACTGTCCATGGCGTTGCCTTGGCATCATGCAAGCCTGGGCTTGATGCATAGAACAGCAACTGAGGCACCTGCTTAGCATTGAGGTACTTCTGAACCGAAGTCTGCATGGCGGTCCCCATTGAATTGACCATGGCCAAAACGTTATCGCTTTCGACCAATTTACGGGTCATCTCAACTGTTTTTGGAGGGCTGTAGGCATCGTCAAGGGACAGTAAATTGAGTTTACGTCCGTTGATACCACCCTTTGTCTCGTTGAGCATCTTAAAGTAAGCCACCGACATGCGGCCCACCATCGCATAGGCCGAACCAGGGCCGCTGTAGGCCACGGTCTGGCCCAGTTTTATCTCCGTGTCTGTCACACCAGGGCCATAGTTTTTTTGGGCGCTTACTGGCAATGCGGTGATCAAGGCAGCAGATGCAAGTAAGTAAATAAGGCGATTGCGCATGGTTCTCCTTTTTTGCGGAAAATGAACAACGATCTTGAACAAAGATCATCAAATTCAGCTCGAGTGAATCAAAATTATGAGGTGCCGTCAGTCCCCATGCGGCGTGACAAGATCTTCTCCCATCCAAACTCAACCGTCCCCCAGCAGGGGACTTACACCAGAACTGCCATCGCTTAGATTGGAAAGCATCTTGATACTTGAGGAGATGCCGCATGACTCGATCAGCCCAAGTCAGCCAACTGCCCGATGCACCAGTTCTGGACATTGATCCATATTCGATTGAAGTGCTACGTAACCCCTACCCTTTTCATGAGTCATTGCGTGAGGCGGGGCCAGTCGTCTTGATCAAACCACACGGCGTTTACGCGGTGGGTCGTTACGCCGAAGCAAAAATTGTTCTGACTGACTTTGCGCGATTTACCAATGTTGGCGGCATTGGTATTCAGGACATTCGCAAGCCCGGGGATTTTCGCATTCCCAGCAGATTGCTGGAGGTTGATCCTCCGGATCACACCAGCATTCGTTCAGTGGTGATGCGTATTCTATCGCCGTTGGTGATACGTCGCTGGAAGGATGGCTTTGAGCAAAAGGCCACCTCTATGGTTGAGCAACTGATTGAAAAACGTGAGTTCGATGGTGTGCAAGATTGTGCCGAAGCATTTATTCTTGCAGCCTTTCCTGCAGCAGTCGGGGTTCGCCTGCCACGCATCGAAACCTTGGCTATTGGCGAAATGCGATTTAACCAGAGCGGTCCTAAAAACGAGTTGTTCCACCGTGCGATGGAAAAAGCCCAGCCTTACCTCCAGTGGTTTGAAGAAACGGTGCAACGCAAAAGTGTACTTCCCGACTCTATTGCAGAACTTCTTTTCAAGGCCGAGGATGCAGGTGAACTCGGCGAAGGGGTGGCATCAAACATTCTTCGCAGTTTCGTGGGCGGTGGAACCGACTCGACCATTGCAGGCATCGGTTTCACACTTAACCAACTGGCTCGTTTTCCTGACCAATGGCTGCGTGTGCGCAGCGACCCGACCAGGGTCAAAGCAGCATTCGAAGAAGGCATTCGCATGGAGGCACCTTTCCAGGTTACCTATCGAACAACAATCAATGAAACAGAAATATCGGGCCTGCACTTGATGGCACAAACCAAGATAGGAGTGTTCCTGGGTGCCGCAAATCGGGACCCACAACACTGGAATAAACCAGACCAGTTTAACGTCGACCGTCCACAGCTGGCTGGCAACCACTTAGCGATGGGTACTGGCGTGCACGCATGCATTGGTCAGATGATCGCAAGACTTGAATCCGAAGCATTGCTCAGTGCATTGGCCAAGCGCGTCAAGTCAATCACACTAACAGGTGAAGCGACCTATCGCCCGATCAACCAAATGCGGATGTTAGATAAACTGCCTCTTCGCATCGACCCAATCTGAAATGTACTTGCCCACTTGCCCCGTACAAGGAAAGTAATCCTTTTACTGAAGAAATGACATGCAACCGGACAAGATGAACCTTTCTACCTCACTACCAACCACCGGCGCCTTAGCTGGCCTCAAGGTGATAGAAATGGGGCAACTCATTGCTGGACCATTCGCAGCGAAGACACTTGCCGACTTCGGAGCAGATGTCATCAAGATCGAGCCCCCCGGACCGGGTGATGCTCTGCGCAAGTGGCGCCTACTTAAAGACGGGACTTCCCTGTGGTGGCAAGTGCAATCCAGAAACAAGCAATCCATTGCACTGGACCTGGCTGACGAAGCTGCCCAGTCGATCGCGCGTCAGCTTATCAATGATTCGGATATTTTGATTGAAAATTTTCGTCCAGGAACACTGGAGCGTTGGGGGCTGGGGCCGGACGCTCTACTCCAAGCCAATCCTCGACTGATCGTGTTACGCGTCAGTGGCTACGGCCAAACTGGACCCTACCGTGATCGACCTGGATTCGGTGTTGTGGCTGAAGCCATGGGTGGCTTGAGGCACCTGACTGGCGAGCCAGGTCAAGTGCCAGTTCGCGTGGGCGTTTCGATCGGCGATACCCTAGCCGCTCTGCATGGTGCAATAGGTATTTTGGTGGCTCTACAAGAACGCCACAAATCTGGCAAAGGTCAGATCATCGATGTAGCCCTTTACGAGGCTGTGTTCAACGTCATGGAAAGTTTGCTTCCAGAGTACAGTCATTTTGGAACAGTGCGGGGACCATCTGGCAGTGCACTTCCTGGCATTGCGCCAAGTAATGCCTATCTATGCCAGGATGGTAACTATGTTCTTATAGCAGGCAATGGGGACAGAATCTTCCATCGACTTATGGTCGCGATTGGTCGTTCGGACTTGGCTGCAGATGTTTCACTTGCAGACAACGAGGGGCGCGTAGAACGCGTATCCGAACTTGATTCGACGATAGGCGCTTGGACAGCTCAGCACAACGTGCAAGAGGTACTCGCTGTATTGGAGCAGGCCGGCGTTCCGGTTGGTCGCATCTATACCGTAGCCGATATTATGGACGATCCGCATTACAAAGCGCGGGACATGTTACTCACATTGAGTTTGGATGATGGAACGAAACTCACAGTCCCGGGTGTTGTACCCAAGCTTTCCCGGACCCCCGGTATCCATCGCAATAATGCCCCAAAACTTGGCCAGGATACTGAAGCCGTTCTAAAAGGCATTGGCTTGACATCTTTACAAATTAAAGAACTACGGCGCCGTGGCATCGTAGCTTAATCGGATGGGGGAGACTTTTTTCTCAAAGGCTTTGTTTCGCTGCCCATCCAACGATTTTTAAGCAATGCCGCAACGCAAGCCGTCCCCTACGAAGGGGACGTGCTTCAAGACCATCATGACTTACGATGAACAAAATGAATAACACCACATTTCAGCGAAGAATCCTCCTAAAAGCTGCAGCCCTGGGAACAGGTTTGGCACTGACACGCGGTGCGTTGGCACAAAGTGACTACCCCAGCAAGCCCATTCAAATTTTCATTCCACATCCCCCAGGCGGGACAAGCGACCTTCTTGTGCGATACGTAGCGCAAAAAATGACGGCAGAGTACAAGCAAGCTGTTGTGATCCAAAATCGAGGTGCTGGCGCAGGCAGACCGGTACTCGCACAAGTAGCCAAGAGCCCAGCTGATGGCTATACGCTGTGTCACGGGTATGCGGGCACCTTTTCGATCAATGCTGGCCTGTACCGCGAGCAACTGGAGTATTCGCCCGCAAAGCACTTCGCTCCACTAGCACCGCTCGGAGAAGGCCAATTGTTTCTTGTTGTGCACCCGTCGATTCCAGCTCGTAACCTTGCCGAGTTCGTCGTCTATGCAAAAGCGAACCCGGGCAAGCTCAGTTATGCCACCTCAGGCATTGGCAGCACCAACCACTTTGCGTCAGAGTTACTTAAAACCGTGGCTGGTTTTGATTCCTTGCACGTACCCTTCAACGGAAGCGCCCCAGCTCATACCGCACTTATGGGTGGACATGTTCTCTGGACTTTTGATACAGGCAATATTTTGCAGTATGTCAAGTCTGGCAGACTCAACGTGATCGCACTGGGCGGAACACGAAGATTGTCTTCCATGCCAGAGTTACCTTCAATCAGTGAAACCTATCCCAGCTTTGAGGCTAAAACATGGCACGGCATGTTTGCGCCAGCTGGAACCCCAACTGACATAGTGAACAAGCTTAACCGTTCGATCACAATGGCAATGAAAGACCATGATGGCCTGCAACTGCTTGCCAGAGCATCGATGGACCCATTCGTTGCCACAGCTGACGAATTCACAGCATTCCTTCAGACTGACATAAAAAAATGGTCAGAAGTTGCGTTACGCGCCAACATCAAAGCCACCGACTGACCACCTTGGAGACAACCATGAGCCACTTAGATCAATACTCAATTGAACGCCTGATAGACCGCGCGATTATTCAAGACATTTTATTCAAATGGTGTCGTGCGGTGGATCGGCTCGACATTGATTCAGTCACGGCGCTATTCCATGAAGATGCACATGATGACCATGGCCCATACAAGGGTGACATCAATGGACTCAAAAATTGGATTCATAACCGTCATAAGACAATTCCCTTTTCCATGCATCAGCTGAGTAATATGCTGATCGAGTTCGCATCTGAAGATGTAGCTTCGGTGGAAACCACAGTTTGCAGTATCCAGCGCTACACGGCGGAAGGCAAAGAAAGCATGGCCCAACTTTCAGGTGGTGTACGCGGAAAAGAGGGCAGCGGTGCTGACATGATGGGTTCATCTCGTTACATCGATCAATTTGAACGACGCAACGGAAAATGGAAAATTGCCAAGCGAACAGTTGTTGCTGGCTGGCGGCAAATTGTTGAAGTTGATAGCAATGGGCCCAAAATGGGACCAGAGTGGCATGTTCAAAAACGCGACCTGACAGATTTCATCTTTAAAGCTCGCGAGGATCTTGGCATCGAATAAACATGATTGAAACTTCATTCAATTGAACTCTCAAGTGAAGCTACCAGGCCGTATTTTCAAACCTGAACAAGGCAAAAAATGTTCATTACTCTAGGCTTCTACAAGCGCAGGCCAGACATAAGCAGGGAAGATTTTTCTTGCCACTGGCGCGAAATACACGGCCCCTTACTACGCAATACGCCATCCATTTCTCGCTACTTACGTCGGTATGTTCAGCATCACTTGACGCCAGGAGTTGGCTTTAACAACGTGATGCCCTTGGACTGCGATGGATTCTCAGAAGCCTGGTTCGATACGATGCAAGATCGCCAAGCAATGCACGCCGAAAAAGAATTCCAGGAGCGTGTAATTCCAGACGAAGCCACTTTCATCGACATGTCCGCAACACGTTTTCTAATGTTTGACAATCAGGTCACACAAATTGGAGTTGACCTCATGCTTCAATTAAGCAGTAATCAAAATTGAAGACTATCATGGAGCGATTCCCCCCGTTGAGTGAAGACAAGATGGACGCTGCACAGCGCGAAATGGCCTTGCACTACCGATCGGGTTGGCGCAGCCAGTTGGCGCAAGCAGACGGTCGCCTCGGTGGACCACTTGACGCCATGTTGCGAAGCCCTGAACTGGCCAAACGGATTTCTCAACTCAGCGACTATTTCCGAACTGAGACCACCCTACCTCAACATCTCAACGAGATGGCGATCATCATGACGGCGCGCGACAACCGCTCTAACTACGAATGGGCGATTCACCGACCATGGGCCGAGCGTGAAGGTCTGCCCTGCTCAATCGGCGATGCACTGATGGCTCACAAGCGTCCTCCAGACATGAGCGCCCAAGAGGAGGCGGTCTATGAAATTCTGACCGAGTTGCGCGAACTGTTCGAAGTCACAGACTCAACTTTCACAAAGGCCAAAAAAGTGTTTACTGAGCGTCAAATTCTCGAGCTAGTTGCTGTTTCGGGCTTGTACACACTGGTTGCACGCGTGCTGGCAATTGCTGAGATTCCTGCACCGGGAAACAATCCAGACCCACTGGGTCGACAATCAAGTACAGCAAGTTGATGCAATGGACAAGGTCAAGTTACCGCCCTCACTGGCAAACCTCCACCCAAGTTCAATGCGCCTTTATTTCAAAACTCATTCAATAAATACGGCTAGCTCATCCGCATCATGACAATTAGTATCAGCCAGGGGAATGCTCAATGGTTATATGCAAATTGTTCGAAATTTTTTAACTCTCGCAGGCGATCTTTCAATGCAATATTCCGTGGAGTCACTTAAGGACCAAGTCGCCATCGTAACTGGTGGGGCAAGTGGCATAGGCCGTGCGATGGTTCTTGCACTTTTGAAAGTTGGCGCCTACGTCATCGTGCCAGACAATAATGAGCAGGCCATCATAGAACTCAAGGCAATGGCCAGCAGTGACAAGCTGCGCTGTAGCCTTACCGATCTTGGTCAGCGAGAAGCGGGGCCAGCCGTCATCAATCTGGCCTTAAAAGAATTCAAGAAGATCGACATTTTGATAAATAACGCTGGTGTCGGCCGCCATCTTATCAAGGACGATGTGTTCTTCAATCCACCTCGCTTTTGGGATGCTTCACCACAAATGTGGGAAAAATTCATCGCCATCAATACCAATGCACCTTTTTTCCTCATGCATGCCGCCATTCCGCACATGATAGAACAGGGCCATGGCCGCATCATCAACGTAACTACCTCGCTTGATTCGATGTTGCGTGGTGGCATGTCACCTTACGGGCCAACCAAAGCTGCAGCCGAGGCACTGGCTTCCGTTGCCGCCAATGACTTGAAAGGTACTGGCGTGACAGTCAACATTATCGTTCCCGGTGGTACAACAGACACCAACATGATCCCAGATCATGTCCCTATCGACCGAAACTCACTTCTACGTCCAGAGGTCATGGTGCCGCCATTGCTATGGCTGCTCTCGTCGCATGGCGATAACACAACTGGCATGCGCTTTCGGGCCAACTTATGGGACCCTGAAGTTTCGGTTGAGCAGGCGATCGCTACCTCAGGCGCATCGATTGGTTGGATGGAAATGGCACAAGGCCAAATGCTTAATCTAGTCAAAATCAAGAGCTAACTATCCCCATTTTCAGCAAGGAGAGACCTCATGCACAACCAACAAAATTATCGTTTTATCGAAGTGCAGAAAATCGCCGGGGCTTTAGGTGCCGAAGTCACTGGCGTGAATTTGAGTAAACCGATGAGCGATGAAATTTTTTCAGAAGTGCGGCGCGCTTTCTTTGAAAATTTAGTCATCATGTTTCCTGAACAAGTGCTGGATGAAGACCAGCAATGTGCGTTTGCTGCGCGCTTTGGCGCGTTAACCAAGTCAGCTGGACTGGCTGGCGACAGTCGCGTCTTTATGGTGACAAAAAAAGCTCAAGACAAGGGGCGCAATATTGGTGGACATTGGCACGCTGACGGGACACAAGCTCAACGCCCCCCGCTTGGAAGTGCGCTCTATGCTCAAGAGATACCTCCATTTGGAGGTGATACGATGTTCTGCAACCTCTACATGGCCTATGACGCGCTATCACCCGGCATGAAAGAGCTCGCCGAAAGCTTGATACTCGTGCACAGCGGCAGCATGGGCTACGGCGGAAAGGGACACGACGCGCAGGAATTCATCGACAAGAACAAACACTTATACGACTTTGAGGCTGGACGGATCGACGCAGAGCATCCCCTGGTGCGTATCATTCCTGAAACAGGAAAGAAGGCGCTGTATGCGCCATCACCGATGTCCTTTTATTTCAAGAACATGTCAGTAGATGACAGTGCTCCTTTGATACGCTATTTTCAGGACATAGCTACAAAAGCAGAGTTCACCTGTCGATTCAGTTGGACAAAAGGCGGCCTACTTCTGTGGGACAACCGAGTCACCTACCACTACGCCCTGAACGACTACTTTGGCTATGACAGGATCATGCGCCGAGTACAGATTGAGGGTGAACGCCCTTACGGTCCAGCCATGCCGCTGGCGAAGGACGCGGCTCACAAGCAAGCACTCGTCACTGGCAACTGAACGCCACTCCCCACAACTGGGCCCAGAATCATCCCTTTGGGCCATAGAATTCGCAGGAAATATATTATGCAGCGTCGTCATTTTTCCCGGGCCATTGGAGCTAGCGCGGCCCTCATCGCATTGTCTGAGTACGGGTATGCCCAGACAGGCACGCGTTACACGCGTCTCATTCTGTCTTCTTCGCCTGGTGGAACAGCCGACGCGTTATTTCGCATCATGGAGGAGCCTTTGCGTGCCGCCCTAGGCCATGCCATCGTCATTGATTACAAACCGGGTGGCGGTGGCGGCACGGGCCACATGGAAGTTTCGCGGGGCTCTCGCGACGGGTCAGTGCTGGGCTATGCATACAGTGGCCCAATGTCCACCATTCCAATCATGCGCCCAGACATAGGCTACGACCCACTGAAAGATTTGGTGCCGGTGTCCATGATCATGAAGGCCCCACTGGTCCTCATGACAAATCCACGAATCCCTGGCAACGACGTCGGCGCATTGCTTTCCTACGCAAAAAACCAGGCAAATGGTGTGAGTTGTGGCAATGCAGGAGCCGGCGGGCTTGGCCACCTAGCAGCTGTGTTATTCGCAAATCAATCCGGGATGAAGACTCTTCATGTTCCCTACAAGGGAACAGGTCCGGCTGTACAAGCTCTATTAGGCGGCGAAATTGACATGGTCTGCACTGTGACATCGGATGCCATTACCAACCTAGCCAAAGCCGGGAAAATCAAGATCATAGGAGTCGCTTCTGAAAGCTCTTCACCATTGGTGACGGGCGTCCCCCCAATTTCACAATACGTACCCGGCTTCAATGCGGAAGTCATGCATGGCATCGTTGCACCGCGCGGCACACCAACTGAAGTGGTAGAGAGGTTCAATGCCGCCTTCTTCAAAGTGCTATCCGACAAGAGCATTCAGGCGCGTTTCCTAGCCAATAGCAGCATTGCCATGCCAACCACACCTGCGCAGTATGCACAGGCTATCGCTCAAGAATATGAGTTATGGGCAAAAGTGATCAAGCAAACGGGCATCAAAGCCGAATAGGCCTCTTTATATTCTCAGTGATTTGTCATGAAAATTTCCCAACTCAAAAAATTTCCAGTGCTGCTAGCTGTGTTATTTTCTGCCACCGCCTGCTTGGCTCAGGACGTCTACCCAAGCCGCCCGATTACAGTGGTAGTACCGTTTCCGCCTGCATCAACCTCGGATATTGCTCTTCGTGCCGTTGCCCAAAAGATGTCTGAAATACTTTCCAAGCCAGTCATCGTCGAAAACCGCCCAGGAGCGAATGGTCAGATTGGCAACTTATACGTCGCTCGCAGTAAGCCCGATGGCTACACGCTAGTGGCCGGCAGTGCCGCAACGCTGACAGTAGGGGCCGCGTTTGCAAAAAATTTACCTTATAACGTTGAAAAAGATTTTGCTCCAGTGTCGCTGATCGGCGTGATTGCGCCGATGCTCGTCGTCAATAAGAATTTACCTGCTCAAACGATCGACGAACTTGTTATTTTGGCAAAGGCCTCACCCGGAAAGCTAAACTACGGCGTCTCTTCACAGACTTCTCGCCTGCTTGGTGAGATTTTCAAATTAAGTACCGATTCCCATATCGTCGACATAGCCTACAAGGGCCCTGCAGAAGTTGCTCTGGACCTTCTTGCTGGCCGCATCCATATCTCTTTTGAAGCACCCGGTGCTGTCATGCCCCATATACGAGCTGGCACACTAAAACCTCTGGCTGTGATGGGAACCATCCGATCATCCACGCTGCCGAATGTGCCCACCGTACGTGAAGCTGGCTACAAGGGACTGGAGCTTGAAGGATTTATTGGCTTGTTGGCCCCTGCGGGCACCGCGAAACACATTGTTGAAAAACTCAGCTCAGCGATGGCAGCTTCTCTCACATCAAGTGAAATCAGAGCACAATTAGAAACGATGGGCATGGAGCCTCGCGCGTCAACCCCTGCTCAATTCTCAGAAAAAATAAGCAACGATTACAATCGCCTTTCAGCTGTGATCAAGGCGGCCGGGATTGAACCACAATAGTATTCAGCAAGCGTCACTTTCCCCGTGCTATTTGAGACCACTTAAATCATTCATCCAGTTTGATCTGGGGATTGGCCTTGAGCACCTTCGTCCAGATAGCGGTGTCTGATTTCCATGCGGCATACAGTTGATCTGGGGAGCCGCCGACCGCATCCATTCCCAGCATATTGAAACGCTCTACGACTTCTGGCGACAACAAAGCACGTCGCATCTCAGCACTCAGGCGCTGAGTTAGCGCCTTGGGCGTCCCAGTTGGCGCATAGGCGCCATACCAGCCCTTCACAACGAAGTCTTTAACGCCGGCCTCAGCCATGGTTGGAACATCGGGAAGAGTTTTCATGCGTGCGTCAGAAGTTTGTGCTAGCGCACGCAATTTGCCCGATTGAATTAACGATTGTGCCGATGCAGAAGGCAGAATCATCATTGTGACTTCTTGCGTCATAACAGCTTGGATGGCAGGTGTCTGACTTTTATAAGGCACATGCAACAGATCAATATTTTCCTGTATTTTAAGTAACTCGCCTTGCAGATGGACGAGGGTACTCTGCCCAGATGAGCCGAAAGTTAACTTGCCCGGGTGAGCTTTGGCATAAGCAATTAAATCTTTCAGTGATTTATAGGGGCTGTCTGGGCTGACGATTACCACAGAGGCGAAAGTCGACATCAGCGAAACTGGCTCGAACGATTTTTCCATATCGTACTGAGGCTTCTTGCTGAGCAAGGGGTAGAGGATGAAAGGACCTGTACCTGTGATGACAGCCAAGTGACCATCAGGTGAACCATTGGCCGCTATCGCTACACCCAAGGTACCACCCGCCCCTGCTTTATTTTCTACGATCACAGATGAGTTCATTAAAAGGTTCATCTTCTGCGCCACAGCGCGCACGATGGTATCGCCATCGCTTCCGGGAAGTGTTGGGGCTATTAACGTTATCGTCTTCGAAGGCCAATTTGACTGGGCTGAGGAAACGCCACAAAGCAAGATCATCAAGCTAGCCATGAGCCAGCGGTAGGCAATATTCATGTACATCTCCATAAAAATATGTTGCGTTAATCGTCCAGAACCTGGCCGTTAAACTTAAACAAGTATTGGCAATTACACTGGCAACGTCTGTCCCCTCCAAAGGGACATCACTCAATGCTGCCCAAGTACGTTAATTCCTGAACACTTAGTTTCAAGGGTACTTGACCGAGATTTGGTGGATATGCGTATTCGGTTTATGAATTGGAGGGACGCATGATACCTGCGACAAGACCACCATCGACAAGAAGCACATGCCCATTGACATAGGATGATTCATTGGACAGCAAGAACAAGGTTGCGTAGGCGACTTCCCAAGCGGTGCCTTGACGGCCAAAGGGGTAATTGCGTGAACGATTAGGGTTGCGCTGCATTTCAGAACGCCCAAGCGGTGTATCTATCACCCCAGGGGCAACCGCATTGCAACGTATGCCCTTGGGCTCTCCAGACATGGCCATGCAACGTGCAAGAACATTCAGTGCAGCCTTTGATGATTCATAAGCTGGTGATCGAGAGCTAGAACGAATACTGGCCAACGAAGAAATCATCACTGCAGATGATCCTGGTTGCATTAGATCAAGTGCGGTTTGGCAACAGAGCATGGGGCCACGCACATTGACACGGTATTCACGGTCCCAGATTTCAGCAGTCAACTTCTCCATTGGAGTGCCTTGAATGATGCCAACGTTGACAACAAGTCCATCAAGACCGCCTAGTGCCTTTGAAGCTTGATCGAACATGCGCTGAATCTCTTGTGGGCTTTCAACATTCGCCTCGACTGCGATGGCCGTGCCACTGCTTGCCACAATCATGTCTGCTGTAGCTTGAGCACTTTCAAGGCTCATGTCTGCACATACTACCGATGCGCCCTCCCGAGCCATTAACAAGGATATTGCCCTGCCATTTCCAACAATGTCCAGGTCAGGGCCCGGACGTTGCCCCGCGCCAACCACCAGCACGCGTCTTCCTCGCATTCTTTGACGACCAGGCGTTTGGCCCAGGGCTTCCTCGTGAAGTTGGATTTCAGGTGCTATTTTTTTGTACATTGTTTCAATCACTCTGATTTCAAGCCAGACTCTTTAATAACCTTCGGATAACTTAAAGCTTCCCCTTTGAGGGTTGCTGCAAACTGATCGGCAGTAGCCGGCCAGACCACCATGCTCAATTGTTCAAGCTTGTTGCGAGTTTCAGGTTCCGCCAGAACTTCGTGTACTTGCCTCTGAATTTGATCAATGACGGCTCCGGGTAGTCCGGCCGGGCCAAGCAGACCAAGCCAAAACTGGTACTCCAACCCTTCAAGTCCCAACTCGCGAAAGGTTGCGATTTCTGGCATGAATGGGGATCTACTTGTTCCCGTTACGCCAAGCAATTTGACTTTCCCACTTCTGCCAAACCGAACTGCATCAGCAGCGGCCAAAAAAGCAAACTGAATGTCCCCACTCAAAATCGCGTTCAACAAAGGGGCTCCGCCACTGTAGGGAATGTGGACAAAAGTGCCACCTCCAGCGGTGCTAATAATGGTACCCAGCAAATGTGACATCGCACCGTTGCCAGAGGATCCAAAAGATACTTTTTGGCTACTTGTCTTTTCCAGTTGCAGCAACTCACGTAAATTTTTCACTGGCAATGAGGAGGGCACAGCGAGAAATAAGGGCTGCAGGGTTAGCCCTGTGATTGGCGTCAAATCCTTAGATGCCTCAAAGCCGACACTCGCGTTTAGCAAAGGTGCAATAGAGATTTGTCCTGGTGTAGCCAGCACAAGAGTGCGGCCATCTGGTTTGGCTTTAATCACATACTTGGTGCCAATTCCACCATTGGCTCCTGGTCGGTTTTCAACAACCATGTTTTGCCCAAATTTTTCCTGCATACGCTGGCCAACAATGCGAACTGTCGCATCGCCCGCTCCCCCGGCAGGAAAGGGAACTGTGACCATAATTGGGGGTGAGGAGACGATCTGCGCAAGCGCAATTCCACCAAGCATTGCAGCAGCTACGACCATGATTCGACTGAGAGTTTTCAACATTTATCTCTTTTTTTGAATATTTTTAAAATCTCATTTGGACTGAACGCTTAATTTCTAATCACAGAGAAATAAGTGCCAAAATAGTCTGAGTTGTTTTCATGGACAACCAGTTGGAATCGTTCCATCAGAGAATATTTTGCAAATTAATTTTAGATCTTTTTAATGCCATGATCTGTCCCCCTTTAGGGGGATTCTCAGATAGGCTGGCATTTCTAGAATAAATAAACTTTTAACAACACTCGAGAATGCGATGCTCACCAAAGAACAAATAATGCAGTTCAACGAATTCGGGTTCGTAAGTTTGCCAGGGCTTTTCGATGCAAACGAGATCGCCGTCCTCTCTGCAGAAACACACAGGGTGTTCGAGTTGCAGCGGCCCGAGATCATTCGAACTGATGACGGTCAGCCCCGTGTGGCCATGGCGATGCATTGGTACAGCGACATTTTCAAATCTCTGCTGCATCACCCCAAACTTCTAACTCCAGCAAATCAACTTCTTGGCGAGCCTTTCTATTGTCATCAGTTCAAAGTTGTCACCAAGGCCCCCTTTGGCAAGGTTCCTTTGCCCTGGCATCAAGACTACGGAACATGGCATGAAACCGATGGGTTGCCCGAACCCAAGGCAATTACGATTGGTATCTTTCTTGAAGAAGTCACTGAGTTCAACGGGGCCCTTGCCTTCATTCCTGGCTCTCACCTTGATAAACCCATGGAAACACAGAGTGAATTTTTCCCAGGCAAGGCGATTAAATCAATCACCTTAGGGCCCAAAGTTTTGACTCCACTGATCGAAAAACACGGCATCAATGCGCCTAAAGGCAAGGCAGGTACAGTTGTAATTTTCGACTCTCGTGTCGTTCACGGTTCGGGAACAAACCAAACGCCTTGGTGGCGTCACATCGTATACATGAGTCCCAATCCACTGAGCAACCGTGGGGCAAAGGCTGGCCGGGACGAGATGTTCGCATTGAGAGAATTTGAGGCCTTGGAGCCCAATAATGGCCTCTTGATAAAGTAATGAGTGAATCGCCAAGTTGCTTAAAAAATTCCTGCGAATCTCTCAGTCTTTTTGTGGACTGGAAGTTGCAATAAGGCGCTCGGCTGCAAACACCGGAGCCGCAACACTCATGGCATCGCGCACGTAAGGCGCGCCTACGTAGCCCACAAGTTGCAACAACGCTTCAGTTAACTCTTTCTCGCTCCATCCTTCATTCATCGCCATACGCAGGTGCTCAGGTAGCACACCAATGCGCCCCGTAGCAGTGTCAGAAATGACACAAATCAAAATGCGCGTCTTGATATCCAGACCCGGCCGGCTCCAGATGCCTCCGAAAATCACCTCAGTCGACAAGTCAATAAACTCTTGCATTGCCGGGTCTTGGTAGTTGACTTCCAATTCAGCCATGCGCTTGGTCCCCAGCAATTTGCGTCGAATATCAGCGCCTTGCTTATAAAGATCACTGTCTTTCATCGAATCACTCCCTTATAAATTAGCCAAAGATTCGCGGCAATTTTAGAATTGCATCTCTGCAAAATTCTGCTCATCAGAAAGGACCCATAGCCCTTGCCCGAAGTAGCCTACGCGATGTTGTGCTTCTCAGTTAACGCTCTCAATTCGGGCGGCCTTCACAACCCCCTCCCATTTGACCCATTCAGCTGCCATGTATTTGTTGAATTCAATGTAGGGGATCGCCGCAGGCTCCTGTCCAGTGGCCTCTAGTCGAGGACGCATCTCTGGCGAATTTACAAATTCCATTACTGAATCGCTCATCTTTGCGACGATTTCAACCGGGGTATTGAGGGGAGCAAAGATACCGACCCATGAAGCCACATTGAGGCTGGGGATGCCAGCTTCCGCAAAAGTGGGCACGTTCGGCAACAAAGGGTGCCGCTTCTCGCGCATGATGGCGATACCTTTGGCTTTGCCCTGCCTTATCAACGGGGCCAAAAATGTGGGTGAGGCCGAAATAAGGTCCACATCGCTCGCCATGAAACCGTTGGCCGCATCCGTTGCTGATTTGTAGGGCACGTGCAACATGTCGATGTTTGCTCGATTCTTCACCACTTCGACCGATAAATGTTGAATGCCGCCTGTGCCACCGCTTGCAAAGCTAAGGCGACCTGGATTGAGCTTCGCATGGGTGATCATGTCCTTCACGTTATCAAAAGGAATTTTGGGTGTTGCAGCTATAAGTAAACTGGCCTCTGAAATTTTTGCAACTGGGATAAAGTCTTTAGAAGAGAATTGTGTATTTTTATTGACAAGTGCCAACAATATTTGCGTATCTTGAGCACCCATGATAAAAATGTAACCATCAGGCGCTGCCTTTGCCACATATGAGGCCGCAATCGCGCCAAGCGCCCCGGGCCTATTTTCAACCACTACGTTGGCACCCAGTTTTGTTTGAAGAAAAAGTCCAAACAGTCGAGTCACAGTATCGACAGAAGAAGCGGCTGCCCCAGGCACAACCAGCTTGATTGGTCGGGCGTTTGGCCAATCCTGAGCTTGCACTGCCGAAATATGCATTATTGCTGCAGCGAATAGGCCCCAACGCAGGATTGTCACAATTCGAGAGGCCAAGTATGAAATCATGAAATACTCCAAGCAAAAATTGTTCAATATTCAACTCAATCCTATCCTTTGATGTCCAAACCGTGTGTCCCGCTTGAGGGTGACTTTACAAATGCAGTGCGATAACTATATTGAGGCTATTCCATGGACAAATTAAACTCTTCGGGCTCTCAAAACCCTCCTGCTGTGAGATGGCCTGACTTTGAACACACTGGCCCTGGCACCATTGCAGGCCAATACATGCGCTCATTTTGGCAGCCGGTTCACCTTTCTGCGTCACTTGAGCGTGGTCGCGCCAAGCCACTGAACGTGATGAGTCAGCAGTTCACCCTTTACAGAACTGAAAGTGGTCGCGCCCAGGTCGTGGCTGACCGTTGTTTGCACCGTGGAACCGCATTGTGGACAGGAACAGTCGAAGGCGAGGCCCTGCAATGCTTCTATCACGGGTGGCAGTACGATGTGCAAGGCAAATGTATCGCCCGCCCAGCTGAGACAACTTGCCCTGCTCACCTTCACATCCGGAGCTATCCTACGCAAGAATGGGCGGGTTTTATTTTTGCCTTTTTAGGTGAAGGTGAGCCCCCCCCGTTTCCTATGCTGGATGTTTTTAATGGCTCTGGTGCTCTAGTGGCCAATGCTCCGATTCGACCGTTTAATTATTTCAGCCAAATTGAAAATGGGATGGACGAGGTACATTTCAATTTTGTGCATCGTATCTCACGCTTCACAGAACAGGGTATGAACTCCGAAATTCCAAAGCTCAGCTGTGAGGAAACGGCCTACGGCCTCGCACGAATTTCAACTCGCGCAGGCGTCAAGCGTCTAAACCACTTTCTCATGCCCAATGCCAACATCGCTATTCTTTTCGGCGCATGGCATCTTGTGTGGCGAGTACCCATTGACGACCATTCGCATATCAGCTTCACGGTGGATTATTTCGATGGCTCGCAAGATGAAGTGCGCAATTGGCGCATTCAACAGGAAGCCCTCGTGGCTCGCATCGCAGCGGCGGCTCCTGCGGCTGAGGTGGCTGCGGCAGTGCTAAGGGGAGAAATACAACTGAAAGATGCCCTTGACCATCCGGATCTGCTTTCTGTGCAAGACGGTGTTGCACTAGCAGGCCAAGGCGTCATAGCAAATCGCAAGAACGAGCTACTTGGTCATTCCGACATGCAGATCATACGGATGCGACGTTTGTGGGCCCAGGACCTAACCCATATCCAAGAGGGCCGGGCTTCACGTCGCTGGGTTTGGCCCAGACATCTTGAAATGACCACCGGTTTGAAGAAAGACGAAGTTACATGAGACAAAAAGGAATGCGTTATGGATACCAGTAGCTCGAGTCGACGTAGCTTCTCAGCTGCTGTGGCCAGTGGGATCGCTCTTGCAGCCTCACCGCGAATTTTTGCGCAGTCCAAATGGCCCTCCAAGTCAATTACTTGCACAGTGGCCTTCGCTCCAGGAGGAGGTACCGATTTTGTGATGCGCACAATCGGGCCCGCACTCAGTGCACGATTAGGCCAACCATTTTCAATTGACAACAGGCCAGGGGCTTCGGGAGTTTTAGCCGCGCAGCATGTAGCCCAGGCCCAAGCCGATGGGCACACATTGTTTGGAACCGATGGTGGCGCGGTAGTCATAAATGCCGCGGTTTTCCCTAAGCTACCCTATGATCCAAGGAGAGACTTGGTTCCTGTAGCAATGGTCATTAGAGCACCTGTTCTGATTTTGGTGCACCCCTCCTTCCCTGCAAATGACCTGCGCGGAATGGTTGAGATAGCAAGACGAGACAAGACTTTCAGTTATGCCTCTGTCGGGCAAGGCACCTACCAAAGCCTGGCCATGGAATTACTCAAACGCAGCGCAAAATTCGAAGCCCTGGACATACCCTACAAAGGCGGCGCGCCTGCAGCACAAGCAGTCATCGCAGGTCAAGTTCCTGTGATGGCACAAGGCGCCGTTGCAGGCATACCGCAAGTACGAAATGGCACGCTGAAGTGCTTGGCCGTTCTGACACGCAAACGAGTAGATGCAATACCCAATGTACCAACGGCATTGGAGCAAGGTTTTGATGACATTGACCTCTATCCTTGGGTTGGTGTTATGGCCCCGCGCGGAACACCCTCGGAAATTGTCTCTCGTCTTAATAGTGAAATCAATGCCGCCACAATGACGCCAGAAATTAATAAGCGCTTTAAAGATCTGGGCATGGAGCCTTTTTCAATTTCACCCGAAGCATTTGGTAATTACATAGAAAACGAGATCGCAAGGTTGCACCCGCTAATTCGGTCGCTGAACATCAAACTGGATTAAAGGAAAAGCTCATATGAATACTTTGCCACTTATTGACTTTCACCATCACGGACGTCCGGCCAGTTTTTACAAAGCCTTGAACAACCGTGGCATTACCATTTTCGGTGGCAGAGGTTTCCCACCAGCTTCAGATCCTGAGGCAACGCTGGCGATGATGGACCGTGTCGGTTTGTCCCAAGTGATCATTTCCGCGCCAGACGCAGAGTCGCTTTTTTCAGACAAATCATTTGGCCAAGAGCAGGCTCGCAGCATCAATGAGCACTTTGCCTCAATGGTTAAGCGTTGGCCGAATCGCTTTGGCGCCTTTGTCACACTGCCTATGCCTCACATCCAGGAGTCTCTGGACGAGATAAAGTATGGCTTGGATACCCTCGGATTCGACGGCGTGCTGATCCTGAGCAGTTGCTTGGGCCGGTATTCTGGCAGCGCTGAGTTTGACCCCATTCTCGAGGAATGTAACAGGCGGGGTACATTGGTCTTTGTGCATCCCGCCACACCGGTTGGCATGGACCTGCTCAAGATCAATATCCCCTCCTTTGTTCTCGAGTTTGTCAACGACACCACGCGATGCATTACCAACATGTTGATGAACGACGTGCCACGTCGTTTTCCAAGGATTCGCTTCTTATTCAGTCACGCCGGGGGCAATATCCCCTTTCTGGCTCCTCGCCTCGCTTTGCTGGACTTGTTTGCCAATCCCGATAACACACTGACGATACCTGAGGCTCGCGCAAAGGCACTGGCAGGAATTCGCAATTTCTATTACGACACAGCCTTGTCAGCAGTGGACTCGGTGTTCAGCACGCTAAAAGATACCGTAGGTTTGGATCGTGTGGTATTTGGCTCAGACGCACCGCAGGCTCCGGAAAGCTTTGTGGCGGCGACTGCACAAGGGCTGCGTGAGTCAAAGGTGCTTTCAAATGAAGAAAAGTATGCGATAGCACAGGGCACCGGCCAGCGCTTATTGCCTCGTCTGTTCCCAGATGTAAAGACCGACTTAGCAGGCCCCCTGATCTAGTCCTAGTTTCGAATTGCACAAAAGGAGTTCCACATTGAAAACCTCACTCAAGTCCCTGTTCATCATCGCACTGTCGAGCCTCTTTGCACTTGCTTATGCACAGACTTTTCCTTCACGCCCAATTAAACTGATCGTCGCAGGCAGTCCCGGTGCGTCGACAGACGCCGTTGCGCGCGCGCTTTCTCTGGGCATGAGCGAGCGCTTAGGCGTACCAGTGGTGGTAGAGAACAAAGCCGGCGCTAATGGTGTGGTGGCAGGCATGATCGTCACAAAGGCTGCGGCAGATGGTCATACACTTCTGATCACTCCTTCCGATTCGCAAGTTCTTGCTCCGCTCATCACCAAGGACCTCCCGTATTCAACAGAAAGAGACTTCACGCCTATTGCCAAAGTTGCAGAGCTGAACTTGATGTTCGCAGTCTCGTCAAAGGTCTCTGCGAATACCATCACAGAACTGGTGGCGCTGGCAAAGTCGCAACCAGGCAAGCTCACCTACGGCAGCAGCGGATTGGGTGGCGTGCAGCAACTTACCGTTGAGATGCTGCGTCAACGCGCTGACCTCGATCTTCTGCATGTGCCTTATAAGGGCGGTGCCGAAGTTGCTCAAGCCATCGCCTCTGGCGAAATTGATATTTTTGCAGGTTCACCTTTGCTGCTTGCGCCGCTGGCAAAAGCCGGCAGGGTTAAAGCCATCGCGATCGCCAAAATGTCACGTGCTGAAGTTCTGCCAGATATGCCAACCATGACCGAGTCTGGTTACCCGAATTTTGTTTCTTCCTCGTGGTATGGCGTGTTCGGTCCTGCCAAAATGCCGCCGGAGATACTGAAGTCGCTCAGCGATGCAATTGTGGCTACAGTCAACTCGCCCGAGTATGTCAAACGCATGGCCAACCTCAGTGTGGAGGCTACTGCAATGGGCCATGTGGAGTTTGCAAAGTACACATTGTCTGAGTCCAAAAGCTGGCGAGTGTTGCTTGAAAGTTCAGGCATCAAAACCGTGCGTTGAATCACCTCAGAATTTTTATGACTACTAACTTTCGTGAAATTCCTATAATCCCTTCCGATGAATTTTCGCAGACGCGACTAGATATTGATCGCGCACGGCACACGCCTGGCTATATCTATTCCTCTCCTGAAATCCTAGAGCGTGAGAAGCGTGAAATTTTCATGAAAGAGTGGATTTGTGTAGCACGGCAGGAAGAGTTGCCAAAATCGGGCAGCTACATGGCATTTCGACTCCTCAACGAGCCTGTCGTTATTTGCCGCAATTACTCTGGTGAAGTAAAGGCATTTCGTAACATGTGCGCACACCGCGGAGTCGAGGTGGCCAAGGGGACTGGCACGGCACGCCTTTTTATGTGTCCGTACCACGGATGGACTTACGATCTCGACGGGCAGCTTCAAAAGGCGGACTTCACGCAGAGCATGCAGGATTTCGATATTTCCAAGTGCAAACTACCCTCCATTCGTGTTGATGAATGGGCCGGCAATATTTACATCTGCTTTTCGCATGAGACGCCCCCTTTGCATGAGTTTTTGAAAGATCTGATTGACGAATACGCATTCTTTCGCCTAGAGGATTGCGCAGCGCCACGTCGACTGACCATGACTTTCAATTGCAATTGGAAACTCGTTGTAGAAAATAAGATCGACATTTATCACGTTAATGTGCTACATCGAGGAACAATCGGGGCACAGACGGATTACACCGTAGTTGATTTTGATGGTAAACAAAGTCGTCTCACCAGCCGCGGGGGTGTCAGTATCCATTACCCGGGTGCAATGGGCCTGCCAGGAAAGCGCGACATCATGGGTCGTATTCCTTGGTTCACCCAAGAAATGGAAGGCTGGGGGTCGCATGTTCGCCACACCCCCAACTTCCATCTTGTTGGACGGGCGGACGGCTTTCGCATGTCCACAGTGGTGCCTATCGCAGTTGACAAAACAGAAGTTTGGTTCTGGTACCTCTTTCCGAAATCGGCTCAATCCGACCCGGCATTCGAGGAGAAGTACAAACAGTACGAGGACTTCGTGCTTTCAGTTTTTGATGAAGATCGCGAGATGATTGAATCTTTGCAAAATTCATCGATGAGCCTTGGCCTGGAACCGGGTCCCATGGCAAGGCTAGAAGGCGGTATTCACCATACGCTGAATCATTATCTTGACAGGATATTTCATGGCATCAAACCCTGAACGCACGAGAGTAGCCCTGGTCACTGGGGCATCCCGTGGCATCGGATTTGACATTGCGCAGGCTTTGCGAGATATGGGACTGAGGGTAGCGATCGTTGACATACGCAATCAAGTCCTCGATTGTGCTTCGCGCTTAGGTGAACCACAGGAGAGCATGGCTGTCTGTGGCGATGTCTCGCAAGAGGATGACTGCATCAGCATCGTCAAACAAGTTTCAGCCTGGGGCAACGGCATTGATGTCTTAGTGAATAACGCAGGTATCACAATTAAAAACGGCAAAGACCGCTGGCTGACCGAGGAAACCAGCTTGCACGATTGGAAACGCACATTGGATGTGAATCTGACAGGCACATTTTTGATGTCCCGCGCGTGTGTGCCATTGATGAGAGAGCGCAGCTGGGGACGTATAGTGAATATCACTTCGCAGGCCGCTCGCTCCACTTCCCGTTTTTCAGGCAGTGCCTATGCCGCGTCCAAGGCTGGAATCATTGGCTTCTCGCGCATTTTGGCTGGAGAGGTTGGCTCATCAGGCATTACGGTCAACTGTGTGGCCCCAGGGCGAATACGCTCAGAGATGAATGCCGTATCAGGCGAAGAAGCAAATTTATCTTATCTCACACAGATCCCAGTTGGCCGAATTGGACTTGGCAAAGATGTAGCAAGTGCTGTTTCCTACTTGGCTTCAGAGCATGCTTCATATATCACTGGAACTATCATCGACGTGAATGGTGGATCATGGATGGTCTAACAGCAACGCATGCTCTGACCTCTGACACGATGCGGCCTGGAGCCTTAGCCAATCTCCTGGAGGTGGCCAAAATCGAGGCAATTTTTCCTCCTACCGGCCGCATTCTTCTCGGCAGCTGGACAACTGAATTCGGCGAATTGAACCAACTGCATCGGCTCTGGAAAATTTCGCAAGGAGCCCAAACTTGCGAATCGTTGGCGCGACCCGAGGGGCTCCAGCACCGCACGGAGCGAGTCCTGCAGGAGCGAAGGCCTACCCTGTCGAAAAACAGCGGGCCCTTCATCTACGAAATGCGCTACTACCAGCTAAAACCAGGCTTGGTCGAAGATTTTCTGGAACTCTTGCTGGCGCACTTTGAACTGCGCGAGACTTGGTCCAAGGCAGTTGGGCTGTGGGTGCCACACAATGGGCAAATCAATGAAGTGATTCACATTTGGTACTACCGTGACCTTGTGCATCGCGCGCAAACGCGCTCTGCTTCTGCTGCAGACCCAGTATGGGAAGCATACCGTCAGAAGGTACTACCTCTGCTGACAAACCAACGCTCCGTGCTCCTCTCACCCACTGCCTTCTCTCCAATGAAGTGAATGAACACAAACCAGCGTGTTATCTACAAACAACCGTACGCTCAAGCCATGCAAGAGCAGTTGTTGGAATGGGGTTCTCGGCGCGTGTTACTGGCGACAAACACATCACTTTCAGGCCCAAGCGGACTGGCAAACCAAGTGCGAGAGGCCATAGGAAAGCAATGGACTGGGACAGTTGAAGGCCTAGGAGCACATGCACCACGGGCTGATGTCATCCGGCTCGTTAAGGCGATTGAGCACCATCAGGCCGATTCACTGGTGGGTTTAGGTGGTGGTTCTGTCACTTCTGTAGTCAAAGCGGCACGTCTGGCACTTGCAAATGAAGTGAGGGATGTAGATGGTATCGACCGCCTGATTGGTAAGGTAGAACTTTCGTCTGCCATCCTTCCCTGCATCATGTTACCGACCACACTTTCAGCAGGAGAATTTACTACATCAGTTGGAGTCACAAACCAACTCACGCGCCGAAAGCAGGCCATACATCATCCATCACTTGCGCCCAATACAGTCGTCCTGGATCCAGCACTGACCCTGAATACACCTCCAGCACTGTGGTTCAGTACGGCGATCAGGGCGTTGGACCACATCGTGGAAACATGGTGCTCCTCTGAAGCCACACCTTTGAGTGATGCGACATCATTGCATGGTCTGCGGTTGCTGCTTCATGGACTCAAAAACAACGAGCGTCTCTCTTGTCAAGAAGGTGCATGGCTTGCCATTCAAGGCATTGCTACAGGCGTTCCTCAAGGAGCAAGCCACGGGATTGGGCATGCGCTTGGAGGCATTGCAGGCGTTGGACATGGGGATACGTCCTGCATCATGCTGGCTCATGTTCTTCGGTTTAATTTTCCAGTCAATGCGCTGCGCCAACAACAGCTAGCAAACGAATGGGAAGAAGGCGGCGGAGAATTAGACAAGCATATAGACAAACTGGTCCGCAGTCTCAGGTTACCCCAGACGCTTCGCGAAACGGGAATCTCCAAAGATGTATTGTCTCAGGTTGCTCGGGAGGCAATGAACAACCCATGGGTCATTTTGAATCCACGCAAGTTTTCAAGCGAAAAAGAGATGCTGGAGTTATTGCAAGCAGCATGGTGAGCACCATAACGCTGGGGGTCATTCACTTCATATGCTCAGTGTGCTCAGCGCAGTTTTCACAATGCTGGCAGCATCCACATTGAAGTATGCGCGTAAAGCGGCACGCGTATCACTGCGCCCAAAGCCATCCGTTCCCAACGTGACATAACGACGGCCACTGGGGACAAAAGCACGAATGCTTTCCGGCACACCTCGAACGTAGTCGGTCGCAGCAATGATGGGGCCTTGACTCATTGTCAACTGTTGTGTCACAAATGGAATATCTCTTTTTATATCTCTAGACAATTCGCACTTTTCGCAAGCAACGCCTTCACGCGCCAATTCGCTCCAACTGGTGACACTGTAGACATCGCTGTCTATGCCTTGTGACGCAAGTTGTTCTGCAGCCTTAAGCACCTCGGTCAAAATGGCACCTGACCCCATCAACGTCACTCGTTGTCTGAGCTTGCGATGGGTTGCTGCAACTTTTAACTTGTAGCAGCCTCGAATCACATCTTGCTCAACCCCCGCCAATAGGTCAGGCTGGGCATAATTCTCATTCATCAAGGTGATGTAATAAAAAACATCTTTTTGCTCAACCAACATTTCTCGCATGCCGTGGTCCACGATCACCGCCATTTCGCATGCAAATGCAGGGTCATATGCGCGACAGTTTTCTATCGTTGCCGCCACCAAATGACTGCTGCCGTCTTGATGTTGCAAACCCTCGCCTCCTAAGGTCGTTCGTCCAGCCGTAGCTCCCAATAAAAACCCACGGGCCCGTTGATCGGCAGCAGCCCAAATGGCGTCACCTACACGCTGAAACCCAAACATCGAGTAATAAATGTAGAAAGGCAGCATGGCCAAGCCATGGACACTGTAACTGGTGGCAGCAGCCGTCCAACTCGCAATGGCACCGGCTTCGCTGATACCCTCCTCCAAAATCTGACCATCAATGGCCTCGCGGTAACTGAGCACCGAGCCAATGTCTTCGGGCTCGTATCTCTGCCCAACACTGGAATAAATACCGACTTGCTTGAATAAATTTGCCATGCCAAAGGTGCGCGCCTCATCTGCTACGATTGGAACAATGCGAGGCCCCAGTTGCGCGTCCTTGAGTAAGTTGCCAAGCAAGCGCACAAAGGCCATGGTGGTGGACATTTCTTTGCCATCGGGATGGACAGCAAAGTTCCCATACTGAGTCAATGCAGGCACAGGGACCACATCAGCATTCGTTTCCCGTTTGGGCAAGTAACCACCCAGGCGTTTGCGCTGGGCATGCAGGTAAATGCTCTCAGCGCTGTCCTCAGCCGGCTTAAAGAACTGCAACTCGATTGCCTGCTCATCTGTCAGCGGCAAGTTAAAGCGATTTTTAAACGCAATCAAGGCAGCTTCATCTAACTTCTTTTGACTGTGCGTGGTCATCTTGCCTTGGCCAGCGTCACCCATGCCATAGCCTTTTTTGGTGTGCGCCAATACCACGCAGGGCTGGCCACGATGGTTGGCAGCTGCCGCATAAGCGGCATGAATCTTCACCAAATCATGGCCACCACGCTTTAGGCCGTGAATTTGCTCATCTGTCATGCCTTGCGCTAAGCGGGCTAATTCCTCATTTTGCCCAAAGAAATTGTCGCGATTGAATCGACCATCTTTAGCTGCGAAAGTTTGCATCTGCCCGTCGACTGTGTCGGCAAAAGCGCTCACCAAAGCGCCTGTGAGATCGCGCGCAAACAAACCATCCCAGTCACTGCCCCATATTAATTTGATCACGTTCCAACCAGCACCTCGAAACAAGCTTTCCAACTCATCAATGATTCGCCCATTGCCTCGCACAGGACCATCCAATCGTTGCAAGTTGCAATTGACAACCCAAACCAAGTTGTCGAGTTTTTCGCGTGAAGCCAGTGTCAAAGCACTCATGCTTTCGGGCTCATCCATCTCCCCATCACCAAACACACCCCATACTTTGATGGCGCTACAGTCTTTCAATTGACGGTGCGTGAGGTAGCGCATGAATCGCGCGTGGTAAATCGAACTGATGGGCCCGATGCCCATTGACCCCGTAGGAAATTGCCAAAAATCAGGCATCAACCAAGGGTGCGGGTAACTGCTCAAGCCTCGCACGCCTTCTGGCGCGGTGATCTCTTGCCGGTATTGCAACAAGTCTGCTTGGCTCAAGCGTCCCTCCAAAAAGGCACGCGCATACACACCAGGGGCACTGTGTGGTTGAAAGAAAACCAAGTCACCGCCATGGGATTGGCAGCGCGCATGGAAAAAATGGTTGAACCCAACTTCAAACAAATCTGCCGCGCTGGCATAACTTGCAATGTGGCCTCCCAACTCGCCATAAGCCGCATTGGCACGTGCCACCATGGCCAACGCGTTCCAACGAATCAAAGAGCCCAACCGCTCTTCCATCGCCAAGTCACCGGGGTATGCAGGTTCACGCTCGACAGCAACGCTATTGACATAGGGCGTTGCCAACTCAGGCTGCCATTGCAATTGGCTTTTATTTGCCAATTGCATCAAACTATCCAAAATGAAACGGGCACGTTCAGGGCCGTTGGCAGCGACCAAGGACAAAAATGCATCGCGCCATTCTGCTGTCTCAAAAGGGTCGCTGTCGCTGGCTGTGGTGGCAGCCCCAATGTGGGGTGAATTCATATCTTTCATGAGCTCAACTGTAAAAAATATTCTCCCGAATTAGCTATCGTTTACTTCATTTTTTCCTTAAATAAAAGCATAAAATGTTTCAAACTCATCTATTTGAAGCATTAAATGAATATAGACAGCACAGATCTGAGAATTTTGACGGAGCTGCAAAACGACAGTTCGCTGACAAACATTGAACTGGCACGGCGGGTACATTTGTCGCCCTCCCCGTGCCTTACGCGCGTCAAATCACTTGAAGCTGCTGGCGTCATTACCCGCTACGTGGCCTTGGTCAATCCTAAGCAATTGGGGTTGACTTTGTCTGTGTTCATCTCGATCAGCTTGAAAGAGCAGTCAAAGTCAGCTCTTGCAGAATTTGAGCAAAGCATCGCAGAACACGACGAGGTGATGGAGTGCTATCTCATGACTGGAGACAGTGACTACTTGATTCGTGTGGCTGTGACAGACATCACCGCTTTAGAGAAATTCATCTTGGATCAACTCGCCCCCATTTCGGGAATTGAAAAAATCCGCTCGAGCTTTGCACTCAAACAAGTACGCTACAAAACTGCGTTGCCTATGCCTTAAAGCATTTCACGCAGGCACTGGCTTTTCACCCATGACTGAGGTGCGTCGCATTTCCCTTCGGTAACCATCGTAATCGTTCACGGCAAAGTGCTGCAGCATCCGATTGTCCCAAATGGTCAGCATGTTGGCACGCCAGGTCACTCGAATGATGAACTCAGCTCGAACTGATTGCTCATAAAGATAAGCCAGCAAACCAGCACTTTCAGCCTCCGTCATGTCGGCAAAGCGGATCGTATATCCCTTATTGAGATACAAGGCGCCTTGACCTGATTCCGAAATATTGCGTACAACTGGATGCAACATCTCAGCCAAAGCTTCTTCACCTGTCTTGATCTTCATTGATCGAAGATGCGATTTATTGGCCAAATGGCTTGAAGGCCCGTAGGGCCGTCGAGCGCTATGAACTGCCTGCATTTTTTTGAGCATTGCCTGCATGCCAGTCGACAAAGATTCGAATGCCAGTATTTGATTTGCAAAGAGCGTGTCGCCTCCAAATGGCGGCAACTCGCGCGCATGCAGCAAGGTGTAGCTGGGCGGCGTTTCAAGAAAACTCCAATCAGTGTGCCAATTGCCGCCGAAGTTCAATCTTTTGGTTTCATCCGCCTCTTTCACCACCGCAATGACGTTGGGGTGAGTCGTCTCACCCTCTATAAACGGTTCAAGTCCGAACTGGCCTAACTTAGACGTCAATAGCGCCAACTCAGGGTCATCTAAGTGCTGGTCCGGGAACGTGACGACCAAGTACTTGGCAAGCGCCAGTTTGATCTTGGCCACTGTGTCTATGTCTGCGGTTGACAAATCAATGCCAGTGATCTCAGCCCCTCCAGCACCGCTGATCTGCTTTATCTGCATGACATTTTCAGGTGGCATGATGGACTCCTTACTTGGGTTTTAAATGAAGTTGTCTTGCTCTTACTCAGGTTTGATGTTGGCACTTTTGATGATGCCTGCCCATTTCGCATAGCCCGACCTGATAATGAGACTGAATTCTTGAGCGGTTGAATGTTGCGCTGGCATGCCTTGCAAAGTCAGGGACTCAACGACTTGCGAATCCGACAGTGCACGCCGCAAAGCCTGATTCAGCCGATCAATTGCCTCTTTGGGTGTACCTGCAGGAGCGACCACCCCAACCCAAGTCGTTGCATCCAGGCCAGCGACTCCTTCTTCAGCAAATGTGGGAATTTTGGGAGCCAGAGGTGAACGCAGTTTTTGCCCGATGGCCAATCCGACCACATCACCTGTCTCTAAGGTCTTTATATGGCTGGGCAAGATATCCATCATCAGTGGGACCCGCCCTCCGAGCAAATCAATCAATGCAGGTGCAGAGCCCTTGTACGGTATGTGGATCACATCAATGCCAGCGGCTCCCTTCAACAACTCGATGCCCAGATGACTGGGTGTGCCCTGCCCGTAGGAGGCAATGGCCAATGTGCCAGGCTTTTCCTTGGCCATGCGCAAAACGTCAGAAAGCTTACTGATTTGTGAAGATTTGGATGCCACCAGCAGCAATGGATTCGAGGTGATCAGCGAGATGGCATCGAAATCTTTCAGTGGGTCGTAGCCA
>Ga0114969_10000568_pt1 | contig 31848 bp, 20 predicted proteins | sample M_130807_MF_Meta_FD_87316 | JGI IMG/M metagenome (GOLD analysis project Ga0114969, IMG submission 87316) | Freshwater microbial communities from Lake Montjoie, Canada to study carbon cycling - M_130807_MF_MetaG | ecosystem: Environmental > Aquatic > Freshwater > Lake | place: Lake Montjoie...
ATCCATAGGTGTATTTTTGTCCACTATTTACATAACCACGCGGTAGATCCACATTGTTCGCAGGCGTTAACCCAATCGCAGTTGACACCTGTGTTTCTAATTTAATTTGCACCCCATGGTGTTTCAACAACCCCGGCACATAAACAGTCGCCAAAGCGTAAGTAGAAGTTGAACTGAAAGGAGATTCTACTACAGGCACGCGAGCAAAAACAGAGGCATACAATCCCCATTTAGGATAGATATCACGTTTGGCCCTGCGTGCCATGCGAGAGAGATAGGCAATAAAATCGAACACATCTACTCGACCTCCCACTCCATCTTGCCGGGCAAAATTAATGTACGAATAACGACCTGTAGCACCCAAGGTTGTTTGGTAATAGCCCTTGGTCACATTGATGTCTAAATCAATTTGAGCATTCAACCTATCCGTAAGCAAACGAGACAATGAACTGTCCGACAAAAGCACATCCCTATCGTCGCGTACCGCTTCAACACTGTATTTCGGATAAAAACCCATGTACTGGTATTTGATACCGCGCGTGGTTTGATCTTGTTGTGCATTGTACGTGTAATTGTAGGAGGCAACGGATGTGCTCAGTTTGTTTTGTGATTGCACAGAAAAACCGCTCGCAGCCTCTCTATTTTCAGCGTTCACAGAAACAGGTCCCCAGCTGTGAATATTAATGAGGTGCAGCGCCGGTATATATTTTTTCGTTTCAAATACTTTAAAATTATTTTTATCAACCACCACCTTTTGTTCGTTTTGCAAGGCATTGCTGTACAAGAGCAAACCCTGACTCACAAACATGGGCGCCGCAATTTCTTCGTCGCTTAAAACACTTTCAACAATGCGCATTCCCTTTGCGGAATAATCGTTGTAAAGTATTTTTCCATTTGCAGTAACGCAAGGATTAAATGCGCCAAATTTCGAAACAGTGATTTGAAATGTTTTTTTAGAAAGCACGTCTACACGAAAGATATTGTCGATGCCCATTTGCGTAGAATGAAAATACAGGGCACGCGACTGGTAGTTGAGATGTGTCAGCACATAAGGTAAATTCTCTAATACTGGTTCCAACACATCGCTGAATGCATTCCACTTCATCAAGTGCTGATAACCCTCCTTTTTTGCTACAAAAAAAACATCGCCATTGCTTCCCCAAACTGGAAAGTAAATCATGTCGTAAGCCCCAAAAGATTTACTGAGGTATGTTTTCCCACCCAACGCATCTATGAATACCAACGATGGCACATTTTCTTTACTGACGCTGACTGCCACAATCTTATTGTCTTCAGATAAATTGGGGGCAAACAAACGCTGATTTTCAGTAAGACGAATTCTCTTACTATTTTTCAAATCAAAAAGAACAATATCTGAGAAAGTACGGTATTCCCAACGCAAATCAGGAAACTCCTCAACCCAAACAGCGAATTTTTTATTGCAATGCAACGAGGCACCGTCGTGCGAGCCCAACATACTCAATGTTTTTTCCTTTCCGTTGGAAAGCAGCACCAGTTGTGGCGCATCAGCCATTCCTTTTTTAACAGCGATAATGCCATTGTCGCTTTGCAATGGAAAAACATAGGAGGTAAAAGTCTTTTGGTTGGTGTCACTCACCGAGCTGAAAGTGGTATAATAAGGCGCATTGCTTTGCATTTGTAGCGACCACTTTTTATTTAGATAGGCAGTCATTTCCTTATACATTGCTGACGTACCCTTTCCTGCTACATGGCGCAACGACTGCGAAAAAGGATAAGGACGCAAAGGAAAACTAGCCACTCTATTGAGCACCGTATCCCAAACCATGGAACCGTATTTTTCTTTTACGTACGACGTGAAATGATAGCCCAAATGATAGCGATCGGGCACAAAGGTTTTAAACGATCCGAACGACGCTTTGTCGTAATTGAAAGCACCCAATTGCAGCAGCATTGCACGTGATTCCATGCTGAACGAAGGCAGTCGCCCTCTGCCATAACCCGTTGCAAAAGTTTCAAAACCCACGGCATCTCCCTCCACAAACCACAAAGGAGTTGTAGCGCCAAATACGGCACCAATACCTTGTTCACCCAACAACCAATAAAAAAACTTGGTCATACCTTGCTTGTATTTTGAAATTTGCACCACGTGACGGTACTCGTGCACTGCCAATAAATTGAGCCATTCCAAACCTTCGTCGTCTTGCGGTGGAGTTGAAAAATACTCCGAGCGCCATGGCGCAAGTGTCACAAAACCATTCGCTTCCACCAAATCATTTTGCAAAATGATAGATATTTTACGCGGCTTCACCACCAGTGTTTTGTTTGCTTTTTCATATACCAAAGCCAGTAAATTCGAAGTGTATTGCGCCTTTGCTTCAAACTCTGCCGAATAAATTAACTGATAATGTTCAGTGTTAATTTGTCGCCATTTAATGGCGCTAGAATTTTGTCCGCGGTAGTAATACTGCGACTCAGCCTGCCAAAAACAAAGCATGAGTAATAAAGAAAATAAAACTTTCATTACTGCGAATGTAAGATTTCGTTACTTACAAAAAAAAGGCATCCCGCCTAACCGGGATGCCTAAAAAAAAACTTAACTGTTAACCTATTCGTATCTGAGCGAGATACACTACTAAAACCATTAGCTCAAATAAATGTTACAATACATGCTGCTATTTAGTCAATTGCTGCGTATTTTGCATTGATATTTTCCACCTCAATGAAGTGTAGCATTCTATATATATATTTGCTTTGCAGCGCCAGCCTCAGTTTTGCACAATCGGAAGAATTCAACCAATGGCAATCGTCGTACAACGACTACAAAACAAATTTTGAAAAAAACATCAGCGAGCCACTGCATCCTAAATTGCAGATAATACCCGACAAATATTTCACAAGCGACAGCATTCCCGAATGGCTATTTGACATTAACCACAGCGCCGACGGCTACTTGTTTAGCGTTGGCATCTCTGACCCCTTCATCGACAGTGAAACAGCCTACCAACAAGCATTAAACAGGGCCATATTCACCCTTGCACTGGAAATGAAAACCGTAGTCAATGGCTTGAATGAACTTTACAGCAACTTAGAAGAAAATGGAAAATCGAATGGCAATGTGTACACCGAATACTACCAATTGTTGTCAAAAGAATTGATCGACTGCAAATACTTGAGCATCGTTCATAAAAAAATATTAAAAACCGGCGAATGCATTGTTAAGTTTAAATACGCTCCTGTAGTAGCACTTGACTCGGGCTTCAACACCTTTGTGAATTTAGAATACTACCGCCAAGAAAAAAGCTTGGATCTCAACTACGAAACAACAGAAAAAATAAGCTACTCAAGCAATTCCATGACAGATGCGGGGCCTTCTACCACCTGCTCTTTCACCATGAAGAAACACAACGATAAAACTGACCTTCTATCGGAATGTCCACAAAACATTCAGTATTCCGTACCTCAATTTAACTACCGCATCGGAAAATCAACACTCACCACCACCAATGGTTTATGGAGTTTATTCATCGATAAATTCACCACCAAAATCATTTCAAGCAGTCAGGTAAGCTCAAGTATTATCAAAAACGTGCAAGACGATTACGGCTCTTTAAACAACCAATTGACCAGAGAAATTGTAGTCAACCAAGGCAACTTTCACATTGCGCGCACCGATTCAGCACTCAATATTGTTTTCGTTAACGAAGCCAACACCAACTTGATTCACGACATCAAGGAAGGATGCATTACCACTTGGCACACCAACGGCATTAAGAAAACCGAAGAATATTATGCCAATGATGTACTGGATGGCACACAACGCGAATGGACGGCCAACGACAAACTGATTTCAGAAATATCGTATTCCAATGGCATATTAGACGGACACTACCAGCTATGGTTTGACAATCTGCAGCTGAGAGAATTTAAAAACTACAATCAGGGTTTACTCATCGACAAGCACAATATTTGGACGGAAAACGGACAACTTCTTCTGCAAGAAGAATTCAACGCAAACGGAATTGCATGTGGTCACTACTATGAATACTATCCATCAGGACAAACACGAATAAAGGGCCAATTTAAAAAAGGAAAAAAAATAGGCGGTTTTGTTTTTTTCGCAGAAGACGACAAAAAAACAAAAAAAGAAGTCTACAAAAAAGGAATATTAAAACACACAGTAAACTACCAATAAAGTTCACAGTAATTCTCAGCGCTTCAAAGGATCAAGCAATTTCTCAAGTCCATTCAGGCGAATTTCATACATCGTTTGCAAGAGCACTCCCAATTTCCCTGTTGGAAAACCCTTGCGGTTGAACCACTCCAAATACGAAACCGGTAAATTGCACAACAACTTGCCTTTGTATTTACCAAAAGGCATTTCCATTTTCACTAAGTCGATCAGCAGTTGCGGGTTGAAATCCATAAAAAGATAAATGCTTGTCCTCAAACCTACCTGATTTTTTTAGCTAATGCAATGGTTGGTAAGCACCCTATAAATCTAATATGAGTTCTTTTATGTTTTTATGCAAACTGTTCACAAAATTGTGCAAGCAAACTCCATCATTTATTCGGTGATCCATGCTGTTTGTAATGGGCATGATTTCTCTAATTGATATTTTCCCATTTTCAATAACTTCTCTTTTTTCAATGGAACCCAACAACATTCCTATTGGATGAAGAGGAATGGGTTGATATGAAATTGACACAGAACTTCTCAAATAAAGTGAAGAAAAATAAGCTGTTCCAAAAATATGTTTTCTGAACAATGGCGTAGACAAAACGATACCGTATCCTATCTTTTTTAAAAACCCTGGAAAATAGAGAAAGCATTTTTGCCAATAGGCTAATTTCACTTTTTTACTTTTTTGTGCGTTCAGTATATCTTTTCTCAATTCGAAAATCGATTTGTAATTTGCCTTTCTTATAATTTTAGGATCAAGCGTCTTGTTTGACAATTCAATAGGAATGCATAAATCTATGTCATTGTACACGTATTTCTTATTCCACCAACTTTTAATTCCTTGCGTGTGTTTGTGCTGGTTGATAGTTTGAATAAAACAATACAAAAGATAAATAGTAAGAGAAATTTTTACGCCATTTTTTTTTTCTAATTCTCGCACTTTTTGATGAATATCAGTAATGTCCAATTCCCAAAACGAAAACCCCGACGGCGTTTTTAATCCTATATTGCTAATGTCTTGCATTAGAATTCTTTCGTACAAATAGGGAGTTGTTTGGTATCTTTTGTTTTGAGTCATACGGTTGAAAAACTATAAATTCGACAATTTAAATTTTAGTTGACTGATCCTTTTGTGCATAATGTAAAACCATAAAGGAGGTACTAAAGCCAATAAAATCATTCCTGCATATCCGGTAGGTGTTTGTGGACAATCGTTATAATGACTAAGCACTTGATACTTTTTATTGGATTTATAGTGATGATCTGAATGTCTGCTTAATTCAAACAAACCAATTCTATTAATTAGGCAACTGCAATTCCAAGAATGCACGGGTAAATTTCTTTCATAGGAGTCACCATTTTTTTTTCTAACCAAGCCATAATGTTCGATGTAGTTGATGGACTCCAGCAATAAAATTCCAGTTAACGCAGCCAACAAAAAAAACAACAATGTTGTTAATCCGAAGTAAAACCCAATGGCCAACATGGTTAACAATTGAATAATCTGAAACCAGAACATTTCATTTTCAAAACTAAAAAAAGAGGATTTCTTTTTCCTCAGTATTTCCAATTGAATTTTCCATGCTGACAGCCAACCCTTAAAAATTGATCGGATGTAAAAAGCATAAATAGTTTCGCCATACCTGCTTGTTGCAGGGTCCATGTGTGTCGCTACATTTTTATGATGCCCCTTATTGTGTTCAATAAAAAAATGCATGTAGAAAGAACTTAACAACAATAACTTACTTAAGAATTGTTCGAATTTATTATTTCTATGCCCTAACTCATGGGCTACATTAATTCCAATTAACCCACATGACATTCCGTAAGCGCTCGTTAAACCTAATTTTATCCACAATGGAATACTTTCATCGCTTATTTGATAAATGAAAAATACGGCTGAAAAATACTGGATGGGAACCAATGGATAAATTATCAAATCAAACCACTTATTATTTGCAGCAGTTTTTTCTTCATCAGAACTTAAATTATAGGTTCTGTTTTTAAATAAAATTTCTAAAACTGGAACTAAAACAAATACAAGAATCAAAGCAGAATAAGACCATGCATTTTTATTTTGTAAAGAAAAAAGCACAAACGCAGGAAAAATATAGAACAACAAATAGATATATCGGTTGTATTTCATGTTAAGACCTTTCTTTAAATAAAATAAATGCGAAAATAGGGTTTTAAAGTTTCACATAACACAACACATCCCAATTAATGCTTTTAATTTGGGCCTGTGTTTTTTCTATAAAAAGTAAAATAGATTCGAACACTATTTTAATACCATTCTCTTGGCACGTGTAATGATTTTTAAATACTGTCCGTCCCTCAAACGTCAGACATGTGTTATTGTCTTTAAATACCGTACATCCCGCAACCGTCAAATACCGCCCGTCCCACAAGCGCCAATTGAAGCACTTCATTCACCTTCCCCTCGCGCGCGTCTGTGACGCGTGCGGATTTGCATTGACAGTGATAACGCCCTGTCGCAAAAAGCAATACAATTACGAAGATAAATCCGCACGCGTCGCAGACGCGCGCGCGACAGGCAATACAATTAAACAGGATCGACATCAATGATCAATCTGCATTTCTTAAAAGGCTCCGTTATTTGAAACAATTCTATTTTAAAGAGGATGGTGTTTTTTGTTTTATTGGTAGTGGCGTTGCGCGGAATTTTTACCAAAATATTTTTAATATACTCTCCCCTAATGCGCGCTATCGAAGGAAATTCAGGTCCGAGCACTTCTGCTTCATCTAAGGACTCTTTCAATATCCCAGCAAAATACGCCGCTGCGGCATTCACCAAATCTAAACTTTGATGCTTGATGGTAATGCCCACCAAACGGTAAAACGGCGGATACTTAAAATTGCGTCGTAACAGTATTTCAGAATGGTACAGCGCTTCGTAATTGCTGTCAATGACGTAGCGAATGATGTTGTGATCAGGACTGTAAGTTTGAATAACGACTTTTCCCCTTTTGTTTTTACGACCTGCACGCCCGCTCACCTGTGACATCATTTGGTAGGCACGTTCATGCGCGCGGAAGTCAGGAAAATTAAGCATTTGATCGGCATTCAACACCCCTACCAATGCCACATTATCGAAATCGAGTCCCTTTGAAACCATTTGTGTACCCACCAAAATATCAATGCTCTTGTCTTCAAAATCACCTATGATTTGCTGATAGGCATTTTTAGTGCGCGTAGTGTCCCAATCCATTCTGCCCACTTTTGCTTTTGGAAAAACAAGGGCTATCTCCTCTTCAATTTTTTGTGTACCAAAACCAACTAAAGCCACTTCTACACTACCACAAGCAGCGCAGGAAATGGCTTTTTTCTCGGCATAGCCGCAGTAATGGCACTTCAGCAAATTGAGCGCTTTGTGGTAGGTTAAACTCACATCGCATTTGTTGCACTTGGGCGTATGTCCGCACAAATTACATTCGAGCATGGGTGCAAATCCGCGACGGTTTTGAAACAAAATAATTTGTTCTCTATTTTCTAAAGCCGTTTCCATGTTTGACAGCAGTAGCGAAGAAAATATAGACTTCATTTTTTTCTTCCGCTTTTCTTCTTGCACATCTGCACAAAATATTTCAGGCATCATGATACCGCCGTGGCGCTTCTCCAATTTTACCAGTCCGTATTTATCATGAATGGCATTGTGGTACGAATCTACCGATGGCGTTGCCGAGCCCAACAGCACCTTCGCTTTATGCTTGTTACCCAACACCACCGCCATGTCTCGCGCATGATAGCGCGGCGCTGGCTCTTGTTGCTTAAAACTACTTTCGTGCTCTTCATCAACGATGATCAATCCTAAATTGTCGAAGGGTAAAAACAATGCTGAACGAGCGCCAAGCACTACTTGATAACCACCTTTCTTTTGTAATTTATTCCACACTTCTACGCGCTCATTCATGCTGTAGCGCGAATGGTAAATGCCCACTTGGTCGCCAAGTACATGCTGCAAACGGCGAATAATTTGAGTAGTTAAGGCAATTTCTGGCAAAAGATAAAGCACCTGTTTGCCCAATTTTATTTGTTCCTCAATGAGGTGAATGTAAATCTCTGTTTTTCCCGATCCAGTAACACCGTGTAAAAGCACCACCTCATGCTTTTGAAATTGCTCTTGAATTTCACTGTGCGCTCTGCGTTGATCATCGTTTAATCCTTTGGCATCGTGAGTAGCTTCATCGTACGCATTCAATCTGCCTATTTCGCGCTGCTCTTCAACAATGATGTTTTTACCAATAAGCGCTTGAAGACCGCTGACTGCAACGCCTTCTATTTTTAAAAATTTCTTTTTTGAAATCGTAAAACTCTCTAAATTTTTGCCGGCTAGCGAAACCAATTGCATCAACACATCTTCTTGTTTAGCTGCTTTGGTCAGCGATGCAAAAGCGGCACTGAGTTGCTTTGCATCGCAATACGCCGCGGCCAAAGCAATAAAAGTTTCTGTTTTTGCTTTATAGCTTTCGCGCAATTCTTCATAAAAACCAATGATTCCCTTGTCAAACATATCTTTCAACAAGGGGTGAATGGTTTTGATTCCGAGAATATCAGCAACGTCTTTGTAGCTCAATACATTTTTGAGCGACAGCGCCTCAAACACCAGGTATTCGCGATCACTGAAAGAACTGGGGTCGTTTTTTAGATCATCGTTCAACACGATGCGTGTTTCACTTGAAATTAAAAATGCCGATGGCAATGCAGCCTGCATCACTTCCCCCACATTACACATGTAGTAAGCGGCCATCCACTCCCAAAATTCCATTTGAAAGGAATTGACAATAGAATGGTCATCGAGCACCAAAGCAAGGTCTTTTGCGCTATATTTTTCAGGAGCATTGTCGTGCACTGCGCGCACAATCCCTGTGTACAAGCGCGACTTCCCAAAGGGCACCACTACTCTTTTACCAACAGCTGCCTGATACTGCAAAGCCGCGGGAATGCTGTATGTAAAACTTCCTTTGATTGGAAGCGGAAGAAGTACATCAGCAAAGGAGTTCATTAAATTTTGTTCAAGGATTATCGTTCAAAGTTAGCTTTCTGCAAAAAACAAAGCTCAATATTCAAGGTTATTTTTTTTAACGGAGCACTCATCACTCCAAATAACCTTGAACATTGAACTTTAAACCTTGAACATTTGTGTTCGTGAAATCTTGTTATATAGACAGAATGTCTACCAATTTCAAAAGTTCAGGATTCAACGTACCAGTATGTTTAATAGCATTTTCAAAGGGCGTGTAGGCAATTTTTTTGTCAACAATTCCTATCATCACATTCTTTTTTCCTTCTAACAACGATTCCACTGCAGCGTTGCCCATTTGACTTGCGCGCACACGCTCCATACATGATGGACTTCCACCTCTTTGCACGTGACCCAACACCACTACGCGCGTATCGTAATCAAATCTTTCGTTTACTTTTTTAGCCACCTCCGCAGCTCCACCTTCTTTGCTACCTTCGGCAACAATGATGATGCTGCTTTGTTTTTGACGGCGTTTGCCATCTTCCAACTTCATCATTAAATGGTCGATGAACACTTCTGACTCAGGATACAAAATTGCCTCAGCTCCTGCGCCAATCCCTGAGCGCAACGCAATGTAACCGGCATCTTTACCCATTACTTCAACGATGAACAAACGGTTGTGTGAATCAGCTGTGTCTCTAATTTTATCAACAGCTTCCACTACTGTATTTAAAGCAGTGTCGTACCCTATGGTAAAATCAGTACCAATTAAATCGTTGTCAATCGTACCTGGCAAACCTACTATCGAAAATTCGTGTTCTTTATTGAAAATTGAAGCGCCCGTAAAAGTACCATCACCGCCAATCACCACCAAAGCATCAATGTTGTTGCTTTTTAAATTGTCAAAAGCTTTTTGACGACCTTCTACCGTCATAAAACGTTGACTTCTCATCGTTTTCAAAATGGTTCCACCGCGCTGTAGTATATTGGAAACCGATGAACTTGTCATCGGAATAAAATCAGCATCAATTAATCCGTCGTATCCTCTTCTTACGCCAACTACCTCTAAATTGTTAAATATTGCTGTGCGCACTACTGCTCTGATCGCAGCATTCATTCCTGGGGCATCTCCACCCGATGTCAAAACTCCAATTTTCTTCATTGCAAAACGGTTAACCTGTTCAATTGACAAATATATACAAACATTCTTTTTTTCAACGCAAACAGAAACATTAATTAATTGTTGAATAAAAAAAAGGGGATTTCAAAAGGTTTTTTTTTATAATTGCATAAGGAATAGTGAAGGAAGTTACCCGAAAGCGAACTTGCTTTTACTTATTTCTCGCTGTTAGCAAGGGATTCGCTATTTATTACTTTAATATGAAAAAACTGACGGGTATGAACATTAAACAAATATTACCAGGACTTGCTGTTGGCGCCGTGGTTTTATTAACGGGTTGCCCAAGCACCACCACTACCGATGCACCAGTGGTAGCAAAACCGGTAACTGTTGGAAAACTGAAACAATTTGGTGGAAAAATATTCAGTATTCCTTCTCCTATTGAACTTTCTTTATTGATTAAAGAATCAGGATTGGCTTACGATGCGGAGATTTTAAACAAAGATTCTAAAGTAGATCAGTATACCACTACTGCACAAAAAGCATTGAACTTAGGTATTTATGGCGCCGACTTAGGCTACACCTCTATATATGAGCGACCTGATGCCTCTATCAAATACATGAGAAGCGTACGTAAATTATCTGACCAACTGGGAATTTCAGACGCTTTTGACAACAAAACGATTGAGCGCGTTGAAAAAAACATTGAAAACAAAGATTCACTATTGGTTTTGGTATCTAGCGCTTATAGAGATTGCGATGATTTCTTGAAAAGAAACGACATGCAAAACATTGGCGCTTTGATCATCACCGGTGGATGGATAGAAAGTTTGTACTTTGCTGTGCAGGTTTCAAGTAAAAAACCGCACAAAGATGTAATGAAGCGTGTTGCTGAACAAAAATTGGCGTTGAACAATTTATTAGAAATGCTCGTATTACACCTAAGTGAGCCAGGTGTGGAGGATGTGCGCAACAAACTTTCAGAATTAGAAGAATTGTACCAAGGCGTTCAAATCAACTATACTTTCGTGAAGCCGGTAACGGATGCTAAAAACAAAATTACAACTATCAAATCTAAATCTGAGCCAGTGATCAGCGAAGAGGCTTTCAAAGCCATTGCAACTAAGATCATCGCTTTAAGAAACCAAATCGTTGAATAATTTATATCTGCATATGAAAAAGTTTTTAATTATAGCTCTGATCTCTGGTTTTACAGCCTTGTCAACAACGGCTAACGCACAAATGTGTGATACCATTGCAGATTTCTGTGGCAAAACATTTACCAACTCGTACATCTCTGATGGACAGTCCTACCGAGCTTTGTTGATTGACGATCAAACGGCAGAGTTTCAAACTACTTTTTATGGCGGAACCCAATACCGCGTTTCTGCCTGCAGTGGATTTGAAGAGGGCGCATTGATCTTTAAATTATTCGATTCTCAAGGAAATTTACTCTTTCAAAGTAACGATTTTGGAAATACTGCGTATTGGGACTTCAAAGTTGAATCAACCTTAGAATGCAAAATAGAAGCGCAATTAGACGGTACTTACTCGGGTTCGGGCTGTGCAGTGATTTTGATTGGCTTCAAAGAATAAGTATATTGTAAAATAAACGAAAGGCACTGGTGTTTTATCGGTGCCTTTTTTTATTTTTATACCCATACAGCGTAGTCGATGAGCGAAAGAATACTTAGAGCCTTAATGCAATTGTTTGCCCTTATCGCAAAGGTCGATAGTGTGAACCATGACGGGCGCGCGGTAGTGAAAGCTTTCTTGAAACAACAACTCAGCGTTGACCAAGTAAACAACTACCTTGTTCTTTTTGAAAGCTATCTTGAAAAACATCAAAAACTTTCAAAGGAAGGCGACAGAAAAAAGAAAAGAACTTCTGTTAACTCAGTAAAAGTATTGGTGATTTGCACCGAAATCAATTCGGAACTCACGCAAAATCAAAAGATGGTCGTGCTTCTGCGTTTGCTAGAGTTCGTTTATTCCGACAAAGAAATTGGTGAGCAAGAAGTTGAATTTGTTGAAACCGTTGCCTCTACCTTCAACATTCCTGATCAAGAATTCAAAGAGTGCATGGAATTCGTTAAAGCAGACGGCACGGCTATTCCTGATGCACCCAACTATCTTTTAGTAAGCAACAATAAATTCGAAGTTAGCACCCAACGCAAACATATTTGTGCTGAATCACTGCCTGCCCCTATTTTAATTTTACAAATTCAAAGCACAGGCATGTACGTAGTGCGCTGCTTGGGCAATGTGGCGATGTACCTCAATGGACAAGTAATTGAACAAAACAGGGTTTACTTCTTAACTCATGGCTCTTCTTTGCGCAATCAAAAAGTACTTCCAATTTACTACAGCGATATCACCAGTAAATTCAGAAGCAACAGCAGCGCACAGTCTATCCATTTTACTGTTGACAATGTTGTTTTTCAATTCAATGCCAAACAATACGGATTACATCACCTCAACTTAACGGAAGAAAGTGGCCACCTCATTGGTATTATGGGAGCCAGCGGTGCAGGGAAATCTACTTTGCTCAATGTACTCAATGGAACTACTGCTCCTACTAGTGGAAGCGTAAAAATAAACGGCATCAATATCTACACCGAAAAAGAGAAACTAGAAGGTGTAATTGGCTATATCTCTCAAGACGACTTGTTGCTGGAAGACCTCACCGTTTTTCAAAATCTATATTTCAACACAAAGCTTTGCTACGATAAACTTCTAGAACACGAGATCATTAAAAAGGTAGCCGACCTTTTAAAAACCATTGGTCTTTATGAAATCAGGGATCTCAAAGTAGGAAATCCTTTGAATAAAAAAATTAGTGGCGGACAAAGAAAGCGTTTAAACATCGCGTTAGAGTTGATTCGCGAACCACAGGTTTTGTTTGTCGACGAACCCACCTCAGGCCTTTCATCAAGAGATTCAGAAAACATCATGGACCTTTTGAAAGAGTTGGCGCTCAAAGGAAAATTGGTATTTGTGGTGATTCACCAACCTTCGTCTGACATCTTCAAGATGTTCGACAACCTTTTTATTCTCGACACTGGTGGTTACCCTATATACTATGGTAATCCGGTGGATGCAGTGATCTATTTTAAAACAGCCATAAACCACGTCAATTGCAACGAAAGTGAGTGCCACGAGTGCGGTAATGTGAATCCTGAACAAATCTTCAACATCATCGAAACAAAGGTAGTGGATGAATATGGCAATATCACGCCAACTCGAAAAGTATCTGCCAAGCAATGGAACGACTATTACATTGAACACCTCGCCGAAATACAAGCCGAAAAAGTAGCCAAAGAAAGAGATCAAGTCAAAGAAGTGCCGGGTGGCGTGTATAAAATACCCAGCAAAATCAGCCAGTTCAAAGTGTTTTTTGTGCGCGACATTCTGTCAAAACTAGCAAACACGCAATACATGCTGATCAACTTTTTGGAAGCACCATTGCTCGCTGTAATTTTGTCGTACATGGTGAAATTTTACAGCACAGAATCGGGCCCCGACTCTGAATACATCTTTCGCTACAATGAAAACCTCACGGCATATTTGTTCATGAGCGTTGTTGTAGCTTTGTTTCTTGGACTCACGGTAAGCGCAGAAGAAATCATAAGAGATCAAAAAATACTCAAGCGCGAAAGCTTTTTAAACCTCAGCCGATCCAGCTACCTTATCAGCAAGGTCAGCATCATGTTTATTATTTCCGCTATTCAAACATTTACCTATGTCATCATTGGAAATACGATACTCGACATTCAAGGACTAACCACTGACTATTGGCTTGTGCTCTTCGTCACCAGTTGCTTTGCAAATATGCTCGGCCTCAATATTTCATCCGCATTTGATTCGGTAGTGACCATTTATATCCTTATTCCAATCATCTTAATCCCTCAATTGCTTTTGAGCGGTGTCATTGTAAAGTTCGACAAGCTTAACCCAACCCTTTCTTCACAATCCATGGTGCCGATGACCGGTGAAATGATGACTTCACGCTGGGCTTTTGAAGCTTTGGCCGTGAATCAATTCAAGGAAAATGCCTACGAAAAAGAGTTCTATCCTATTGACAAAGCTATGAGCCACGCCTCATACAAAAAGAATTACTGGATTCCTGAACTGCAAACCAAACTCAATGCTTGCCTTAAAAACATTGACAATTCTGAAAAGGCATTTGAAGTAGAGAAGGATTGGAAATTGATTTGCCATGAAATCAAAAAAGAAAATGCTGAAATAGCAAAAGCACGGATCTTTGAGATGACGGCCCCGATGCTCGCTGACAAACTTACGGTCGATGGTGCCAACAAAGCCATTGCCTATCTCAATGAACTAAACATCATTTACATCAGTGTTTACAACGAAAACAGCAAAACCAAGAGCAGCAATATCGATGCTAAAAATGCCGACAAGGCAAAAAAAGATGTTTACCTCGCCTTTCGCAACCAATTTCAAAACGAAAACCTTGGTGACTTGGTGAAAAACAATGCTGAAATCAACAAAATCATTGAACACGAAGGTCAACTGATTCAAAAATCTGATCCAGTTTACCGCGAAGCAAATACTTTCCGCGCCCACTTCTTTGCACCCGTAAAACACATCTTCGGTTTTCCAGTGGATACCTTTTGGGCCAACATCTTTACCATTGTGTGCATGGGCATATTTTTATATTTCACCTTGTACTTTGATTTGTTTAGAAAAGTAATTGAAGGCATTGCGCGTATTGCTTCGTTCGTTAATAACTTAAAATAATTTCAGCTTTTAGATTTTCCATCAAGAAAATCGTGATCTTTGTCAGCAAATAAAAATGAACTTGAACCAAATTAAAAATAAGACCACCATTTGGAGTATGCTCATACTTCAAGTTCTTCTTTTTAGTTCATTCGTGTTTTATCCGCTTAGCGAAACAAAAATTTCTCAAAATTTCACCAATGAGTTTCAATCGGCCCAATCATTTGGCAAGTCAGAGTCGATGCAGCAGCAATCGGATCTGCAAGACATTGAAAGTGCCTTTGCAGAGTTGCGTGAAAATGAGGAAGACGAAGAAGACGAAAAAACATTCGCATTTGACTTTATTGCATCGTCTAATTTCATTCCCTACTCACTAGTTCACCAGCGCTTTAAAAGAACTTGCGCTCATTTCAGCACCGAAGTAATATCGGATATCCCCAATTTTTTGCTCCATTGCAATTTTAGACTATAGCATTTCTTTTCATGGCTTTCGCCTTGCCGCTCACCCCGTGAGTCCTTAAAGAAATGAAACACAACTATAGATCTAATTTTATCCATTATGAGCACATTCAAAAACACTATTCCTAAAACCGGTTGGTTGGGATTCAAAGAAAATTGGAAAGCCGATTTGCTTTCAGGTATGTTGGTTTCACTCATTGCTTTGCCACTGTCACTGGGCATCGCATCTGCCAGTGGATTTCCACCCATCATGGGTGTAATGACAGCCATCATTGGAGGAATCGTTGTTGCTTTTTTTGCAGGTTCTGAATTAACAATCAAGGGTCCAGCTGCTGGAATGATTGTGATTTGCGCAGGCGCTGTTGAAGAACTAGGTCGTGGTGACGCTGACTTGGGTTGGAAACTTGCCCTCGGCGTTGTGGTAATATCAGGTTTAATACAAATACTGTTTGGCGTTTTTAAAGTCGCAAAATTGGCCGACTTCTTCCCTCTTTCTGCAGTTCACGGTATGCTCGCAGCCATAGGCATCATCATCATGGGAAAACAACTACACTTCGCTATGGGTATTGCTCCGAGTGAATTGAAAGGTAAAGAACCCTTGGAATTAATTGCCATGTTGCCGCACAGCATTATGAATATGAACAAAGAAGTAGCCATCATTGGTTTGGTTTCTTTAGTGATTATGTTTGGCTTGCCGATGATTAAAAACAGCATGGTGAAAAAAGTGCCGCCAGCTTTGGTGGTATTGATCGTTGCCATTGTTTTGGGACAAGTATTACATCTTGATGGCGAAACCTTCAAAAGCATCAAACCACTCGTTAATCCAGGAGAATTCGCCATCAATTTCAATACTGATTTCACGGCAATGACAGACCCAACACTGCTGCCGATCTTCTTAAAATACCTTTTGCTTTTTGCTTTAATTGGTAGCTTAGAGTCTCTCTTGACTGGAAAGGCTATTGACCTATTAGATCCATACAAGCGTAAAGCAAACTTAAGCAAAGACTTAACAGCTGTTGGTATCGGCAACACTTTGGCCGGATTGGTTGGTGGCTTGCCAATGATCTCTGAAGTAGCGCGTAGCTCGGCCAACATCAACAACGGCGGAAAAACAAGATGGGCCAATTTATTTCACGGTTTGTTCCTTTTGTTGTTTGTTGTCGCTTTGGTTCCTATCATCAAAATGATTCCCGTTGCTGCGCTTGCTGCCATGTTGATTTTTGTTGGTTTTAAGCTTGCTCACCCACGTGAATTCGCTCATACTTACCACATCGGAAAAGAGCAATTGGTAATCTTTATCGTTACAATTGTTACCACTTTGGCAACCGATCTTTTAATTGGTATCGGTACAGGTATTTTGGTTAAACTCATCATTCACATTGCGAATGGACTTCCTTTGAAGAGCGCCTTTAAAGCACACTTGAAAGTTGAAGCCCGTGAAGTAGGTGAAATATTTACTATGGAAATTGAGCATTCTGCAGTTTTTAGCAATTGGATCAAAATCAAAAAAACTTTAGACGAAATTCCTCGCAAAAAATCCATCGTGATCGATTTGAGCAAAAGCAAATTGATTGACCACTCTGTAATGGAAAATCTGTCTCATTACCAAAGAGACTACATTGCCGAGGGCGGGAAATTTGTACTAAAAGGTTTGGAAAAACACAAAGCCTTTTCTCACCACGAACTCGCGGGCAGAAAGCTGGCTTAATTATTTATTCTCAGGCTTTTGCACCACGCAGCATTTCGCTGCGTGGTACTTTATGCTCAAAAAAAAATCTTATGAAAAAACTCCTCGTTAGTCTGTTGCTATCAACAGTACTCATAAATGCAAATGCACAAAGTGCAAGTACTCAACCTAATTTGAATGGACAAATTAAGTTCAATTTAAACGACGATGGCTCTCATTATTTGAAAGCCACCTTTGTCAACCAAGCGTGGTTGCGTTACACCCAGGTTAATCCGGGATCATTGGTGGATGGTCGTCCACAAGGCGACTTAGCCGACATTGGCTTGCGCCGAACGCGCGCTCAATTTTATGGCCAAATTACTGACCACGTATTCTTCTATACACAGTTTGGAATGAACAATTTCAGTTACCTTTCCCTCAACAAACAGTATGCAGGCGCTTTCTTTCACGATGTTGTAGGAGAATACAAAATTGCCAACAAATATCTTTCATTAGGCGCTGGACTCACTGGCTGGTCGGGACTTTCTCGTTATGCTTCACCAAGCATTGGCTCCACCTTAACACTTGACGCCCCACTGTACCAGCAAGTAACCAACGGAGTGAACGATCAGTTTTTGCGAAAATTGAGCTTCTACGCAAAAGGAAAACTGGGCGCTTTAGATTACCGATTAGCAATTTCTAAACCCTTTGATCCCACCAATGCACCAAGCGCACCAAAAGCGATTTCTGCTGCGCACAGCGATTTTTCACTTCGTCCCTCAGAACTGCAATACCAAGGCTACGCGATGTGGCAGTTTTTAGACAAAGAGGACAACACCACGCCCTACACGTTTGGCACTTATGTAGGCACAAAAAAAGTATTTAATATTGGAGCCGGATTCATTTATCAAAACAATGCCATGTGGCAATTGGGTGCTGTGAATACCGATACTGTTTCCTCTGCGATGCAATGCTTTGCGGCTGACATCTTTTACGATGCACCACTAAAAGGTGAACGCGGAGATGCCATTACTTTTTATGGCGCATTTCACAGTTTGAATTTCGGACAAAAATACTTGCGCAACAATGGGGTGATGAATCCTGCAAATGGTGTAAGCAACAGTGCCATTAACTTTAACGGCGGTGGAGATGCTGCGCCATTGGTTGGAACAGGAAATGTATATTACGCTCAAGCTGGATATCTTTTGCCTAAAAAGGTTTTCAATGGGAATGAAAAATTGCAAATCTTCGCAGCTGCACAATATGGTGCATATAGCCGCGTAAAAGATCCCATGTTAATGTACGAAGCCGGATTCAATTTGTACTTTCAAAAAGCCAACAAAATTAGTTTTACCTACCAAAATCGACCTATCTACACTGTACAAGGCAATGGAGACATTACTAATACAGATAGAAAAGGTATGTTTGTGGTACAATACCAGATTTCAATATGACAACAGCAGAAAGTTCACACCGTGCATTTGATGAGCACCACGTGCTTCATGAAATGAAACATTTTTTACCCGCTCAAGCGCCGCTAAAAGATTTTATCCACCACAACACGTTGCATGCTTTTCAAACCATGAAATTCCATGATGCCTTGCGCAAAGCTTCTGCCATCTTTGGTTATACAGTTCATTTGACATTGGAAGACTACCGTAAATTGTATTCTACTAAAAAAATTCGTGAAGACATCTTAGAAAAAATCATAGCAGAAAAAAAAGGAGCAAGTGCACTGACGGATTGGAAAAATTTTCTGCTTTCTAAAAACTACGATACTTCAAATCAACCGCGCGTAGGAAAACTGCGTTCTATTTGGAAAGAGATTTACCATATTGATATGGACGCTTTGGTTCAGCCACTCTTGTTTCGAACACTGTGCTCCTATCTTGACCAAGGTATTTCTATTTGGCATTTCCCCGGAAAGGGCGAAGCTGGATTTTTGAATTCTTTGCGTGAAATGGAACGAAACACCTTCTCCAGTTTTTTCAAAACAGAGCGCGCTCGAAAACTTTTAAAAGACGATTCAATTTCGATTGACAGCTTGCTGAAAATTTTGGTTGGCGACGAAAAGCTCTACGAACAATATCTCTACGACCAGCAGTTTGCGCACCAAGGATGGTCGGGAATGGTTTCAGCCATTGAGGACCAACCACAAACATTATCAGACCAAAGAAGAATTAGCTTGCACGACATCATCGTTTTCGAACTCCTGCTGGAGATTGATGCCCTCGATGAAAAATTTGGCAAAATATGGGCACCGATCGACAGCAAGTCGGCCACATTAGCACTTGACCTCTTTGCGCCAGTGCCTGAAACAGAACTCAGCGAAGTATTTGCTCTGTTTCAAGAAGCCTTTGAATGGACGTATTACGACGAGGTGCTTGCAGGAATTAAAATGCAAAAAACCTACGCGCCCGATCTAAGCAAAAAAAGTTTTCAAGCACTCTTTTGTATCGACGACAGAGAATGTTCCATCCGCCGCTATCTTGAAAATAACGACACGCACTGCGAGACTTTTGGTACGCCAGGTTTTTTTAGCGTTGAATTTTTCTACCAACCCGAACACGGCAAATTTTACACAAAGGTTTGTCCTGCTCCGATGACACCAAAATATCTCATCAAAGAAATTGGCGCCAAAGGAAAAAGAGAAAAAGATGTTCACTTCCAGCAAAACACCCACTCGTTGCTGCGCGGATGGCTGTATTCGCAAACAATAGGATTTTGGTCGGCATTCAAATTGTTTACCAATATCTTCAAACCAACAATGAGTGCTGCAACCGCTTCTTCGTTCAAACACATGGACCGCCATTCGCACCTCACGATAGAAAACGTGAGCGTGAACGACAAAGAAAACAACTTACAAATAGGCTTTTCTATTGACGAAATGGCACAAAGGGTAGAATCGCAATTGCGCAGTATCGCACTGATAAAAAACTTTGCCCCACTTGTGTACGTCATCGGTCACGGTTCCAGCAGCACCAATAATCCATATTATGCCGCTTACGATTGCGGGGCCTGTTCAGGTCGCCCAGGATCAGTGAATGCGCGAGTGCTTGCATTCATGGCAAACCATCCAAAGGTCCGTGAAATTCTGCGCAACAAAGGAATTGAGATTCCAGAAGAAACACAATTCTTAGGCGGACTGCACGACACCGCTTGTGACGAAGTTGCTTTTTACGATGAAGATGTCTTGTCAGCAAAAAACCAAGCCCTTCATTTGGAAAACAGAAAGGTATTCGAGAAATCGCTCGATGGAGTTGCAAAAGAAAGATCGCGACGTTTTGAATCCATCAATACCCATAAAAGCGAAAAAGTTGTACACGATAAAATTCGAGAAAGGATAGTCTCTCTTTTTGAACCACGTCCTGAACTCAACCATGCTACCAATGCGCTTTGCTTAGTGGGCGGAAGGAATTTATCAAAAAATCTTTTCTTAGACAGAAGAGCCTTTATGAATTCGTACGACTACACGACCGATCCTGAAGGTAAAATTTTACTGGGCATCTTGCGTCCCGCTGCACCGGTGTGCGGAGGCATCAACTTAGAATATTTTTTCTCGAGAGTCGACAACCAAAAACTTGGCGCAGGCACTAAATTGCCGCACAATGTAATGGGGCTTTTCGGCGTAGCCAACGGCATCGACGGTGACTTGCGACCAGGATTACCTGTACAGATGATTGAGATACATGACCCGGTGCGCTTACTTGTCATCGTTGAACATTTCCCTGATGTAGTGTTGACAACGCTAAAAACTTCCCCCGAAACCTATGAATGGTTTATCAACGAATGGGTGAATTTAGTGTTGGTAAATCCAGAAACACACCAATTGTTTGCATTCAAAGAAGGTGCTTTTGTGCCTTATGAACCTTTGACCAAAAGCATAGCAGCGACTGCTGATCTCAATGCCATTCTCGAAAACAGCACAGAAAACTTACCGGTTTACGCCATTAAATAGCATTTGAAATGTATACACAAACTTCCTTACTCCATCTCTTCATTTTTCTTCCTTTGCTGGGCTGTATCATCACTTTGATGCTGCGCAGCAAAAACGAAACTATGATTTCCAGAGTTGCTTTTTTTGCTACAGGATTGCAACTTCTACTCTCTGTGGGTTTCGTTGTTTACTGGTTGTTCAACAATCATCAAACACTGGCCATCAAAGACATCATTCTCTACAAAACTCCCGATTACGAGTTTTACATCGACCTTTGTTTCGATAAAATCACTGCGGTGTATTTACTGGTAGGTTCTTTTTTAACTTTTTTGGTCACCACCTATTGTAGATACTATTTGCACAGAGAAAGCGGGTACAAACGTTTTTTCTTGACCGTGCTTTTCTTTTTCATGGGATACAACATCACCATCTTGTCAGGAAATTTCGAAACCCTTTTCATCGGCTGGGAAATTTTAGGCATCTCCTCATTCTTGCTGATTGCCTTTTACAGAGAGCGCTACCTTCCGGTAAAAAATGCGTTCAAAGTATTCTCTATTTACCGCATTGGCGATGTTGGACTTATTATGGCCATGTGGATGAGTCACCATTTGTTTCACGAAAACATCACTTTTTTAAAGTTGAGCAATGACGCTATTGTGAGTCATCACTTGGAAAGCCATACTTTCATCGGCATTTTCATTGCACTAATGATTTTGGTATCAGCTGCAGCAAAATCAGCTCAATTACCCTTCTCGTCATGGCTGCCAAGAGCGATGGAAGGCCCGACCCCTTCAAGCGCAATTTTCTACGGATCATTGTCTGTGCATATTGGTGTTTATCTATTGTTGCGCACTTATCCTTTTTGGGAACATCAGTTCTCTGTAAGGGTGCTCATTGCATTTCTGGGCTTATCAACAAGCATCATCGCCACATTAATTGCAAGGGTGCAGTCATCGGTAAAAAGTCAAATTGCCTATTCTTCCATCGCCCAAATTGGTTTGATCTTTATTGAAGTTGCTGCTGGATTTGAAGACTTGGCCCTACTTCACTTTGCGGGAAATGCCTTTTTGAGAACCTACCAACTGCTGGTTTCACCATCGGTAGTGAGTTATTTGATTCGCGAACAATTTTACAATTTTACACCGCGCAGCAATACCATTGAAGATTCGCTTCCAAAAAAGGCAGAAAACACCATTTACCTGATGGCGCTTAAAGAATTCAATCTCGACTTTCTGCTTTACCGCATTATTTGGAATCCGATGCATCAGGTTGGAAAAAAACTAAACTTCATCAACATCAAACAATTGTTGCTGTTTTTTATTCCTGCTTTTATCATCGGACTCTTTTTTCTGTACAATGAAGATGCAATACCAGCTGCTGCACACGGCTATTTCCCAATCATTTTTTCCTTGTTCGGACTCATGCTAATTCTCAAATCTTTTGTTGAGCGAGACAACGTACAAATGGCTTGGCTGCTTATTATATTGAACCATTTTTGGATTGCCTTAGCCATTTCCTTCAATGAACATTTCTCTGTTTTTGAAACGCTTTTTTACCTAAGCGGTATTGTTATCGCTGGTTCATTGGGCTTTGTTGGCTTACGAAAACTCTTTGCTGCAGAAGGCAATATCACCTTGCACCAATACAACGGGCATTCGTTTGAACATCCTAAATTCGCTTTTGTATTCTTGCTCGCTTGTTTAGGATTGATGGGCTTTCCCATCACCCCAACTTTTATTGGCGAAGATTTAATTTTCAGTCACATTCACGAAGACCAGTTTGTTTTGGCACTAATCACTTGCTTGAGTTTCATTACTGCTGGCTTAGCCGTAATGCGCATTTACGCACGATTATTTTTAGGACCACACATTAAAACTTACCACGAAACACCTTACAAGTCTTCTTAATCGAAAGCGTCCATCGTTTCTCGATTGATGTATAGACAAATAATATCAACACAATGGGCGTCAAAGTAGATAAAAGTCTATTTTTGACGCCCATTAAAATTACAACTATGAGCGAAAATCCTGCCAGCACCAAAATAAAATTCACGAAATACGAAGTCTTTGTAGTCATACTTTTGGCCTTCTTGCAATTTTCAGTGGTACTCGACTTTATGATTCTGTCGCCCTTGGGTTATCACCTAATGCCTGCCCTTGGTATCAGCAAAATGCAATTCGGAATAGCAGTGGCAGCCTATGCTTTCAGCGCCTTTGTTTCAGGATTTATTGCCGCTGGATTTGCCGACAAATTTGACCGAAAGAAAATCCTCTTGTTTTTTTATGCAGGTTTCATTGGCGGTACTTTCTTGTGTGGCATTGCCGACTCGTATCAATTTCTTTTGTTTGCGCGAATCGTCACTGGTTTGTTTGGCGGTGTGATTGCCTCTATTTCCAATGCAATTGTGACCGACCTGTTCAAACTTCAGGTGCGCGGCCGAGTGATGGGCATGATACAAATTGCTTTTGCAGGAAGCCAAGTACTTGGTATTCCGATAGGCTTGTATATGACAGAAGAAATTGGATGGCACTTCCCATTTTTGATGATTGTGGCTATTAGCCTTATTGTTGGAGTAGTGATATTCGTTTATCTGCAACCGATCGACCAACATTTGAAAATTAAAAGCGAAAAAAGCGCCGTTCAACATTTGCTGAATACCTTATCCAACCGCAGCTATTTGCGTGCTTTTGCAGCAACAACGCTTTTAGCCACCGGCGGATATATGTTGATGCCCTATGGCAGCGATTATGGCGTTCACAACTTAGGCATTGATGAAAAAGAACAATTGCCATTTTTGTATTTACTTACGGGATTGGCGACCATGTTTGTAATGCCATTGGCAGGAAGATTGAGCGACAGCGTTGGCAAATACAAAGTTTTTTTCACAGGTTCTATCATCAGTATTGCTATGCTCTTGATCTACTGCAATCTTGGTCCCACCCCATTTTGGTTAATCGTTGTGATCAACATTATATTGTTTGTGGGCATCATGTCGCGCATTGCTCCTGCTCAAGCGCTAATGTCGGCCGTTCCCGAACAAAAGGACAGAGGTGCTTTTATGAGCATCAACTCCTCTGTTCAATATTTCGCAGGTGGCATTTCCGCATTGATAGCGGGACTAATTGTTGGAGATTCAAAAGGCACTATGGTACAAAACTATGATATCCTTGGCTATGTAGTATCAACAGCAATCATCATTACTTTGCTGCTCATGTTTTTGGTGCACAAACAGGTGGAAAAGAAAATCGCTTTACAGAAGACTGTATAAAATCAAAAAGGCTGCACTTTCGAGTGCAGCCTTTTTTCTGTTTTTATTTATTTTGCTTAAAACAAAATGAAGCCCGATCTCTTTTTACACTTTGATCTAGCGAAATAACCCAAGTCCCAATTCAACTCCAACATCAGCTGAACACTAATGGGAATAGTCACCGCATAATTGGTGTAGTTGGTAGTAAAATCAGCATTTGTAATTGGATATACAGCAGGTGTGTTTTTTCCACCTGCGGCAGAAATCAAATCGGTCATCCCTGCATCGATACGCAAACCGATGGTCGTGTATATATTGTCTGTCGCAAAAAGCACATTTCCAAAACCAAGCACTGCGCCGTATGTATTTTGTTCAAACTTTGAAGTTACATCAGCAGCAGCAGTTCCACTTTCTTGCACCGATTTGGTTAAACCCAAACGCGGTCCAATTTCAACATACCCTCCCATTTCATTGTTGTAGCGAAATAAAATTGGCACTTGAATCATATTGATTTGAATATTTCTCTTAATGTTCACCGAAGCAAAATTATTGAAATCGTTGTTTTGATTCATCTGTAAAAACATATACTCAGCAATGATGGCATAATTCTCATTGAAGTCAAAGCCTAATTTCGCACCATAGCTGTAAGCTAAATTTGGAGTTTTATTAATTCTATTGTCTTGCAAAATATTGTTGTTGAACAACATTGAAGCACCGCCACCACCTTTCACTCCAATTTCAAAAAAACTTTGCGCTTGCGCAGCATGACAAAGAGGTAAAAACAACATTGATAAAACTAATTTTCTCATATATTTGGGTTATGCTTGCGAAAGTAAGCCTAAATAAAGCAGATTACAAAATTGAATTTTAATCATACAAATAACCCTATCATGAGTGTATTGCAAGGAAAAGTAGCCATTGTTACTGGCGCATCAAGAGGAATTGGAAGAGCTATTGCAAAAAAGTTTGCCGAAAACGGTGCCATTGTAGCCTTTACTTATTTGTCGTCAGAAGAAAAAGCACGTCAGCTCGAAGACGAACTAAACGCATTGGGAGGCATTGCCAAAGGCTACAAATCAGACGCAGCCAACTTTGCTGCTGCTGAGCAATTGGTGAACGACGTTGTTGCACAGTTTGGAACAGTAGACATCGTCATCAACAACGCCGGTATTACACGCGACAACTTACTAATGCGCATGACGGAGCAACAATTCGACGAGGTGATCAACGCCAACTTGAAGTCTATTTTCAACCTCACAAAAGCAGTGACCAAGCCAATGCTCAAAGCAAAAAAAGGAAGCATCATCAATATTGGATCGGTAGTCGGCGTGAACGGAAATGCAGGACAAGCAAACTATGCAGCATCAAAAGCAGGTGCATACGGCTTCACAAAATCTATCGCTAAAGAATTGGGCTCACGAAATATTCGCTGCAACGCTATTGCTCCGGGCTTTATCAAAACAGAAATGACAGAAGTACTTGACCCCAAAGTGGTGGAAGGATGGGTAGCGGGCATACCTTTGAAACGTGCGGGTGAAGGCGATGACATCGCTGAACTTTGTGTTTTCTTGGCTTCCGACAAAAGCACCTACATCACTGGTCAAGTGATCAACGTGTGCGGCGGAATGTCCATGTAATTTTTTAAAATAGCATTCATTGAAAATAGAAGTAGTCACCCAATATCCAGCGTGGTATTTTATCTTCTGCGCAGCATTGGGATTACTCTATGCAGGAATTGCCTACTATCGACAACGAAAAAACAGTGAAATTAATCGAGCAGTCCTGATTTCACTGTTTTCATTTCGCTGCATCACAGTAACAATTCTGTCCTTCCTACTGCTGCTGCCTTTCATCAAAAATATCGACACACACATTGAAAAACCGGTACTCATTATTGCTGCCGACAACTCTCATTCAATACTTGCCGCAGGATCAGATAATGCCAAACAACTCAAAAACAAAATACAGGCATTGCGAAACGCCTTAGCTGAAGACTTTGAAGTTCGCGTACACTCCTTTGGTGACAAGGTGCAGGAAGGTGACTCCTTTGACTTCTCTGACAAAAGCACGAATTTCTCGCAGCTCTTTGAAGATCTTGAAAGCCGGTACGCCAACAAAAACATTGGCGCTCTAATGCTGCTTAGCGACGGCATTTACAATATTGGACAAAACCCAATCTATGCCAACACTTTGCAACACGTACCTCTTTATACTGTTGTTGTTGGCGACACAGCGTTGCGTAAAGATTTATTGATCAAAGACCTCTATTTTAACAACATCACCTACCTTGGAAATGAATTTCCCATAGAAATCACAATTGACGCCTTTGCCTGCAAAAATGAAAAAACAACACTCTCTCTAAGTCTTGATGGCATAGTAAAACAAGAAATTGAGCTAACTCTTAACAAAGTTCCGCTAACGCAAAAACTAATGTTGAAAGCCGATAAAAGTGGAATGCGCAAAATTGGCGTGCGGGTGAAAGCGGTGTCGGGAGAAAAAGTTTTAGTGAATAACTTTCGTGAAGCATATTTAGAGGTACTAGATGGAAGACAAAAAATATTACTCCTTTCAAAATCATCGCATCCCGACATTGGCGCCATCAAAACAGTAGTTGAGGCCAATAAAAACTATAAAGTCGACGTTCAGTTTCACGATACTTTCAAGGGCAATTTGTCTTCATACAACATGGTGGTCCTTCACGAATTACCTGATGAAATAGCCGCCACTGATCGTTTACTCAAAAGCGTTGATCAACAAAAAATAGGTGTCCTATTGATTCTTGGTACCCAAATGAAGTACCAACAACTCAGACATATCAATTTGGGCATACATTGGCAAAACATTGGAGCTGGGGTAAAATCATTCAACGACGCCTATCCTGTATTTCAAAAAAACTTCAGTCTCTTCAATTTAACCGAAGGCACCCAAAATTTTCTTAAAGATGTAGCACCACTTAAAGTGCCTTTCACCACTTTTAAATTGCCTGGAGATGCTGAAAATTTAGCCCTACAAAAAATTGGCTCCGTTGCCACCGAAACGCCACTGCTCTCTTTCTTTAATTTGGGACAATCCAAAATTGCATTAATTGCTGGCGAAGGAATTTGGCGCTGGAAATTAAGCGACTATCTTAAAAACCAGACGGAAGAACACTTTGAAGAATTGATTCAAAAAACAATTCAATACCTGTCGTTGAAATCCGACCAATCAAATTTTCGAATCAAACACGCTAAAAAATTCACTGAAAATGACGACGTTATATTGGATGCTGAACTTTACAACGACAGCTACGAACTAAACAACAGTGTTGATGTAAAACTCAGTATTAGCAATTCGTCCGAAAAGGTATTTAAATACGTTTTCGATAAAAGCGGCGAAAAACACCACATCAATCTGGGGGCTTTAGCTCCTGGAAACTACCACTACGAAGCAAGTACCGTACTTGGAAAAAAGGCCTATACAAAGAAAGGGGCTTTTGTTGTAGAAGAATTAAAACTAGAAGAAATCAGCACCAGGTCTGATGTTGCTTTACTGAGCAAACTTGCGCTAGAAAATGGTGGACAAGTATTTTACCTTTCACAAATTGACGCTTTGGCAAAAGCCATCAAGGAGCGAAACGATATTAAACCAGTTGAACACGCAACAGTTGAACTCAAGGAATTGATACACCAAAAGTGGATTTTCTTTTTGCTCGTCCTCTTTCTCTCCGCAGAATGGTTTTTTAGAAAGAGATCGGGACTCAGCTAGTTTCACTGCACCACCATAAACTCTGTGCGTCGGTTGTTGGCACGTCCCTTTTCATTTTCATTAGTATCTACCGGAACATCGTCGGCGTAACCTTTGGCGCTCAGGCGTTCTGCGGCAATTCCATTTTTAATCAGATAATCCTTCACTGAAACGGCTCTGTTTTGCGACAATGTTTTATTGTGCGCCTTAGCTCCTTGATTGTCGGTGTGTCCGCCTAACTCAATTTTCAATGTGGCATTGGTATTCAAAAAAGCGACAAGATTGTCCAATTCTGTTTTCGATTCAGGTTTCAATTCGTAGGAGTCCGTGGCGAAGAATACGTTTTTCAAAATCACTTTTTCACCCACTGCAATCTTTTTAAGAGGCACATCTTTTCTAAAGGCATCTTCCCCTTTTTTAGGGTCCGTCAACTCAAAGTTCTCAGAGTAAAACAAATAGCCGCCTTCACACGACACTTTTAAAGCGTAATTTTTTCCTGTCGGCAGGCACACTAAAAAACTTCCGTCTTTGGCATCTGAATAGGATTCCACCACTTGTTTCCCTGTTTGCAAATCGATCAATTGAAAGGCCGCACCCAATGGTTTTCGTGTTTTCTCGTCGTACACCAAGCCTTTCATATACGTCACCGGTTTTGGCTTTGCGGATTCGGGCAATTTAAAGTAATAGATATCTAAATCTCCCAAACCTCCTTCTCTATCCGAAGCGAAATAAGCCAAATCTCCTTTGGCATCAATAAACAATGTTCTTTCGTCATCACTCGTGTTGATAGGATAGCCAAGATTTTGCGGATCTCCCCATGTACCGTCAGTGTTGCGCTTACTCATAAATAAATCACGACCGCCCATACCTACTTGTCCGTCGGATGCAAAGTACAGTGTTTGATTGTCGGGGTGAATAAAAACACCATCTTCTTTACCGCTTGTATTGAGACGTGGACCCAAATTCTCAGGATTTCCAAAGCCTTGATCATTAATGTTGATGACCCATAAATCAGATTCTCCTTGGCCACCCGGACGAGCACTAGAGAAATAAATAGACTTTCCATCCGATGAAATACAAGGCTGAGAATCGAAGCGATTGGTGTTGATTTTTGGACCAAGATTTCTTGGCTTCGACCAGCGGTTCTCTCCAATTCGTTGGCTCACAAACAAATCACAGCTGCCCAATCCTTGTCTTCCCTCACCATAATTGCCATACACTTCACAAATGGTAAACACCATGGTTCTGCCATCAGGAGAAAGCGTCATTGCACCCTCATTTATCTCTGAATTTATCGGCTGCCCCATATTTGCCGACTTCGTCCAACCCTTGCCTTCTTTGTAGCTGATGAAAAAATCTTCCTGCATTTTGATCAGCGAACGATCATCAGGAATCGTTCTGGTCAATATAAACGTTTCGCCATCTACCGAGATAAATGGATTGTAGTCTTTAAATTCAGAATTGATAGAAGCCCCCATATTAATGGGATTAAAAGGTACGGGATGCTTCACTGCTTCTTTAGCAAAATCACAACTTTTAATAATTTTTTCCGACTGCGATTTAAACTTATCCGAAGGTTTAAAAGTCACAATGTATTTTTCAAGAACCTGCTTTGCTTTGTCGTACTGTTGCGTTTTAAAATAGAGTCTACCCAAATTCAAATGATCGGGAGGAAACAATTCAGGATTTATTTTCAATGCCATTTCAAAGTCAGAAATTGCCCGCGAAAACTCTCCTGAATCGGCGTAAATATTTGCTCTCAAAGAATAAGCCTCTATAAAAACCGGATCTTTTTCTATGGATTTATTAGCACAAAGCAAGGCGTCCTTTTTGTTCTCCGCTTGCAAAAAATGCAGTGCGTTTTCATACTCTTTAATCGCCTTATTTGACTTTGAGCTGTATTTTTGCTGCCCGATTAAGAGGGTACAAAAAAAACACAAAGTTAAAGTTATTGCAGCTCTCATAGGAATGCTTTAAAATTTAACAATCTAAGGTATACCCATGTATTTGTGGGTTTGCAGCGAAATGTTCCACTTTGGATGCTGCTGCACGTATTCAATTATTTTAGGAAGCATTTCTTTGCTCTTGCTCCACTCGGGCTGCAAATACAATTTGCACGCTTCGTTCGCTTTAGCGGCATGTACCTCTGCCCACAAGAAATCATTTTGATTGAAAACAATGACTTTAATTTCGTGGGCAATCTTATAAATCTCAGGCATAGGTGGCGCTGTTTTCTTGGGTGAGAGGCAAATCCAATGCCACTTTCCACTGAGCGGATATGCGCCGGAAGTTTCTACAAAAACACGTTTACCATTCGCTGTCAATTGTGCACAGAGATAATCGAGATTGTACAATGAAGGCTCTCCTCCCGTGATGACCACATCTTGTGCCGGAAACTGTAAAGCATCTTGCACTACCGCGTCAACACTTTTCAATGGATGTAAAGACGGATCCCATGATTCTTTGACATCGCACCAATGACAACCAACATCGCAGCCGCCCACTCTAATAAAGTACGCCGGCTTTCCTGAATTGTAGCCTTCACCTTGAATGGTATAAAATTCTTCCATCACCGGAAGTTTTTTGCCTTGGTCTAATAAGCTTTTATCGTCTTCAGAAAGATTGTTGTGCTGCATCGGGTCAAAAGTAATAAATTAGTTCAGGCTTTTAGTGACTATGCCTATACTTTACTTCTGTTACAGCGCTATTCTGCTTTGCGGTTGAGCACTGCGTAATCAACAAAGAGAAAATCACTCTTCACTTTCCTTTTCTTTGAAAGATCAGCAACATTGCCCACTAATCGAAGGTGTATGATTTGATCAGCAGCACTGAGCGGGTCAACACTTAAATCTCTAAGCTTAATCAGCGCGTGATCGTATCGCTTCCACGCAATGTACACAGGCCTTTGCAAATCCACCAAATACCAATCTTTCTCCCACGAAACCAATTCCCTTGATCGTATCTTTCCCCGCAAAGGCAAATGATCTTTGAGCACGCTGTTGGTTCTAAAAACATTGATTTCAACCTCCGCTCCAATGATTTCATGCAAATTGAAATGACGCGGTTTCATTCGATGCGTATTTCGCAGGGTTTCCCAGTCCCAAAAGCGCAGCGGCGCCCAATAATTGCGCACCACATCGAACTTGCTGAGACTAAAAGTTAAAAATATCAACAGAAATGCTCCCGTAAAAATATCGTCAACCAAAGTCCTATTGGCATAGTATGCTCCGTGTTCAAATGCAATAGCCATGTATTCAAAAAGAAAAACAAATGACAAAGCATAAAGCAAATAATCGTTCAACACTTTACTGTCGTAGTGCGATGCCGTTTCAAACTTCAATGAATTGTTAATGCAATTATTGATCATCGACGACCACAAAAACATACAAATCAACAATTGAAAAAACGTCAAAAAACTAAAATTATGCACCGACTGATTGATGAGCCAAAAATCGTACAAACCATGAAAAACGGCTGCTGCAACAAAGCCCAGTGCAAAGGTTAACAAGACATTGTACTTTCTTATATTTTTACCCAACACGATAGCATATGCAACCAGTGAACTATTGAACATATGCGTAACTGTTGCCGACAAAGCCCTGCCCTGTATGCGACTCAATCCGCTGTGATCGAAATACAATATATTTTCAATAAAGGAAAAACCGAGAGCCGAAACAGCAGCATAAATAATATAATCAATGGGCTCTTTAATGACTCTAAAAAAGCTCAGCACAATGAGAAAAGGAATGATTTTCACCATTTCCTCAACCAATCCTATTCCTATAATGCAATACATCAGATCGTTGAAAA
>Ga0114969_10000569_pt1 | contig 31840 bp, 45 predicted proteins | sample M_130807_MF_Meta_FD_87316 | JGI IMG/M metagenome (GOLD analysis project Ga0114969, IMG submission 87316) | Freshwater microbial communities from Lake Montjoie, Canada to study carbon cycling - M_130807_MF_MetaG | ecosystem: Environmental > Aquatic > Freshwater > Lake | place: Lake Montjoie...
CTTACGAGCAACGGACTTGCCAGCACGTAACTTAGCAACAGCCTTACGGATGTTAGCAGAAGATAGTGTTGCAGCAGCAGTAATAGTTGCTGTTGAAGTTGCAGTTGAACCTGAGTAGATTACGTTGGTTCCGCCACGCAATGTTGTCATTGCTACGGAGTCAATAGAATCTGCAAGGTTGAATGCAATAATGTTTGCGATTGCAGGGTCAACATCTGCAAGAGAGAATAACTCTAATGCACGAGTTACCAACACTGAGTTACCGTACTCGTTAAGAGTAATGGTTACTGATGTTGGTGTTGACATTGCTACTGCATCTGGGTCAGTTGTTTCTGTTAGAGCAGTTGTTGCTGCTGAAAGGTCAACATAACGTTGTAGAACAACGGTTGAGCCAGGGATTGCTTGACGGGCTGGGCGCTTATCTGCGACTGAACGAATTAGTGGTTCAGAGCGGAGAGCGAATTCTAGAAGACGGTCATACGCCTTCTGTACTAGACCAGCACCACCAGCGGTTCCTCCGAGATTGTCAGAGGCTGTTGATACATATGCCATTCGTCACCTCCAGTGACTAGAAACTATGATGATTATTGTGAACGAAGAACATCTAACAATGCATCCATAGAATCTGCATTGTCAATTCTTGAGTTAAGTTCTTCCATTCTGTCTGGAGTAAACGCACCTTGTGTTAGAACATCCTGTTGCCTTAGGGCAGCACGGTCTTGTTCTGGCATGTTGGCTTCATCTTGCTGTACTTTAATTCCGAATAAATCTGCATTATCATCGAGCCAGTTAGAAACTGTCTCCTCGTTAACATCATCGATATCCTTAAGAATTAAGCGTGCAGCCTTAGCGTTTACGCCTTTCTTTTCCAGGACTTCTTTGACGGTTCGCTCACGCTGCACTTTGGATAATCCTTCAAGTTGCTCAGTGAGTTCCTTAATACGCTTCTCATCGGCTCTCTTTGCTTTCCGTAACTTCTTAATCAAGTCACTTCCATCACCAGAGAAACCTTGGTCAGTATCTAGGTCTTCGTCTTCGTCTTCCCAGTAATTGTTGCTCATAGCAACTACCACCCTTCTATTCGTTGTTAGTCGCAGGCCACAGTTCAGTTCGGGGAAACTGGCTGGCTCCTACTGTCGGTCTTATACGCTGCATTGGGCCGATAGGTCAATGTCAGGATTCTAGTATTGTCCGCCTGTTGTGCTAAGTAGCGACGCTTTTGTAGTTGCAGACTTACCAGAGAATGATGCAATTTCTCTCTCAGTAAGTGCTTTACGTTTACGTTGCGCTGAGGCTAGAGTATTAAATACTTCTTGTTCTGCCTCTGCTTGGTTATATCCAGGAAGTGTTGTTCCGTAGATTTCGCTTAACTTCTGTGCGGTAGGTAGGATATCTGCAATTGTTGCATATCCCTTTTGTGCTTCGGCTTGTGTGATTCCTTGTGCTGCTAGTTGTTCTGCTACAGAAACACCAGTCTCAAGTCCTTGTACTCTTGCGGCTACGCCAATTTCGGCTGCTGCAATCTGACGTTGAATCTTAGGTAATTGCTGATTAGGGTCAAGAACATAGGCAACCATGTCGGCTGAGCCAATTCCATAATAATCTTTAAGTGTTCTAGCAATTGCAGGGTCAGCATTCTGAACTCTCTGAACTGCCATAGATACACGAGTTGATAACTCTGACGGAGATACATCATTCTCAATGAACTGTCTTACATATGCATCATTATCAAATTGAGTTAAACCATATGCTCTAAGTGTTTGACGATACGCATCTTCATTAGATAGATACTCCGCAGGAGTAAGGACGCTAAGTCCCTTCTTAATGCGCTGGGCATTAGCAGCAAATCGTTGCTGATACTCTGGAGTATTTTGTAGTTCTAAGGTAATAGTATCTTCTGTGTATCCTTGACGAGCAAGGTCAAGAATCTTAGCGCCAAGAGTTGCAAGGCCAAACTTAGCAAATCTATCCGCTACAATCTTACCGACTGATTCTCTTTGTGCGGCAACTCGCTCTGCTTCTGCTGCAGCCTTGATTGCATCTTCTGCTGCTTTTTGTTGCGCTGTTAAAGCCGCAGCGTTTGCTGCTGCTAGTGCATTTGCATTTGCTGCTGCTATTGCTGCTGCATTTGCATTTGCTGCGTTTGCCGCTGCCGCTGCTGCGGCGTCTGCTGCGGCTTGTGCTGCTGCAAGTTGAGCAAGAAGTGCTGCTCTTTCTGCGTCAGATGCTGCTAAAAGTTCTGCTTTAATTCTTTCAAGTTCTGCTGCACGAGCATCTGCTTCTGCTTTAGCCTTGGCTTCTGCTTCTGCCTTTGCCTTTGCTTCAGCATCTGCTGCTGCCTTAGCAGCCGCGTCTGCTGCGGCTTTAGCGGCAGCGTCTGCTGCAGCCTTTGCCGCTGCATCTGCCGCTGCTTTAGCAGCGTCTGCTGCTGCATTGCCAGTAGAACCAGTAGCGCCTGTAGCACCTGTTGAACCAGATACTGGCGTAATACCAGCAGCCTTGGAAATTGTTTCAAGTTTTGCTGCGCTTACTCCTGATGTAGGAGAAAAGGGATTTGTTCCACCAGTTACTCCACCAGCATAAGTGCTAGTTGCGGTTTTGGTAGCAGTATTAACAACTGGAATATTAACTGTTTGGTTAACATTAATTTTATTTAGGTTGGTAATCTGTGGGTTAGCGGCTGCAATAGCAGCAACGCTTACTCCTGCTTTTGCGGCAATACCAGATATTGTTTGACCTGATTGTACTTTAGTTGTGCTAGCAATAGGGACTTTAGGAGCAGCCATGTTTACGCCAATCCAAAGTCACGAAGGACTTTTAATGATAGTGAGTCTACAGTTTTTCTAGCATTGTCTGTCTTTTCCCAACGAGGGTCTTGACGAAGTTCAGTCTCAAATTGCCAGATTGGTTTAACTGAAGGCTTACCATCAGTGCCGACATACTGTAATGCTCTACGAAGGGTAGGGTCATTAAACGAAATAGTATCTGGGTCAATCTCTAGAATGTTAGCCATAGAAGATTTATAGGCTGAAGCCAATGCCTCAACACTTGTTCCTTTATTAATCTGGTCAGAATAACCAGGAAATGCGCTAGCAGAATCTCTGCGGATTAATGCTTGAATGTCATCAGTTGTTGTAGTACCAGCAAAGATACCCTGAGACCATGCGTCTAGACTTCTCTGTGAGTAGGACATACCAAAGGCATCAGCATACTCTTTAAGACTTTGTACGCTACCTAGTGTAGAGCCACCAATTGGCTTACCCTTAGCAGCAATAAGAGCATTAAGGTCTAGTTGTGTATCGCTAAGGCCTTTAAGATATGCATTCTCTAAAGTGGCATCATCTACTGTTACGCCTTTAGCAGAGAGTCTTTTCTTCTGCTCTAACTTGTATGCTTCAAGTTCTTGAGCGTATACACCAGGCTGTGAAGCCTTCTTCTTTTGACGGGTCTGTGCATTAGAAGTAAGGTTTCTATAGTAACTAGTTTTGTAATACTCTAACTCTGCATCAGTTGTGTTGCCAGCCTTCCATAGGTCAAATACCTTTTGAAGTTCTGGGAACTGTCTAATTAAATCAGCGGTAATACCAAATGCTGTCTCTGCCATATTAGCCTCCTAGTCCTGATAGGAAGTCGCCAAAGTCAAGACTCTGCTTCTCCGCTAAATCTTGTGGGGCCTTTTCTTCTACACTCTTCTTAATTAAGGCTTGGGCTTTTTCTTTAGTATATCCAGGCTTGGTTTCTGTAACAGTTTTACCGCCAACTTTCTTGGTGGTTGTAATTGTTCCAGAATCAATCATTCCCTGAATAGCAGTATAGAATTCTTTGTTCTCGCTATCTGTAGCCTTACGGCCAAGAACGCTTTTAAGTGTATCGTCAATCAGAGATTGAATCTCTTCTGGTTGGAATAGATACTTCTGTACAGATACCTTAGGCTTATTGCTATCACCAACACCCTGGTTCTTAGCATACCATTGTAGGTATTGCTCAGGAGTTATTTGACGAGCACCTTTAGATTTCTGATACCAGTCACCTGCACCATCAACTGCTAACTCATAGATTGCTGCAGCCTTAAGTGGGTCAACACTACCATAACCATACTTCTGAAGAGTTCTAATCCAGTTAGCCTCAACCGCTGGGTCAGTATAATAACTAGACTTCAAGTCGGTAACCGATGCCGTAGAGGACTCTATAGTAAGTTTTTGTCCAGTCTTCTTCATCGTAATGGTCTTTGTTTTACCTGGACCAACGTAGACTTTTCCAGCAGTAGAACCTGTGCTGCCACCTTTTAATTTATCTAATGCGTCACTCACACTACAAGCCTTTCGTCAAGTCATCATTTTCAAGAATACGATTGTATACTCTACTGAATGATATATATTCATCTAATAATCCACCAGTAAATGTGTCCCACATTTCCTTGATGTCTTGATTTTCTACTGCATTAATAGACTTGCTACCTCTAGTTGCAAGAATACTACGGACATAATCTCTACCTTCTAGATAGTCAGACATGCCCTGAAGGTCTGCTCTACCTGAAACCCTAGGGTCAGATATAATTTCTTTAGCAAACTTTAGGAAGTTGTATACCTTTTGAGTATCAATCTTACCACGAATCTCGGCCCATTCTGGGTTCTCTTGGCTAAGTTCATCAATGAATTGACGTTTACGGTCAGCCAAATCCTCGGCAGCCTTAACATTTAGGCTAGGTAATCCTCTTCCAATACGCTCAGCCTCAAGGATATCCATACCTTTGTTATAGGTAATCCAACCTTTTTCTGCCTGAGTAGAAGCAATTGCATCATATGGGTCCTGTGATTCACGGAACTTCTTTGTGCTTCCAGGAGCAACTGGTGTACCACGCTGGCTTTGATATACGCTAGGTGAAAATTCACCAGCATTAGCATCGCCTACAATGAACCAACCATACTCTGGATTCTTAGCAATCAAGTCAGATAGTTCACGAGAACGTTTCTCTGCCTCGATTGTAGCAGCAATACCAGTATTATTCTTAGATAGACTTGTAGAGAATATAAAGTATTCTTCTCCATATGTATCATAGAACTTCTGAGATGCATTCTCAGGGTCTTCTTCACGAAGTCTGTGCCACTCATCGATATAGAACTGATAAGGAGAACGAGTATTTGTAGCGAAAGGTAGGGTTAGTTTAGCCGCTGCTTCTAAAGCAAGGATTTGTTTAACCTTATTATCAATTTCTTTTGCTGTAGGTGTAGTCTCACGAAGTCCATTATCATATCTATGGTTTTCTTCCATAGCAATAAGAACAGTTAAATTACGACGTGTTGCATCATTGTTATCAAATAGAGACCAGATACGTTTAGCACCTGAGTTCTGGACTAACAAGTCTTTTGTAAATTCACCTGGTGTTGTACCAGTTGGACCATAAGGTAGGATTTCTTTTACTAAAGCAAGTCGTTCTGCATCTGGGACAGCCTTAATAAAGAATGAAGTTCCGATTTGAACGAACCATCCAGCACCTGGATTCCACCATTGGTTACCCTGGAATAGTAGGTCAAGGCTTGTTTTAGGAATAGCCATTGGTCTTTCAACTTTACCAAATGACATACGCTTAACCCATTCACCAGGAATGTTAATGTATGTTCTACCATCTCGTTCTTCAGTAATGCCAAGACGCTCAGGTGAGTTATAAACTATATCCATCTTACGGAAAACAGTTGGGTCATTAACTACAATACGGCTCCACTTTTCAGCCACATCACCAAATGCTCCAAAGAATGGGAATGCATAACGCATTGTGTATGCTGCATCTATACGCTCTGATGTGTCATAGACTGTACGGCGGAGTTCTGCTCTAGCCCATTGGCGAGCATTGTTCTCTAATTTGCGTATATACTCTGGCGGAATTGTATCACCAGGATATGTATCTATAGCATTGCGTACAAGTGAATCCATACGTTTACGATAGAAGTCTACGAATAATGGTTGACGAACTAAGTTTGTCTCAGGGATTTCACCGAAGTATTTGTAGAACTTATCACGGATTCCAGAAGCATATCGTATTGCTTGGTGTGTTCCATTAGCAGCACCTACCTGAGCAGCGTTAACCGCTGGGTAGTTTAGTGTATCTGTGCCAAAAGTCTTCTTAATATCATCATATGTAACCTTGCGAGTCTTGGCTATCTCTTTAAGACTTGAAGCCCATGAAGGAAATAGTTCATCTATGTTATCCATGTTTGCTTCTGCAATAGCACGGGCATCTCTACCCATAGCAAGGACACGCATAATCTTACGGCCCTCATCGGTCTTCAGTAAGAAGTATTCAGCCTCATTAATAACCTGTTCTCTTGGCTTATTCTGCAAAAGAATCTGGGTAATCTTAGAGTTACGCACCTGTCGGTTTACAACTCGCTCATATGCTTGCGCCCAGTTAGGGTCATCGCCACGAATGACTACGAAATCTCCAGTTGTCTCGAATACATTGTTTAATTTGTTACGAGTATTGGAAAGATGGTCATCTACAATACGAGCAGACTCAGCAATAAACTTCTTCTTGATAAACTCAGCCTGTTCAGGTCCAGCACCTAGGGCATCTTGGTATGTTATACCATCGATTGTTCTAAGGCCTAAACCAAACTTATCTTTTACCTCTGTTTTACCAGCAAGCATGTTATCAATATCAACGATTTGAGCATCGATTAGGTCTGGGTCATCAGCCAAGTCTCTCATGGCATCTAGTTCGTCTCTATGTGCCTGGAGTTTGACATCGTCACTCCATTGATACATATCTTCAAGGGACGCATCTTTAAATCTATTGTTAAACATCTTGCGGCTTGACTCTCGTAAGCCAGCAACAAGGGCTAATGGACCAGTTGTTGTTATGATACGAAGGAATCCTTCACTAACGTTACGAACTGGGTAACCAATACGTGCAAGAACCTCAAACTTGATAAGAGAATCTAGGCCATCAATTAAATCTACAGCGCCAGCCCTAGTCTTATAGTATACGCCTACCTTTTCGGAACGGCGTGCTCTAGATAATCTGTTTAATGCGTTGTACATTGTATCGATATCAAGAACTGGCAGTTGTTTTACCAACTGAGTCTCATTCAAAGGTAGTGGAATGATATACTTAAGGTCTTCAGAGCCAAGGACTGGGGTAGTTTTTGCACCAACTGGTACAACTCTACCATCATCTAGTGTCTTTGTTGCTCCAGTGTAGGCACGCTCACGGATAATGTTATGTGCCTTAGAACGTCCACCAGCAAATAGACCCCATGCTGCACGAACATCTGACTCATCAAATCCAAATTGCTTTGCTACAGTATTAAATAGTTCTTGTTCAATCTTCTGGAAAGCATTAGCACGCTCAGCAGCATTTGTTGCTGCAGTGTATTCATTGAATAGTTCTTGCTTGCGTTGAACCGTGAATTGAGCCTTCTTTAAATCATCTTCTAAACTTTTAATTTCATTCTTAAGAAGTTTAACCTCGTCTGGAGCAAGAGCCTGAGTATTAAGTCTGTTCTTTGCTATGTTAATCTGGGTAGCATAGGCTTCTTCTTGACGACCAGCAATACCACGAACACGGCTAAGCATGTTATCTACAGTTTGAACTGATTGATTGTCAGTAAAGTCAATCCATCCACGAGGACGCTTGTAGAAAAATCCTGTTAAAACTCGAACTGGTGCGCCAGCAGCGCCTGCTCTAAGGTCAATAAACCTTTGACTTCCAGAAAATGCTTGACGAAGCATAGATGCTTTATTAAATTCAGGTATGCGTGTAGGGTCAAGGATTGCTTCTGCACTTAACTTCATGTGAAGTTGACGAAGTTCATCCTCATAAAGCGCTGCATTTTCTACAGCCTTCTCTAAATCAGGACCCTTGTTGACAAGGTCCATAGTAAGTTGACCAGTTGCCTTGTCTAATCCTGCACCAAAAAACTTTGCGGCAGTAACTTCATCTTGCAAGTTACCAATCTTAACAGCAATATCGCGGCTAGAAGCCATAAGTCTTGTGCCAGCATCAGCATCACCCATAGCCATCTTAACAATGTCTGCTTTAGTAGAATGACGTAACGCTACATCTTCAATTTTGTTAGCATCTGCTAGGATATCTGCAAAAGAAGCAGGGTTTGCTGACTCACGGATAGCCTTAACTCGGAATAAATCCGTAGCATCCATGCCATCAGTCTTAGTAATAAAGTCATTAAATGTTGCTTTTACTTTATTAGCCCTAAATCCAGTCTTTTCCCCAGTGAGGATAGCATTAAGTTCGTTAAGTCCTTTTACGGAATAGTTAATGGCCTTATAGCCTTTTACTATTTTACCACCAACGATAGTTGGGTCGAGAACAAATCGGGATACTACGTCAGTACCAAATGATGTGTATCGACCTACGAGTTGTTCTCTAAATGCTTTTTCTGCTTGTTGCTTATCAAAGATATTAAAATCATTTGCAGCAAAAAGAATGTGGTCCTGTAGGAACTTATCTGCACCAGATAGTTTACCAAAACTTACAGTTTTTGCTATACCAGAAAATACGTTTTCAATTTCATCTAATGGTCTTCCTAAAATTGTACGCTGGATTGAACGACCAGTAGAAATATTACGAGACTTATCCCAAGCCTCTTTAATATTATTGAAAGAAAAATCATCCTTGTAGATAGGATTGTTTTTTTCTGGTAGTGTAAGCCCAAATGAAACTGTCTGAGTTGTAAAGTTGTAGGCCTTTTCTAAACCAATGAATACTTTACCCCAGAATCCTGGTTCTTCTTTAGGAGTATTAGGAGTCTTTGTATTATAAGACGCAACCGCTTCAGCCCTACTCTTAGGTGGAGTAGACTTACCCATATCCAATGGCAGAGCCATAGATGAGTTAACATTCCATCCAGCATAATAAGTATTGAACGCACCCATTGTGTCAAAGGCAGAAGGATTTTTAGATTTCTGCAAATCTTGATACGCTTTTTGCGCGGCTTCTCTTTCGCTCATAGCAGATTAGCCCTTAAAATTCTCACATAATTACGGAATGCTTGTGATGAATTTGGGCTTTGTGCTGCGACCTCCAGGGCTGGTAAGTAGGATAATAGTCTTTGTTTATCAGAATCTGTATCTGTACTAGTTGGCAACATTAAAGCCTCTGTTCCAGCACCAGCACCAAGTGCTGCGCCGTCAGTTACTGGCACATCTGGTTGCTCTGATGGAGCACTAAGAGGTGTCACTTGTGGCATAGAGTCAATTGGATTCATCAAAGGAGCAGAAACATTGCCAGCCATTGGTGCTGCTTGTTGCTGTTGCATCATTGCCTGACCTTGTCCATAACCCAAACCTGAATAATATTTTGCGGATTGTGTACCGCTTTGTCCGTTTCCGCCAGTTGCAGATACATTAGCAGGATTATTTTGTGGAGCCGTTGGGCGGTAGCCGCCTCTGTTCTCTGCCATTATTTCCTCCTACTTAGAATATTGTATTTTAGTAACTATTGGTCCACCTGTATAGATGTCCCATTTAGTTGATATACTTATCGCTTTTTTAATAATTTTTTCTGCTTGTATTGCAGTTTCAACCCTGTCAACTCTAAGTGCTTCCATAACACCAATAGCGATGTCCCCACCGCTACCAGAGTAATAGATACCGCGAACATCACGGTCCCAAGAGTAATCCTCAAAAATAGGATAGATGATTCCGCGAATGCTAATAAGAAATTGTGAATCATGCGCTGCTGCATCGCCGTCTTCTTTCATGTCGTAACCTGCATCGATAAACAGTTTACGCATGGCAGGTATAAATTTCTTGGTTACAAATAAATCTAGATTTTCACCTGCTCCTGGTCTCGGTGCTTTCCATCCATATTGTAATAGATTTGAGCCTCGACCTGCGCCAGAGCCTGCAATTAATATTCCGTTGTTCTCAACAATCTTTGGCGTAGCCATATCAATTGGACGACCAGAATCATCTGAAGAGCGTGAGTCGCATCCAATGACAGACCATCCGTCGCCTTGAATAGCAGCAAGTGTTGTCATTGTCCCCTCCCACCACTATCGTCTACGAATTGTTCTTACGCTTGCGTTTGCCTGTCCTCCACCAGTTAGACTTGACAATAAACTTTGTACGTCAGGTGGTGCTGCTGGTGGCATTTCCATTGGAGATGGACCTCCTACTGGAGAGGAGGGAGCAGGGGACGGTTGCTCAACCTGAGGTGCTACTCCAGCAGGAGGAACTTGTTCTTTAGGTGCGAATGTTTGTTCAATCGCATCTTCGATAGCCTGTCCCTTTTGTCGTGATTTAATCACTGCGGCAATTTTAGTTACAACTTCAGATGGGTCTTGTCCTTGTGTTGCCATCTGTGGGATTGCCTGAGTGTATGCTTGGAGTGAAGCAAGAAGCGCATTGCGCATATCTTCAACTTCAATCTTTTCTTGCTCTGCGCTAACATTAACATTAAATGGAAGTTCACGCATTGCCATATCCTTGGAGATAAGTTTACCACCAAGAGCCTGAAGCATAAATATAAGACCTTGTGCTGGGTTCAAACCTGCAAGCATACCATATCTAACATCAGCGGAGTAATCTCCCTTGATGTCCTTGCTTGGTTTGTATTCTAATGCGTATGGAGAACCAGCATCTACACCGCGAATTGTCTTTTGTACATCAAAAATTGTTTCGTCTAGTTCAAAACATAGACGGATTACATCTCGAAGAGCCGTTGCAAATATTGCTTGCGCACTCTTGACCTGAGTATCAAATGCTCCCATAAGTGCCTGGACGCCTTGACCCGTAACGATAGACGCATTAACGTTACCTGTTCGTCCTTCTGGGTATCGAGCACCAATTCGGAGTTCTTGATTGAGCAAGTTTTGTTCTGTGAACGCTCCTTGCGGAATGTTAAGTTCAACTCTTCGTACTCCTGCAGGGCTGTTTGTTCGGATAACTGAATCTCCGCCAAGTTGTAGTTCTTGTACATCCATTGGTACGACGATAGGAGACTGAACAGATTTTTCAGCCGCTTCCATAGCAAGCATAGCAAAACGATTGCGAAGCAACTGGATACCAATAACATCATCAAACTGTCCACGCATCTCTCCATCGATAGTAGGTCGCTTAGCAATAACGACCATCATCTTACCAACTGGGTTTTTAGCACGAGAAAGAATTAGGTTCTCACGGCTTGGTACATATACTAAAGATTGGTCTTTATCGTAGTAACGAACAATTTCAACTATGGTGTTGGTGTCTTTTTTGAAACCTGAGCGACCAAGTAATTCAACTTCGTATTCAGGGAATTGAGCAGCCAACTCTCCAAGAGTTAGTGAGTATACCTTAGCAAAAGATATGCATCGTCCGTAGCGGTCAAACTCAGGATAAGCCATCCGAGGGTTTTCTACGCGGATACGAGGCATCTTTTCTTCGTCATCCATTTCAATAATGAATGGGACGAAACCATAGGTTACATAATAGTCAGCACCTGTATACATGCTAACTTGCAAATCTGAGTGATTAAAATAGTTTGATGCAATACGTGTACGATTGTCAGCAAACTTACGAGCACGGTCATTAACCTGTGAGGCGCTAGAGCAGTTAATTGCAGGTAGCGGAGCCATAACTTCAGAAAGGTCACGGGCTACGATGTCAATAAAGTTTGCTACTACGTTTGAGTCTACGCCCTCAGGGAAGAAGTCTGGGTATACTTCAGCAATCTTGCCTTGGCGCACAGAAAGAATATCACCAGCACGAGCATCACGCTCTGATGCACGGTACTTCAGAGAAGAAACTCGTGCAGCAATCTGTTCAATATTAAGTGCCATTTATATCCTAACCATAAGTTTCAGACCATTGCTCTGCAAAGGCCTCGTCTAAATTCACGGAGTATCTCATGTCCTTTTGTTTACGAGTAGCCCATCGATTAGTTGAGTACTTAGTAGCAAAAGAACTTTGTTGCATTAATTCACGGACTCGGATGATAGCAAACCAAAGTGCCATCACGCAGTCAGTTGGGTTTTTGGTATCTGGCTTCCAAGTGATTAGTTGTTGTACCAGAGATTTCAAACCTTCAGAACCTTCATTAGATGGAAGTTCTATCAAGTTGTTATCTTGAAATCTACCGTCCCTTAGACTGCCGAATAAGGCAGACATAGAGGCCACACCAAATGATGTGTCCCATTTATTCTTTCCAGTATAGTGAGGATTTAACTTACATCCATACTGGGCTAAATACTGAACTAGGTCAGTGTCCATCTGATACGCCTTTTGGTGGGCGTTGATTTCAACTCTAAACTCTTGTGGCTTATATCGTTCAACCCATTCCTCAATAAGAGCACGCTCTTTCTGTGGACTTGGGTCAACCATATTGACACAATCTAAAACATAAACTTTTCCGTCACCCTTGTTGTAAGTTACGGCTACGAATGCCGACCTACCTGTTACAGCAGGGTCAAAACCTATAACTGTGTAAGTACCTTCAACATGCTTTGGATGGCCTGGCGTTCCAGACTTAAGGGGTCCACGCTTGCGCATTCCGTTGCTACTTCCTGCGACGCAGGTTGGTGGGAAGATGGAGTCTTCAACGACATCTTCTTGTTGGTAGACCATAGCCCAGATTGACGGAGCAACCTCAGACCTGCGAGTAAAGAGCGAGGGTCCATCCCATTTTGGAAATAATCCTTGCTCATTTGCTTCGTCCACTTCACCTTCGGCTCTATCAGTCCAAGGCCAAAGTGTTTTCCAGTTATCAGGCTTCTCGTCAAACTCCAGCACGGCTGGCTGAGAGAAGTATGTGAATGGAGATTTGCCACCTGTCCATTGGTCGCCATCTCGTATCATCTTATATAAATCTATAGGGGCGACACGGGTTCCTACTATAAGTAGTTTTCCGTGCCGTCCCAAACGGGTGATGACTTCTTTTTGAAGCCATTCAATTTGCTTTTCCCACTCATGAGAGTTTGAGTTCATCACCACATCGTCTAGGATAATCAGGTCGGCGCGAGCACCATAAATCTGCGACCCGAATCCTAATGCTTGAACCGTAGGGTCCTTCTCGCCGCTGTCACGACCAGAGCCTAGGTAAATCATATCAGCAGACCAAGTCTGCGAGTCAGCCTTATATCCACCGTTAGGGCCAAAGCCCATCTGAAGTTTAGTCCAGTTAGGGTGGCTCATCCTTGTTTTGATGGCTGAAAGGAATTTGCGTGCCATGCCTTGAGTCTTAGAGACTATAATGATTCTGACGTTGGGGTCAGTGGCTATACGGTAGGTCACATAGTTAATTGTGATGACCGTAGATTTGGCGTGCTCAGGTGGTACGTTAATAAGAATACGGTTGCTGGCCGCAGGCTCATAGGTCATAGCAGGATGGAGCCAACGGGGTTCCCGACCTTCAATAAGGTCCACCCAGTCTCTATGGTGGTCGAACAACTTAGTGTCCAGGAATTGCTCGGAGAATTCCTCAAACGAGATATCCTTTAGATTGGCCATGTCAGCCTTGACACCTTTACCAGCAAGTCTTGCTTTGTCAGCCTCAGCCTTGAAGTCAGGGTCAACAAGTGACCATTGGCGGAAGGTAACATCGTTACGCCCCACCGCAGCCATAGCGTCGGTAATGGTCGTGCCTTGAGATAAGAGTTCTAGAACTTGCTTTTGTGCGGCATCCTTAGGGATGTTTTGCTTGCCTGGTTTGCGTCCCACTACTACTCCTAAAAACGGTGTTTTAACGGTAAGGTTTAACGGACAGACCTCACCCATTATATATATTATATATAATATATTATATAGGAGGAGCGGAGTCTTAAACGGAGCGACTCCGTCTATATATGGAATTTACATTACATATATAGATAACCTGTTCATTTAGTAAAACCGAACAACTTGGGTGATAATATTTTTTAAAATGTCCGATTTATACCTATATGTACCTATATAGGGGGGCTATATAACAGAAAATTTATACGGGATACTATATACCTCCCCCCATACGAACCTTAATAACCCTACCCTCAAAATATCGACATATCGACATATAGATATATCGACAATATATGGGGGTATAGTGTTATGTCCGATATGTCTTTATTGTATAGAATATAACTATTTACCCCTATTGTCTTAAATATGCGGTTCTTGACTATCTGCCCTATTAGTTCTATATGTCCGAATTGTCGGGCTACCTATATTACTCACCAGTAATCGAACATATGTTCTATGACCTATATCACACCATATAGACTTGACTTCTTTGGGGTGTCGTGGTATAATGCGCCCTAGTTTAGATGTGATGTATCTCACACCGACACGACTTGACTTCTTAGAATAGGCGTGGTAGAATACGCAGTATCACAATTAAATAAGGTTAGTTAGTCCGAACAAGTAGGCTAGTAATGGTGTGATACACTTCACACAAGTTCTAGCGTGTCGGACTTGACTTACTAGATTAGGTGTGATAGAATACGCAGTAATACAATTAAATAAGGATAAGTAATTAAGCGGTAGGTAGGCTTGATTAGATATTAGTAGCAGTAGGTCGCCTATGGTATCACGACCCTACTTACCACTTAATTACTTATCCCCTAGTGAAAGGATAGATTAGTGCCATATAACCCCTTCGGGGTTAGTGGTAGCATAATCACCCCACCTAGACAAGTTAGGGCTAGCGTAGCGTGGAAGGGTTCACGCTCACGCAAGTTTAGCGAAGTCGTGGTGCGTGATAAGTCGGGTAATATCGTAGCGGTTATCGAAGATAGCCCTGCGGTTAAGTTAGCGAAGCGTAGTCGCAAGTCTGCGCAAGTCGCCACCCCTGCTACCCCTGCCCCACTAACCGAAGCAGAATTACGCAGTATCGCATTAGAAGAACGCAAGCGTGAGTTCGAAGCAGAACAAGCGCAGAATTATCGCAAGTTGGTCGGTGAGTATAACTAGACACCGATAGTCCTAGCCGATAGGTTCGGTATGCTTAGGGTTCGATACCCTACTAGGACACGCCATAAGTCGGGGATACTTGACTTGTAGCCGTAGGTATGATATACTTACGCCATAACGAAAGGATAAGATATGTTGCTAGAGATATTAGTAGCAGTTCAGACCTTGACTATCATAGCCCTAGTTGCTAGGGTGAATAGATTACAAGGTCGCCTAGAGTATAGGGGTCGATAAGTGGACGACCTATACGAATTAGTTAATGAAGAATTGGCTAGACAAGCGCAGGATATTCTCGCACTTGACCCTAATTCTTTCATAGATTACGATACTGCTATGGCGGATATGATAGAACGCTTAACTGCGGTATGGTATAGCGGTTATGAGTTCGGTATGGAAGATAGACTAAACGAAGGTTTAGAAGTAGATGAAGAAGCCGAACTATGATAACCTTAAAATTGTCTGATAGAGAACTTATAGTAATCAGACAAGCACTACGCACCGAAGAAGAACGCCACAAGCGCAACGACTTTAAGGTGCTAGAATTAGAAGCACAAGAATTGAGAAGTAAGATAGCCGATAGTGTGATTAACACCACAGTAAAGGTGCTTGACTAGGTTATAGCAAGGTGCTATAATATAGGCTACAAGGGGGTGATGATATGCCGATAGATGATGAAGAACCTACTGAATATGGGTGCGGTTCATGTAGTTATACCACGACTAACGAAGATGACTTATGCTTCGTAGATGATACTTTACTATGTGAAGATTGTAGAGCATGGTGTAATAACTGCGAAGAATATACTACGAACGACAATACCCATTATGTAGAAGGTATCGGTGATTATTGCGAGAGTTGCTGGGAGAATAATACTAACTATTGTGAGAGATGTAGTAATACATATTGCGATAGTGAGAGCATGTATCATATCGAAGATAGGGGTGAGTATTGGTGCGAAGGGTGCTATGAACACAATGGTTCATACTGCGAAGATTGCGACCAATACTTTAGTAGAGAGTGTGAAGGGTGCGGTGAAGGTAGTAGCGGTAGGTCTAACTTAATCCACCAATACTCATACAAGCCTAGCCCACAGTTCTTCGGTAATGATAAGCATAACCTATACTTCGGGCTAGAGTTAGAGATGGAGATTAGGTCGGGTAATCTGCGAGAGAGTGCGCAGTATATCCAAAGTAAGGTAGGCGATAGTATCTACCTTAAAGATGATAGTAGTATTGGTAGGGGTGGATATGCTGGCTTCGAGTTAGTATCTCACCCACTATCCTTCGGTCATTGGATTAGTCAGATGTCTAACCTATGGGAAGGCTTAGAGTATCTGCGTGATAGTGAGCAAGCAAGGTCATGGGACGCAGATAATTGCGGTATCCATGTCCATGTAAGTAGAGCAGGGTTTAAGAGTGGTGCGCATACGCATAGGTGGCTAACGCTTATCTATAAGAACGCACCTGAGATGATGAAGTTCGCAGGTCGTAAGTCTGACTATGCGAAGTTTAATGATGTGTGGCAGTATGACGAATACGATAGACCATACTTCTCCGTCAAGCACAAGTTAGACGGACGAAGCCACACCGAAAGATATTCTGCGGTCAATACGCAGAACGAACACACGCTAGAACTGCGGTTCTTTAGGGGAACTACTAGACCTAGCGGTGTTCTTAGTGCTATCGAACTAGCACACGCAAGCATAGAATACACTAGAGATATGACCCTAGCAGATGTTAAGTTAGGCATGTTAAAGTGGGATTGGTTCTATGACTATGTAGAAACTAACAATGGTTTCTACCCTAATTTATATGAGCGTATGTCCAAAGTATCTCATGTAAATCTAAAGAATATAGAGATGATAAATGCGTAAGGGGGGTAGTTATGTGTCTATTGGTAGTATGTAATCCGAACTCGACACCGAGTAAAGATGACCTACACAATGGTGCGTGTAGTAATCCGCATGGCTTTGGCTTTGCGATACAAACACCCGAAGGTATTATATCTGAACGCAGTATGTCTGCGAAGAAGTCGGTCAAGCGGTTCTTAGAACTGCGTGAGCAGTATCCCGAAGGCTACGCTATGTGGCACGCTAGGTATGCTACTCATGGGGTAAAGAACGAACAGAATTGCCACCCATTTAAGGTAGGCGATAGCGACTTGACTTATCTCGCTCACAATGGTGTGTTAGATATTCATATACCGAAAGGTGATAAGCGTAGTGATACTCGTATTATGGCAGAAGAATTACTGCCACGACTAGGTGGTGTGTCTGCGTTAGATGACGAATATGTATATGATATGGTGTCGTCTTGGTCTAGCGGTAGTAAGGTAGCAATCATGACCTTAGACCCTAGTGCCAAATACACCATGTATATTATTAACGAAAGTCTAGGCACATGGGACGATAGTGGCGTGTGGTGGTCTAACCAATCACACAAGCGCACAGTATCTACACCACGCACTACTTCATACACTAACTACTATGGGTATGATGACTATCTCGACAAGCAGATAAGCACAAGCATGGAAGAAGATACCGATATACTAGCCAAGTGTATGTGGTGTGATGAAGATGTAGATATGGACGACAATCCATACTACTGCGACATGTGTATGAACTGCTTCGATTGCGGTATGACTATGACAGATTGTATGTGCTACAATGAAGCCGACAAGTTCTCCATAGTCCAAGAACAAGAGTATATAAATCGCTACTTATCAGATGATAATTGGCACTCAAAGAAGTGGTATAGTAAAGAGCCACTCGACTTCTAGTATTCCTTCTAGCCCTTGATTGCGGTTAGCGGATTGTCCTGAGCACGACATTAAACTGCTCACCCTCTATCTAGTAAGGTGCTAGGTAGATAACACGACAATGAAAGGTAATGATATGTCAATCACGACAATCAATAGCGATTACCTAGCAAGTATCGCTTACTCTCTACAAGATATTGTAGATGAACTCGCTTCACTTCCACTAGATATGGACAATGACTTCTATCCTCGTGGAACTATTGTAAAGGCTAGCGTAGGACAGACACGCTTTAAGCCTAAGTCAGTATGGGTTTCGCTAGGCGACGGCACATACAAGCATTTAACAGGTAAGAAGGGTCTTATTGCTACCCACTCACGACTTGACGGATATGTCGATGTCGTGTTCTCTGCCTAATATATACCTAATAACCGAAAGGATACTATGTCATCACAAGATATTGTAATTAATCACGAACCTACTGGTCAATGGCGAGAAGGATACATTACACTTACAGATACCGAAGATGGCATAGTATCCTATGGTTTATTTAAGACCTTAGAAGAAGCCCAAGCGTGGGCTATACAATTACGGAACGCTACTATACAAGCAGTATGCGCACCCGTTCATAACAGAGGATAGATATGAAGAAGGGTGAAGCATCGTTTTGGAATTACTATACTGTCAATCGTGGCAGTAAAGAGAATAAAGATATACTAAGTAAGAATGGATTGTGTCGCAACAGCGATGACCCTGACCTATGGTTCTCTGATGAAGTAGAACAGGATAGGTCGGGCAGACCTTCTCTTAAAGAGAGTGAGATGTTAATTGCTAGAACTATACAAGCACTAAAGATATGTGATATGTGTAGTGTTAAAGACTTATGCTTAGAAGAAGGTATGCGTAAGGATAACTTAGAGCATGGAGTATGGGGCGGTGTTATGGCAGGTGAAAGAATGCTTGCTGCCGAATTGCCAATATTCGGCTTCGATAGAAGCAAGAAGATTACCTTTGCCAATAAGGTGAGGGATAGAATAAAGTTTGACGGAGAGGAAAGATATGAGAAACAAGTATAGAGTTATAGTATCAATCGCACTTGCTTTTGTGCTCGGCTTTGCTTCTGCGTTCCCTATAAAAGACGCAACCAATAAGTATCTAAAAGAAAATCAAGAGAAGAAGTGGACAGTAGAGGACAGTAAGTCCTACGCACTAGACCAACTACTTGATTGGCATTACAAAGAATACAAGTGCCTTGTAAAATTGTGGACTAAGGAAAGTAATTGGAGACCCGAAGCATACAATAAGATTAAAGTAATGGGTAAGAATGCTGGCGGTATTCCACAATTACTAGGCTTAGACCCTAACTTACCAGCAACAATTCAGATTGACAGAGGGCTTAAGTATATCTACCACAGATATGACACCCCTTGTAATGCTTGGAAGTTCTTTGAGAAGAAAGGTTATCACTAATGAAACCAAAGAGATACAAGAGTATCTATGATATGAAACCAAAGGATTACAATAATGCTATGGACATACGAGGTAATCCAACTTCGGTATGCCCATGCGGTTGTAATGTATGGTCGCTAAAGGTTAAGTTCGATAGCGATAGCGGAGATATAGAGATGTATTTCCTAGATATGGAGTGTGCTATGTGTGGCACAAGAGCAACAGCGCCGACACCAATCGACGCAGAGAGGATAGACTAATGAAGTTATCTAAGGTAAAGCAGTTCAAGATAGGCAGGTCTTACCTAAGTTTAGGTTATAACTTTAGGGGTATAGGTATAGGCTTCGGTCTAAGTAAATATACCTTCGACTTAGACTTGGTATTCTTTTGGATTAGTTGGGAGTTCTAATGATAAACGCAGAAGCAAGAGTATGGGTAGATGAAATGGCTACCTTCTTATGCGCTGACGCTTGGTCAGAAGATAGAGTAAGAGAACTTCTAATTAACATATGGCTCGACGGATATAATACTAAGCAGAAAGAAATTATAGATGCCGACATATGAGTATAGGTGTCTCGATGACAAGACACAATTAGTATTATCTCGTAATGTAGATGACAGAGATAATGTAGTTGACTGCCCACAATGCGGTAGGGAAATGCGTAGAGAATACAACGCAGTCCCAATCAAGTTTAATGGGACAGGCTTCTACTCGACAGGAGGATAAGTGGACACAGCAATTAAGATATTAGAAGAGGCAAACAAAATGCTCGCTGATATGTTTGGGATAGATGAAGAGGATGACAATGGTGCTGAAGTATCATAGCGATAGACACGACAAGGTTGTAGATACATTGATGGGCTTTGGCTTCAAGAAGTTAGAGTCATATCATTTAGCGCAGGAAATAATTGCTAGGTTGGACAGGTATGCTTCTGCTATGGACGCAGGACAACGGCAGTATAAAGAACTAATAGCAGTAAAAACTAAGAGTAAACCATATTGGAAAGGATAGCATGACAACATTTGAGACAATTAAATTCGAACTACAACTAGATGTCGATGTAGATTTTTCTAATGAAGATTTATATGGACTGCTTGATGGTAACTTCGATAACTTATTTAGTGACAGTGAAGGTAGTGTAACCATGTATAAATATACATTGCCTGAAAGAAGCAAGCAACATGGCTGAGCCTATGTGGTTAATGGGTGACGATGTTGCTTTAGGAATAGCAGATGAATGCGATGATTGTGGTGAGCAAGAACGCCATTGTGTGTGCGGTGAACCTGATAGAATGTGGGGCGATGATGAATAACAGACCACCTGGCATTACTGAACAAGATGAAGAAGATGAAATGCTGGCAAAGTTTTGGGCAGACTACGGCGAGAGCCTATGGGTTGACCCAATGGAACAGGAATGGATGTGGAATGAGAAGACTAACTGACTTGCTTATCTTCTTCGCCCCTATCATCATGCCACTCGTGTTCGTTGGCGGCGTGGTTAGTTTCTTCTACTTCGTCTACTTCGGACTTCTCTTTATCGGGTGAGTCTTCTTCAAGATATGGTCTGAACCCACCTATCTTATTTATTAATCTTTTAACTGCTCGCTTGTGTCTCATCCGAGCAGTATCCTCGCTAAACAATTCAAGGAAGTTCGCTATCTCTTTGAAGTCGAGAGATTCTGCGTGTCGCAAGAATAATAATTTTCTATCCTCTTTACTTAACTTGTAATACGCAGAGTCAATCTCAAACATCATTACATTTAAGTTACCGCCTTCGGCTGGTGCTTGTGGGCGATTAGTTCCACCTAGATTTAACTTGTGACTTACACCATACTCACCACGCAATACTCCTGGTAAGATAGCCTCAACAATTACTGGTTCATAGTAATGTAAGTCAGCAACATCATAGCCAACTGACTTGGCTTTCCAACGCTGACAATAATCTAATGCTTGATTTCTAAGTGAACGATAGATTAAGTTCTTAGCATCTTTCTCACCTATCGCTTCCCATTCATCAAGTTTATTTGGATGCTCAACGAACCATTGATACAGTGATTGTTTAATGTCTTCCATCTCTACCATAGTAAACTTCTTATGGTATTCAGAGGCGACAGCGACCACTACATAGTCCCACTTCTCAATGCGTTGCCAATCCATATTAAATTATTTCCAAACCTTTCCATCAAATACAAATGACCCGTCCATATTTACTGGAACGAGATGTGGTATAACTTTATTTCCATCTACATACAAGACACCAAAGCCCTTGTGCCATGTGAATAGCCCACCCTTTACATACTTAGCGAACTTAAAGTCCATTAAGCAGCCGACTTCCATACCCCATAAAGTCTTTGGATGACCACCGAAGTATGACTGTGTATAATGTGTGAGACCCATGCGGTGCGTATGACCACAGACTACTGACATACCAGCACGCTTGGCTAATCCAAGAGCGGTAGCACCAGCAGTAGGCTGGACATTGCCCTCATCACCATGTAAAAGTAGCCAATTTGGGGCTAATTCATAGGGTTTTTCGTGGTATTTGATACCCAAATCATCAAGTTTTAAGAAGTTTTTTAACTCTAATTCAGGTAAACCTGCGAGTCCAGGCGCTCTCATCTTAATAGTATTAAACAATCTGTCCGTATGATTACTACGAATCATATGTTTAATCTTTAATGATTCTAATACACGATATGTTTCATCTCTATCTTTACCGATAGACTTCTCGTGTTCTAAGTCAGTACCCTTACTCCATTTTGATATCGTCTGCATATCCATTTCATCTCCAACCGATACAACTTCATCGGGCTTATAAGATTTAATGAAACGGGAAAGGACAGAGACTGCCTTCCTATCATGGTAAGGCACCTGCAAATCTGACACGCAGACTATAACTTTCATTTACTTATCCCATTTATCTCTCAGAACTAGCAGTCCAATGATTGCATAGTTAGCCATATCCTTGAAGGAATCTTCAAGTGATTCGTGCTCTGGATTTTTATTGTTATCAACTAAGTTATTTATCCGTGCTAGTTTGTCATGCATTCTAACACGAAGACCATTGATTGCACCGCCAGGTGCGTCAGCAATATTGCGTGGACCATAGTCCCTATGCTTTGATAGCAATAGTTTTTCTAGTTCTCTGAATGCTTTATCTACATCTCTTTCAAAAGCGGAACTGATATCTTCACTTCTAGTTCCGATTGGTTTAGAGTTATGTCCGTTATCTTGAACCCTTGGTTTATTAAGTGTTGTATGATTTGCCATTCGTCACTCCCCTCTTTCAAGTAGTTTTTTAAGTTCTTCATCTAAGTCCGTCATCTGTGTGTCAACTATCATATCTTCGATTATACCTGCCACTACATTAGGTTGTGTCTCTGCCGTAAACAATGTCATATAGGTAGACTCTGCTATTCCCTTAATGTTCTCAGGGCTATCAGCGTATCTGTATATACATCTAAGCAAAGAACCAATCATTAGTCTATACCCATTTGGTAGCACCAATGCTGGGTCAAACTCTTCGTCATCTTCTAACAGATGGTCGGTTGCATCAAAAGCATTTTCAAAGTGTTCACCACATTCAGGACATGGTGGAATCTTTTTCCTAGTCATTTACCCCTACCTTTTGAAGGAAGTATTGTGAACCTTCTTGGACGAACATAGAGTTCACATCTTGCCCATCAGGTAGTTGTATAATAGTAATTGGTAACTCTCTTGCTAGTGATGTAGCAAATTCTTTTCCTGGTTGGTCTCCATCAGCGAAGACAAACACTCTCTCAAAGTCAGCAAGCAATCTAGTGTAATGCTTCTTCCAACTGTTAGCACCAGGCACGCCAACACATGGTATACCCACTAGTGATGACATAGTAATTGTATCTATCTCACCCTCACATATACCAATGTAATCTCCTGCTTTTTCTATATCTAAAACATTATACATCTTGGTATCTGAGCCAGTCATTCCCATGTACTTAGGTTCAACAGCAGGATTAAGAGAGCGAAAACGCAAATCGACAACGCCACTCTTGGTAATATACGGTATGGATAGTCGTCCTGTGAATGCTTCATGTCCAACCTCAGGCTCCGCGACCACGCCTAATCGTGCCAACCGTGCTGCTTCCATTGTTATACCGCGATTTTTTAGGTAGGCTTCTGCCTGATAAATGTTTGCCGCGTACTTCTGAGTTGCTTGTCCCAGCAATTCTTTCTGCGATTCCTTTTGCTTCACGGATGTCTACCCTTTCTTGTTGCGCAACGATTTGTAACGAATTGCCCTGGACTCCACAAGCAAAGCAGATGAAAATATTCTCATCAAGATTCGCACTCCCACTTTGGTGCGTGTCACCATGAAAAGGACACTTGAGATTGACCTGCCCATGACCTTGACGTACATTTGCTCCATAGTGGATAAGTATTTCTCTAATGCTCGGTAAGTCATTCACAGTTCCTCTCAATCCATTGCTCCAAATTCTCTACTACCCAGGCTTTATCTATACCAGCCATGCGTCTTTTAATTATAACATACCTAGGTGGGATTTCATCTAAGCCTCTAGCCTTGGCATAGTTCTCTGCTTCGACTGTGGCTTCTGCCCAGAACTTAGGTAAGTCAATCTTCTTTGTTGCTTTTAATTCAAAGATATAAGTTTGTCCAGCAACCATAGCAACTATGTCGCCTTCATCTTTAGCACCTGCTTTAGTTAAGCGTTCAGCAAATACTTTCTTAGACCTTAACCATTTCATTACACTAGTCTCAAAGGTAGCGCCTTTACGCTTGCCATATGAACTCATTCGCATTCCGTACAGTAATTTGATGTCCTAATATGTGGTATATACATTACAAAATTTCTACCACAATGAAAACAATTAATAGATGTCCAATCAGTTGTGTTGTCAACAAAATAAAATGGATTTCTAATCCTAAGTTTTTTACTCACGCCAGTCCACCTTAGGATACTTAGCAAAGTTAATGAAGAAGAATAAGAAGTCAAGTCTAGTAACCCAAGCAGTAACTGTTGCCACTTCTTCTTCCGCCCATTCTATAATAGGATATCTTTCAAACCCTATACCAAAACAATACCTAGTATTTAACGAAACAGTTACTGTATATCTTCCAATATCTTTTTGCATTAGTGATTCTCTGGGATATCGTCAACGAACATATACTCAGGGTTAAAGGCAATCCATGTCATGAGGCCTCCTCCTGCGTCTGCTTTTCCGTATCTGTTTTTAACTGGCGCGACACCCATTGAGGTCCCAACAACTCCGAGAGTGCAGATGAGAGCAGGTAGTTGTGCAACCTTGCCCTGAATAGCACTTCGCGGTTGACACGGAGAACCTGTAACTGCTTCACTAGTATGATGAAGCACAACAACAGCAGCATTAGTTGCACGAGCAAGATACTTTAACTCCTTCATGATGGCTCGCATAGAAGCGAACTCTTCACCACCATCGGTGGCTACGTCCATTAAATTATCTACTACAATTAGAACTGGTGGGCAACCCCATAGTTCCTCAAATGCCTGCACTTCTTCATCAATATCTTGAAGCGTTGGTGCAGATTCAAATGACCAAACAATATGATTACTCTTTGAGAGAGTAGCCTTAGTCCAACCTACATCAGATGATAACATTCCTTCTACATCTGACTGACTCTTACCCGAAATCATAGACGCTAATCGCATAGCCATCGTATGAGCGTTAGTATCTGCCGATATATACAACGTCGGCACTTTCATTTTAAGTGCTAATGCTAATGCTAAAGTTGATTTACCCACACCTGGCGCTGCTGCGAACATCGAAACTTCGGAACGACGGACAATGATTTTATTGGAATCGAACGCCTTAAAGCAGGAAGGTAAAGGTTCCCCTCCAATACTGGCACGACCAACTGAGCGGACAAGTGTACGCATCCTGGTTCCTTTCTATCTTGAAAGAAGAGTCGCAACCAAAATGCAACTGGTGTAATTCGGCTACGACTCTTCCTCATTATTTAATTGTTAGTTAACTGGTTTGCATTGGTCAGGTGTGCCTTGTGGCGAAGGACACGCCCAGAATGCATAAGGCTTTCCACTTGCTTTGCTAATTCCTTCTCGCCAGATACGAGCACCATGCTTACATACTGGTGCTGCTGTACCTGATGCTGGCAACACCTGGGTTGGAGGCGAGGAGACTAAGGGCTTTGTGCCGATAGTGGAACTCGTGGTCGATAAAGGGGCTAGTGTGTAAGCACCTACTACCTTCTGTTGCACAGAGGAGATTTGTGTAGAGTAATCGCCAATGCCTTCTAACAGCACAGACAATTCATCTGCCGTGTTTGCACGGATGTTTATCATATCACCTGTTGGTGTCTTGTAGGAAACTTGTAGTTTCCAGTCTTCATTTGCCATGTTTCTCATTTCTTAGAAGAGAACTGACAATACTCTGTCAGTCCACATCTATTGCAGTTGTTTGTATTTGGTATAAAAATTCCAGCCTTACGTGCTTTGTCAAATCGACTAACAAGATACTCTAACTTCTCATCTGTGTATCCAGTTAAATCTATGAGTGGAGTAGTTCCTTCTTGTCTTGCCATCCAGTAGGCTCCGTACTTAACATCTACCCCTAGAACTTGTTTAAGTCCTAGGCGGTAGAAGCCAAGTTGTAGCGTGCTGAAAGGGGTTTGCTGTGAAGTCTTTAGGTCAACCACGACTAATTCACCATCAACTTCAAAGACTCTATCGATAACCATCTTAACAGGTATATCGGCAAAGGTAGGTGTCAAACCCAATTCAACGGCAGGTGCGCCTTCTGGTGTGTGCCAAATTTTCCAGTTGTGATTAGCAATACGCCAATCGATATATGATTGAACCCATTCAGGTCCAGTCTTTTGCCAAAAATCTACGTTCTCTTTATTAGGGAATGCTTTGGTAACACGACCACCAACCCTAGCGAAGGTTAAATCTTTACCATCTGATTCCTTTGCCCATGCTTTATCCCAGTAGTTCTGTGCTAGTAACATTATAGGTTCTCCAAATCCCAAGCCTCAGTTGCTGAGTGAAAGGCGGAGCCACCCACAGACCACACCGAAGGTTCTTCGGGTAGTTGAAGTAATCGACCTAGGTAATACTGATACCCACAGTCAATGAATGTTGTAAACGCTGAGTATGATATATGCTCAGGTAATGTGTATCCTTGCAGTTCAATTGCCATAAGTATATTATATATCAATCAAGTAAATCTGTCAACTATAAAATATACTTGACATCTATCTTTGTTAGGTGTATAATTAAATACATAAGATAATATATATAAGACCCCTCTGGGGTCTATTATAATATATATATAATATATACAATAGGATATAATGAGTAAACTATCTGACTTTGATTTAGACTTATCTGTAGGACAGGCTGGTGAAAGACTGGTCGAAGGGTTACTGACTGGTAACAAAACAATAGAAGTCAAGACTGATTTAAAGTGGAAGAACACAAACAACATCTATATAGAAACCGAGTGTTGGTCTCACAATAACCAGTCTTGGTATGCCTCAGGTCTATCTGCAACGAAGGCTGAATACTGGGCATTTGTATTAGAGGGTGTGGTACTTATTGTACCTACCTCAGTATTGCGCAGAGCGGTTGAGTTGTATGGGGAAGAGATAACCTGTGACATAGAACCAAACCCAAGCAAAGGATATCTTGTACAACCAGGATATGTGCTCTGGGTCACAAAAGAGTTATCTAAGTAGCGAGGGGAAGGCTACCTAGAAAACACAAAAGACCCCCCTTCCAAAGGTAATCACCTAAGGTTGGGGGGTTTCGTGTCTCTAAGGGGCGTTTAAAGCCCGATTAGGGGTATATAATTAGTTGCTTCCGCGCCCGAATTCTGTGGCAGATGGGTCTAACCACTTAAGAACTGGTCCTGCAAGACCTGCTAATGCTGCTGCACCTAATTGCTTAGGGTCAGTAATTCCACTCAGATACAGTGCGACTACCGCCGCTGCTGCTGCTCGGAACCAAGTTAGTGCTACTTGCTTGAACTGTGGGTTCATTTATTGCTCCTTTATTTTGTCTTGCTATGCACCTTGCAACAGGTACAAATCAGGGGTTTTGCTATTGGGTAAGCCTTCTTTGCTGGGATTGGTGTAATAGATGCAACCAGTGCTGACAAGGGATTAGGTTGATTCATCCACCAGAACCAAGGGCTAGTGTCATTAGACTTATTAGCATTGATAGAAATATGAAGATGTTTAGTATGAGGGTTGCTGCCAGTATAAAGACGATTGCCAGACTTAGCCTTATCACGGGACCATATTTTTTTATTGAAGATAAGATAGGAAACCCTTTCGTCTTCTTTTAATTTTTCAAATATCTCGGCGCAGTCTATGCCATTCTTTGGGTCATGGGTGAGGTCTACTGCTAGCCCAGTATTGTGGTCCGAAGTTGGACTCGCTTTGAGGTGAGCAGCAGATGGCAGAAGACCATCGCTTGCTTTCTTCCTCATTGGTCTTAACGCCGTCGCTTGGCGCAGCACAGCAATTGCAGCAGGCGTGGCTCTCTTGACAACAGTTTTCATTCTTTACCTTTTCCTTATCCATACTTGCCATCCCTTACGGATTATATCAATATCATCTTTATGTTTGTTTAGCCAAGCATCTATTGCTGGCTTAGGGTTCTTATCTGTACCGTCTGGGTGGTCCCACTCATAGTCATCAAACGCTATGATACCCTTTGGCTTTAACAAATTCCAGGATAAATCAGCATCTAATGTTACCGATTCAGGTAGGTGGTCACCATCAATATAGATAAAATCATACTTGAGTTCTCTGTGGTTCTTTAACCAGTCACCACTAAATGCTTTATGTGCTTGAACTTTCTTGCCATAAGAAGCAGTCTGTTCCTTGTAGGCTTCCTGTATATCATCCCAGTCATAGATTGATTCATGCTGTAGGTTACCACACCAAGGGTCTATGTCTACCAGTAATGATGATGGGTCAGTAAGTATATTCTCTAGTAGCCAAGCAGATGCGTTGCCAGTAAAGACACCTATCTGTAGGAACTTAAGATTCTTCTTACCTTTAAACTCTGCTAGTCCTGATTCAAAGTCAGCAACTGTAGCATTATTGTAGAACCATTTAGGAAATTTGTCCGCTTTTGTCCCCATTGTCCCTATCTTCCTATTAGTTGTTTAACTAGGTCGGTTAGTAACTCAACCTTCTCGTCCAATTGATTGACCTTATCCCTTAAACTGGACCCTCCATTGGGTTTAAGTTCATTAAGATAATGTTTAACCATCCATCTAATAGATGTCGCTAGTGCTCCTATTAAAGTGGTTACGGCTACGGCTAGTCCAGCCCAATCAGTTGGTGTCATCATGATTCCCTATACGGTTCTAATGGTTACTTCAAGGATACCACCGAAGCCACTGAAGCCTCTGTCTGGTGGAGTTCCACGAGTAAACGATACTTGTTCAATTACAATCTGGCGAGATTCACCAGTTGTGAAGTCTTGTAGTGTGACTACATCTCCACTCTTTTCTATATTTTCAAGTGCTTGAATTCTAGCAAATGCTCTTCCTTCGTATCCAACTTGAACATTATATCTATCTGTTTCGACATCAAAGCAGTACAGTGGGAACTGCATGATTTGCTGACGAGGCGTAGCGATAGTAGCCTTTGCTTGGTATCCCTTAAATGTAGGACCCAAAGATGTGGTTGTAGCATCTCGTCCAAAGATAAACTTATATGCTACATATTCTTGCGCTGTCTCAGGCTGAGATGTTGTTACCTCAACTGCTGGGACGGTAGGACTATAGGTAATAATTTCATACTCAGTATTGTTTCTATCTATAATATCCAAAGCAAGACTGCCATAGGAGAAGTCACCACGAGCAAGTAAACGTTTAAAATTCTTAGGCTCTAGTGTGCCGTATCTAATATAGCCAGTTGTAATAGAGCCAGTAGTTGCAAGTACGGAAGTTGATTGAATAGCAATGCCATTACTACCAGATGTAGTAAATGCTATCTGCTCTGAGTTACCTAAAAAATTTACGGTAGTAGCATAACCAGTAGCACCATTTAGGTAGGTATCTTTAGCGTATGCAAATCTTAATGTTTCTATTTCGTTACTTAAATCAATTCTATATAGTCCAGCATAACCATTGATAGAACCAGTTACATAAACAAATCTATCTCTAAATGCAAAATCTAATCCTGTATTGGCTGCTTCAATAATTAATGGACCGTAAGTTAAATCACCATTAGTATCTGATATAGTAGCAACACGGACACCTTTATTTGTGCCAATTAATAGATAACCTAAATAAGATTCAATCTTATGTGGATACTCACCGTTAGGTAATTGGGCTGCAATAATACCTTGTGTAAGAGTTGGCATAACGCCAGTAGTACTTAAAGTAAACTTATAAATAGCACCGCTAGTGCCAGCATAACCAGCAACATAAATAGCAGAACCGCCCTCTGATATGGATGTCCAGGTCCAATCAGCATTTGGGTGAGTGTATGCAGCAGTAGGTAAAGCATAAGTGCTACCTTTAGCATTAGTTAATTCATAAACAGATGCACCAATACAGGCAACAAGACGTTGCTTAACCCAGCCAAGTACTACTTTCTCACTACCAGTATTATAATAACGAGAGTATCCTGCAGCAGGTGTAGCAATAGGACCTGTATAGATATGGTCATTGTCTGCTATAAATAAGTTAACACCATCTGTTGCAATATCAAGGATTGCAGTATCTAAAGGTGTTCCTATACTAGTTACATGTGTATAAGCAACTGCAGTACCAGCAGATGTGTAATTATTAATAGTCGTACTTGCTGGAATCCAGCCAAGCAGTTTATCTGTAGAACCATCTACAATAGATAAAGATTTATATATACCGCTAGTTACACCGCTAAGGTTGGCTGTCTCCTTAAGTAGAGTTACTTGTCCCTTAGTCCAAACATCTACATTGTCACTATCTGTAAATCTGTGTGCTACAGTTTCACCAGCAGATGGGTCATAGAACTTAATACTTGCTCCGCCATGAAAGGAAGACTGAGAACGAATCCACCAACCAGTAAGTGATTGCTCACCTGGTTCTGAACCATTATCAAATTGGTCTTTACGAAATGGTGCTGTCTGTCGACGGTAAGGTCGAGCATCTGATATGGCATAGAAAAATGGTAGGCCACCAACAGCAATGTCATACGCCTCTGCATTGTTCTGCCATGTAGCAGAAGACGATACAATACCTAAGTCAACCGCAATCGCTCTACTAGAACGACCTTCGGTAATATCACGACCAGCCACGTTACTCCTTAATTACTCGATTGGTTTTTTGAGTTCCAATATAAAGCGTATAAATCCATATCCCATGCAGTTGTTTTCATGTGCTTTGCAATAGCACCTGTATGTGCATACAATGGGATTTCTGCTGCAGAACATTTGCGGAAGAACGATATGTCTTCGCCGATGAATTCTTCGCCAACACTGTTGTCCTCAGCAAACATGAAATGTTTGTCGCCATACATAGCACGAAGTTTTTCTACTACACTTTTATGTATAAGCACTAGTCCCATACCAGCACAGTCAATTTTAATTACAGAATCTTTAGGTAGTGGGTGATGATACTTGACTGTATGCTTATCAACATTATCAAATATTACTGGCATTGGTATAGGCAAAGAGCCATCTGAATCTTTAGCAATAAAGTATATTCCAGAGACCATAGGTTTATCTTTAGAATCTGCCGTATCATATAGTTTATTCCAGATGTCTGCCGTTAATACAACATCTGAATCAACCCACAATAACCAGTCAGTTTTAATGTTATCGTACCATGTGTCTAGAAGAACCTGACGCTGTCTAGCAATCTGGTTTCCTTTAACCCTAATGCTATTGTTTATTAATTTTTGACTGCTAAGTCCATAGAATATTGCGGACATCAAACCTTCAGTAAATGCACCATCAGTTATTCCGTTGTCACACCAACCAATTGATACTGTTTCATTTTTTTTAATCATATAGTCCCCCTTATGTTTAATTAGTTGAGCCGTTTAAACACATGCTCAGGTGTACAGATTATTATTCTGTTTCTGCTATTTTAATCCACTCTTTATTTGGTTCAGACCATTTCCACACATAACCTTCGATTGCATCTGGTTTAACAACAGGTGCTTCCCAACGATAAGTTGTGTAATTTAATTTCCAAGATGGATATGGTTGTGGTGCAATAAATACATCAAAGTCTGGGTCATATTTATACCCAATTGCTGCAAAGTTTGCACGGATGTTATTGTTGTAAGATGTTCTTTTACAAGTTAATCCTTTAAACCAAGGGCGAGAAGCATAGAATTGTTCCCAAGCAATGGTTGTTCCACCGACTTGTGTATTATCTAAATCGGTTTGAATTATGTTTTCATCAACTCCAGTAATTACTTGAACTACTATGTTGTTTGAATCAATAAGTGCGTAGTGTGCCATTATGCAAAACTCACATTTCCACTGCCAGCAGTAATAGTTGAAATTTTAAATCCACCACTAGGTGAACTTGTTGAACCAGTCAGTCCAGCACCAATAGTTATTGTTCTGGTATCTGGATATTTTAAAATTACAATACCTGAGCCACCAGAACCTGCAGTACCTTCATCGTTGTAACCACCACTGCCACCTCTGCCAGTGTTAGCGCCTCCATTTACTTGACTTCCTGCAGCAGTAATATAATTACCACCAGCACTATAGGTGCTACCAGTAAGGTCATTGCTTC
>Ga0114969_10000570_pt1 | contig 31838 bp, 32 predicted proteins | sample M_130807_MF_Meta_FD_87316 | JGI IMG/M metagenome (GOLD analysis project Ga0114969, IMG submission 87316) | Freshwater microbial communities from Lake Montjoie, Canada to study carbon cycling - M_130807_MF_MetaG | ecosystem: Environmental > Aquatic > Freshwater > Lake | place: Lake Montjoie...
GCGCATTGGATCATCCGCAGCAGGAAGACCCTTCCTGCCATCATCATCACGGGTCACAACCACGACAACTTCTATATCCGCTACGACATCCCGCATACGGTGGGCGCAGGGGCGGCGAACACCCTCGACACGACCGACCGTGAGCAGTTCCGCTCGAACGCCATGGCTCTCAGCAAGGAGAGCGACGACTCGACCTCAGGAAGCCTCGGGATCGAAGGCGAACTTCAGGTGACGGGTAGTGCGAACATCGGCCAAGACCTGAATGTCACATACACGAGCCGCTTCGGCAGCACGATGACCCTGACGGGGACAAACGGCTACATCACGATTCTGAACAATCTGATCACGCCTCAGAAGGAGTGGGACGAGTATGGGATCAGGTCTAACTCCCCGCAGGTCGATTTCTACAACGGATCGATCAGGGTCGTGTCCGAGGTGCCTACTATCGTGCTGTTCAGCCCCACGGGCGGCTTCAACGATCCTTACGAAAACAAAGGCAGGATCGTCCACTTCGGGTCGCAGCATCCCCCGACATCCTCGATCCCGCAGGAAGCCCTCATCACAGGAAGCCTTGGGTTCTCGACCCGTGGAAATGGGGCTACGGACGAGTACAGTCAGGCAATCGGCGCTGGTCAGCAAGAGTTCAGGGTCGGACTCAATATATCGGGCAGGGGCATCAATTATGTCTACGGAGAGGACACGGGCTTCATCCTCACCCGCAGGGATACCGCATACAGGGGGCAAGGAAGCATCCGCTACAGGATGCCGTTTGGTATCACGGGTTCCACGGGATCCGAGCCGATCAAGAGCGTCACGATCAATACTAGCACGGGCGAACTGAAATCTTCGCCCGCTACTCCTGTATTTGAAGTCCTTGCGCCAGGATCATCTACTTTAGTCCTTCTAGGTTACCAAGTCGCTGGCGGTGACATCAAATCGACTAGTGGTTGGGTTCAAGTCGATGTTCCGAATAATCTTGTACCTAACGATGCACGGGGACTGATCGTCTATTATAACATGCAGAGCCAAGGTCAGGTTGACCCCAACGGCACGAATCTATATGTCTCTACCACAGGAACCGAAACTGTTCCAACATACTCAATTGTTATCGGTTCGCTGAGGACAGGAAACGACGACCCAGCGGGATCAGGAGGTCAAGCCTTTATTCCGATGGACACAAGAGGTTCGATCAGAAGGTTTTACTACAGGTTCGGAGGGGTCGGGAACATAAACTTCTACAGTTTAAACGATTCTGCCTTGAAGGTGGGTGGATTGACTATCCGTGTCGTTGGGTACTACTAGTTTGGGAATCTGTTCATGGCAGTAACGATCAACAGGGACATAGATCAGGGGGCGAACTTCTCCTTCACCCACACGGTGAAGGGGACGGACGGATATCCCATCGACCTCTCCTCGGGCTACACCGCCTATGCGCAGATGCGGAAGTTCTACTCGTCCCCGTCCGCCGTCAACCTCGACGCAGCAATCACGGGAACCACGGGTCAGATCGTGGTCAGCCTCGGTGCGACCGCATCCGCAGCCGTCAAGTCGGGGGTTTGGTTCTACGACCTCGAACTCCACTCGGGAGGCAGCGCAACGGTCAGCCGAGAGGTGCAGGGCATGATCACCGTGTATCCCGAGATCACTAAAATTCCATGACACCCTAGATTTTATCGGGGCTTTCTCGCAGGATCCATAAGTACAGGCACAGCCTATTCGATATGGAGATTTCGAGATGAGCGAAACCCTCACGATTGCCCCCGCCGCCCCCGTCCAAGCAAGCACCTTCACTCAGCAGCAGCACGGGAACAAGACGATCACGCTCTGCATGATCGTCAAGAACGAGGCGCATGTCATCGAACGATGCCTCGCCTCCGTGCTTCCTGTGATCGACCATTGGGTCATCGTGGACACGGGTTCGACGGACGGCACCCAACAGAAGATCAAGGACTTCTTCGACCGCAACGGCATCGACGGCAAACTCCACGAGATTCCGTGGAAGGACTTCGGCTACAACCGCAGCGAGGCACTCCGACTCGCACAGGCGACCGACATCGACTACGCCTTGATGATCGACGCTGACGAAATCCTCGTCTTCGAGCAGGGCTTCGATCCCATCGCCTTCAAGAACAACCTGACCGCCGACCTCTACAATGTGTTCGCACACTTCGGTCAGACCCGTTACCACCGTCCCCAACTGACGAGCAACAAGAAGAAGTTCTACTACCGAGGCATCCTCCACGAGTATGTGGACTGCCACGATCCCATCGGAACCCGTGACTTCGCCCGTGGGTTTATGAACACTCCGATTCAGGACGGCGCACGGTCGAGCGATCCCGAGAAGTATCAGAAGGATGCGATCCGCTTCGAGGAAGCCCTTGCATCGGGCACCGTCGAGGAGAAGGACTTCAACCGCTACCACTTCTACCTCGCTCAGTCGTACCGTGACTCGCATCAATGGGATAAGGCTCTTGATGCGTACCTCAAGCGTGCTGACCTCGGCGGTTGGAACGAGGAGGTCTTCTACAGCCTCTATCAGGCGGGTCGCATCATGGAAATCCGTGAGAAGTCCGTGGACAACATCATTCAGGTCTACTTCAAGGCGTATCAGACCGCTCCTTGGCGAGCCGAGAGCCTGTGGGCTGCGGCTCGGCTCTGTCGTGCCTTCAGCCGATTCGACCAAGGCTACCGCTTCGCAAAGCAGGGTCTCAAGATCCGCTATCCCGAGGGTGGACTCTTCGTCGGTCAGGGCATCTACGATTGGGCGCTCCTCGACGAGTTCGCCATCGCCGCATATTGGACGGGAAACTACCGTGAGGCGAGGATGACGGCTGTACAGATTATCAATGACAAGAAGTTCCCCGAGGATCAGAAGGATCGCATTGAAGCGAACCTGAAGTTCTCGACGGAAGCCCTGCTCTCTGAGGGATGAGGGTCGCCGCTAAATAGTGGGAGTCGCCGCAGGAGGAACTACCACTAATGGCATATAGCGCAATCCCGATCTTCCCCTCCGACAGCAGCGCCGTAAGGGGCAGTAGGATAATGAAGACATGGACGGTGCCGCTTGGGCATCCGTTCTTGGTCGGTCATGCCGTGACCTACTCGGGAGGCGGGACGGGCTTCGCTCTCGGGAAGGCAGACAGCCTCGCATCAACACAGACGGTCGGGATCGTCGAGGAGCGAAGTGATCAATCCATCACGGTCGTTTATCAGGGCGATACCAACTTCTCGGGTTCAGTCCTCAGCATCGATGATGGAAATGTCGGTCTGACGGCGGGAACGGTCTACTACCTGTCCCCCAACAACTCGGGATACTTGACATCTGTTCGTCCCTCTGACGGTCTGTCCTTAGTGCAGCCTGTCATGGTTGCCACGGATACCAAGAAGGGCATCGTGATCAACTCGCTCTCACAGGCGAGTTCGTCTGCATCCGTGTTCAGCCCCGTGGGCACGATGCTTCCGTGGATGGGCGGCAAGTCCACCGTCCCCACGACATGGCGCATCTGTGACGGAGAGGCGGTTCGCAAGACCGCCGCCAATCCCTCCGACAATGCCAACTATTCCACCCTGTACGGCATCATCGGTGACAAGTACAGGGTGACGGGAATCGCCTCATCGACCACGGGACCGAGCGGCAACGCCTACCGTGACCTCATCATCTCGTTCTCAAGCGAGGGTCACGAGGACTACACGCCGACATCGGCGCATGGACTTGTGAGTGCGTATTCGAGCGACACCTACAAGGACTACAAGATCGGTTGGGGTGGAACGAACGACTATGCGGTGGCAAGCCTCACCGCAGCGTCCGCTGGTTCGGTCAGGTTCCAATTCCGCTCGGCGTATACTGGCACCTCGGTGGTCAACTTCCTCGGTGCGGCACCGAGCAGCATTGTCACGGTTCAATCGCTCTCCACAGGAGAAGTGTCGGGCTATACCTCGCAGCGTTTCTTCATCCCCGACATGCGTGGTCGCAGCGTGTTCGGCGTGGGGTACTCTTCGGGTCTTTCGGAACTCAACCGTGGTCAGGTCGGGGGCGACGACACGCATCTTCTCACCACCGACGAGATTCCCGACCACAACAACAAGTACTACGCCTCGCAGTCGGTCGGTAGCGGCGGTGGGGGAACCCGAACCACGATTGATGCGGGCACCCGAAGCACCGACAACTTCAGCACCCTTGATGCGGCGTACACCGCCGACAATGTGGCGATCAGCCTCATGCCGCCGTATGTTGCGGCGAATTGGATCATCCGCCACCGACAGTTCGAGGGAGTTGGCATCGAAGTCGGTCCACAGGGAGCGCAAGGTACAACGGGCAGCGGTGCAACGGGTGTCATGGGATCGACGGGTGCCACGGGTCGTAGCGTTCAGAACTTTGGTCTGTCGGGCAATCACCTCGTGGGCGAGTACATCTTCGCCAACGGAACCACGCAGGGCTTCATCGTGGGCATCGTCGTCGGAGGCACGGGCGGCAGTGGCAGCAATGGAGCCACGGGACCAACGGGACCGAAGCCCACGATCATCTTCAGCGGTCAGCCGACGATGGATCGGGTGTACTTCGCAGCCGCATCCAACTTCAAGGATGGCATCCTAGGGAACGAATCGGCGGGAATCCTCCCACCGTACAACCTGTCAACGGATGTGCTGTTTCCCACGGACTTCACCTACGGAATGTCGGTGCTGAGTGCCACGGGAATCGCACCCGAGGCGAAGGGTGCCTTCTACTTCCGTGATCCCGCCAACATCCCGAACGAGTATACCTACACCTACGGATCGACCGAGGCGAAGCCGAGCAATCCCAACGAGCCGATCACCCGTGACGGGGTGAACAACCTCTCCATCATCAACAACGGTGCGGAGGCTTTGGGAACCCCGCTTGCGATCATACTGACACCAGGCGTGTACACCATGGACAAGCCATGGTTCAACCACATCTCCCGTGATCTCTACATCGGTGCGAAAAACAACACGGTCGTGACGCAGACGGTCAAGGGAGTCACGATCCTTCCGTCCTACCTCTCCACGGGTGCGACGAGCGTCAGCGGCTTCGCCATGAGGTTCGACATCGGCACGGGTCAATCCGTGGTTGCCGCCACGGGATCGGCGGTCGTGGTCAAGCCACCCTTCACCATCATCAACGGGCTGACGGGTAACTTCGGTCTTTCGGCATCCATCGACGGGATGACTGCGGGTGTGGCGGGATTCTTCAACCGTATTGCAGGTGCGTATGTGGTGAGGGGTGTCAGCGGCAGCACGATGACCGTGGATGTCCGCAACGAGGGAGGTCTGACTTGGACTGCCTACCTCAACAATACCTATACAAATTATCTCCAAACCCTTGATGTCTACCGTGTGACCGTCCATACGACTTCTCAGGGAGGTGCGCTCTTCACAGACCGCACCTCCCGCACATTCGTCGGGGATTGGTCGATCCTTGGAACCGACATGGACGGCATCGCCCTTGTGAATGATGCGGGTGCCACGATCCTCAGCGATCCGAGCCTCTCGGGAACGAATCCGAACGGGTATTGGAGCAACGCCACCGCCATCCAGACGGACGGGGGCATCGTCCGTGCGAAGGGTTGTGCCATCATCGGTTACCCCGTGGCGGCTCACGCCTACAACGGCGGTTCGATCACCGTTGGGCATTGTGCAATCAGCAATTCCTACTACGGGTTCGCCATCGACAGCGGTGCGAATGGCAGGGTCGAGGGCACCGTCATCTCGCACACGGCGATTCCCGTCATTGCCGAGAACGCCACCAACCTGACGATGACTCACGATCTCGTGAATGGCGGAAAGACCGCCTTGGTCGGAAACAAGGGTTCGATTTGCGTCATCAACTCCAACCTTGAGGTCGGCAGCACCAACATCATCGGTGCGGGCATCTTTGCGGAAAATTCAAATGTCAAGGTTCGTCCATTCACCCGCATCCTCTCGACTCTCGACATGGGCAAGGGTGGTTTGCAGGAAGGTGTCGTCGATGCAGTCCTCTCGAACAGGTTCGCCATATTGGGCATCAACTCCAATGTGAGCAGTCCCGATATGTACGGCGTACCTAGCCTCACCGCCACCGATCCCGTCACCAACATCAGGACGACCAAGTTCGTGGGTCAAGGGACTATTCAAGGCATCAACAGCAAGATCATCGTCACATACGACAGGACGGCGTTCACCCCAATCGTGGACACCACACTAGGCGATGCCATCAAGGGGAACAACACGGCGATTCCGATTCAGTAATGTTCAAGCACTACGGGGACAGCATCTACCTCGACGGGTTGGAGATTCCCCTCTCCACCTTCATGTGGCTTGAGCCTTCGTACCAATACCCGAGCGACCTCGTGGTCATGTTCTACGACGGCAAGATGCGGAACTTCAGGACAAAGCACCGCTCTTGGACGATCAACGAGACTTGGGCGGAAGGCGACCGCTACCTGTCGAGGATCGCAGAGTTCTCCCGACTCCTTGATGCCGAGAGGGTGGAGGACATCGCAGTAGCGGCGGCGGTGGAGAAAGCAAAGTCCGAGGCTAAATACCCCATGAAGGGGGAAAAGCCGAATGTCGAGTTGCACAAGCGGAGTGATCTCAACGAGGGCGGAACTGAGGGAGTACGCCCTAAGGGGAAACGGTCATCCTGTAGTCGAGATAAACATAGCGGATGAGCAACTTGAGGACCGCATCAACGATGCCCTCCAGTTCTTCTCGGAGTATCACTTCGACGGCGTTGAGAAGGTCTACCTGAAGTACAAGTTGTCACAGACCGACATCAACAACGGGTACATCTCGTTCATGGCGGACAATACGGTGGCGCAGAACGCCGATGGGTCGGGCTTTCAAGATGCCGAGGCTATTCAGACGAGCGTCGATCCCGACTGCCCCGAGAATGTCCTGCTTCAGAACCTCATCGTCAGCGTCACCCGAATCTTCCCGTTCACGCAGCAGACGGCGGGAATGTTCGATATCCGCTACCAGTACGCCCTGAACGACCTCTACACCTTCGGCACCATCGATCTCGTTCAGTACGACCTGACTCAGCAGTACCTTCAGTTGCTCCGACAGTTCCTCTCCCCCGACAAGAGCATCCGCTTCAACAGGGTCGCCAACAGGCTGTACCTCGACAGCGACAAGAGGCAGATGAATGCAGGGATGTACCTCATCATCGAAGCCTACCGCATCCTTGACCCGAGGGTGTATCCCGAGGTGTACAACGACCGTCTGCTCAAGAAGTACTGCGTTGCCCTTGTCAGGTGGCAATGGGGCGTGAACCTGTCCAAGTACAGCGGGATCAAGTTGCCTGGAGACATCATGCTCGACGGACAGTCGATGATGAAGGACTCATGGCAGCATAAGGAAGAGATCGAAAAAGAGATCATCCTCAAGGGCGAGTTGCCCGTTGACTTCATCATGGGCTGAAAGGAAACATGGCTCTCAACCCGTACATAAGGGTCAACAGCAAGACCTACATCCCCGAGCAGAACCTCGTCGAGGAACTGACCGTCGAGGCAATCAAGATCTACGGACACGAGATGTACTACATCCCGAGGAGCATGGTCACCAAAGACGATCTCTTCGGGGAGTCGAGGTACTCACGCTTCACCGCATTCAAGATGATTGAGATGTATATGGACACGACGACCGCATTCGAGGGCGGCGACATGTTCACCAAGTTCGGATTCGAGATCAGGGACAGCGTGAAGTTCAGCGTGTCCAAGAAGCGTTTCAAGAGGGAGACGGGGATGGCTCGTCCCCTTGAGGGAGACCTCCTCTACCTGCCGATCAGCAAGGGTCTGTTCGAGGTCAAGTTCGTGGAGCATGAGAACCCCTTCTATCAGGTGGGGAAGTTGTTCTCCTACCAACTCACCTGCGAACTGTTTCAGTATTCGGAAGAGGACTTCAACACGGGGATTCCCGAACTCGACGCAGTCAACGATGAGGCGGGATACAAGATTAACCTCGATTTGGGAGGCATCTATGGAGGAGGATCTTTTGCAAAGGGCGACCTCGTATATCAACACGAAGATGGATCTCCTACAGGAGGAACTGCGAGCGCATCTGCGAGGGCGGTGGTCCAATCGTATGACGCTTACGCAGATCCAAACAGAATATCTCTATCCGATGTTGTTGGTACTTGGTACGAAGCACTCGACCAAGGAGGGACCGCCTACATAGCGAAGGGCGACAACACCGCCTACGCCCCGATCACGAGCAGGGACGACACCATGGGGATCTTGGACGAGGCGAAGAACGATCAGATCCAGTCCGAGGCGGACACCGTCTTCAACTTCGACGAGACCAATCCATTCGGAGACCCCTGATCCATGCTTGAGTACTACTACCACGGCACGATCAGGAAGGTCGTGGTTGGCTTCGCAAGCCTGTTCAATGACATCCATGTCTCCCGAAAGAACGCAAGCGGCGAGGAGATAGAGCGGATCCGTGTGCCAATCGCATATGGACCGCAGCAGAAGTTCATCCGCAGGCTCGACAGGATCGGGGGAGACTTCGATCAGGAGGCGGTCAGGCTTGAGACATACCTCCCGAGGATCGGGTTCGAGATCAGCACCCTACAGTACGACTCGTCCCGAAAACTGAACAGCATTCAGAAGACCGTGGCGTACAACGCCTCCGACAGGGGTTCCCTCAAGAACAGGTTCGAGCGTGTTCCGTACAACCTCAACCTCAACCTGAGCGTGATGACCAAGACGATGGATGACTGCCTACAGATTGTGGAGCAGATCGTCCCCTACTTTACCCCCGAGTATGTCTTCACCATTAGGGCGATAGACGGGATGGACACGGATGTCGATATCCCAATCGTCCTGTCGTCCGTAGCCATGACCGAGGGGGAAGATGGATCCTACGGAGACTACTCGACGAGGAAGATCAACTTCGCCCTCTTTGGTTTTGCGGCGAAGTTGTACCTCTACGGACCCGTCAGGAACACGACGGTCATCCTCCGTGCGGATGCAAACATCTTTGATACGGACGACTTCGGAGCGAACACGGCGAACATAAAGAAATACGCCGATGTCGGCGTGTCGGCGGCTGCGGGCATCACCGCAGGTGGATACGCACCATCCCTGACTGCGGGATGGACAGGTGCGGGTGCAACCCATGCCGAGGTATTCATCCGTGAGTATCCGCCCACTCCATGGGGAACATGATGACGGGAGCAATTGTGAGCGACATCGACATGAACATAGCGAGGAGCCTCGGGGTGGATCCCTCTCCCGAGGGGGAAATCGTTCCCGTGGCGAAAGCCGAGGGCACGGCGCATGAAGACACGGCATACGACTCGAAGGACGCTGACAAGGATTATGCCGATGTCCGTGTCAACCTGAAGTGCCTCATAGAGAAGTCACAGGAGGCGATAGAGGGAATCGTCGAACTCGCCCGTGACAGCCAGCAGCCTCGTGCCTACGAGGTCGTGGCGCAGTTGGTGCAGTCGAGCCTTGAGGCGAACACGAAACTCATGGATCTCCACCGCAGGATGAAGGACATCAAGCGGCAGGAGGTCACGCAGAAGACCACAAATGTGACCAACAACTCCATCTATGTCGGCAGCACCGCTGAACTACAGAAGATGATCAGGGCGCAGCGGAAGGTTATCGACTTGGGCGAGGAGCCGACCATTGAGGGCTGACCACGAGACATACATGGGAAACCCTCTGCTCAAGGGGGAGTATGTACAGCAGGAGTTCAGCAAGGAGCAACTTGAGGAGTACCTCAAGTGTTCCGAAGACCCCGTTCACTTCATTGAGTCCTATGTCAAGGTCATAACCATCGACCACGGCATCGTGCCGTTCAAGATGTACGATTGGCAGAGGGACATTGTCAGGTCGGTGTTCGACAATCGATTCGTCATCTGCAAGATCCCCCGACAGAGCGGCAAGACTACCACCCTCATCTCATGCATCCTGCACCTCGTCCTGTTCAATGCCGACTATAAGGCGGCGATCCTCGCCAACAAGTTGAAGACGGCGACCGACATCATGGACAGGGTCAAGATCGCCTACGAGAACCTCCCGAAGTGGCTCCAACAGGGTGTCCGTGAGTGGAACAAGACCTCGGTCACCCTTGAGAACGGCTCCAAGATCGTCAGTTCGTCCACCTCGTCCTCCGCCGTCCGTGGCTCGGCGTACAACTTCCTCCTCTTGGACGAGTTCGCCTTCGTTCCCGATCAGATCGCCGAGCAGTTCTTCGCCTCGGTCTACCCGACGATCACATCGGGCAATACCTCCAAGACGGTCATCGTCTCGACTCCGAACGGTCTGAACCTGTTCTACAAGATGTGGCAGAACGCCAAGAACGGCAAGTCGGACTTCAAGCCCGTGGAGGCGCATTGGTGGCAGGTGCCAAGCCGTGACGAAAGGTTCAAGGAAACCACGATCAGGAACACCTCCGAGCGTCAATGGATGTCGGAGTACGAGTGTGAGTTCCTCGGATCGCAGGAAACCCTGATCAAGGCATCCAAGATCGCCGCCTTGGCGTTCGCCACCCCGATCCTTGAGTCCGAGGACGGTCTTGCCATCTACGAGAACCCGATCAAGGGTCACATCTACACGACCTGCGTGGACACTTCCCGATCCATCGGACAGGACTACAACGCTTTGACGATCTTGGATGTGACCGCCATTCCCTACAAGGTGGTCGGCAAGTTCCGCTCGAACACCATCCCCGTTCCAATTTTCCCCGAGATGATCAAGGCTGTAGCCACGAAATACAACGAGGCTTATGTCTTGATCGAAATCAACGACACGGGTCAGCAGGTCTCGGACATCCTCAAGGACGAACTTGAGTACGAGAATGTCATCACGATTTCCATCAAGGGTAAGAAGGGTCAGAGGGTCGGCGAGGGCTTCGGTGGGGGCAGGATCCACGGTGGCGTGAAGATGTCGGCGCAGGTCAAGAAAATCGGGTGCCTGATCCTGAAGGAGATGCTCGAATCGGACAAGTTGATCGTCAACGACTTTGACATCATCGCTGAAATCTCCACCTACATCCTCAAGGCGGGTTCCTACGAGGCGAGCGAGGGCTACAACGACGACCTGATCGCCACCTTGGTCATGTTCGGGTGGCTGACCACACAGGACTACTTCAAGGACTTGGTCAACCTAGATGTCCGCAAGAGGCTCTTTGACGAGAAACTTCGGAAGTTGGAGGAGGATCTCGTGCCGTTCGGCTTCATGGACATAGGCGAGGGCGAGTTGGAGGAGGCGACGAGGATGCTTGCGGCGGAACCCGAACTCAAGCCCAAGGCACGGAAGCGGGACAGGTCTTGGATGGACGATGCCGACGAGATCCTCTGATCGGTTGAAATCCGCTAGAGGCTAAATACCCCCCGTACAACCTTCAAGGAGATAGAAGAAATGGCATTCCAAGTTTCACCTGGTGTGAATGTGACGGAGAAGGATTTGACGACCATCGTTCCTGCGGTCTCATCGACCAATGCGGGCATCGTCGGTCTTTTCACATGGGGTCCGTGCAACAAGCGCATCCTCGTCGATAGCGAGAACAACCTTGTCCAACTCTTCGGTGTCCCCACGGATGCCAACGCCGAGTGGTGGTTCCCCGCCGCCAACTTCCTTGGATACGGGAACAACCTTCAGGTCGTCCGTGCCGTAGTCGGAGGCATGGTGAACGCCAATCCGAAGGGATACACGGATAACGCCACCACGGGAACCACCTCCCTCGCCCTCTTGGAGGACGGGGATCAGGCAGAGTTCGCAAACATCACGAACATGGGCGCATTCGTCGCCAAGTATCCTGGTGCAATCGGAAACAGCCTACAGGTTCAGATCTGCGGATCGGGAACCGCTGATTCGGTCGGCGGCGGAGGAGGGTACACGGCTGACGGATTCGGCTTCAGCACTTGGACTTACGCCAATCAGTTCGACTTCGCACCAAACACCACGACCTATGTCTCCAACTTCGGCGGTGCGAACGACGAGTTCCACATCGCCGTGATTGACAAGGCGGGTCTGTTCACGGGCACTCCTGGAACCGTCCTTGAGCGGTATCAGAATGTCTCCTTCCTGCCGAACATCACCGATTCGGTCGGGAACAGCCTCCACTACGCTAACAAGATCAACCGTGAGTCGAAGTACATCGCCGCCATCCCGAAGTCAAACCTGACTTCCTTCAACAATCTCTTCGTCGGCGGAACTGGTTCGTGGGGAACTACCAATCAGCGGTGGACTTATGACAGCGGCAGCGAAGGTCTCTCGGCATCTTCAGGGATCACGATGGCGAACTCCTCGTTCGGTGTCGGCGTATTCAACTTCTCGGGAGGCTCAAACGGTGCCACCGCCCACCTCAACGACTACCTCAGGATCGCATTCGGTCAGGATCAGGACAGCAATCCCGAGGGATACCGCCTGTTCGAGGACACCGAGACCGTCGATGTGAACCTCCTCATCGGTGGTCCTGATACCGATTTCGATCCGAACTCGAACGACCTCACGGAGTCGGTCACGGGAGTGGTCGGTCCCTCCATCAAGGACATCGTGGATGCCCGAAAGGACTGCGTTGCGTTCCTGTCGGTTCCGAACAAGGATCCGAACGAGACCGATCAGACCAAGTTGGATCGTGCGATCCAGTATCGCAACAGCATCGGTTCCTCGTCGTACTGCGTCATCGACTCGGGATACAAGTATCAGTACGACATCTACAACGACCGCTACCGTTGGGTGCCGCTGAACGGCGACATTGCAGGTCTCTGCGCCCGTTCGGATGTGAACTTCGATCCGTGGTACAGCCCCGCAGGGTTCAACCGTGGTCAAGTCCGTGGCGTGGTCAAGTTGGCGTTTCAGCCCCGTCAGGCGGCTAGGGACACCCTCTACAAGAACGGCATCAATCCCGTGGTCACCTTCTCGGGCGAGGGAACCATCCTCTACGGGGACAAGACCGCCCTCACGAAGCCCTCGGCGTTCGACCGCATCAATGTCCGCCGCCTCTTCATCGTGCTTGAGAAGGCGATCTCGACCGCTGCCAAGTACAGCCTGTTCGAGTTCAACGATGCCTTCACCCGCTCGCAGTTTCGCTCGCTCGTCGAGCCGTTCCTGCGGGATGTTCAGGCTCGCCGTGGAATCATCGACTTCAAGGTGGTCTGCGACGAGAAGAACAACACATCAGAGATCATCGACAGCAATAGGTTCGTCGCCGACATCTATATCAAGCCGAACCGCAGCATCAACTTCATCCAACTGAACTTCGTCGCCACCAAGACGGGCGTGAACTTCAACGAAATCGGTGCATGATCGTGATTATGGAAACCGAGATAGATAACAAGAAGGAGTCCTAAATGTCACAGTTCAGCATCGACGCATTCCGTTCGGCACTCAGCAACGGTCTTGCGAGGAACAACCTCTTCCTCGTACAGGGAACCTTTCCAGGAGGCTCACAGAACGCCCTCTCGGGTGCCGCTGCGGCTGCGGGAGGGCTTCTCGGCGCAGCCTCCGCCAACTTCGGGAATGCGGCGATCAACCTGTTGGGACAGGGGAATCCGAGTTCGCAGATCCCCTTCCTCTGCAAGGCGGCGAAGGTTCCCTCAGCGACCCTTGCAATAAACAACGCATTCTATATGGGGCGTGCGTTCAAGTATCCTGGAGACAAGTCTTATGCCGATTGGACGATCACCATCTACAACGATGGCTCGTACAGCCTCCGCAAGGCTTTCGAGGCGTGGTCGAACCTCATCAATACGAACCGCACGAATGTGGGTCCGAACGCCATGAACCAATTTATGACGGAGTGGACGGTCACTCCCCTTACTCGTGAGGGAAACCCGATCTCCCGCTACAAGTTGGTCGGGTGCTGGCCTAATTCTATGACCGATATCACCCTCGACATGAACGCTTCGACTGAACCCTCCACCTTCGATGTGACGATTGCATATCAGTACTTCGAGGTCGAGGGAGTCACCACCTGATCCCTAGGATCAAGGCTTATACATCATGGATCTATTTGGCTTTACCCTAGGCAGGACGAAGAAGCAGAAGCAGGAAGACAAGGCTCTGAAGTCGTTTGTCGCACCGACATTCGACGACGGAGCCATTCCTGTCGAGGCGGGTGGCTTCTACGGGCAGTATGTCGATCTCGACGGCACCGTCCGAAACGACTTCGAGTTGACCATGAAGTATCGTGAGATGGCGCAGGATCCCATCGTGGAGGTCGCCATCGACGACATCGTGAACGAATGCATCATCATGGGCGAGAAGAAGGCTCCCGTGAAGATCCTGCTAGACAGGCTCAAGGCGAGCGATGCGGTGAAGGAGAGAATCCATGAGGAATTCAGGAACCTCCTCCGTGTCATGCAGTTCGAGACTAATGGATCGGAGATTTTCCGCAGATGGTTTGTGGACGGCAAGATCTTCTTCCACCTGATTATCGACGAAGACAACCCGCAGAAGGGCATCCTCGAACTTCGCTATGTCGATCCGATGAACATGCAGAAGATCAGGGAGTACACGAAGGAGACCCTCAAGAACGGCACGAAGATCATCTCGGGGTACAAGGACTTCTTCCTCTACAACAAGGACAATCCCCGTGCGGGCGGAAATGTGGCGGGCATCAAGATCAGCGAGGATGCCATCGCCTTCTGTTCCTCGGGACTCATGGACAGCCGCTACAAGCGCACGGTGGGCTTCCTCCACAAGGCTACCAAGCCGCTGAACCAACTCAGGATGCTAGAGGACGCAATCGTCATCTACCGCATCTCCCGTGCGCCTGAGAGGCGCATCTTCTACATCGATGTCGGCAACCTCCCCAAGACCAAGGCGGAGCAGTATGTCAAGGATCTGATGAACCGCTACCGCAACCGCCTCGTCTACGATGCGAGTACGGGCGAGGTCAGGGACGACAAGAAGTTCATGTCGATGCTTGAGGACTACTGGCTCCCCCGCCGTGAAGGCAGCAAGGGAACGGAGATCACCACGCTTCAGGGCGGTGCCAACCTCGGCGAACTGACCGATGTGATCTACTTTCAGAAGAAACTCTACCGCTCCCTCTGCGTCCCCGCCAGCCGCCTTGAGCAGGACAAGTCGTTCCACCTCGGTCGCTCGACGGAGATCACCCGTGATGAGGTCAGGTTCACCAAGTTCGTCCACAGGCTCCGCACCAAGTTCAGCGAACTGTTCTTCGACATCCTCAAGAAGCAGTTGATCCTCAAGAAGGTCATCACCGCCGACGAGTGGCCGAGCATGAAGGAGGCGATCTACTTCGACTTCCTCAAGGACAACCTGTTCACGGAACTGAAGAACGCCGAACTCCGCAAGCAGCAGGTCGAGGAGTTGGGGAACATCAAACCCTACATAGGTAAGTACTACAGCCACGAATGGGTGCGCAAGAATATACTCGGATTCAGCGAAGCCGAGATGAAGGAGATGGACAGGGAGATCGAAGCCGAGCGCAATGCGGGCAAGATTGAACCCGACAACGCACAATTCGGTCTTGCGTAAGGAGAGGTTATGAGGGGATCGGAGAAAAGCCTCAGGTCGGTCATCGACAGCCTTGCAGACAAGGATGCGGAGGCTTTCCGTCTGTCCGTCCGTGGCGAACTCATGTCACGGGTCGGATCCTCCATCTCCTCCCTGAAGAAGGATGTCTCGGAGTCGCTCGTGTCGGAGAACCTGACGGGCGCTCCGTCCGCACCTCCCGTGACCAAGCCGATCAATTCGGGAGACTTACGGATCGTGCCCACCGCTGCGGGTGCGGCGAAGGACGACATATCGCTCGACCCCAACTTCGAGAAGGAGTACTTCCAGTCCTCCATGCTTCATCAGAACCAAAGGATCACGGTCAAGCAGGTCGGAACGGGGCTAGGCAAGCCCGTCCGCATCTACATCAACGACCGAAGGTGGGAACTCTTCCCAGGTCCGAAGGTCGCACTCAAGTCTGCGAAAGAATACATCGACGGGATGCTGAAGGATGTCCGTAAGGATCCATCCCTCGGCAAGGCGATGACTGCGCAGATACAGAAGGACAAGGCTGCGGGAGTGGCGCAGGTCGCAGCCCCCGTCGATGCGGGCAAGCCGCACGAGGTCGCCGCTGCCGACATGAAGCGCAAGGAACTTGAGACGGGCAAGCCCGCTGTGGATGACCCGACAAAGAGGGGAGCGGCTCCTCCACCGAGGAAACCACCCGCCCCCAAGCCACCCACACCGCCCAAGCAAAAGCCAACGAAAGAGGTCAAGCCGAAATGAGCCACATCAACGACCAAGAACTTGAACGCCTTCTGAATCACGAACCCGAGGGCGATGGCATCCAAGAAGCCACCGACCCCAGTCTTTTCTACCAGATGGGCAAGGCTAAGGACAGGGCTTGCTCCTACTTCACTCAGGAGGCATGTGGTCTTGCAGTCAGTATCGACGACCTCCTCCGAGCGGGAAAGAAGGAAGAGGGACTGAAGATGCTCCAAGACCCGAAGAACAAGGGTCTTCTCTCGATCATCCCACGGGAGGTCAGGAATTGGTTCGAGATGACGGTCAGCAACTCGTACCGACCCGATGGTGAGGGGATGAGCGAGCAGAGCGGCAGGATGGCGAGCATCGCCGCCGCCGCCAAGAAGATCGGTTCGGGATCGAAGCAGAGCGGCAGTTTCGCCGCCTTCTTCAAGACTAAGGAGGACAGCACCTTCGCCACCAACGCACTCAGGTTCCGCACGCAGGCAGAGGCGGAGGCGTATGCGAGGAACCTCTTCAGCCGATGGCTCGGCGCATCCGAGTGGAAGGTCATGCCTCACACCGACAAGCCGAACTATGAGATCGTCAACAACGAGTTGAGGTCGATCAAGGAGTCCTCCCATGACATCCAAGAGGACGAGTGGGGCGGCGGCTTTCAAAGTTCATCGGATGGCCACAAGGAAGTCCAAGCGGGTCTCAAGGGCGACTTTCAGCGTGAACGGGCACAGAAACTCAAGTTGATCGTGCAGGTCATCCGTGGTGAGATCACGAAGCAGAAGTTCAAGAAACTCACGGGCAGCGGCTTCGATGATCTGATGAGGAATTCTCCTTACTACAGGAACCAAATCAAGAGAATGTCAAAGAAGGCACTCGCTCCCGTTGTCCCCGCTACTCCAACCATGAAGGATTCGTATGAATCCAATGGCGAAGACATTCAAGAAGGCAGTCGAATTCACCCTGTGAATATGGCGTGGCTGAAATCTTTACCAAGCGCATTTGTTGCAGAGGTGCAAGAGATCCTCAAAAAGCCTGACAGCCCCGCACGATTCAAGGCTTTATTCAATGCCGTTTTGAAACACAAGGTCACCAGGAGCAAATACCTCAGTCTTGGGGATTCGATAGACATACTAGGAGCGCAGTTCCTTGATGTTTATCCTCACAAGCGCACTACTCCAACCATGAAGGATTCCTACGAATCCGATGGCGAAGACATTCAAGAGAAGGTCGATATCGACGGGCGCACCCGTGCCTACAGGAACACAGTGATGCGCCTTGAGCAAGCCCGCAAGTTTCGCAACGGTAAGGGAACGGAGATGCAGGAGAACAAGTTCGGCGGTCTCTATGACGATGGCAGCGGGAAGGGTGCGTTCATCCCCGCTCCCGTGGACTTCAACTTCCAAGAGGCGATGAGGATCGTCGAGAGGTATCGCAGCCTCCGTGAGAAGAAGAAGACTCTCTTCGGCGCACCCAAAGACAAGATGGAGGACTTGAACGCCGCTGTCGCCATGAAGAACGGAAAGTTCTCCTTGGGCGAGGCCGAGATGTCCCTGAAGCAGAAGGAGTACAGGAAGTTATTCGCCAAGGCGCTCAAGAAGTTCGGCGAGGACTCCCTTGCCGACATGAGCGATGCCGAGAAGAAGAAGTTCTTCAATTGGCTCAAGGACAATTGGAAGGGCTGACATGCCGAAGGTCACCGTCAACTTCAGGAAGGAAAGCACGGCGAGGGAATTCGCCGACAACTTCTCCATACTTGATGTGGATGCCAAGGTCACGGCGAAGGGCAGTACCGCTACGGTTGTGACATCCGATCCGAGCGTGGTCGGGATGGTGAAGGCGATGATGGCTGACCTGTCGGATGATTCGAGGGTAAGCGATGCCGTCGATTCCGTTCTGACCGCCTTGCGGTCTGCGGTTGTCAGGGAAGGCAGGGTCTTCCTTGAGATGGCGGATGGATCTAGGCAGATCGTCATGCCCTCCCATGCACGGGCGCTCGCACGAACACACGACATGTTCGCCGAGGAGAACCAAAGGGTCTTCCTTCTCCTCGTTGCAGAAAACAAGGAAGCCTACGCCCGTGCGGTCGCATTCGCACAGAACCACGAGGACAGCAAGTAATGGGATACACACAGATCGTCAAGACTCAGAAGCGCATCGTCTTCTCCGCCAACGGAGCGAACACGGCTATCGGGGCGACCACCTCCGCATTCCTTGATGTGGACGGACTGACCACCACCTACGGCATTTCCAAGGGGTTGCAGTATGTCCGTGAGTCGGGAATCACCAACGGCTCCCCGTCGATCTCGAAGATCGTCTCGGGTTCCACCGCCTTCAATGTGCAGATGTCGGGTCATATCGTGTTCACAGGACAGGCTGCGGGCGAGTACAACTTCGAGCGTTGGACGCTGAAGCATCCCCCGAGCATCGACCCAAATGGCACCATCGGCATCAATGCGGGATCGGGCACGGTCATCGTCGAGGTCATCCTCTGACGGGAAATCATAGATAGGGGAAAGGAAAAAGAATGAAACTGATCTGCGAGGTAAACGAGGGAATCGAAGTCCTGACCGAGGAGAAGAACGGCCAGAAGCAGTACTTCATCGAAGGTACCTTTCTCCAAGGCGACATCAAGAACCGCAACGGGCGCATCTATGAACATAAGATGCTGACCTCCAAGGTCAACAACTACATCAAGGAGTTCGTGGAGCCTCGCAGGGCGTTCGGTGAACTCGGGCATCCCGAGGGACCGACCATCAACCTTGAGCGTGTCTCCCACATGATTATGGAACTTGCTCCCGATGGGAAGAACTTTTACGGCAAGGCGAAGGTCACCGACACCCCCTACGGAAAGATCGTCAAGAATCTGATTGACGAGGGTGCCAGGCTCGGGGTCTCTTCCCGTGGAGTCGGTTCCATTGAGGAGAGGAACGGTGCGTCCTATGTCAAGGACGACTTCCGCCTCTCGACCGCCGCCGACATCGTCGCAGACCCTTCCGCCCCCGAGGCTTTCGTGCGTGGCGTGATGGAGGGTCGTGAGTGGATCTACGAGAACGGGCTGTTGGTCGCCAAGGATATCGACGAGATCCGTCGAGGGATCAGCAAGGCATCGGGTAGAAAGTTGGCGGAGGCGAAGATGAACGCCTTCAAGCGTTTTATTGGTCGCCTCTGACCAAATCCAAACCGAGACATAAATAACCCTACAGGAGAATCACATGGATTATCAGGACAACGAAGAGATCGAAGAGATCATCCTCGATGAAGAGGAGGTCGCCGACGAGGAGACCCCACTCGACGAAGAGGATGCACAGACGAAGCAAGGCTCCAACCTCAACGCCAAGCGTGGCGGTGATCGGAAGGTCACCGTCTCGACCACGGGCAAGGGCGGTGTCACCAATGCCTCCACCACGGGTGCGGGCATGGGCAAGTACTCGGGTCTCTACAAGGACGGCACGGGTGGCGGTGCCGTCATTCCCGAACCCGTCGATTTCGGTACGGGCGATGCCAAGAGCAGGTTCACGGCAAGCATTAAGTCGAAGAAGTCGATGCGTGGCGAGGCAATCGATGTCCACATGGATGCCATGTTCGACGGAGAGGATCTCACCGAGGACTTCAAGAACAAGGCTGCGACGATTTTCGAGGCCGCTATCAACGAGCGTGTCGAGGCGATCCGCACCGAACTTGAGGAGGAGTACAGCAACCGACTGGTCGGCGAGATTGAGGAGAGCAAGAACGCCCTCACGCAGCAGTTGGACTCGTATCTCTCGTATGTCGTTCAGGAATGGGTCGAGGAGAACCGCCTCGCCGTCGAGAAGGGCATCCGCACCGAGGTCGCCGAGGAGTTCATGGACGGTCTCCGCAATCTGTTCCTTGAGCATGACATCATGGTCCCCGAGGCGAAGATCGACCTTGCCGACAGGATGGCTGATGTCAACGAGCAACTGAAGGACCGCCTCGACGAGGAGATGCACAAGAACATCGAACTCACCGAGCGGGTGAAGGGCTTCCGCCGCCATCAGATGCTTGACGAGATGAGCGGAGACCTCACCCTCTCTCAGAAGGAGCGTTTCCGCACCCTCGCTGATGGAGTCATCCTTGAGGGCGACGACGATCAGATCCGCAACAGGCTCGGGGTGATCCGTGAGTCGTACTTCAATGGCAAGAGTCGCAGGGCTGTCATCAACGAAGAAACCGCAGCCACCGTTGAGGAAGGTCTTGACGAGAAGGTCGGCGGAGAAGAGCGATCACAGAATATCAGCGAGTCGATGCGGGTTTACGCCGACACGCTGCGCAGGCTTACCAAGCGGTAAAAACCGACTTGGCTAAATAAATCAACCTTTCACAAAAAACAGGAGAAGAGAAGAGATGGAACTGACTATTTCCGAGGCCCTTCAGAAGAAGTGGCAACCCATCCTTGAGCATGCGGACCTTCCGCAGATCAAGGATCCGTACCGCAAGGCGGTTACGACCATGCTGCTTGAGAATCAGGAGCAGTACCTCCGTGAGGCTGCTCCGAGCAACTTCAGCGGTGCGGCTATCGGTGGACAGGAAGGCGGCGGTAATGTGGCTCGTTGGGACCCGATCCTGATCAGTCTCGTTCGCCGTGCGATGCCGAACCTGATCGCATACGACATCTGCGGCGTTCAGCCGATGAGCGGTCCAACGGGACTTATCTTCGCCATGCGCAGCCGCTACATCAACCAAACGGGTTCCGAGGCTCTCTACCAAGAAGCCGACACGGCGTTCGGTGGTTCGGGCAGCACGGGTACCACGGCTCAAGGTGTCAATCAGACCGATCCGTTCGACATCAGCGGCGTTGATCCGTTCGGAACGGGTGCGATCTCGGCTGCTACGGGTGTCAAGGGCACGAAGGGCTACAGCACCTACCTCGCCGAAACACTCGGTGACTCGGCGGGCAACCCCTTCCCGCAGATGGCTTTCTCCATTGAGAAGACCACCGTCGAGGCGAAGACCCGTGCGCTCAAGGCTGAATACACCATGGAACTTGCGCAGGATCTCAAGGCTATTCACGGCTTGGATGCCGAGACGGAACTCGCCAACATCCTGTCGAGCGAAATCCTCGCCGAGATCAACCGTGAGGTTGTCCGTGTGATCTACGCCAACGCCAAGTTGGGTGCCAAGAGCGGCAGTACGCAGAGCCAAGGCGTGTTCGACCTCAATGTCGATTCCAACGGTCGTTGGTCGGTCGAGAAGTTCAAGGGTCTGCTCTTTCAGATTGAGCGTGAGTGCAATCAGATCGCCAAGGAGACCCGCCGTGGAAAGGGCAACTTCATTGTCTGCTCCTCGGATGTCGCCTCGGCTCTGTCGATGGCGGGCGTTCTCGACTACGCCCCCGCCCTCAGCACCAACCTCAATGTGGACGACACGGGCAACACCTTCGCAGGTGTCCTCAACGGCAAGTTGCGGGTCTACATCGATCCGTACTCGTCAATGACCTCGTCGCACGACTTCTTCATGGCGGGATACAAGGGTTCGTCGGCTTACGATGCAGGTATGTTCTACTGCCCGTATGTGCCCCTCCAAATGGTGAGGGCAGTCGGTGAGCAGTCCTTCCAGCCGAAGATTGGCTTCAAGACCCGCTACGGTCTCGTCAACAATCCGTTCGCTAGCCTCAAGGACGGCGCATCGGTGTCGGATCCGTACTCGACGGATGCGACTCGCAAGAACATCTACTACCGCATCGTGAAGGTCACCAACCTTTTCTGATCGGTTGTAGGGCAGGCACCTGTCAACGCAGGGAGTTTCGCTACGGGGCTGCATGGAGAAATCCATGCAGCCCTTTTTCATAGATATGGGTATGGAACCGCTGCGCCTTCCCGACGACATCGTGCCGAGTCCGCTGAACCGACAGCCGACTAACACCAATCCATCGTTCTCGACCAACTACAGGCTGATGATCCCGAAGGTGAGGGACGGAATCTACTTCTGCACCGAGGTGGTTTTCCCTTCCATGACCATGGATACGATAAAGATACCGATCCCCACAGGAAACACCCTGCGGTTCTACGGGAACAAGGTCGAACATGGAGATCTCGCCGTGAAGTTCGTGGTGAACGACGATTTCAGCAATTGGAAACAGATGTCCGATTGGTTCTCGGAGACCTTCGACTACTTGTCCTTCTTCAGGGGGGATGCGAGCAACAGGCTCGTCAGGGGAGTGACGGACTCCTCCCAACTCCTGATTCTCAACAACAAGAAGAACCCCGTGGCAAGGGTCGTGTTCGACCACCTGTTCATCACGAACCTGTCAAGCCTCCCGATGAACTCGCAGGTCGCCAACAACACCGTGCTGACCTGCGATGCGACATTCCAATTCACCTCACTCGATATAGTGGACCCCTGATGTCATCCACGAAAGCAACCGACTGGATCCCCGTGCTGCACGACCTCGGTGCCTTGGCGAACACTCCGTCAAGCACGAACCTCGCATCACAGACCAACTACAGGTTCGTCTGCGAGAGGATCCCAAAAATCACCTACTTCTGCACATCTGTGAACACCCCGACATTGTCGGCAAGCGTGATGAACTTGAACTACATGTTCGCTGCGAACGACATCAAGTTTCCAGGCGGAAACTCCGAGTCGGAGTTGTCGATCAGGTTCATCATCAACGAGGACTTCTCGAACTACAGGGAGATTGTGAACTGGCAGAGAGCCACCATGCCCTACCGTGACTTCACCGAGATACTTCCCGATAGGAACATACGACCGAGTTACGGAAGGCTGTTCTTCCTCAACAACAAGAGGAACCCCGTTATGATGATGACATTCGGGAACTTGGTGCCCACGCAGATATCGGGGTTCACCATGAGCCATTCGGAGTCCGATCCGACCCCGATCTCCGCCACGGTGAACTTCCAATACGACGAATACCGCATCTACGAAGTGTCCTAGGAGGGCTTCTTGGGTGGGGATGGCGACTTCGGCTTGCGGACGGACATACTGCTGCGCCTGTCTGACGGGGACAGGGGCTTGACCGACTTCTTGGGACGCATCGGCTTCAGCGTTGAACGCTTTCGTGGCATACGGGATATGTAGGCTCGGCTCCCTAAATACCAACTATGGCAAACATACTGAACGGGGGAATCGTGGCGGTGTTTCTCTGCACCATCGGCTGCGCTACGATCAACAACCAGAAGCCGTTGGTCACAGAGGGATCATCTACCACGACCATTCAGTCGATCACCGACCACATGGAGCGGGATGTGTGGGACATCAAGGAGGATGCCACCTACATTCAAAATGAGGCTGTCAAGACGGATGCCGAACTCGACATCCTCTATGAGCGGGTGGCGCAGGAGGACAAGCCTCGCATGGACAATGTCATCGACTCCATGTGGGAAATGAAGACCCATGCGGATCAGATCGTGACCGCCTCCGAGAGAATGCAGGAGGAAACTGACAAATTGCAGGATGTGATGGTGCAGGTGCGGCAAGCCGAGGTTCGCATCGTCGAGTTGCAGAACATTGAGAAGGAAGGTCGGACGAAGGCGATGGAGAAACTGTACGGATACATCACGCTGTTTTGGGCAATCGGGTTCATTGTGATAGCGGGAGGTGCAGTCCTTGCGTTCTTCGTCTCCAAGAAGACGGGACTCCTCGTCATCATGGTGGGTGCGGTTATGATCGGCTTCGCAAGCGCAAGTCAGTACTATCTTCAGGAGATCGCCTTCGTCGGAGGCATTCTCCTGATCGCCCTGATCGTGGGTGGCGTGGGAATGCTCGTGTGGAGCATGATCAAGACGCAGCGTTCGGGTACGGCGATCAAGGAGATCGTCGAGATGATCGAAATCCTGCGTGAGACGATGACGAACGACGAGAGGGAGCGGATCTTTGGTCTCAACGGGGTCGCATCGAAGGTTCAGAGCGACATGACCAAGGAGATCATCGGTCAGATCAAGGAGAAAAACGGCTTTAACAAACTCAAGGAACTGCGGGAAGTCGCCAAGCAGTCGGATCTCGGTGCAGAAAAGCCCATCGACTAAATAGAGCGGTATAGGACAAATCTCACAAGGGGAAAAGCATGGCAGTATTCCAATGGGTCGGCGGATATACGGGACATACGGGGCTTGGTAGCGGCTATTCCGCAGATTGGAACGGCTCGGGCAGTAAGGTGTGGGTCAGCCCATGGAACGGTCTGACGAGCGCCCGTGGCGATGTTCACTTCGCCCCTTACTACTGGGGCTTCATGCAGAATTGGGCTGAACGCAGTACGGTCAACAAGCCCGATGCCCAAGGCAACCTCTTCATCCTTGAGACAGCCGACCGCCTCCCAAAGGGTGGCGACGAGGTCAACTTCGGCATCACGGGAAGTGCGGGAACGACCACCTACCACGAACCGTGGCTTAGGAGCGGTATTCTGAACCACTCCATCAGCCTCCTGTTCGGCGGATGCTCGGGTCCAAGCGCCATGTGGCACGGCTACACGGCGGGTTCGGGTGGACTTTCCCCGATCAATTTCGTGATGACCTCCAACTGGCTTGACACCCCGTGGGAGCGTAATGCAAACGCTTTGGGAATCATGTACACGAGGGTCGGAGTCACCTCGGGTCCACTCGGAACATCAAGGTATACACAGGCACCCAATGGGGTTTCGAGCAGCGTGTTCCATGGATTCCATGTGGGCATGATCGGATGGGATTCGGGATTCACGGCGGATGTCGGTCTTTCAGGAGTTACGGGCAACATCGTTACGACCGACAATGGAATCGACCCGCTCGACATCCGATTCACCTCTTTCGGGCACCTGTCCTCCAAGGCGAAGTCGTACATCAAGAATGTCGGCACCACGGGAAATGTTTCGATCAGCATTGGACCTAAACAGACATTCTATCCACAATCGTTCGAGGGTGGTCCCACGAATGATGGTGAACTTTATGTCTGCGGAAGCGTGGACAACGCCTATCAGAGGCACGGCAGGTTCAACAGCCTCGACTACAAGGGAACCTACCTCTCGATGAACTCGCTCACCGTCGAGAACTTCGTGGTCGGAACCTACCTGTCCGAGAACACGACCGTCACCGACTTCATCAAGTGCAGCCCGAATTTCGTGAGGGATGGCATCAACATCCATTGTGCAGTTCCGAAAATGTACCTCCTACAAGAAGGAAATGTCTTGTTCCCGCAGACCTCGGTGCCTATGCAGGGCGCACTCGGCGGTGGATGGGCGGTCGTCCCCCCAAGGATCATCTACAACATCGGCAACAGGACGGGAACGGCGGTTCCGACCATCGGCACCCTGCTCACGGAAGCGAAGGGACTTACGGTCGGTATCAACGGTTACGGTGAATCCACGCCGAAGATCAACATGTTCTCGTTCAGCGCAGACATCCTGCAAGCGTACAACGGTTACTTCCAGCCCGCCGACATTGCGGGCAAGGCGATCTACCCGATCTTCCGTGACGGATTCATCCGTGGCAACACGCTGATCGACATGAACCATCCGACCGACCCTGATTGGGCGAATGGACTCATCGGATGGAGTCCGAGCGACGAAGGTCTCAGGATCGACTCGCTGAACGCTAAGATCATCTTCGCACTTGGAGACAATGTCATCATCAACGGCAAGGACAACTCAAGGGGACTCACCTGACGAGTGATGTCCTAGCAAGGAAGTCGAGGGGGGCGCAAGCCCCCCTCTGTCTTTCCCATTGGATCTATCCCTAAATACGGGCAACGAACGGGAGCGGCGATCCGAACAGCACAAACTGATCGTCAGGATTCGGTCTCGGCATACGCCCTGTAGACTGCGAACACGGTCAGCAGGGAGGAATAGAGCAGGATCACCTGCATGGGGGTCATGCCCCAATCCTCCATGAGCCATTCGTACAGGAAGATGGTCAGGGACACAAGTCCCACCGACAGCACGAACACGGTGGCGGCGACCATGATGATGGCGACCGTCCTCTCGACGGGGGTCATCTTGTCCTCCTGAACCCATCGTCTATCAGGTCTTTCCACAGTTTCCTAGCCTCCTGCATAGTCCATGTACCCATCGTCTCCTCGTCGTCGGTGGACGAATGGGGAAGCCATGTCCTCCTCACCGCCATGTACTTCTCCCCTACAGGCACAGAAACGCCGAGGGGATAGTGGGCATCCGACTTCAGGTGGATTTGGAAGATGTACGAAAGCCCTCTTCCTTCATGGAAGAGGACATATGTGTCTTGTGGGGACTCTTCGGGGAAGTGCGCCACGGGATCAATCCTTCATCTTTGATTGGGGTCACTTCTCGTAGTCACAGAACTTCGCTTGGTCGGCGAAGAGGATCTCCATGGATGAGCGGGTCATCAGGTCTCGAAGTTCCCTCTCTTCGTTCTTCTCCATGTCATAGAAGATCTGCTGAACCTTGAGGTCGTGATCGGCGATAGCCTTGTTCTTTATGTCGAGTGATTTCCGCAGAGTGTCAATCGTCTTCCCCTGCGAGGACACCGTGGCTTCCAACTCCTTGATGTCCTTCATGTGACCCACCTCGACGAGGATCATGTCACGGTGCTTATCGGCGATGCGGTCGATTTGCTCTTGGTAGAATCTCCCGATGCCTTCCGAGATCGCCTTCTGCGACTCGGGGGACGGCACATTGCCTCCACCATCGCCGATCAACGCCCATAGGCGGCGGGATTCATCGACGGAGTATGTCCCGTCCTTCCATTTGGAACCCATGCTGCGCTCGGCTCCCGCCACGAGGACGGAGGACGGGTCGATGGGTCGGAATACCACGAGATCGTTGTCTGCGGTGAGTATGAAGTGCATATGGATCATGTGTGTCATTTCACCTAAAATATAATGCACCCAATCCAAAAGTCAAATGAAAAAAACACCAACGCCACGGAGGATTCCGATAGCCCATGGCGTTGGTCAGAGGAGATCAAGTGAAAACAAGGGGAGGGGTCTACAAAACCCCTCCCCCCGCTTGGGGAAAAGATGCTTGTTATTGGACACAAATGCTCGGGCAATCATGTCTTTACACGGTCACTATAGCGGGGACTTCGGGAGATGCAAGGCAAATCCGAGGATTTTCAACCATTGTTATGCTGCCATTGCTCGAACTCACCCGAGGTCATGCCCATCAGTTCGCTCACCATGTCTTCATACTCCTCACGCCATGTCAATCCGTTCACGAGAAGTTTCGAGGGGGAATACGAGTATGTCAAAGCCTCCATTTCATGGATCCTGTCCCTTGCGTCCATCAGCAGTTTCGGCAATGACTCCGATGTGTATTCGTGGAGAGCCGCTTTCGCACCCAAGACCTCTTCGATTGCGATGTTGAGTCGATCAACGATGTGCATTTCGCCCCGCATCAGTATGACACCTGCGCCGATCCGATCATTGCCTCATCCGACCTGTACATGGCTTGGGCGAGGGACTTCATGTCATACTTCGGCTTCCATCCGAGGACTTGCCTCGCCTTCATGGAGTCGCCGAGGAGATACGGGACTTCATTGGGTCGGTAGAGGCGAATGTCGATCTTCACATAGTCTTGCCAATCCCCGAGACCCGAGTAGGAGAACACCTCTGCAAGGAACTCCCTGACGGTGAATGTCTCGCCTGTAGCGACGATGTAGTCGTCGGGATCGGTCATCTGAAGCATGAGCCACATCGCCTCGACATAGTCCTGTGCGTGTCCCCAGTCACGCTTCGCATCAAGGTTGCCAAGGCGGAGTTCCTTCTGCAACCCATGCCTGATCCGTGCCGCCGCCATGGTGATCTTGCGGGTGACGAAGGTTTCACCACGGCGGGGACTCTCGTGGTTGAAGAGGATGCCGCACGAGGCATGGATCCCGTATGCCTTGCGGTAGCATTGGGTCATGTGGTGGGCGTACACCTTCGCCACGGCGTAGGGAGACACGGGCTTGAGCGGGGAGGATTCGGTGAAGCCCGTGATCGCCTCAGGGAGGGAATCGCCGAACATCTCCGACGAGGACGCTTGGTAAAACTTGCAGTTCGTGTCCCGACTTCGGTTCAGTTCCATGATGGCGTTGAGGAGGTTCAGGGTGCCACGGCAGATGCCGTCCGAGGTGTACTCGGGCAACTCGAACGAAACGGCGACATGGCTCTGCGCTGCGAGATTGTACACCTCGTCGGGGACAAACTCATCGACGATCCGATGTGTGGATGCCGAATCGTGCAGGTCGTAGTAGCGGAGGGTGAAGTTCTCGTTGGAGAGGAGGTGGTCGATCCGACCCGTGTTGATGGTGGATGTCCTCCGCTTCAGTCCCACGACCCTGTAGCCCTTGGCGAGGAGGAGTTCGGAGAGATAGGAGCCGTCCTGACCGTTCACGCCCGTGATGATCGCTGTCTTCATGTTGTCACTTCCTGATGGACTCGTAGTTTTCTTGGACGAACTTGCAGGTCTCGTTGATCCCCTGCTCGAAGGGGGTGAACCTGAAGTTCGGATAGTACTGATTGAACAGCCCCGTTCGGGTCGGTTTCCGCAGGATCCCCTCGGGCTTGTCTGTTTCCCAAACAACTTCACCATCGAAGTCCATCGCCTTGCGGATGTGATCGACCGTGTCCTTGATCGTGTGTGACTCGGAGGGAGAGACGATCATGGTGGGAGGAATGCCTGAACGCTCGTCCGTGTGGATTCGCCATATTGCTCGGGCGATGTCGGGGGCGTACATGAACTCCCTCTCACATATACCCGTGCCCCACACACGAAGTGGAGTGCCGTCACGCTTGGCGAGATAGCACTTGTGGATCAGGCTCGGTATGACATGAGAGTCTTCGAGGTGGTAGTTGTCGTGCTTGCCGAAGATGTTGCAGGGGATGACGCACTTCGCCGCTACCGTCTTGGTGCGCAAAGCCCTTGCACCCACCTCAAGCATTCTCTTGGCGTAGGCGTAGCCGTAGTTCGTCGGGTGGGGTTCGCCGCTGTGGAGCATCCACTCATCGACAGGATACGCCACATTGACGGGGAACACGCAGGTCGAGAGGACGAATGTCGCTGCGAAGATGCGCATCTCGGCGCACACTCGGATGATGTTGGCGTTGATCGTGAGGTTGTCGCTGAAGAACGCCAACATATGATCGCTGTTTGCCCTGACCCCGCCGACCTTCGCCGCAAGGTGGATGATCTCCGAGATGTCGTTGTCCCCGACATATTCACGGAGTCTGTTGTAGTCCGTGAGGTCTAGTTCGGCTCGGGTCGGCTTGAACGCCTGATCCGTCATCTCCGACCCGACAAGACCTCCGCCTCCCGTGATGAGGATGCTCATGGTTTCTGTTTCATTGTCCATTCGATGATCTCACCAACCTCGTCGGGGTAGACCGACCCCTTCACCGAATCATCGCTGCTCTCGAACAGGACGAATGAACCCGAGGAGTCGATGATCGCCACCTCTGCGTTACAGGAATGCCACGAGACACCTCCCTTGCGCCAATCATCGTATCCTGTGTTATAGTCCCGCTTGGAGGCGTAGTTGCCCTCACCGAACTGCACGGACACCGTCCATCCGTTGGAGAAGGTGATGTTGAATCCCCTGTTCCTATAACACGAGAATCCCCACGGACTCACGCTTTGCTGTATGGAAGAGTCAGTCATTGCGCCTCTTTTTGATTCCCCGCTCGGTGGCGATCTTTTTCCTGATCTCCGAGATTCGGACATGGATCGAATTCATGGTGACCCCACAGTAGTCGGCGATCTCCTGAAGGGGAACGCCGCCCGCCCTCATCTTGAGCATCTGAAGATCGATCTCCCTGAGTGTGAACTCCTTCTTGAGTTTCTCCCAATCCTCGTCGGTCGGGCGAGGAAGGGATTCCGTGTTAGGGGAGGATACGAAGATCTTCGACATCACGCCATCGTCTTCGTCGGCATTCTTCTTCTCCATGTTCGAGGAAGGGATCATCCTTCCTTCCCTGTAGACCTTCCTCGTGTAGAAGGTCTTCTGTTGGAAGAACGCCTTACTGAGCATGTACTTCGGATCCTTGCGCTTGTTCCATATGGTGAGTGCGGCATCCTGTAAAAAATCCTCGAAGTCCTTGCCTTCGATCATCCTGTCGCCGTACCGCCGTCTCAGCCAGTTCTTGGTGAGGGTGAGGTTCCGCATGAATTCCCTCAGGTATTCTTCATCGTCCATGACGCATCCCTTCAGGCTTGGTTGGTCGTCTCGGTGCTTCCCTGCTTGCGAGCGACGACCTTGAGAATGGTTCGGGATGCGATGTAGATGACGGAGAGGGCGGTGCCGCAAACGATCAGCCACTTGGCGATCTCGGCATCTCCCTTCATCCCTTCGATCAGACCGATAAGCACGGGTGCGATGCTGATCCAGAACTCGGTGGTCTTGGTTCCTTCTTTCATATGACACCTCCATGGTTTGCAGACGCAGGGCATATCGGAACGCCCTGTGGGATTACAGGACTGCCATGCTAACAGGCATTATAGGACTGTCAAGGAGAGTTGCCCCAAAAACAAAAGAAAAACTGTCCTTGCGGGGAGGACAGTTCTCAAGGAATCTAGCCTTTTCAGACGGCTAGTCGGTTCGGGGAATCAGCCCCACCTACATCAGCAACCTGCCGTAGACCTCCTCACCCGACTCGGTCAGGTTGTAGAGGGCGGTTCCGTTCTCGTCGAATACCGAGACCTCGATCAACTTGGCATCGGACTCGCTCGGTATGGTCGCCATGTTCTCCACCGCTGCGGCGAGGAGCGCCGTTGCGAATCGGGGGTTCGTCTCAATGAGGTACTGCGTGAACTCCATGATGTTCAGGGTGGCGGGGGTGTCTCTGTACTCGGGGTTGGACATGGATGCTCTCCCTTCAAACAAAAGGTAGCATTCACCCCGCAGGAAGCAAGTTTAGATGAGGCAGTTTGTGAATATGCTCGGTCGTTCCTCAAGACTTATCGGAGTCGGTACATCCATGTCCGATATCCTGAGGTTGGTCTCGAATGTCACGGTCCTGACTCCATGTGCGAAGTCGCAGACGATCTCGTATCCCTCGGACATGGGAGCGACATGATGCAGGGATTGGATCGACCCGATGGTGTTCTTTTCCTCGGGATGAGCCACGACATACGACACGCCTTCCCCCTCAAGTCCCGATCCGCTGCGGTAGGACGATGCGTTTCCTATGTTCACGACATGGATCCTGTCGCCCACGGAAGGAGGTACGCTCCCGACAACCATCATGCTGCGGTTGCGCTGCACGACCGCCCTGTCGCCTTTGCCTTTCCCTCCACGCTTGAACCGTGCCTCGACCATGCCTCCCGAATCGGCGGTGATCTCGTCGATGTGGGGAGCCTCCATGATCGCCTCGCTCGGCATGAACCATGCCTCGGGGAACACAGCACCACCGATCCTGTAGAGTCCCTTCCCCTTGACCGCTAGGAAATGAGAGCCGTGCATGGCAGAGTTCAGGTTGCGCCAATACACGGCGCTCTCCACGGGAAACTTCCATGTGATCTCCTTCCCGTTCGAGGTTGCGTTCAGTTCATGCTCCACGGTCTTGAGTACGCATGACCACACCTCAGGCACGGTGTTGAACGGTATCCCCGTGGTGGCGAGTTCGGGTATGAAATCAGCATGGCGGACGATGACCTTGGCGATCCTCCGCATGATCTTCGGCGACCGTAGGGTCTCGGCTAGGGCTGCGCAGAACAGAGGGTCACGCTCACAGGTCACCTTTCCCTTATCGGAAGAGGGA
>Ga0114969_10000571_pt1 | contig 31833 bp, 53 predicted proteins | sample M_130807_MF_Meta_FD_87316 | JGI IMG/M metagenome (GOLD analysis project Ga0114969, IMG submission 87316) | Freshwater microbial communities from Lake Montjoie, Canada to study carbon cycling - M_130807_MF_MetaG | ecosystem: Environmental > Aquatic > Freshwater > Lake | place: Lake Montjoie...
ACAGGCACATCGGTTCAAACAATCGGCATCGGCACAGGAGCTGCTGCAAATGCAATTACGATAGGCAGCAACGCTGCCTCGATCGTTTCAATTAATGGCGGTGATGCTTTAAATTTGTACACTGATAATGGTTCATTAACGATTGATAGCGGTACAGGCAATACAAATATCGGAACCTTTGGTTATGCAAGAACCACAGATATAGCTACAGGAGCAGCCAATCAAACTGTTACACTAGGTTCAACACATGGCGGTTCTTCTTTGACTTTAAATGCAGGCTCTGGTAGCTTGGGTATAGGCACATCAAACGCTGTAAGAAGTATAAACATAGGAACGGGCACATCGGTTCAAACAATCGGCATCGGCACAGGAGCTGCTGCAAATATAATCTCGATTGGATCAACAACAGGCGCCGCTTCTCTAACACTTAATGCAGGTACAGGTTATATTAAAGCGAGTACCAGAGTCGGAATAAATTTAAGTAGAGCTCCTAGCTCTATGCTGGATATTAAGCAATCATCAGATCCGACATTTTCTTCGACAACTATAACAAATAATGGAAGCGCGATTCGCATAGAAGATGCTGATGCTGACCCCAATGCTTGGATTATAGGAGCAGGTAGTAATGATAATCTCTGGTTTGGCTGGACTACCACTGCTTCATCAACAACGTCAACCGCGCAAGGTTTTCTAAGCGCTACCGCAAACGCCTTTACGCTAATGAATTTTACAGGCCAACATAGGTGTATCCCAGAATCAAGAAATATAGATGATTATTCTAACAAAGTAGGATTAATCGTAATAGCGATCGGTCAATACCAGAATCCAACATCCGGATCTACTATAGGAGCATATAATAGAAATATTGCAATTAATGATGCTACACCTATTATAGAATTAGCATCTCAAAGAAATGATAAAAGATCTTTTGGAGTAGTTTCAGAACTAGAAGATGTTTCTGACGGTGCCCGAGAATTTGCTATAGGTAAATTCGTAAGTGTGACTGAATCAGGCGGTGCAGAAGACAATCGTTTATTTATTAATGCTATTGGAGAAGGTGCAATTTGGGTGTGCAATATTAATGGTAACTTAGAAAATGGCGATTATATTACAACATGCGAAATACCAGGTTATGGGATGAAGCAAGAAGATGATATAATGCGTAATTATACTGTAGCAAAAATTACATGTGATTGTAGTTTTGATTTAAATAGCAGCATGTACGAATGTGAAGAATTCTATAGCAACGGAATAAAACTTATTCGGGCATTTGTAGGTTGTACCTATCATTGCGGGTAACAAACATGAACTACGATTAGTTCATATTTATTGATGAAAAAGCCATGATGGTACCTACACTAGGTAATATGTTAACAGTTTAGAAAATAACTTAATTAACATCTTTGTGAGTAGTCGGGTCTTTTTCCAATAAGCCTCTAGACTCGAATATCTCGTCGATGTTAAATTTGTGTTTTGATTTATTGGTAAGCCTTGTTCTTTTAATGATATCATCAGAACCTTTTTTAAAAGAAATCATATCTTCAGTAGTCCAGCCAGCATGAATTCCAATAACCTTATTCGATGATAGCAATTTTGCTTTCATGGTTTTAGCTAACCTTACCTGATCTATTCTAATAACATTATCTCCATCATCGATAAATTCGCAGCCTACCCACTCTATTTCCATTGTTTCGCCAGGTTTAAGCGTCACGACGGATCCTAAATCAGGATCTATTCGAGAAGCTTCTCGAAGCTCAGGATCATTTATCCACACATATAGAGATTCAGGACTATTAAATATAAAAAATTTTTTCCCTGACGCACCTTTATTAATGACTATTCTAATCTTTTTCAAAATATCTTGTCCTATAACAATAAACTACTAATCTTCTTATCGAAAGATACGTGTTTCTGAGCGTCTGACGTTCATTAAAAATATTAATTTTAAACTTACGTGGTTCTATAAGACTTAATAGTTCTTGTTTTTTTAAGAAGCTCGGGGTGAATATCATCTTCATATCGATTTCATATCGATTCTACAACAACTAAATGGATTTTAAATTACCCATGATTCTATTAATCAATTCTTCGTCGTCTGGACCGAATGCAGCACATAAAACTGAATCGTCTTCTGTAGACTTTGCATAAGAACCCGTGATTGAGTGAACGCTAATACCCAATAGTTTGGCTCGAAAAATTAAATCATCAATCGCTAATTGCGATTCAACGCCTAAGATGACAGGTTCACCGGAACCTTGAAGCCAAGCGACTTCTTCGTACGATAACTTAACGTATAATTCGTCTAATCTATCTGATTCGTTGTTCTCTGTTAAAAACTTTGTCGCTGCTTGTGAAGTTAGCGAAGCCACAGTTGCGCGTCTCAGCTTAAGATCTTTTCGCACAATAATAACTTGTTTTACATTTTTCATTTTTGAGCAAATTTAATACTATTTTTATTCAATTTAAAAAACTTGTATATCGTTATTGCTAATTAGTAATTCTTGTCGTAGCTCTTCCCTAACTTCCTCTAAAATCTTGCCTATTTTATTATCGCCTTCGCCATTATATACGCCCCAAAATCTATCATTAAACCTGTTATTCATAACTAACTTCATAACGCCTGTTTTTAATAATAAATCTCCTAAAAAAGGATTTTGAAACTTTTCTTTAATTAATACTTTCATAATATCGACCTTAATATCAGGCCAATCATTTTGCAATTGAAGACATCGTCCCATTTTTTTTGCCTCCAATGGTGTTGCAGCGTTTCTAATTATTTTCCTTAATTTATCATCGACTGTTTTGGCGGCCTGGTATGCATGTTCTACGGTCGGGTATAACATACCTTCGAAACGAATAGTTGATTGATAAAAATTTGATAAGAACTCATAACCAGCTTCTTTCGTGAAACGATCGATTACCTTTGAGTTTTCGTCTTTTTGTTCCATCGCTAATAATTATCGACAGGACAATATCGCAGTTAAATAATCGTGACTATTTGACAAAATATTTTCTATAACGAGTTAATTATATGCAAAACCTTGCTGACGAACCTAAACCAAAAACTAAAAAAGAAATTCTTGTTGAAGAAATTAAAGAAATAGAACGTCAAATAGAAAAATGTCGTCTAGCAAAAAAGAATTGCTCCAAGTTAAAGTCTGAATTAGTACGATTAATTATAGAGCTTGACAGCGTGGAACAAGATAACGAATATGACGATTAAAAACGTTAATTTAAAATAAAAAGTCTAGTGACAATTCGAGATGATCGTTATCATCATCGATTGAATTAGCACGAATTGCTTATAGGAGATCCTGACGGGAGTCGAACCCGCTTCTCTCAAATATACTTTGAGTATTTCGTTCCGCGATTACTGCAGGATCTATCAATACTATTAGATTGTTCGAAAATTCACTTTCTAACAGGCGTTTCGGTAGTTGTAGTCGTCTTTGTTCCAGCATTGCTAGCCGGGACGTTTACAGGAATTGCTTCTGCAACCGTCGCAGATGCCGACGTAACTGTCACGACTGCAACGGTGTCAGACTTAACAACACTAGAAACTGATGCTCCTGCATCAGTCACTTCGGTCTTAAGCTCAGGAGTCTTACAACCACCAAGAATAGCGCAACACATAACAACAATTAAATTCTTCATTTTGTCTTATCTTCCTATATAACCTTTTCAGGTGCACCTAAATATACACTAAAAATAAAAATTATATCATAAAATTTTTCTACAAAAAGCTATAACTTTTGATGACGCGTAAAATAACGCGTCAGAATACAAATAGAATCTTTTTCATCATAGTTGTTGCGAATGATGATAAACATTATTTACATTGTGTCCAATGCAGCCGATTATCTATACGGAGATAAAATGCCAGGCTTAACATTGACATTGATATTGAGTTCGCTGGTCACGGTCTGAGATGCGACTATTTGATAATAGTTTTTAAACTATAATGATACTTAAAGTAAGAAACACGTCAAAAAATCTCGATGTTGATAGAAGCTAATAAGATATGGTTGTCAAAAAAATCATTAATGACAGACAAAGAACTCGAAAAACCTACGGATTCGTGCGGCGGGTGCCTGATATCGTGTCTGCAGGGGTCAATAATAGCGAAGCGAGCATTATGTCAACAAACTTAGATTGGAAAGAATCTGTTAGGTTCGCGACAACAGGTAGCGTAACATTGCCACCTGGCAATGCAAGTCGAGCTATTGATGGCGTGGGGAAGACCCTCGCCGACGGTGATAGAATTTTATTAAAAAATCAATCAACTGGTTCTGAAAATGGAATTCACATAGTCGATCTTACGAATAACAGCTGGACAAGAACAGATGACGCAGTACCTGGAGATACTTTGACTAGCGGTGCTACCGTATACGTCGAAGATGGTACATACAACGAAGGTTCCAAATGGGTTCTTGCTACAAAAAATGTGACTTTAGGTGGATCTCAAGATTGGGTACTATTTGATAGAGGCAACGATTGGATAGTATCAGGTTCAGGCGGACAGATGAAGACACAGGACTCTGTCGTTATTGGAGCTGATTTTGCTGAAAACATAGCTTCCGATATTTTCTTTTATGTCAGCGGTTCGAGAGCATCGCTAGGTTCCACAGGCGTTATAGCCGACAGATCAGTATTTGCCGGCGACGTTGTTATTAGCGGTTCTTTAAACATGACCTCCGGCGACGGCTTTTTTGGTGACATGTTAGAAGTTAGCGGCTCAGCAAAAATTACGTCGGGGTCGCTATACTTTCAAAAAGCCGGTACAAACGATTACTACTATTTTATCAACTCAAATGATGGTTCCTCATCTCAAAGTGGATCGTTTTATTTGTCAGGTACCTTATCACAAGGCTTCAGCTCACGCGCAGGCGCAGTGTGTTCTTCAGCAACAGGTCTTTTTTCAAAGACAACAAGATTTGGCGAATATTCTCAAGCAAGTAGCGGATTTACAGCGAACTATATAAACAATGTTCTTGGAAAAACGCAATATTCGAGAGTCGTTTGGTGCGGCGAGGCGACAAATGGAGCAGGACAACTTCTATTTAAGGGGTACGATTCCGCAGGCAGTCTAACGCAATTCTTTTCATTAGAAAATGATAAGACATATGCGATAAGAGCCACGGCGACCGTGTCGGATACTGCAGATCAGTCTGATAGTGCTGTATTTGTTAGAGACGCGTTGTTTTATAAAACGGCTAATGTTGTGACGCGTCTAAATATTAATTCAACGTTGTCATTACCAAATGCCAATACGCTCGACTTGGACATTACTGTCAGCGGTTCATTAGCACCGTATAATTCAGACATAACTTTTATTATCGATCCTGTATCACCAGCTACGTTTAGTGTAAGCGGCGTTCTACGAAGTACGATTACCGTTGAATTAACTGAAATTCAGGTAACTTGATTTGATATAAATCAAATTATAAACCGATATAACGCAATTATTACAATAAAATCGCTTATGAGCGCAAGTTGTCGAAATGATTTGACTATTTGATAGTATTTATTATGCGTCGATCATGACGCACAATATGCAGTCGAATAGAAAAAAACAAAGTACAGATCTTGCAATACGATCTAATTCGCTTGTTGAATCTGTCTACATGCCGCCTAATAGCACGTCTAGATCACCTTATATTGAAATTGGTAAAGACGTTACTTGGTATGTTAGCGGATCTAAAAACGTAGTTTCTGATCAAGGCACCGGTCGCCGTGTAGCAGTCTTCGGAGGCGATGTCGTTATTAGCGGGTCATTGCGTGTAGACGGCTGCGAGTTATCTGGTTCTTTTAATTTCGATTGTGATATACTAGAATTGACTGGCTCAATCGATGTTATGGGTACTGCTCGATTTACAGAAAACGTGGCAACCTCAAATTTGACGACATTATTAGGGAATCAATTTCTTGCTGCAGGAACAGGTTTGTCATCATCTATCGCTGCTGACGGTCAAATAATAATGTCTTTGTCTTCGTCTCCTAACACAATCGAGTGGAATGACAGATTAAGCGGTACTGCGGATGGATCTAATACACTATTTGTGTTGACATATCAACCTGTTAATTCGACTTCACTGATGGTTTTTATCAATGGTATTCTTCAAGAGTTCGGCGCTGAGGCTGATTTCATCATTAGCGGAGCGAACGTTACATTTAACTTTCCGCCTATTACAAATTCAAAAATAACCGCCACGTATTCAAGATAATTTTTTCTCATATTTTTTGCGGCGCGCTGCAAGATCTAATGCGGCTCTACCTGTACGAGTATTAGGATCCTGGTCAGGTCTTATTTTCTTCTTTAATTTATTTTCGCCGACGTCTTGTGTAGATCCTTCGATAGAGGCTTCTTTTGATTTTTTAGTATTTTCTTTTAATGTACTCACGGTTAAGTCATTAACACAAGATTCGTCTTTGCTTAAGCGTTCTTTATCTAGTACTTCAACTTTTTGTTCATATTCAAGTTTTAATTTATTTAATTTCTCTATTTCTTGTTTAAGAAACATGAGCTCGCCTTGTTTAAAAAAGTATAATTTTTCTGCATCGCCGCAAACCGAACTAACGAATAGTTTGACATTTTCAAGAATCATATTAATAAAATTTGAAATTTCAAGCGTTGTCTTTTGTTGCGATACCATGTCTCCAATAACAATCTGTTGTTTTTTGATGTGATCGCTTGTTTTTTCGATTAGTTCTTTTGAACCTATTGAATGACCTTCATGTCTTTTTATAGACTCGACCAACTCATTAAATTGAATTATTTTTTCAGAAATAATTTCCTGCAAAAACAAAATTCTTTTTAACAAAACATCTTTATCTATTAATTCGCTTTGATTCATTTCAACATTCATGTACAGTAATTTAATATCAAATTTTGTCAAGTAAATATGCAAAAATAAAAAGGCTCGGAGTTTCCTCCGAGCCTCGCAACTTGTTAGTCTAAGTTGCTATCGCAAAAGCCATTAACTATCAGCCGCGTGCAACAACAACGATGACGTCGTCTGCCATGAGGCTGCTAGCGATTCCTGCTGCTAACGTAACCGAGGTGGTCGTGATTGCAGTAAGATCATATACTGGTGATAACATTACACCGTTAAGGAAGACATCAACTAGTTTGTGATTAGCTGATGCTAACGTTTGAGAGATGAATGTAAGCACACCGGCGGAGATTGCTGCAGAGTTACCTGCATAAGAAACCTTTGAAAGATTTCCACCTGCAGAACCTGCATCCACATCTTGGCGAAGCTCATTAAGCATGCCAACGATAGTCGAAGCTGCGAAGCTGGCATCTGGAACCTGCGCCGCAGAAGCGAAGGCGATTGCAGCGTTACCAGCTGATTGAAGCTTAAGTTGTGCACCAGCATCAACAGCAGCGACAAGGAAATCGCTGCCGCTCTTAGAAAGAGAACCAACCATCGTTCCTTCATTAGCACCGATCTTTGCGACCGACATCCATGCTGGAACGAGAGCAGATGCAGCTATAACAGCTGGGGAATCAAAAGCTGTTTGTACAGCTTGCTTCGCGAAGACGATTTCGCCTGCGCCGACGCGTTGGCCCATGATAAGATCCCATGAAGCGCCAGCGCCTCTAGACAATACGAGACCAGAATCAGAAGATCCTGCAGATCCAGTTGCAAGATAGATGAATGCATCCTTTACTATCATGTTATCAGTCTGGATGTATGTGGTTGCACCCTTAACGTATAGATCGCCGTTAACTGTTGCGTTTCCAGCAACTAACAAGTTGGACGAAATAGAAAGTCCATTGCTACCAGTGATAGAAAGACCATTCATCACGTTGCTTGGTGAATTAGCACTTAATATGCCAGTAATACCAACTGCTCCTACGAGCGAAGATGGTCCTGCAACTGCGAGCCCGTTGCTACCAGAAACAGAGAGCGCGTTGAATGAGTTGCTTACGTTAGCAAACTGTGAAGCACCTAATACACCGAGCGTAGATGCAAACGTAGCAGCTCCGGAGGCTCCAACTGCTGCGAGTGAAGATGCACCCGAAACGGTCAAAGATGAGAGTGTTGAAGCGCCTGCGCTTAATGTAGAGGCAAGTACCACTGCACCTGATGCTCCAACTGTTGCGAGTGAAGATGCACCCGAAACGGTCAAAGATGAAAGCGTTGAAGCGCCTGCTTGAAGTGTAGAGGCAAGTACCACTGCACCTGATGCTCCAACTGTTGAGAATGAAGATGCGCCGGTGACACCGAGCGTTGTTCCAACTGTTGCTGCACCTGTAACGCCGAGAGATCCAAGCGTTGAAGCGCCGGCACTTAGTGTAGAGGAAAGCGCCACAGCGCCCGAAGCATTAATCGCTGCAAATTGTGCTAGCTGTGCAACTCCAAGTGTACCTGCAATTACTGTGTTACCGCTGCCAGATGCTACTGTAAACTTATCTGTAGCGATAGCAAAATTGCCGGACGCATTAATTGCTGCTTGCGTTGAAGTACCACTGACGCTAAGTGTACCTTGAAGTGCAGAGTTTGCACCAGATACGCGAACAGCGGCGTATATATCTGCAAGATCTTGACTTCCGTCAAGTGCAGAATACCAATTGCTCTTACCAACGATTTGCTTAATCTGCGAACGAAGCGCGTCGAGGTCGCCCTTTAGATTTGCCTTGCCAGCTAAGCCTGCGCCTGCTTCAAGCGTATCGTCGAAAGAAAGTGAACCACTGATTTGTGTTTGTTGAACTTTTGTAATAGCCATATAATTAATATCCTTTTGTGCGTCATGATCGACGCATAATAAGTACTATCAAATAGCTAAATCATTTCAACAACTTGCCCTCATAAGCGATTTTATTGTAATAATTGTGTCATATCGGTTTACAATTTGATTTATAGCAAAAACCGCTTATAGCTAATGATCGTGTCGTATCATCAATCGATGATTGAATCCTTGATTCTCAGCAAGTTTTGATCGACATCGCGAATATCACGTTCACGAATAAATACAGGAAAGCGAATTTTGCCATCAGAAGTTAATCCATCACCAGTTAATGGATCAGGCTGACCTTCTACCTCTACAACTCGCCCAATCCATACATCGGGATCTAGATTGATTTCAGATTTAAGTTTATCTGTGAAACCACCACCAACTCTAGTTACGATGTTGTTTGGTAGTTTAACTTCAAATCCGCCCCATAAACCTTCTCGTTTAGTTCCTCTGTTCCCCTCATAGTGGCCTACAACAACTCCTTCAAATGTCATTGTTGGTTTCAGTTTTTTAATATTAGAAGATCTTTTAAAGAGATACAGAGCATCAAGATCCTTTAGCATAACGCCTTCGAATCCAGCACTGGTCTCAGACGCATACATTCCTAATAATTCTTCCTGGTTCTTTACCAATCGGCCTGGAACTTGTTTAACTACAGGATTATCGCATTTTGTAACAAGCTCGCCAACAAGTGCTACACGATTCGTAAGGGTAAGTTCTGATACTTGATCTTGCCAATCAATAAATGGCATTGCATCAAAAACATGAAAGATCATGCTTGAATCGTCTTTGCCTTTCTTGTGAGACATTACAATAGAAGCTGATTCATTCCAGCTTTCTCCCATAATTTCGCCATCAAGCACGAATTCGTCCCATTGGGCTTTTTCTAACGCTAACTTAATTTTAGGAAGAGTTTCAAGTACATTTCCGCTTCTGGTAAACATCGTTACCGTGCCTTCGTGCTTTACAGCAATACACCTAAGGCCATCCAACTTTGGTTCAACACGAATTGGATAGTTTACATTATCTTCAATAATGATTCCTTTCCCGTTTTCGTGGCGTGTCGTTAGGCTTTCCGCAAGTTGAACAGAAAACTTTGTAATAGCTCCAGGCCAAACTTTATTAACAGTTGAAGATTGAACACCACACCGCAGATTTTTTAGCAAAATTCTTTGACACCACTTTGCCTGCCGGGCATCGATTCCTTCAAAAAAACTTTCGACAAGGCGCTTTGCTGCATTCCCAGTAACTTGTCGAGTAGAAAGCTTCTCATGAAGCATTTCAATAAAAGCCATAATGGCATCATTATCAGATATCGTAGATTTTTCTAGAGGCTCCGGAGCTTTAAATTTATTGATGTAAAAATTGGTATATGGATCACCAACAACAGTAAAAACTCGCTTTAATAAAAGATCGTCATTATAAACTTCTAAAAGTTCCTCTTTGAATAGACGAGAATTATCCGATTCTAGTTTCTCGAGAACATCGATGATGGATGACATATATTTAATATAACATGTCTATCGAAAAGATTGCATTTCATTTTAGGTTTTTTAACATAGAAAGTTTAAGCGCTGAAGAATCAATATCGTCCTCAACGCTAGTCGTTTCTCCTAAGCCGAAAGTTGAAGTTTCGATATTAAGCGTTCCTATAGAAGTGACGAATGTACTTTCATCTATTTTTGGATTTTTGTTTTTTTTTAATGTTTCATCTACACTTTGTTGCACTGGCAAAATTTCTAATATTTTTTTCGATAATGAATGAACGCCTCCCATGTCATCGACCATAATTAATTCTCCTGTATTTTCGCTTAGAAGCGCTGGGGAATCAAGTACAACTATTCCTTCTTGCGGAGAAGAAATTGCTACATTAACGATTTTTTTGAACTCTGCTTCAGAAGGAGGAGAAACACCCATACTATCACATTTTGTTATTAACGTCGAGTGAGTGACAATTCCATAATCATCTACGAATCGCTTTAGTGTTGTTTTCCGCTTTTTTAATAGATCGACTAATTTAATTTGCGGTAGTCGTTTTATTTTAAAATTTGCCATATACTTGTCTTAATAAGTAATTTCTTCTTTTCTAGTTGCTTCTAAATTGTGCAAAAGATCAGAAATTACATTTTGAAATTGTGGCGAAGTTGCAGCTAACTTAACCTTGTCAGGTGATAACTTCATATCCCATTCTTTATCGAAACCTTCAACAAACTTTGTCATCACGCGTAGGATATAGTTTCTTGCTGAGGAGTGATTCATTACGAATCCGATTTCTGACATGATCTCAGCAATCTCACGATAATTTATGCCTTCCTCGTCGAGAACAGTCGCATAACTTTTAGTAACTTTTGATTCCTTCTTAGATGTCATTTTCTCTTCTCAGATTTGCTTTAATTGAATATTTTCTATTTTGAATATCTAATAAACGATTACTTAAAATGTTTTGAACGTTAGATTCTTCGCTCTTTTGTGTGAGAGATTCCTGCCTTCGATCTAAACCTAAATTCGCCATTAATAACGTTTTTCGATAAATCATTATTAACAATAGAACGTTTATCGATCCTAAAACGATAGGCGCAAATTGCAACATTACATTGACCCTTTTCCTGACGCAATTAGTTTTGCTTCTTCGTCGGTCACCTGATACGATTCGGAAGAAATGTCATCATATAAACCAAATCGCAATCGCAAAATAGCTGCTTCTTTTGTAGACAATTCGCACATGACTCGTTTAACAATTTGCATCATTTCCTTTTTCGCCAAAGACTCAAAAGGATTGACTATAGGATTCATATCCTCTAATCTATCGCCTATTGTGGCAGAACCATCGTTGCTAATAGGTTGTTGCAACGAAACTACACTTCTACTCGATTGCACTGTAGCTTTAACGACTGTTTCTGAAACAGAAATCATTTCAGCTAATTCTTCAGAAGATGGTCCATATCCATTCATCTCCTTGAATGAATCAGTCGCAAGTAACATCTTTTTCTGCGCAGAAATAGCGTGAGCAGGCAATCTAATGATTTTTTTTCTCGTTAAAACATATTGACTAATTGCCTGTTTGATCCACCAAGTCGCATAGGTTGAAAAACGAAATCCTCTTTGCCAATCGAATCGATCGATTGCCTTAAGTAAACCTAGATTTCCTTCTTGAATAAGATCTTCAAGCGGAATATCTTTGCTTTTTTGCTTTTTGGCAACGTAAACGACAAGTCTAAGATTGGATTGCGCTAGCTTTTGGCGAGCTTTAATAGAATCATTTCCGCCTTTTTCATAAACCTGAAATAATTCAATTAGTTTATTATGTTCAAGTTGTGGATATAAACGTAATGAATTTAAATAACTCGAAATCACGGTTTTAGAAGAGTTTTCTAACATATCAGCTTAACTTTTCGAGACCACCAGATTCTTCAATTTTTGTGACAGTGTTGAGATCTACATCTCCTGATGAATCTCGTCCACTAGACCTTTGCGTAAACTCCATATGCGCATGCTCTCTATCATTTCGAATGATATCCTCACGGCGAAGGTATGCAATTTCGACCTCCCAAAGGTATGGATCTCTGCCCGCCCCAGAAAGTCGATTCCTTTCACCTTCAAGACGATCTATTCTATCGTGAATTGCTTCATCAGATGTGTATGCAATGTCGTCCATGCTATAGATTTCAGGAGCCTCATTCGCGAAATCCTTATTAACGTTTTTGTTCTTTTTAAACATTGTGATGTTACTCGTTTCGTTTCTAAATATAGATTTAATCGTTACCCGTAGAACACACTATATGTTCTATTCGTTATCTTCTATCTTCAATTTACTGCATTACTGACTGCTATTGCATGAGTTAAAATTCTATTACGCCCCATTCATCATGCGAGATTGTATAAACTGCCTTCTTCACGCCAGCAGATCGCATTCGACCTTGACAACTAACACAAGGTCTCGAAGTCGTCCATTCGTCGGTTGATCGTAATACTCTCGCCACCCATACAATAGAATCTGGCGTTAATTTTTTTATGAGTCGAGCTTCAGCATGGTGCGTTGGTACAATATCTCTAGCAGAGATATTCCTTGCTGCAACAATTACGCCGTCGGATCGAAGACCAACGGCACCAAGACAAAAAGATCTATTTTCGAATTTTTCAGGATTGTCTCTAGCAACGCTTGCAGCCATCACCAACATTCGTCTATCAATCGACATAAGGAAATTTTATCATAGTTTTTTGATTTTTTGCATTATTTAGCATTATTTAATATTAGGAGATCTATATGGGAATTAATGATGAAATTATAACGTCAAAAAGCGGTCTTGAATTTATTTCAAAATGGGAAGGATGTATATTAAAACCATATAAAGATATAGCCGGACTCAGAACAATAGGCATAGGACATCTAATTAAACCTGGCGAAAACTTCCTCAATGATGTAGAGATCACAAAAGAAAAAGCTCTTGAAATCCTCGCAAGCGATGTAAAGATTTGCGAAAGCTCAATCAAGGCAAGAATAAAAGTTCCGCTAAATCAAAACCAATTTGATGCGCTAGTGTCTTTTGGCTTTAATTGTGGAACAGGCGTGTATGTTCAATCAGACGCTTGCAAAGCATTAAATGAAGGAAAATACGACGAAGTTCCGCTAAGATTATTAGTTTGGTGTAAAGCAAGAGTCAATGGCGTTCTTCGAAAAAATCAAGGTCTATATAACCGCAGAAAATCAGAAGGCGAATTGTTCGTAAAACCCGTTATTGAACAATCATTAGTGAAATTGATTCCTTGGACAAAAAAATCTTTAACTGAGGCACAAAATTGCTTAACAAAATTAGGCCTCTACAATATACGCGTTGATGGACTATGGGGACCATCAACTTCGGCAGCAATTACGAAATTCGCTCTTGATAAAAAAATCGATATTGGACCAAATCCAAGGTTAGAAATCACAGAAACTCTTTTAGAAACATTAAAAAAAGCTTAATCCTTCCGCGAAGAAGAATAATTGTCTGCTGCCCAACACTCGCCCTTTAATGTGAATGTTGTATTTTTTGAAATTAACCTATTGCAACAAAAAACCTTGCACGACGGACAGTCCACACCAGACTCTTCCTTAATAGATTGTTGCACTTCAAATTCATTGTTACAAACGACACATTCATATTCATACGTAGGCATATTTTCTCCATCAAATAACAGGCAAATTACTCGAAATAATAGTCGGAAACATTACAATTAGTCCTTTAACAAGAGAAACATTGGGTTGTCTAGTAACCTTTAACGGCCCTTGATGACTAACTAGTGACGCTAAAGCTGGGTCGACTAACACCTCGCAAAATCTCTTTTCTATTCCATCAATCCAACAAATTTGCGAAACTAATTGACATATTTGCGAATAGTCGGTGTGTAACACGTCATGCGCAGTAGCGTTAGGTTGTATTACTCTAACTGGTTTTGATCCAAGCGAATTAAATTTCGAAGTAACCGGAAATCCTACTATGCCTTGATAAGAAGCTCCCGCGAAATGCCATCCGTAGTTACACGCGCGTTTAGGCAATGATTCCAGCTTTTTATCAAGAATCCAATGCTTGCCAGGATCAGCAATAAGACCTTCATTAATACCTAATTTTGCTAATTTTGTGTCGGTGCTTGAAGAATGTTTTATCATCGAAATATTCGATGTTGAAATTGCCATCGGCGACGGATTAATCCGCCTGATCGCATTAATATAAGCTAGATCTGCTACTTGCGCAGTCATTAATGATGCATCAAAAACATCAGCTAATTGTTGTTGCAAAGTCGCAGAAACGTTAACTCTAACACCATCAATTTTTAACGCGTCTTCCATGATGTTAAGCACAACATTCTTACCACCTATAGAATATGACAAATTAGTCCACCGCGCTTCAAACGTTCCAGCTAATATCCTGTCAAAAATATATCTTTCTCTTTCTGCAATTTTTTCTGGGAAAGTCATGATTTTTTAATTATAACATAAGAAGCGTATGTTTACAATAACACAAAAAGACTTTTTATGTTGTAAACCTGTAACTTTATCGTATAGTATGAAGTCTTATCCGTTGAGGTTTAACGGGCAAAGGTAAAATAACATGTTAAAGAAATTATTTGGAATTGTTTGCGTTCTCGCTACGTTTACTGCGTGCAGCGATAAGGAGGAGTCATGTGAAGTAGCAGTGACTGTTTCTTCATCAACTTCGACTGTCGAGGTTGCAAGCTCGTCTTCAGGCGGTGGAACAGTATCAACTGGTGTTGAGTCAGGAGGCACCGGCGGTTCGGTTGCATCAGCAGGCGGGGCAACGAGCGCTGAAACTTCTTCAGTAGCTAGCGTTGGTGGCTCAGGCGCTGGTGGCTCAGGTGCTGGTGGCTCAGGCGCCGGCGGAAACTGATCACTAAATAAACATGACAAATTAAGCCCTAATAATCTGGGCTTAATTTGTTTTTTATTGTTTTAAGGTCATTGTTTCATCGAAGCAACCTTTGTATGTGTCTGCTAACGGATCACATTGTAAGGGAACTTCTATATATATTAATTCGCCGGCAGGACCCTTAACAACGATGATTTCATAACCACATTGCCAAAAGCTGTTCTGGTTTTGAACGGCGTCGTTTTGAGTTGTACTACTTGTAGAAGATGGCGCCGGATAAGATCCATGAAGCTGTTCTGGCATATCATTCTCAGGTGTGATAGAATTTTCGCTGGTATCTATTGAACAAGAGAATCCGACGAATAATAAAAATAGTATCCCTAAATAACCAATCGGAGATTTCGGTAGATACTTAATCGCTGCGGATAAGACCATTTTACACCTTCAATGCCACCACGCTAAACTTAAAATGCGCGAATTCATCATTCGATACATCTTCAATAATATGTATTATCGTGACAAATAAAAAGCTCAATGTCGTTGAACAATTGATTAGGGAATTCGTTAAAGAATATGCGAGCAGATCAGGCTCTGCACCGGAAGAAAACTATCATGACGAATTACTAGATGATCCAGCATATACAGCCGGCTCAGTTTATGTGCCAGATGACATCAAAGAGAAAATCAATAAGTGGGCACTTGATATGGGACTATCAACGACTAAAAAGAAAGATCGATAGTTTCGATACAACTATCCTATTCAACCATACTTCAAAAAACGAAAGATTAAATTAGCGTAATAAAACTACAATCCTTCGTTCACTTCATGAATAATAATATAGCGTAAGAATAGTTACAATCAATAAAGGAAATACAACAATGAAAATTAGACTCTTTCAACTTCGACAAATCATTCGTGAAGCTATCGAGGAAATCGCAAGCTCAAAAAAAGCCGATAAGGATGCTAATGATGATGGCGAAAATGACTTCGAAGATGTTATGATCGCTCGTATGAAGGCAAGCGGCATGGATAAAGAAGACGCTATAGAGAAAGGCGAAAAAGCCGCAAAGGTCGCTGCAAAAAAGAAGTAATAAAATGGGTCACGCTCGACTAAGGAAAACAGGAAATGGCGGACTTAAATTCAAACGGTCACTTAGCATAGACTGGGTGACTGCCGATTTAAGCCCAGAAAATCTAGTCGGATCTGACGGAATTCTAGTACATGCAATTATATTCGGTGACCCATACGCTTCAAATATAAAAGGTCCGATATCAATACTCGATATCTCTTTTTGCTTTTTCAAAACATCGTCGAATATAAATCTAGCCTCATCAACAGGTAGAACACACAAAATCGTTGATGGACCATTCTTTAGATTATACGATCAAACAATAGATAACTTTAAATCGCTAATGTCACTCGGAGCCACGGCGCATAATCTGCCACAAGAAGAATGGCTAGATTTAACTATCAAAAATCTAAAGCCAGACAAAGTCTATCAAATTAATTGCGCGTTTTTTGACGAGAAAAACAAAGTGTCTCCTCTAATTACATTGAATCCAGGAAATCATCAAATCGCTTATGATAGACAACAAGGATGTATAGCAATCGGAGTATTCACTGCACCAACAGAAGAAATTACAATTAAAATTTCTTCGTTATCAATAGAATCGCCTCATATCAACGCTCTTGTCATCCGCGAAATTGGCGACAACCCTCGCGTGGTCATCTCCCGAATTAAGACAATCGCTCACTTAAAATCTTAATAAGAAATTCCTTTTTATCTTTTGGCATCGCTTCCGCAAGTTCAAGCAAAAACGCGTCCGCACCAGCTGAATTTAATAAAATATCAAAATAAGCCAATACGTCATCACCCTTATTTAAAATTACGTCGCCACGAGGTCCTTCAACTGATAAGGCTGTATACCTCTCGAGTAGTTCAACGTCTTGAAGCACGTCGGCATGTAATCCACAAATTAATGCAGGGAAACCCATCGCTGGACCGCCACCATATAATTTAACTTTCGCCGCAGAAATAATTGAAGTAGGAATCTCTCGGCAAACTAAATCTTCTATTCGCTGGGTGATAGTTCTAGACCGATCTAAAAAGCTAGTATGAACTTGCTTCAATGACGTCGACTCTTTTAATATGCCCAACCTGCGAAGCGTCGGATTACACGCTGGATCACCAAAAATCAAAGGAATACTTTTTTCATCAATAAGTCGTTGCCATCCATTTTTGTCAATATAAACAAGATCAATATCAGAAATAACTTCTATGCCTTCACTAACAGGTTTTGGCAAAACTGTAAAATAAGAAACATAAGCCCTATCAACAAAAGACGCATGCTCAAAGTTCTTAGGACTTAAATATGAAACTACAAAATCAGACGATCCTCCCGAAGGCGCAGAAACACTCACGATAAACGCTCTGCCATCTAACTTCAATTGAGTAGTCATCGTAACACCCGTATCCAACTCAATCAATAACTCATCGTTAGAATTAACTCGCAAAGATACACCACGCCAACCTAATCCACCGGCGACTATACCAGAAACATCTAAAGAAACAATCGGCGTACCACCACCACGCCCCGTTCTTACAAAACATCGAGATTTTTCAAGTCCAATCTCAATTCCACCGCTAGTCTTTCCATCTGGACTAATCGCAATATATGACCCACGAACCCCTCGCGTCATAATATTAACTTCTCTTCCTCCAGCAACCAAACAAAAATCAGTCGCCTTATAACGATAATCAGTCATTCCTGTGGAAACATACGCAGAAGGATCAACATGCTTTAATCTGTCACTATCTAAGGCTACTATTCTAGAATCCGTGCTACCATCGACAGGTATCATACTTCGCAAGCGCTCGGTTCCTAAATCATCAATCGTCAAATCTACAACTCTTAAAGACGTTAATGCCCCAGCGGCAACTAACTCGTCGGTAATTCTCAACAATATTGGTAATGTCGTTTGATTTCTTACAACAGTCGTCAATGTAATCTGTCGCATAATTTATTTTACCCTAGTCGCAATAATCTGTACGCTTCTTGGAATCGCAGGATCCTGTCTCATCGCCAGAACGGCAGCGACATTCTTCGCCGAATCATCGTAAAATCTAACTATCTGTACACCACGCTTAATGATCTCATCTCGAATAACATCAACTTTATGTTGCGGATTAGAACTACCCAAAGCAACAACGCGGATTCCACTAACACCCAATCCATCTAAAAATCGCGAGATCGGTTTACTGGAATTCCTCGCAGTCAAAATAAAAACGTTGTTCAAGCCTAAATTTCTTATCGCATATTGCAACTTCAATATCATGTGAGCGATCGGTTGCGCACCATCAACTAACTCAAAATCAGAAAAATCAAACGAATCACCCTCAACAGGACGATATACAGCATATTCGGCAGAAGTTAACTCTATACTCTTCCCCTCTTTCGTCGTTAAATGTATACGAGATGTCGTATGAACCAACGTGTCATCAAAATCAAAAATATTTACCTCAGACGGTGCAGCCGTCTCAAATAAAGTTCGATACAAATCGCGCAATTTATAACTCATAACAATAATCTATACTCGACGCCACACCATCATTCGCACATCTTTACACGCTTTACCAACAACGTCCCCAACGCAACCAACGCATTAATAACTTCGGGCCGGGTTAATAATGTTTCCGCAATTAATTCTCCCGCAAAAGAATCATCATCAAAAGAATCAGGCAACATCATCTCCTCTCCATCAGCAATACCCAATAATCGTAACGCTTCATCAGTAACGGCAAGAGAACTACCTCCAATAGACTCAACAACGGAATCCACTAACGAAGCTGCCATCTCTTCAACAATTTCTCGCTCTTGGCCTCTACCCATTATTCACACCTATCAATATTTCTTCAATAACTATAACTCAACCAATCTAGAAATACCAAAAGTTATATGCACTCATACCAACAACATATCAAAAGACACACCAGTCACAACATAAATGCCCCCAACAATCACTCGATTAATCTTTTCATGGATATACAGCACATATATTCGTTCATTTTACCGGGGCGCTCTAGCATCACGGATCGATATCGACGGAACACAAAATTCAATGAGCACCAGAATCATCCACATCATCATGGCCACCAAGCAACGCCTCGATTAAGTCTTCTTTAAATTGCAACAAATTATTGTGCATCGCTAACTCATAACGCTCAAAGGCATTCGATATATTATCTGCAATCTCATTAAAATCATCCCGATCTCCATCGTCATTTTCGTTTGGCATGGTCATACTATATCACGAAATATAGAGATTTTTCAAAATATCACAAATCATATTTTTACATCAATCAACTTAATCGAATCAACTAAGTTACCCTTGTCATCATAAGGACAATGTCGACAACTACCATTACAACAATACCCGCGATCAATTAAATACGCGGCGGTCCACGTCGCGTTTCCGCTGGCTGGATCTCTATACCAATCGACTCCTTCTATCAACTTCATAAAAATATCTATTTGACAACGTCAATATACAACGCAACCCCACCATCTTGATACATCACAGCGCTGGGGCTTATATCATAAATGTATATAATGCTACGTTTGCTTCGGCCGCGATTTACAACAAACCTACAATCGAAAAAATCATAAGCACCGCCCATACAACTCGCCCAACAGACAATATAATCTCGCACGCATTTTCAATATCAATTTTGCTATAGCGCATTATCTCAATGTCTCGATTTCGATTAATAAACACACCAGAGTCTCACAGCGTGTCTTGCCATCGGCAATCCACAAGTGAGCCACATATATCACACGCATTCATTCTATCATGCTTCAATATAACTCCCGTCGTGATCGCGTCACTCTTATTATCAAAATGCATCGGCTTCGTCAATTGCTCAACCACTTTCGATGATCCAACGGCCGGCACCGTCTCCATATCACTAACTTCATTCGCCTCAAAATAACCCGTGCTATATCGATACGAACAACCAATTACCAACATACCTCCGATTCCCAATGTCAAACTAAAAACCAACATCAATCTATCACAGCCCCACGATGGGGCTCTTAGAATAATCAAGAAAAACCTGTCACATAAACCGTATGACGTTTAATCAAAGTTATTCTGAGAGCACCATCATGTCACAATGCGTAGGTATCCACTGTTTTGAGTATCGCCATCCTCCACCTCGACATCATACATGTTTAAAACGCCCCTTGCGATGCGCTTCATTGCAGTGGAGTATCCAGTAATAATATGTAGCTCAAGCTTACCCCAATTATCATTTATGAATTGATGTACCAGCTCCGGCACGTCTTCATGACTTACTCCGTGCAAATCTAACTTTGGAGGTTTCATTGTGCAAAATCAAATTTACTACTTAAGAGAAATATTCGCTCCGACTCCTGGGGTCGAACCAGGGACCAACGCATTACTTTACCACTTCAGTTTTTACTGCCGATATTATCGTTTGTGGTCTGGACTATCCCATCATCCGTTCTGGATGGACTCATTATAGTCTCTGCACCTCCCGGTTTCCCGGTTTGGCTCAGGATTGCCATGCCTATTTGGCGAAGGGTTCCCTGAATTTCGAGTCTTTTCATCCAGGAATTCCTTCCTGGCGCTGCCTACGACAGTGCGTCGCTCTACCAACTGAGCTAAGTCGGAATATCATATCTTGTTTCTAATATTAGTCTATATTCTCTCGTTTGTTTAATGCTTATCTTCTTTGCGAATTAAACGCAACACACTTTGACTGATCGCCGGCGATCCGAGATCTCGCAACATACCTTTCTTCCCTTTGCCCGTCTGTGCAACAAGATAATCCGCCACATCCTTATAGATTTGTTTGCGAAATGTTGCAAGAAGACTCTTCGTGTACATCGCCTGAGCTACGAATATAACGAGAATTACTAGAAATTGAAGCAACACGACATATGCTATATCAATCATATCCATTATCCATGTATGTTAGTCGCCAATATTGATATTGTTAACATCGACCTCTACTCCTCGAGAGTAGGCACTATTTTCTACGCGAGGAGCTGGTACTGGATTCGTACTTGTGACGGATCCGACTGGAAATAGTTTGGGCGCGCCTAAAGACCCAGATCTTTTTTTTACAAAGTACCCATTAGTATCAATATACGATCGTTTCTCTAGCCAAACAGTTATGTTATTAATGCCAATAGCAGTTTTTTTCTTCGTATAGTCGGCGGCGAGTTTCTTGTATTTATCCTGAAGAACATTCATGTGATATGCAACTTGTTGAGTGGCCGCCACAAAAATGTCACAAACTAAAAGTCCATAAATGATTCCTCTCATTGTCATGTCCTTTCGTAGGTCACCACACCTACGCGGCGAGGCTCTGATACACGGTCTTCATAGTTCTTAATATATCCTGTTCGGCGATGCCTTTATACTCGCTTGTCAACAAACACGTAATATCTTTTCATCATGGATGTAATCAATAATCATTGAAGCCTAGTAACGCCTAGGTTTTGCGCAAGATTCGTATACAACACAACAATTTCACGATGATTCTTCGATTAATCGCTAGAGGAATAACTTTAGCCATGGTTAACCGCAAGGAGCTTGAGATATCGATTTTATTGACCAAAATTTTTCCGGAAAATTTTACGGCTAGCGCGCCGTCAAGAACAATTTAGCTGTCGGATTTACGCGTATAGTGGCCTCATGGGTGCTGAGAGCAATATCGAAATAGTTCCAGAAAACTTTCCTGAAATTTTTTACACGGACTTAGCGCCCGCCCCTCCAGAAAAAGCTAGCAAAAGATGCCATTTGACCGGGGGGGGCCCCCCCTTTTTAAGCTATTTTTCGGGGCCATATAGGGGCCTAATATAGGCCGGGGCCCCGTGTATTTGCGGCTGTTTTAGGGGGCCTATGAGTTGATATATGCGTGTTTAAAGTAGGCCGGGGCCCCGGGTTGCCGGCGAGGTAAGATGATGTTGCGATGTTAGTTTTTGCGATGGATATGCAGGGTATGCATTTGACAGATTTGGCAGTGGCAGTGTCTAGGGCCAGTGTAGTGTACGTTAGTATCGATGTTATAGATTGGGCCGTGGTATTCAGTTCCGTTGATAAAGCGAAGGCCGGTCCAGGCCGAGAAGATGTCGGGTTGAATAAGGACTAAACGTTTGTCATCGAGTTCTATTTCGTAGAGAGCAGCTGCGATGACGTCGTCGTAGGCGAAAGTATAGTCGATTGTTGATGTCCACATGGCGTGAGGTTGCATAATATTCCTGGACCGATGTAGGTTGTCGATGGTGTATTAGGTGAGTGATGGGACGCCTAGGTAGATTTGTCCGCCTGTTAGCCAGGTTTCAATGTCGTAGCGAGCTTGATCTTCGAATGCCGTGGGATTGCAGCCTGCGCATTCGGCGGCGACACGTTGACCGTTGTGATTGTTGTCGCATAGGATTACTGCTGGACCGGTGCGGCCGCAAGAGTCGCAGCGAGTTGTGGCGAGATAATCTGGGGTGTTATTGGTATTGGCGGTGGTCATATATTTGGCGTGGATATATCAGTTGATGGGGGAGCGTAGTGTAGTACGTTTTGGTAGTCTTGCCTTTATCCGTAATATTAGGATGAGTGCATATTGTTTTGGTGATCGTGGGATACGTCGTAGCGGATATGAGAACATATGTGTATCTCCAGTTTGTCCGGACGTATTAGTCTGCTTTGCCTTTGTGGTTTGTGGCTGTGCTTTGAGACATTGTACGAAACCTGACATTGGGTGTAGGCTTTTGCATGCCTAGTTGACAAGATTTTCCTACCATCATGCCGCTGTTGACCCAGAAAGCCTGGCGATATTCTTCCCTATCTGCGTGTGATTCAAATTTAAGGACAGTGAGGCTAGCTTGTTTGCCGTCGCCGGCTGATAGGCCTAGGTATTTTACAGTAGGTTCATCAGAGCAATCTGGGCAGTTATTGATTTTGCCACCCGCATTTCTTTTTGCAAAGGAGTGGGGGTTAAAAGATCCGCCGCAGAGGATACAATCGCGCATTTGTTCTCGCTAGATTTTATTGTTTATTGCCGTGTGTTTTAGTCGCTCAGCACAGTTTCAAAACTGAAATCTGCATTCAACGTTAGATCCATGGTAACCCACTCGTTGCCGTCCCATATATAAACGAACTCGACGCCTAATTGATCCGCTACGTCTGCCACCATCACATCGAGGGAAGGAAAGGTCGTTGAGCTCATGGCTTCTCCTCGGTCACGGTGATAAGCAATTGTGACGTTGTTGGCTGGGTTATCAAACGTGTGGGTATCGCCGAGGTCAGGCACCAATCGAGGATGAAGTTGAGAGATTGAGCCCAAGCTTAGGAGTGCATCAACGCGGGGAGTGGTGGCGTAATGGGTCGACAACGTTGCGCCGACGCCACTCGGGTAACCATCGTAGTGACAGTAGACTCCGACAACAGTGTTATTAGGAAGGGACTTGCAGATGAAAGATCGTGTTGACATGTTGTTTCCTACCTTCTTATACTATCACGTTCGAGTGTTACTTTGCACAGGTGATCAAAGAAAGAAGCAGATGAAGGCGAGGGTGCCTAGGCCGACCTTGGGGCCACAGAAGTAGGTGAGGGTGGCGATGCCTGCCAGAAGGATGGTCTTGATGATGATGTTGGTGACGAGCCACGTGAGGGCTTCCTCGGACTGTTGTTTCGTCTGCAGACGGGCCTTCAAACTGCTGTTGGAGGTTTGGAGCGACTGGCGTTTGGTGCCGTTATACATGGTCTTACTATACCCCTTTCCTACGTGACTTTGCATTCAGAATGGGTTGGTCCAGGTGTTGTACTGGCGTTCGGTGAGCTGCCGTTCCTTGCACAGGGAGTCCGTCAGGTTGTTCCAGGCTTCCCGCTTCCAGACGACGTCCCCGTGCGGGCCGGCGTAGATCTCGATGAACATCTTGAGGGCTTGTTTCTTGGTCAGCTTCATAGTCTTATTATACCCTTTCAGGGGTGAACTTTGCACCGGCGTCACACGGCGGATTCTTCTTCTTCTTCTTCTTCTTCAAGAAGCTCGTTGGTATGCGCCATGTCTGCAACATCATCTTCCGACATATAACAGAGACATGCTTTGATGACCATCTGTGGGTCGAGGACACCCTCATCGATTAATTCGAGCAGCTTGTTCGTTACTTTGCGTGTTACCATGCTGTTTCCTACCTTCTTATACTATCACGTTCCTGCGCGACTTTGCATCGCAGCTTTGAATGAACTTGCGTGAGGAACCGTGTAAGCCTCGCGAATGATACGCGTATGGGTTTCCAGGCGTAGATAGCCTTCGTTGATGCCTTTGCGGACCTCGTGTTGATCTTGGTATTCGAGGTTGGAGAAGTTGAAGCCAACGAAGTACTTGTATGCCATCATGTTATTTGCCATGTGATCACTGTGGAATGAAGCAGATCCGGATGTCGTGATAGCCTTTGCCGCTGAGGAAAAGAGCTTCGGTTGATATTTGATTTGCTGGAAGAGTTTTTGAGGAAGTGTCGCCTTCATTCGTTGTGAATTCGATCTTGAAGAGTGCCTCTTTCTTTGCTGCTTCGTTTCCCATAGTCTTAATATATCATTCTTCCACGTGACTTTGCACAACCTGAAGCAGATTAAGTGGATAAGTTTTTAGCCATGGTAGGTAAGGTTCCCAGAAGGCTCGAGGCGTGACCTTGTGAGGTTAGCCTATGTTGCCATAGGTTGATTGATAAAGATTCATCCTAGAGGCACCTGGGTGATCAGAACACGCTAGCCGAGACCCACTGGACGATACCTTTTGTGTCCTTGACACCGGCATTAGCATTCCATTGGTTGCGATATTTTGAAACGCCGGTCCAGAAGATTTTGCCTGTGAAGCCGTTGATGGTGACGGTCGTGCCTTTGGCAGGGATGCGTGCGAGCATTCCTTCTGCGACGGTTTTAAGTGCAGCATCTTTTGCTGTCTTCACCGCCGCCTTTGCTTCGGCTGCAGCCTTAAGCTTTGCTTCCGCGATTAAGCGTTCGTCAAAAGCCTTGCTGGCATCAACCTTAAGTTGTTCCTGCGCAGCCTGCCACAACAGATAGTTCTCCCACATGACCGGGCCGCCAAACGCAGCTTGTTTCCAGTTTTCGTCAACGGTGGCAAGCAATGCATAACCATGCCGGTCGCTGAACAGGTTGGTGCAATCGATCCATGCGAATTGCTCGGCCGGAGCAAGAGGTTGGCGTACCATCCAATCCGCCTCCTCGATGAATGCCATTGGTCGAGCGGTTGTAATACCGCGATACCGCGAAGGTACTACTCCGTGTTCGCCGAGCCACACAAGGGCCCACGTACAGGTGGTTGCTCGGAAGTCGCTGTAGTCGAGGGTGTCCGACCAGTTGCGATCTTCGCGGGTCGATTCAACCTTCAGAACCTTGCCTTCAAAGAAGAGTTTCGAAGCGTCAAGTTTGGTGGTTTGATCACGATATGATTTGATGATTGCCATGTTCTTCCTACCTTTTAACTATATCATCTTCCCGCGCGACTTTGCATAGAAGCAAGAAAAGATTAAGTGGATAAGTTTTTAGCCATGGTCAGGTGATTAGCCACATGCGATTCGCTGCGAGCCAACGTTTCTGACCTGCCGAACGACCGGTGCCTTTTGCTTTGAGGTGAGGTACTACAAGCGTGTAGGCCTCCGCAAGCCACACAGCTGCAGCGTCACTCGTCGCAAATGGTCCGACATTGAGACCTGCCCCGCAACGATCCATCAGCAACCATCCGTCGGGCGATGCCGTGGCCCTCAACGCGGAGGTGATCACCTTCAACCTCCGCACGCTCATTTTTGAGGGGAGTGTTGAGGAAGGAAGCGTTTTGTTGATCATCTTCATATTCTTATAATACCACGTTCAGGCGCGACTTTGCACGGCTTCGCAGCAGATTAAGTGGATAAGTTTTTAGCCATGGTCAAACGATTAGCCACTGGGCAACGCTCAGGAGTCAATGAAGTTTTGAAGTTTTCTGCCGGCGTTCCACGCGCTCCACATCATGAATGTCACAAAGATGAACTGGGGAATTGTTTCAATCACCATGGTATTAGTATATCATCTTCACGCGCGACTTTGCACCAGGACGCACATTTTTGTTTAGATGCTTGATGCTGCTGATTTGATGTATGTTTGCAAACAGCTCGCTTTGAAGTTAGAAAAAGCGACATCATTAATCTTTATGCCAAGCTTAGTGGCAAGCTTTCGTCCTCGATGCCATGCCTCAAATTCTTCCTCGATGATATCGCACTGGTGAATGAATCGTTTCTTTATAACTCTAGATGTTACGCCATAACCGTGACGAAAACGAAACTCAGTTGTTTTAGACTTGTCAGCGATTAGTACATGTCCACATTCATGAAGCAGCGTGTAGAGCTGGTCTGTCAATGGTTCTGTTTCATTGATGCAAATCAGACGTTCTTCCTTGTAGTATGTTCCATCGTCGATGGTAGAAAATTCAACACGAATATTTCTAAGATTGCACCAAGCAACAACGGTGGCAAGGCTCTTTTTTGTGGTAGTCATACATCCTCGTGAGGGAGACCATGATGCATCAATAGTGTTGAATGATGTAGATAAGTGGCGTGAAGAAGCCAAGCACCGTTAGCACACCGGCCATAAATGGCAAGCAAGTTTCTCCAAGGAATTCATCTACGCGAGTTGCATATCTGACTTCATGTTGGTTGACGGAATAACAAGTCACAACATTACTATCTTTAGGAAACTTTTTTGACATCACTCGTCAACGCCCAGGTGGTTGCCCCAGTAGCTGGGTCTAAAAGATTGACGGCACCAACAAAGCGCCAGTCGTTTTCGTAATCTGCGGTACCGCCCAAACGTTTGGTATAATCGTCCGATGCAGCAATCATTTTGCGTTGACCGGGGCCTACAAGAAGAAGATCACCTTTTTTGATATACGCCATTGTTCTACTCTATCATGTTCCGTCGCGACTTTGCATAAGCTCCCCGCGTTTTTATAATTTTACTTGCTGGTCGCAAAAATGGTGATGACATATGCAAGACAAAAGAACAACATGAATGAACCTATAGAGAGGGAGGCTAGGTTAAAACATCCTGCAAGACCCCAAAAGAATCCGCCGAACGTGAATGCGAGAATTGGCGCTATAAGCGTAAAACGCGTAAACTGCGGGAACGCAATGGTCAACCCGAGGAAGACAAAGAATAAAACAAACGGCATTATTGAAACTCTTTTCTAAGACACTAGTTGTCTAGAGCATTGACATTTCAAAAACCTATTTTGATAGAGACACATTTGTTGATTCGAAAGTTGATGAATCAAAAGTGTTAGCGATAGTAGTAGCTTGAAGCATGTGAGTGAGTGTAGTAGTAATGAGAGAAGCTTCTTGGTATCTACCCAAAATGGTAAGGTGATATTGCAAGTCCTGCAAATCTTTAATGATTCTGATATATTGCGGGTGCATATTCATATTGAAATGTATCAGACCGACGTTAATAACGCCTTGCTGTTTGCCCATTTAACATAACTTTTAAGACAATCTACCCTAACGACATCAAACGCAGCCCTATCCAGATTAAGTAGCAAACGTTTTGCTAGACGCCACCCACGAGCCCAAGCTTCTATTTCTTCTTCTAGACAAGCAAGTCGATGATGAAATGTTGTATTAATATTCGCGTCTCCACAGTGTGGATAGCCTATACCGAATCGTTCGTCTTTTTCATCATAACCGATAAGATGATGACCGCATTCGTGAAGAAGAATATAAAGCTGTTTTTCTGGCCGATTACGACCAGCCATCGTAACAACTTTAGTTATCGAATCGTATGATCCACCTTCTTTTTTACCAAACAATACAGTAACATTTCGATAGCAACACCAATCAACAACCAGGGCAAGTTTCTCAATACATACTACGTCTCTAAACCATTGTTTCTCAGCTTCTCCGCGGCGACGGGCAGAAGTACCTTTGTACGCTGCCCGTTTAAATCTGGACCATGCCCGAGTTAGCCAAAGTTGTTTATCAAATTTAATCATCGCGAATCACAACTGCCTAGTGCAGTGGCAATGATATTTGATAAAAACCAGCGAAGCACTTTCTTATTTTATATCTTGTTTATAAGATAACTTTTTATGATTTTTTCGCTTTTGCTTTCTTCGCGACAGGCTGGCCGACTGTTTTATCAGCGGCGTCAGTTTTGTCATTTTTATTATCGGTGTTAAAGACAGCAATAATACCTGCGACGCACCACTTATGAACGCTCTTGGCAAGGTCAAGCTTTTCAATACCTCCGGCAGTGAGTTTCGACCAAGCTGATACGCGTAGTTCGGCTGGAAGACTATTCATAAATGCCTCAAGATTCGCACCTTGAACATCATTCAAGACTGTCAGATTCTTTGTAACGTACTCAGACATTTTTTCGATGGCGATATTGAGCCTCTCTTGACCGAGCGATTCAATCTTCTTTTTAACCTTATCGTATTCTTCGATAATTTCCTGACCAGTAACTTGTGCGTCGATCGTTTTTACGTAACCATGAAATGCGATTGTCGCTTCTGTTCCAACATAACCGAGACAAAGCGGATAGAACATCGGATCGTTTGGTTTATCTGCAACGTCAACAAGGCGCAACGCTGTGCTAAGACGCTCCCACGATCTGCGACTAGGACTAACTGCGCTAGAATCTCCTACGTTCGGTGGATCGAGCCATTTATCGTTGCCTGCAATAAACGTCATCACGTTGTCGTGGATGAGTCCAGTGTCTTTTGCCCACGTAAGCCAGTCCTTGACGTCAGGAGTTAAGTCGATAGTCCAGAAACGATCCAGCAATGCAGGATCCATTTCATTAACCGTATAGTTTCCGCCTGTGTTAACTGCAGCGAATACGCGAGTGTCAGGATGAAGTTTCCATCCATTAAGCTCACGATCAAGTACAATTTGAAATGCTGCCTGCATAACTTCAGGCGTGGCTCGATTAAGCTCATCAAGAAACAAACACACAGGCACATCGCATGCATGCTTATACCACCCAGGCGGATTGAATCGTGTAACTTCACCATCGGTGCTAGGGAGACCAATCATATCGCCTTCGCTCATTTGAGAGAGTCGACGATCAATAACTTCAAAATTCGCAAAGTGATTATTCGTAGCAATCACTTGTGCTACCTGACGAACAACTTGACTCTTCCCGATACCATGAGCACCGCGAAGAAGAATAGACGTCTCCTTCGGAAGAAGAGGGGCGACCTTCAAAAATGTACGAATCTGCATTGTAGTCATATGATGTTCCTCTAACTTTCTTATCTTATCTTATCGAGCGTTAACTTTGCACGGCACTTCGGACTTTTCTGGTCGCGGATCCCATCCGACGTCACGTTGTGCTGCACCAACCTTTTCCAAGGCATGCAACAAATCGGTGTAATATTCGCTTGACGGAATATCATATAAGCAAAGTTCCCTGAGGATAGCCTTCACGCCAGTAAGCCTGTTGTACGCCTGAATCTGATCTTTAATCATAGAATTGCCTGCTTTGCGAGCTGGATCTCAAGAATCTTATACGCTGTACGCCAGCTACGATGTTCTGCACAACCAACTGCTTTCTTGTCAGCAAAAACAGTCACACGATATGGGTAACGTTTCCCACCGCCCTTCCCCCGCGAGGCTTCAATATCAATCGTCCTATCAGGATATAGCATTTCTGCCATATACTTCACGGCACTTTTCGGAGAAGGTGTCATATTCATAATAGTCTTCCTTACGATACTCAAGCTTCTTCATCCTGTCGCCAGGATTTCTTTGGATTGTTCTTGCGCTTATCGCGGCGATTTTTCATAGGTCGCCCAGATACGTGGCGCTTGTTCATAGCGGCAACAAGACTGTTTCGATTACGCTTCATAGTCCTAATATATCACTTCGCTAATGAACTTTGCATGATGTCATCTATATGACAGGATTTAATAAGTTCAAATTTGTTAAGATATATTGCCCACCGTTGATTATAAACGAGTGACGAGCAACCATGAGTCGTCGTTTGTTAGCTTCTTCTTCAACATAACAAAGCCCAGCATAAATTGCAATCTCGCCCACTTTAATATGCGCGCTCGTCATTGATAACGAGATCATCACCGCCTCGATTAAATAAGGATGGCACGCCGGTCGATGATACACCGATTCAGCAATGGCTAGCAACGAATTAGTGATAAAGAGACCACCTACGCTGAGATTTCTTTCAAAAAGTTCGACGTTATCTGACTTCACCGAAACGTCTGACACATACCTGCGAAGTGGAAGCTCAACAGCCGTCATTTGATTTGGCTGCCACAAGACCTTATTTCTTCGGGTGCCACGATGATTCATTGTTACAATTCCAATATAACCTGTTTATCGGAGACTTTGCACAAGGAAAGTCGCCATTCACATCTTGATCTTAAGCTCACATCGATACACAGCGACAGTGCGACCGATGTAGGGTCCGGTGGTTACCGTCGCAACGACAAGTCCTACAGGTTTCTTTCCCCATCCATGCCATTCCACGCCGTTAAGTCGGGTGATAATCACCCCAGTAGGGGAAGGTAGACGAGCAGAGCCTTGCCGCGAATAAACTCGGCTTTCGCCATCGTCTCCGATGGTGTCCCCGTTGATGCGATCATCTTCGTACAGGCGTGACACATCATCATCTGAGCGTGTGTACCAAATGTAGGCACTCGCGGGGAGAAAGAAGCAATCACCAGGTTTGATCTTTTTTGCCACGCTGTGTTTCATAGCGGCAACAAGACTATTTCGATTGCGTTTCATATTTCTAGTATACCTCATTCACCCATGACTTTGCACTGAATTCAATGTTTAATCAAATTATATCTCCAGTGTAACCTTACATCCTTGGTGTAACCGTGTCAGGACGCTCTAGGCGACGCCGGCATGCCATTCCTATAGGCTAACCTGGCTAAGGCCGCCAAAGGTGACTCAGGAGGCTTTTGGGCTGTGTCATGGGTGGATGGGCAATCATCCGGCGCTTATTGTCAACCTTTGTTGCAAACTTCATGCAAAGTCATGCACGAACGTGTTATACTAAGACTATGGAAACGAAACGCAGCGTGGCAAAAAAGATCAAAACGACTTTTATCTCAGGCGGGCCCGGCGGACTTCGCTGGCTTCCCATTAGTCGCTGAATGGCTAATCGTTTGACCATGGCTAAAAACTTATCCACCTAATCTTTTCGCTTCAGTGCAAAGTCGCGCATGAACGTGGTATATTAAGACTATGAAAGACGACAAGTCGACAAAGGCGATTCAGCCGCGGCGAAACCAACTCGTCGAGCTCTGGATGAAAACGCACCATCCCGGCGGGCCTGCAGCGGTGTTCTTCAACCCACTCGCTGACGATGGCGAGCGAATTAAAAACCTCATGGATAAGCTCAAATTGAATGAAGATCAAGCCGAGGCGGCGATCATGTGTGATGTATTCATCCATCCCATACGGACTGACGAGCTTTGTAATTTCGTACATCGTATGGATCAAGATGTTTACGGCTATGTCATGGCGTGGGACGGAACAGAATTCATTTCCCACAATTAACATCAAGTATCTAAACAAAAACGTTCCCACGGTGCAAAGTCGCGCATGAACGTGGTATTATAAGAATATGGAAACGAACACAGGCAAACGTTACGAAACCGCAATGATCGCAATCTTGTA
>Ga0114969_10000573_pt1 | contig 31716 bp, 55 predicted proteins | sample M_130807_MF_Meta_FD_87316 | JGI IMG/M metagenome (GOLD analysis project Ga0114969, IMG submission 87316) | Freshwater microbial communities from Lake Montjoie, Canada to study carbon cycling - M_130807_MF_MetaG | ecosystem: Environmental > Aquatic > Freshwater > Lake | place: Lake Montjoie...
CCGCATCCACAAGGAGAAGGTGATCGAAAAAGCCTTGATGGCCGCAAAACTGGGCAGTGCCGACGCACAGGCTTTTTTGTTCAACTGCTATCAAGCCTACAATCCTTTCTATACCTTCCATGTGAAGCAACTGCCCGAGACCGCAGGACTCACAGGTCGTGCCAATCCGTGGCCCAGGTTCTGGGGCTTGCTGGAAGCACTACGCACACGGTCCAGCACCGGGCACACAGCCAGGGACATGATACAGAGAATCAGCGAAGAGTTTGACAGCGATGAGTGGAACTTGGTATGTGTGCCTGTGATCCGCAAAGACCTCCGCTGCGGCATCACAGACAAGACACTGAATAAGGTGTTGGGCAAGACCCAATATCGCATTCCGGTGTTCTCTTGCCAGTTGGCACAGGACTCAACTGATCGCCCGGCCAAGATGAAAGGCATCAAACGCCTGGAAGTCAAACTGGATGGTGTGCGTGTGTTGGCAGTGGTCACTCCTCACCGGGTGACTTTGTACAGCCGCAACGGCAAAGAGTTTGGGAACTTTCCGCAGATTGCAGAGGCCTTGATGAAGGTGGCTAACGGAACAGTCAAAGGTGGTATGGGACCGGGTGGTGTGGTATTGGATGGTGAGATCGTGGGAGAGAGTTTCCAGAAACTCATGCGTCAAGCACATCGCAAAAATGATGCTCAAACTGAAGGCATGGTATATCATGTGTTTGACATGATCCCATTGAATGACTTCAAAGAAGGGCACTGCAATACACGACAGAGCCGACGCTTGGAGTGGGTGGAGAATCTGCGAGCCAGATTCGACAAGACTGATTGCTTGCGTGTGATGTCAGGGCATGATGTGGATCTAGACACAGCCGAAGGGCATGATCAGATGAATCGCTATGCCCAAGACTCAGTGAAAGACGGATTCGAAGGCATCATGATCAAGAATCTGGAGGCGCCTTACGAGTGCAAGCGGTCGGACTTCTGGATGAAATGGAAGCCCACCATAACAGTTGATCTCAATATCGTGGGATTTGAACAAGGAACTGGTCGCAATAGTGACCGCTTGGGTGCTATAATTTGTGAAGGAACAGATGATGACAGACACATTAGAGTCAATGTTGGTAGCGGTTTTAGCGACGATGACCGCCAGCGGCTTTGGGATTCACGTGATACTTTGCTGGATAACGTGGTTGAAGTCGAAGCTGACGCTGTCACGCAAAACCAAGACGGAACCTACAGTTTGAGGTTTCCTCGATTTGTGAGATTCCGTGGATTTGAAGCAGGAGATAAACTATGAGCAAAAGAATTGGGCCCATTACATTAGACGGTGAAGCCGCTGATCGAATCACTGTGCTTGCTCTTAAAGAACAGAGAAACTATCTCAAGAAACAACTCTCGGAGTGGAAGAAAAACCCCAAGACTGACGCCAATCCTGACGGATACTGGTTGCATCCTGAAGACGTAAGTGGGAACGAAATCATGATTCACCACCTGGATGCGGTGATCAAATATTTTGGTGGCTAGAATTTTTAAACAGGAGAAAAACTATGATCACATTACAGCAATTTCTAGAAACAATTGAATACAAAATAACCGAAGGTGACAGCTATGGCTGGACATGTTTTGGTCCCAACAGCCACCAGCTGGGTTCTTGGAACGGCATCCATGGCGCCGGTGGCTGGAGTGCCAACATAGTGTTCAGCACCAAGAGCCAAAAGGTCTATTGTGTAGAAGTATGCGACTACACCAATGATCGTGCATACCGACTGATCAACCCCAAGTATCGAGACAAGTATGATCAGGAAGCCAAACAGCGTGGTTCCCAGGCCGACCAAGCCTGGGACGATGTGGATTACACTGACCTTGAAACCGATGCTGATTTCACGGAAAAAGCACAGGCCATTGTGGCTGTGCAAGACTACGACACACGTATCTCGGTACCAGTGGATTTCACTGACGAAGAGATCTTGAAGTATGCCATGCTGGCACATGAAAAAGACATCACCCTGAATCAATTTATCGAACAAGCTCTGCGAGACTTCATGGAGCATCACAAACTACCAAACGATGATTGAACCTCTGCGCGATGATCTCATGGTGCAGCAGCAACTGGACTGGGAAGATAATACTTATGTACACAAGTGGAGGCACATGGTAGCAGTGATCATGCTGAATCAAACAGGCCGCAAGCCTGTGAAGACAGTGTATCCACTATTCATGCATCACTGGCCCACACCTTGTAAATTGTTGCAAAGCACGCCTGATCGGGTAAAGGATGTGATCCAGAGTCTGGGCATGAGAAATGTGAGAGAGAACCGGATTCGCCGAATGACCCAAGACTACTTGACTTGGAACGGTGAAGATGCTACAATGCTTTATGGTATTGGCAAGTACGGATCAGATAGTTATGAGATCTTTTTCAATCATAACTACACCGTGGAACCCACGGACAAAGAACTCAAACGCTATTTACAGGAAGAAGTATTTGTATGAAAATTGGACTCAGCTACAGCCGTTGTGTGCGCGACATCGTGGATGGCGTGGTGGATATCAACGATGTGCTGATCGTGATCGCACGTACTAATTTTGATCCCAATGACGACGAGCAATGGGCCGGAATATGGGCCGGCTATCGTATCGGCTTTATGAGTCATCCTGAGTGGGCGGACTATCCCGACGAAGATGAAGATCGATTCCGTGCAGTATCAATTCAATTGTGGAGTGATGGCAAGTTTCATCAACCGCGCAAGTTCGGCGCACATCAAACACGCCGTCCGGAAATTTGGTTGGAGGCTGTGCTGCCCAGCAGCGAATTACAAAAGAATGCCGCAGCAAAAGACGCTTGGGATAGTTTCCAAGTGATCGCAGGCCTGACCAACGTGAAACTAGATAAGGAATATCAATAATGGCACAACATGGAAACTACTGGAGTTGTACTCCTTTCGCAGACTGGATTCGCGGTACTACCAAATTAAAAATGGGTACCAGCGAGGAATGGCACGAATGGGAAACCCGTGCCAAACGCGACTATCCTGTGCGTTGGTGGATAGCCGAAGAAGGTCTGGGCCATGTGCAAGATTTTGTAACTTATCCTGTGAGAAAGATCTACGATGTCAAGTATTACATTAATAATCGCTGGGTTACTCGCACTCATGCTCTTACCGCCCATCCTCGTGATATTGAGCCTGGCACTTGGAGTGATGTTGGCAATAGGTTCCTTCCATGCTTATTCAATGAGCTTGTGGATTTTGTTGAAATCGAATCGGCCTGGAGTCACATTGCGTGGGGAAGTGCTGAAGATCGCGCCAAGTATGATCCTCCTTTCTGGGCTAGTGGTTGGTGGCGTTGGCGCACTTGGCGTAGCCCTCAAGCAGGTCTCGATCATCTTGACTGGGCAATGACACTCACACTTGGCAACGATATGGGTGTGGAAGAAGGTGACGAAAACTACGGTCGTCCAACTGGTCAAGCTGAACGTGCAAAGGAAATCAAAGAACTTTACACATGGTGGACTGTGACTTATCGCAATCGACCTGATCCATATGAAGCCAGCGGCTGGAGTGACTACTGCGATCGCTTGCGTGAAGAGCGTGGTGATCATGGCTTTGGGGTTGGAATGAAATCTAAGAATCCCGAGACTGAAGACATGGGCAAACAAGCTCTTGAACTTTCCAGCAAGATCGAAGCGGCATACGACGCAGAAGATGAAGAAATGATGATCCGCTTGATCCGGGCACGTGATAGCCTTTGGACCTGACACATGATATACTTCAGTGCAGTATTGTTCATCACAGCTCTGGCAGGATGGGGCTGGATGGTGTTTGGCAATCACTTTACCTGGGTGGAACGCCGCAAGGAACTTTGTAAGATTGGTGATCATTGGATGACAACTAAACCATTGATTTGGCATAATAAACGAGGTGAATACTTTAGTGGAACACATTGTAGAGCCTGCGACTTTCAGAAAGTTATAAAGGTTGAAAAATGAACGAACAAATTCAAGAATACACTGACAAATTAGAACAAGCCGTGCCCGCATGGGTGGTCAGCACCTTTGGCACTTGGCCTGCGGAAACTCGACTGTACATGTATCTGCATCACTTGCAGTTGGCCCGCATGGATGAATTTGTTGAGTTATTGAAGGCACGATAAAAAATGAAACAAAAACTGATAGATCAACTGCTACACAAGGCCGGTGCTCGCTTTGGTGCCGAGGGCACCGACTATTCCGATTTCTCATCCGTGAAGTTTGCTGAATTGATCGTGGCAGAATGTTCCAGCCGGGTGGATCATATCCTGCGTGAGCGGCAGGCGGGCGGCGGAACCATGGGTGACGACATCAGAGAACATTTTGGAGTCAAGCAATGAACTTTTTTTGGGGATTCTTACTTGGATACATAGTAGCGGTATTTTATATGGCACATCGTGCTAATGTAACTGCCAGAGTGGATAGAGAATGAACAAACAAATTCGACTACTTGCCGAAAAAGCTGGCATACACGATGATGTGTGTAGTATGTGTCCAATTCACGAACTGGAAAAGTTCGCCCTGTTGATCATGAACGAATGCATCGATCAGGTGGCAGGAACCAAGATCGTGGGCCAGATTTTAGGAGATGAGTTTGATGAATTGAGTGAGTCGGCCCGCAACAAATACACTCAGTGGAACAATGCCTTGGTGATCGCCACCATGAATGTCAAAGAACACTTTGGAGTAGAAGAATGATTGATTGCATGATTGTGGGCGACAGCATCGCAGTTGGCACACATCAGTACAGACCCGAATGCGTGGCCTACGCCAAAGGTGGTATCAACAGCTCTCAATGGAACAAGCAAAATTCAAATAAAAATCTCACGGCAAAAACCGTGATCATCAGCTTGGGTTCCAACGACCATACCGGTGTTCGCACACTATGGGAACTGCAACAACTCAGAGCCAGAACAGATGCTGAACGAGTGTTTTGGATCTTGCCGGCGATCAAGCCTGATGTACAAGAGATGGTCAGGATCGTGGCACGAGACCATGGCGATACAATACTGCCAATCCCAAACTTACAAGCAGACAAAGTGCATCCCAGCGGTGCTGGCTACAAAAAACTGGCGGAACAAACACGATGATCAATCTAGACTTCAGCATTGCTAACCCATGGCGAACCGATAAGATTTGGGATATCCTATGGAGCAAATCAAGATTGATCACCCAGAACAAGGCCTGGGAGTTCAACGGATACCGCACTGGCCGTATCATCAATCTAGAGTTTGAATGGACACTACAAGGCGACCACGCAGGTGCTAGAATCATGTTGGGTGTGTTTGGATACGAAGTTGAACTGGCCTTCTACGACACACGGCATTGGGATTATGATCTAGCCACTTGGAAATGTTATCAATGAACTCGTTGATCGAACGCATGGCCAGTGAAGCCGGACTCAAATACTCGCCCGAGCAAGCAGAAGCAGTGGAGCGACTAGTTCGTGTCGCTGCTGCTTTCTGTATTGATCAGTGCGGTGGTCGAGGTGTATGTGTGGGATCCACCTTGGTCAAGAACAAGATCCACACAGCATTTGATATGAACCGACCACCAGAAAGAACTTTTTAAGGAGAAAATGATGGCAACAGCAAAGACAGTGAATAAACTTGGAGACAAGTTGGTCAAAGTGAATGAGAACTTCTCAATCAACATGTATGACAATGGCTTCATGGTGGAAGCCGGCGGCCGCAACAAAAAAGGCGACTATGTGAATGCAAAGATCATGTGCAGCAATGTGGATGAGGTGTTGAGCCTTGTGCGCGAAGCATGTGAAATGGAAAGGGATGCATGATGGACAAAGTAAAAATCAGTGGTATTGATTATTCAATCGTGATGCGGTCGCCTGAAGAAATGGGCGGAAATATTGGTCTTGCCAATTTCAATAACCAAGAAATTTCGATCAATCAAAGCATGACACCCCAGACAGTCAAGATTGCAAAGTGGCACGAAGTCATTCACATTCTTGATCACACGTATGATCTAGACATGACCGAGAAACAAGTCAAGTTCTTCACTCATGCATTGATAGCATTGCTTGAAGACAATCCTGGAATAGTGGAACACTTTAGAGGAGTATGACATGGCAATGTGGACACTGACAACACAGCACAAAAAGAATGCTGTAGAAAAACAATTCTGGCGCAAAGATGGCGAAACTATCATCCGCACAGAAGGCTATCGTTGGGGTACATTCTATTGCGAAAGCGATGACCAACCCGAGATTGACCTAGCCAATCCAGACGAATACAATCTCAGCGAAAGCGATTATGATTGGGAACTGGACAACCTGGATGACGGCTGCTGGGCCGAATGGGACTGGCCAGTTGACATGACTGAAGAACAACAGGACGAGATCATGGCCGCCTGGGAAGAAGATTACTTCGATGGCATGGAACAATTGGGTTGGTCATGCGATGATACTGAATATATCCTGATGGGACCATTGGAGTTGTCAGACGAAGATGGCAACACTGTGGGCCAAGGCGAGCCAGATTAGACTTGACACACCTCCTGTCTCGTGCTATAATTGACTGGCATGGGCGAGGAGGTGGGTAGTTTGATGGGCGGGCAGGGTAACATAATCTCGAGATGCCTGTTTGTTCCGTAGCAATTCGAACATAAATCCCGTAGGTGCGACCGAGACCTCGATCGCAAGATCAAAACCAGGATGTTCCTGGGGGTATGCTATGAGAAATAGTCTGGAAAGGATGTAGAAATGTCTGTTGAAATTGAGACCTCTGCGCAGAGCATGTCTGAGTCACTCAACTCGCTTAGAGTAACGCCCTTGCCCATGCACCGTATCTACATGAAGATTGGCAGCACCGCGATCTGGTACAAGATCATGCGTGAAGCCAATGCTCTATATGGTCGTAACTGGCGCGGTCAATCAGGTGTGAAACGCCGATTGGACCGATCAATATGGGATCTTGGCCACAAAGAAAATCTAGTGGTTTGTTGGTTCGAAGTGCCTGATGAAAAATTTGGCACATGGGTAGCCTTAAAGTATGCGGTCTCCCTGGTCGCTGCACCCGGTAAATAATCTTATGTTCCTCAGTCTTATCACCTTGGCGGTGGCCTTGAGCCTCAGCGTTATTGCCGCCTATTACAGCATAGCAGGCCTCACTGCGATCTTTGCCGCAGCCGTGATTCCTATCATGGTCATGGGATCGATACTAGAAGTGGCCAAGGTGGTTGTGACCATATGGTTGCACGAGTATTGGCACCGAGCCAGGTGGTTGATGAAACTATACTTGGTGCCAGCAGTGGTGATGTTGATGGTAATCACCAGCATGGGTATCTTTGGTTTCCTATCAAAAGCACACAGCGATCAAAGCCTGGTGTCTGGAGATGTACAAGCCAAGATAGCAGTGTATGATGAAAAAATCCGGACTGACAAGGAGAACATAGATGTTAATCGCCGAGCTCTTAAACAAATGGACGAGGCTGTGGACCAAGTTATGGGTCGCAGTTCAGACGAAAAAGGTGCGGACAAGGCTGTGGCTGTACGGCGCGGCCAACAAAAAGAACGTCAGCGCCTGCTTGCGGAAATTGCAGAAAGTCAAAAGCGTATTGCAGCACTCAATGAAGAACGTGCGCCGATCGCAGCCGAAGTTCGCAAGGTCGAGGCTGAAGTTGGTCCCATCAAATACATAGCAGCACTGATCTACGGTGACAACCCTGACACCAATGTGTTAGAACGGGCTGTGCGGTGGGTTATCATCTTGTTGGTATGCGTGTTTGATCCGCTAGCCATCATGATGTTGTTGGCTGCTACAGAAAGTCTCAAGTGGGCTAGAGAAAAGATCGAGGAAAAGATTGAGGACCCTACAGAAGATATATCCGAGGACGGATACAAAACACCCTGGACCTATGAGCCAGACGATGGACCATTGACCGATGAGCAAATTGATCAGATCAAAGACATAGCAGCACAAAAAGAATTTGATATCAACGATCATCCATACTTATTCACACCTGCTGGCAATCACACACCGCCGGGTATAGATCCTGTACCGATCCAGGTATATCGTCCTGAACCCAGTGATCCTGAGCTAGAACCTTGCTACAAGTGTGGTACACCTTTGCTCAATGCTGCTGGCATTGGACCATTCTGTCCAAACAAGGAATGTGATGTCGCCGATGGTCCTTTCTTAAGAGAAGACCGGCCTGAGATTGTGTTGGCAGGAATCTTGACAGAAGATGAAGATATTGACGAAGAAGATCCTCGTGTGAAATCCAGGATCAAACGCTGGAAACTTGATCATCCATTAGACACCTTAAAGAACCAACGTGTGCGTCTCAGGATGGGAATCATCAAACAATTGCCTTGGATGGAATATCCTGACAATACATTCGGCGATACTTTTCCTACTGATCCCAAGCGCGGTGATACGTTTGTTCGCACAGATGTACAACCTACCGTGGTATACAAGTTCAATGGGCAGTCTTGGATGGAGGTTGACAAAAACCTTGCAGACAGCTACACTTACGATGACGCCTACATTAACTACCTGATTGAAAAATTAGATAGCGGCGAATATGATCCGGACTTGCTGAGTGATAGTGAGAAAGATCAAGTGGCAGAACAACTCAGGAAACAAAATAACCAATGAAAATTAACGAATCAACTGATACCTGTAGCTTCTGTTCCAAACACAAAGATTCGGTGACCAAACTTATTGTAGGTGAGTCGGTGGCTATCTGTAATGAATGTGTGGAACTATGCGAAACTCTGCTGAAAGATGAACTTGTGACTCCACCCAGCGATCCATCAGCATCACTGGATCCAATGGAGATCAAACAACATCTTGACCGCTATGTGATCGGTCAGGATCCGGCCAAACAAGTACTGAGTGTAGCAGTGGTAAATCATTATAAACGTATCAACAACAAAGAATCTGATGTGGAGATTGAAAAGACCAACATCTTGATGTTAGGCCCCACTGGCTCGGGCAAAACTTTGTTGGCCCGCACTATCGCACGTTATCTAGACGTGCCTTTTGTTATCGCAGACGCTACCAGTCTTACCGAAGCCGGGTATGTGGGCGATGATGTAGAAAGCATGATCAGTAGATTGTTTGCTGCGTCTGGCAACGACGTAGACAAAACACAGCGCGGTATTGTGTTTATTGATGAGATTGACAAGATCAGTCGCAAAAGTGAGAGTGCCAGTATCACTCGAGATGTCAGCGGAGAAGGTGTGCAACAGGCATTGCTCAAGTTGGTGGAAGGTACCAAATGCAGGATCACCCCGCAGGGTGGCCGCAAGCATCCATCTGGTGAAACTGTGGAGATTGATACCAAGAATATCTTGTTTATCGGTGGTGGTGCGTTTGTGGGACTAGATAATCTGGTAAAAAATCGCACAAAGGGCACAACCATCGGCTTTGGTGCCAACATGGACAGAGACACATCCATGCATCTGGCACAGACCACCCCAGAAGATCTCATGCGCTATGGTATGATTCCAGAGTTTGTGGGGCGATTCCAAAATTGGGTATCGCTTGCTGAACTCAGCAAACAGGATCTAGTGCAAATCCTAACACAGGTTAGACACAGCTACATTTCGCAATACAGCTGGTTATTCAATTGCGACAATGTAGAACTAACATTCACTGACTCTGCGTTGGATCTCATTGCCGAACGCACATTGCAGAACAAAACCGGCGCACGTGGCCTGCATTCAGAACTGGAACGGGTATTGCTGCCACACATGTTCTATCTGCGCCAATATCACAAACAAGGAATAAAAACCGTGACGATCGATGTGGATCAAGTGGCGGAACCTGTGGCACTAAAAGCAGCTAATCTTTAGCATCATGTACATTGCTTTTGACCTCAAGCGAGATAGCGCCTTGGGCGCCGGAGCCACGGCTGCATGGTGGAATCACATCTTACATCAAGAGTTGAGTATTTGGTATCAGAAGCACACGATTGCTTACCAAATCAAAACGGTAAAATATGTCACCAGGGTGGTGCTAGAGCCCGATGAGATGTATAGTTTTTTCGCCATGACTTGGAATCCTGTGAATCCAGAACTCAGAAATTATCGTGTGGTTGAACCAATGAGTCTTGACAACCATTGAGATTTTGTGTATAAATACACTTGTAGATGCCCATGGTGGGGTCTACACAAAACGTCATACTTGCTTATTAAAGGAGAAAACAAATGACAAAAACTCTACACCTTCGTGCCCTGGATATTCCAGAATTTACCAAATTTGGTATTGGTTTCAACACCATGTTTGACGAGCTGCACAGGATACACTCTCAGCAGTCCGGCACAAATTACCCTCCATACAATGTAGTACAAATCGATGAGGACGAGTACATGATCAGTTTGGCTGTGGCTGGATTTGGCTTGGACAATCTCACAGTGACCAAGGACAAAAACTTCTTGATCATCGAAGGCAAACAACACGAACTCGCAGATGCTGTTGAACCCAACTATCTACATCGTGGAATCAGTGCAAGAGATTTCCGCAGAGAGTTCAAGCTGGCCGATCATGTGGAAATAGATCATGCACACTTGGAACTGGGTATCTTGAATATTCACCTAAAACGTGATATTCCTGAGGCACAAAAGCCCAAGACGATCGCTATTTCTTACGCTAAGTAATATAATAAAACATAGAGTGTGCGGCACGGTGTTGCACACTCTAACATAGGAACCAATATGTCGCAATCAGATACCCGCACTAAAATCAAACCGTCAGAGGCAGTTAAAGAACCGCCATGGTTCAAGGTAGTCTATCTCAATGACAACCAAACCTCCATGGAATTTGTAGTTGAATCATTGATTGACTATTTTGATTACACGGTAGAAACTGCCGAACAGATCACAGTGGATGTGCATCAAACTGGTTCGGCCTGCGTGGCAGTATTGCCTTATGAAATCGCTGAACAAAAAGGCGTTGAAGTAACCTTGCTAGCACGGGCTCAGGGCTTTCCTTTGCAGATCAAGCTAGAACCCGAAAACATGGTCAGTAGTTAACGACCACACGTTTGGGGTAATACACATGTTGAGCATACGGTGCATCTGATCGGCCTCTGCAGTTGTTGACGAATCTCACATTGCTGCGTGTTTGATCCACTGATCCGTGATAGTGGCCAAAACACCAGGTATCGATTTTGTTTTCAGTATCTGCTGCTAGAGCCTGCATCATGTATCGATTGCCCATCACATTGAATCTCATGGTACCTGCTAGATCTATATCATGTGCTATCAGCGCCGGATCCGGAACAAAGTGAGTGACCATGATGATTTTTTTGACATCTCTATGTGTTTGTAATCGTTTCACAGAGTTCATCATATATGCTGCATCAGTTGCTGCCATTTTGGCCAGTTTTCGAGTTACATCTTCGTTTATGCCATATTCGCCTTGGCACCAAGCTTCGGTAGCAGCAGAATCTATGGTGGAGTCAAAGTCAAACCCGCACCATCCATTAGTACCTAAGATGGCCACACCATCTGCTATGACCATGTTGTCTTGGAGATAAACCACGTTTGGAATCTTATCAATTTTACGAGCTAGATCCAGATAGCTTTTGCCCACACTATCTAGTCGCCCCGAATGTTCGTCATTGCCATCGATATAAAACACAGCTTGATAACATTGCCCTAGATGATGCAGTACTTTGAGTACATCGGGCCTATTACGGCCGATATCGCCGGCCACGATGCAAACAGGACTGGTGGCCTGTGATTCCCAGGAGAAGTCGCCCCAGGTATCGATGTGTAGGTCAGAAATTAAGTCAAATACAAATGTCATGATACATATTTAAAAGGAAACACGATGAACATTATTTTTGGAGACTCTATCAAATACATACCCGACAGTTTTACCTGTTTGGAGTTGGACTCATTCCGAGTGCCTGGCGGCGACGCCATGCCCACTTGGTGTGTGGTAGAAAAGGTCCCGTTGAGTGAATTCCCGCTGCTGGAAGCACACAAGAAAATACATGCTGATATCATCCAATACTACAGAGAACAGCAATGGAATTATTGTGAACAGGCCATCCAAGGCATGATGGGAAAATGGGACAGAGAGCTAGATAGTTTCTACACAGACTTGCTACAGCGAGTACTGCATTTCAAGCAAAATGCACCTGCAGCTGGCTGGGATCATGTGCGAGTCAAAGAACTACAAACAAAATAATTATTATTTCCACAGACGATTGATTTCATTGTGGATTATTTTGTTTTTGTACTGGTCCAATATGCCAACCGCTCGGGATAGATTGGCAGAAAATTCCTGATGGATACTTTGTTGCCATTCTTGAGAGAAAAACAATCTTTTGTTGTGGGTTGCTATTTCATACAATTGTGTCCATAGATTCAATTTTTCAGATCTATCTAATGCTGCAATTCTTGACATCTCCTGTATTACAGCATCTAATCGTTGCCGTGGATCCGTGATTGTGTCATAGGTTTCGTCTATCAAGCGATCAAAAGTACGAAAGCCATAGTTTCTGAGATATTGCAAACTGCCGTGTGTGGCCATCAAAATAAAAGGGCGCCCACACGCAATAGGCCGTAGTGTTTTTTCGGTGAGATGCAACCTAGTGTCGTCAAACAATGTCTCCAGTACCACTTCTATTGCAATCTTAGAATAGTCATTGTTATTGTAATCAGCACTGGCGTTTGAATTGTGTATGTTAGCCGGGAAATATTGTGCCAGATCCTGTAAATCTGCATTCAACGCCGGATTGCTGAATTGATGACTTAGGTAATGATGCCCGTTGTCCCACTCGGCAAACGACGTGCGACAATGAGATTGTAATTGTTGCTGGGCCAGTTCGTGCATGAATGTCAGTCTGTATTCACGTGATCCGGACCAAGCACGGTTGTAGATTAAAAAATCAGTTTGTACAAGATTAAAATTTATAACCAATCGAGGATCAACCAGCGCATATCTAAACCAATCAGCGGCAATTATAGCATGGCTCCAGTAATACACCCCAATGTAGTCATTGTCTTCGTATTTTTGCAATTGTTCGCTGCGTTTTTCAGAATGCAAAATCAAGATTTTATCGTGTGCCAACTGAATCATATAATAGATCAATCCGCGGAGATGCAGGCTGGATAAAAAATCTATCTGTGCAGGATCCCATCTATCCCACTCTTTCTTCTCGGTCATTTTTAAATCAACGCAATCTCGTTCGACCAACCAATTCCGAATGTCTGATTCAGAGTATAGTTCATAGAAAAGTGGCTCCTGGTCATGACATATCATCGCGGGATCTGATATATAGAGAGAATTTGGATAAGGAGTATGAGTCAACTCTTCAAGATCTTCTAGTTTTTTTGAGCCATGGGTCTTCCAGCGATAAATGAGTAAAGCACGGTCGCTGATGCTGTGTAAAAAGTTATATAATCTATCTAAAGGAACACTCATATGAAAAAAATTGGATTTATTGGTATTGGTAAACTGGGGCTTGATTGTGCCGAAGTCATGGCACAACAGCACGAAGTCAGAGGCTATGATATTTACCCACGAACCAGTGACTCAGTAAAAGTCTGCGATATTGACGAGTTGGTAAACGAAAGCGAATGGATCTTTATCGCTGTGCCCACACCACATGCCGAAGGCTATGATGGATCGGTACCTTCCAGCCACATGGAACCGAGAGATTTTGGGCATGACGCAGTGATCGATGCCATCAGCAAAGTCAATGCTCATGCACAAGATTCCAAGAAAGTGGTGCTGATCAGCACAGTATTGCCGGGTACCACCCGTAAGAACTTTGTGCCATTGCTGGACTCAAAACACCAATTCTTGTACAACCCCTATCTCATTGCCATGGGATCGGTAAAATGGGACATGGTCAATCCAGAGATGATCATGATCGGCACAGAAGATGGAGACTGGAATGGTGTAGCCGGAGAATTAAAAGATCTATACGACACTGTGATGCAGAACAATCCGCGCTATGAGATCGGCACCTGGGACGAGTGCGAAGCTATCAAGATTTTCTACAACACATTCATTTCGGCCAAAGTGGGCTTGGTCAATATGGTACAGGACTTTGCCATGAAAATTGGCAACATCAATGTGGATGTGGTCACTGACGCACTAGCACGTAGCACCATGCGTATCATGGGACCCAAGTACATGACAGCAGGCATGGGCGATGCAGGTGCCTGCCATCCACGTGACAACATTGCTCTGCGTTGGCTAGCACAAGAATATGAAATTGGCTACGACTTGTTTGACACAGTGATGCATGCTCGTGAGATCCAGGCCAAAAACCTGGCCAAGTTCCTGGTAGAGCAGTCCGGCGATTGGATCATTGGAGAACACTTGCCCATCGCCATACATGGTAAAGCCTACAAGCCAGATGTTCCTTATTGTATCGGATCATACTCCACACTGGTAGGACATTATATCAAAGAACTGGGTCATAAAGTTGTTTATCTTGATCCATTAGCAGACGATCCTGCCGACGTTGTCAACGAATTACAAGGACCTCACGTGGTGCTGTGGGCACACAATCGCAAGATCACATACGAATACACTGGCGATCAATTGGATACTCAACCCTATTGCGTAATACCGGGTGGCAGCATCATCGTAGATCCTTGGCGCAAGCTGAATCAAACCGCTGACGGTATCACAGTGATCCATTATGGAAACACCCGCAATCATACTTAGATATTATCCTATCCCTAAATTCTGGGATGACGAGTTTAAGAATCTGGATTATGAGAATGAAGAATTCAATGATCCAGAAAATCTGCACCGATGGCTGACACTGGGGTTTGAGAATCGATTCACTGGCGACATGTGTGACATGCGCAAGCCGCAACCTTGGTTTAATCAACAGTTCATAGACATATATACTGAAAAGGGGTGGAAAGATATTGGCACCAGTTACTACTGCATGTGGCCCGGTACCATACTTCCCAACCATCAAGACCTTTACAAAAAGTATGTGGAACTTTTCAATCTTCAAGGAAAAGAGACCTCCATACGCAGAGCAGTGGTTTATCTTGAAGATTGGAAATCAGGACATTATGCTGAATTTAAAGAAAAACCATTTACCGGATGGCGCGCCGGAGATGTGGTAGAGTGGTATTACGATACCCCGCATCTGGCAGCCAACATGGGAACAGAACCCAGGTACACATTACAGATCACAGGGCACTTATGATATCAAGTTGGAATGAATGGAGCACACTGAAAAAGGTCGTAGTAGGATCTGCCACCGATGCTAATTGGCCCGTACATGATCCGGTGTTCAACAAGGAAAGCGAAAAAACCACCTGGAAAGAAACTCCGGTGCCGTCGGGACCAGTGCCCGAGTGGATTATTCAAGAAGCTAATCAAGACCTAGATCAATTGACTGTGACACTACAACAGCTAGGTGTGGAGGTTGTGCGACCCACACCGCTTAATTTCCAGGCGCATGATGGCTTGTACAACTACTGCCCTAGAGATCGATTTTTAATCTACGGCGATACCATGGTAGATCCTGCCATGATGTATCCCTGCAGAGACATGGAACTGCAATGCTATCATGACATTGTGGACAAAGCAGACCGATACTTGTTCATGCCCAGAAACGAAGGCATGGTCATGGATGCAGCCAATGTGCTGAGATTGAATGATCAAATGTTGTTCTTGGAATCTCCTTCGGGCAATCGTGCGTCGTACAATTGGATGTGCGAGCAGTTTCCGGATGTGCGGATAGAACTGTGCAATTTCTATTCGGGTGTGCATATTGACAGTACCATAGTGGCCCTGAGAGAAGGCTTGGTCATGCTGAATGCCAGTAGAGTAACATTTGACCAGGTTCCTAAAGTGTTTGATGGATGGCACAAGATTTGGGTAACCGATGTGGTGGCCCAGGATTTTTACCAATATCCATATGCCTCAAAATGGATTGGTATGAACATGTTGGTGGTAGATCCAAACACAGTGATAGTGGATCAAGCTCAAACCGAATTGATCAAAACCCTAAAAAGCTACAAGTTCTCTGTGATTCCGTTGCAGTTGCGCCACAGTAGAACACTGGGTGGTGGATTCCATTGTGTAACACTAGATTTGATCCGAAGCTAATATGATATTCGTACAAAAAATCATTGACAAACATATATAAATCATGTATAATACACACATGACTATACCCCAAATTGGTTTTTGTTGCAAATGGCTCAATGATCCGTCCGAATGCGGCGGCATGAAAGTCAATGCTGTGGACCGTGATCTAAACGGCCGATCAACCACCATGCGCTGGCTGCGCGAACACAAGGGCGAAGCCGAACAGCGACAATGGGACATAATGAATCACAATGCCGCTGCGGCAGTTCGACTGATTGAACGTGTGGCCACACTGCCCCAGGGTCGACGAATGGTGCGGCTGGGTTCGGAAATGTTGCAAGGATATACTGAACCCAGCTGGATTGACTGGTGGCAACGACAAGAAATCCAAGACCACTGTGCCAAGATCTTTGCTCCTGTAGGCGAAACTGCTCGTAGGCTGGGTGTGCGGATCAGTTTCCATCCCGGTCAGTTCTGTGTGCTGGCCAGTGAAGCAGATGAAATTGTGGAACGCAGCATACTAGAATTTGAATATCATGTGGACATGGCTCGTTGGATGGGCTATGGCAGCTCTTGGCATGATCATGGTTTCAAGATAAATGTGCATTTGAGCGGTAAAGGTGGCCCCGCTAAATTCCTACGCACTTTGGGTAGGCTAACTCCCGAAGCTAGGAATCTAATCGCCATCGAGAATGATGAGATGACAAATGGTATCGACGTTACTTTGGCTGTGGCTGAGCATTGTGCTCTTACGCTGGACATCCACCACCACTGGATCCGCACCGGTGAATACATCACGCCCGACGACCCTAGGTCGCGTCGCGTTGTGGAGTCTTGGCGCGGTACTCGTCCTGCTCTTCACTACAGTGTTAGTCGTGAAGACGTTTTGGTGGATCACGATCCCGGAACTAGACCAGATCTCGCACAGCTACTTGACCGGGGATACCGTAGGCAGAAACTTCGAGCACATTCGGACTTTCTTTGGAACTCGGCTGTGAATGACTGGGCATTGACATTCAGCAAAGATTGGGATATCCAGGTCGAAGCCAAAGGCAAGAATTTGGCCAGCCAACAACTGTATGAGCAATCGCTGAGTCAATGATTACCTTGTTTGTGGGCGATGTTGGAGAATATCTTGCCAACATCGCCCTGCTGCACAGCGGTAATGCCAGGTTAATCACTGCTAAGAATTGTAAAAATATTCGTGCTGGAACATATTACACCAGCATAGGGGATCTAGTTACCGAAGAAAAATTTTCAGCGGTACTTGAACAGGCTGATGTGATAATTTATTCGCCGCCAGATGTCTGGAGCACAGCAGAATCAAACCGCATTACCGAATACTGGGTTGCAGTAACGCGGGCGTTTGAAGACAAAACCGTGGTCAATGCCGACCGCTTAAAATTACCATTGCTGAGTAAATTTTTGCAATTGGCAGACGGTAGAAAAACTCAATCGCCGCAGTTATGGATAGCCGGGTGCAGTATCACTCATGGAGTAGGGGTCAGACAGTCTGAAAGATATGGGCAATTGCTGTCGGATCAACTGAACATTCCGGTGTCGTTTTTGACAGCGCCTGGATCTTCTATTGCCTGGTCAGCCGACCAACTGCTGAGATCCGATCTTCGTGCAGGAGATATAGTGGTCTGGGGATTGACTACTACAGGACGAATTTCTTGGTTCCGAGACAATGCAGATTTAAAACACATCAACATATACACATACATGAGTGACCCAGGATTCGACGATCATGTTAAAATCACTCGGATATGGGAACAGGACCGGGCCTATGAGGCCATAACAAAAATACATCAGGTGATTAACTTTTGTGCCAAGCTGGAAGCAAAGTTATATCTAGCGGGCATACTGATGGATCTACGCAGATATTCATTGGATTTTGAAAACTTTATTCCGTTCTATCATGGTGATAGAGAAAAATATAATGACAATCAATTCTTGGACATAGGATCAGATCCTGAACGACATCCTGGGCCAGTCACGCATCAGTGGTATGCCAACAAGATCCTGGATCGGATCAATCAAATAAGTAGTTGATGGGCAATTTTTTAACAAACATCACAACCTGGATCAAGAATGACTATCGAGCATACCCTTTACGTTTTATCGTGGAAACTACGGCTTGGGCGATCAGTATCGGATGTTCGGTCACTATGGCGCTCACAGTCCCGACTCCGCCTCTTATTATTCTGTATCCTATTTTTATCAGCCAGTGCGTTATGTATGGTTGGGCTGCTTATAGCCGCCGATCTTTTGGCATGCTCGCTAACTACGTCTTGCTTGTTGCTATCGATAGTGTAGGACTCACCCGCATGCTGACCATCTAGGCCCCGCTTTTTACTGCGGCGTCAGTTTGTTTTTTCTGTTCTTGTTCTCTCGCCCGTTGATGTTCTCTGCGTATCTTTGCAGCAGTTGCTCGTTTGGCGTCAAGCTCGGCTTGCTCTTGTGACATGCTGTAAAATTGAATACTCATCATGATCACTGCAAACATTATAACAGCCACACCAACAAAATACAAAGCACCCATGAAAATTTGTCCCATCTTTTCTTTGTGTTTTTGTTTGGCTTCTTCAATTGCTCTTTCTTCTGCTTGTCTTGCCTTGACCAACCGGTTACGCTCCTTGAGCATTTCTTCCCAGATTTGTGGTTTACCCAACTGCCAGTAAATCATATCTTTGAGTGCTCGCTCATCTTCACGCAACTTGTCACTGTGCATGGCAAACTCTAGAGCCTGACGACCCAGCTCTGCATCACTTTTTCCGATGTTGCTGATTCTGGCTTTTATGCTTGCGGTATGTACTGTGTCAGCGGATTGAAAAAACTTGCTAAATTGCCCAATGAGGCTGTGGATATCCTTGCCCAAGGCCACAGCTTGTTTTATCTGACTCACTGCTGCCTGTGCTGCGGTAAAAGCTAATCCAATGGTGATTGGATCCATGGTCACCCGCCCCTTTTACATATTTCAGGGTATAATCTATTAGAGCAATCTCGTATCGCCCATTCTACGCATCTAACTTTTTGTTCCAGAGCAGTTTCGACCCATTGCCATCGCACACACACTCTTGCCTGATCTTTTTTTAATCCGTTGGCAGTTTCTTCACTGGCCACTATTACCGTTGACAACAATAATAAAACAACCGTCCATTTTACAATGGAAACCATAGCCATATGCCCTGTGCCATGAGCACAGCGCCGATAATGCCTACTCCAATGCTGGCATAGAACATGCCCATGCTCACTGCCAGAATACTGGCACTCAGCAGCACTATGCTGAGTTGCAGGGTAGAGCTGGCAAAAGTCAGCCATGGACTGTGCTTTCTTGCTTCATCGCGGTCGGCTTCCAGTGCTCGGGCACGAGCCATGAGTTCTTGTTTGCCTTCGTTTTTCACAGGATCGCTTTCGTATCGATCAATCCGGGCGGTGAGTTCCTGGACTTTCTTTGTGTCCCGGCGCGCAGCAGCGTCATCTCTAGCATTTTCTGCTATGGTCTGTTTGATGCTCTTGGCCTGATAAAAACTCCATGTGTCATTGAGTTGCATGGTATTGGTCAGCACTTGACTGCTGATGCCATTGGCAATGTAAGTGGTCACTGCTAGTAGTGCTGCGATCACTGTGATTACCCAACCTGCGCGATCCTTGATGTGTGCTTCTCTTTCTGAACGTGATTCTGCCATGATTTTCTCCCTGTTGTTGTTATTTTTGAGGCCAAAATAAAACCCCTCTATTATTTAAGAGGGGTTGGAAAAAAGAAAAACTAGTGGTTTACTGAGTGGTTTTCTTTGCTCGAGGCTTGGCCACAGGTTTTTTGACTGTAACACGCTGAGGTTTCATAACTTCTTTGTGCTTGATGATCAACACCAACAGCAGCAGACTTACATTGATAACAATGATCAATGCCCAGGCAGCGGTCATATAAAATAGATATTCAGATTGCAATCTGTTCACTACCATGGAGTAAAATTGATTTGTAGTATCAACGATTTCTTTCTTGTATTTTTTGTAATCATCACCAAACATCAACATCTGTGCTTCTGTGTAATGATGCATCATTATTTCAAAATTTATTTCGGGTCGACCCTTGTCGATCCAGGCAAACGCCTCGACTTCTAGTTTAGCAAGATTGTTGCTGAGTTGTTCTGCCTTCAATAACTGATCCAATTCAGACTGCAAAAACGGAACTTCTTTTACTCTGACTTTGAATGATTTTGTCACGCCCTGGTTATCGGCCACTTCACCGTTGCGTATTTTAAGCACATTATTGAACTCTGTTCTCCATTGTTCGTTTTTGGTTGTTACAAAAAATCTAGCATAGTTGGTTAAATCGTCTGATGATTTGGCCATGGTACGACTGAGCGATGCAGCCTGATTCAGAGTGGTCAGTTGTGTTTCTGCACTTTTAAAACAGCTCAACACACCTAGGCTGCAGACGAATATTACACCAGCAATAATGTATGGTGCGCGACGGTATTCTAAGATTTTATCTAGTATTTTCATGTGAATGTCTTAAACAATAACGCCAAGGCTTGTTTTACCTCAGCCTGATAGTTGGTCAGCACCACCATGCCCACTCCCAACGCTGCGGTTGGAAAACTTTTTGTGGTGGCAGAAGGCGCCGGTGCCGCAGGCGGTGCCGCTTTTGGCCTGTGAACTGCTCTTTTAGTTGCTACGATGTTTTTAGTCAAAATAAACCCCCACCAATATTTAGTGAGGGTGTTATTTTAAATCTAGTAGGTTATTGTGGGGATTTCTTGGCGCGTGGCTTGGCCGGCGCTTTGGCTGCTGGTGCTTTGGCAGCGGGCTTCTTAGCAAAAGTGCGTTTCTTCTTTTCGGCTGCTGCTGCTGGCGTGGGTTCTGGTCCCAACTTCACAAGCGGTGGCTCGGGCACATACGGGATTGGTGTCATCTCAGGTTGCGGAGCTGGTTCCAATTTGTGGGATGCTTGAGGAACTGGGACGGGCCATCCAGGATGCCCGGGATGGTGTGTGGTAGAACTAGGTGGTTCTACTTTGTATGGTGCCTGTGCGGAATTGGTTTCGGGTTTCTTTCCGGTAAAGAATTCGACGATTTTCTTGAACATGAGTGTCTCCTATGCTTTATTTATAACCAAGCACATTTTGGCAAAAAAATCTCGCAGAAAACCCCGTAAATTGCTGCACTGCCGCAATTTGTCATATATAATAGCACATAGGATGCTGCACAGGGCGGGTCCTATAAATTGCTTGCTTAATTAAGGAGAAACCATGTTTACAGCAGACACCATGATCGACACCGTTCAAAACGGTAAAAAACAATTCGTCAAGACTTTCGTCACCAACGAGCACATCGCCGAGTCCATGAATCATTTCATCGACACACAGGCCGACTACACCAAAAAGGCCATGAAAGCCACCACAGATGCAGCCACAGAAATCATGCAAGAAACCATCAAGGTCATGCGTGAAACTGCCAAGTTTGACTACGCTAAGTTTGGCGAAGGTATCATGAAAGCATATCAGGCCACAGGAAAGGCCAAAGGAGCCTAACATGTTCAAAAGATTCTTGAGTTGGTTCACAGCACCACAGCACTACGGAACCAGACTGGAGCAGTACATCTTGTCACACAATCCTACCAGTACCACACAGGTGGAAGCATTGGAGCGAAAGTTTGAGCTGATGTATTCGGCCCGCAACAAGAGCTGGATGGTATGAAAATATTAAAATCCATTTATAATTTTCTAGGCCAAATGGCTCGTGCTCATGCTGCTGCAAATCTGGCACGATCTGGTGATCATAGGGCTGCAAAAAGACTTATGATGGAAGATTTCCGGGGTTGGATTTAACCAATTAGAATTTTCTGGTTGACCACAAATCCGGTCCGTGCTATAATACAGCATAGACCGGATTTTTTTTATGAGCAATGCAATGACACCAACTAGTTTTGTGATCCAATTGCCTCGACAGCGCAGACGCGCTGTGGAGTTGTATTCACGCGACACCCCATTCCGCGGTCGTGCTGAACAGAGCAAAATCCAATATCGTCGCCGTCCCAAGCACATCAAACAAAAGTTTGAAGAATAACTGTATTTTTCCAACTCAAGTTGGTAAATTCGGTTGATTGGAAATTGCCCATTTGCTATAATACACACATACGCAGAAAGGAGCCGATGATGACTATGGTAGCAAAGATGACAGACGGCCGCATGGTCGAAGTGGTGCGGGTTGCTGACACCGTGGGCTTCAGTTCGGATCGTGGGTGGGTGATGATCTGCTTTGACTTTGAGAAGGCTGATCGCAAGCGCGAACACTTCAAGTGGGTTCCTGCTGAGACCCGATTTGATTGGGTTAGAGAATTTGTTTTTGTTTAACGCAAGGAGATAATCATGGCAATCGTTTGGAATGTTCAAGTATACCGGGTCAATCCCGAGACTGCTCGCCCTGACTTCTACAAGGTGCTGAGCGAGCGAGAGTTCGCGGTCGATCTCGAAGCATATCCAGGAGCGGCCGAAGAAGAGGCATATGGATATGCGGCAGTTTACAATCGACAGCACTACTACAATTACCCTGATACTCCTACAGGCTTTGCCTTTGTGACAGGACAGATCGACACTGAGACTGGAGAGAATCTATGAACGAACGAATTGATCAACTGTGGGGCCAGGCCTTGGATCAGGCAGTGCCTGAAACATATACCCAACTGAGTCACAGCCAAGTGCTCAAAGTCAAACAGGTGTTCGCTGAGTTGATTGTTCGGGAATGTGCTGACTTGTTTGTAGATCGGCGTTATATGGTTCTAAACCCGCTTGAGCCATTTGCTTATGAACGAGTTCGTGTGTTGAAAGAACATGACAAAGATACGGTTAAAAAGATTAAACAACATTTCGGAGTTGAACTATGAACGAACGAATTAAAGAACTTGCTGAAGAATCCTACAATGAGTTTTATAATATTCATATAGATTTAGAAAAGTTCGCCCAGTTGATTGTTCAGGAATGTATTGATCTGATCAGTCCATATACTGTTAGCATGAACAGACCCGGTGAAGAATACCTACATCCTATTCTAGAGATTAGAAAACATTTTGGAGTTGAATAATCACACCATGCACTACCTGATCAAAGCCTCCGTCTATTACCGTAATCGCGCCCCGGGCTGGGTGGCGGTGCTGCACGGCTATCCTTGGCACCACACCGGCCCAACTGCCAAACGGGATGCTGAGGCAGCGGTTGACCGGGCCTGCCACCCTGTGCTATAATCCACCCAAGAGGTAAATCATCATGCAAGATTTTGCGTATGAACAACAACGAGAATCCGTCACTGAAGAGTGGGGTGATGAGATCTCCTTGGCCATACTTGCGGCCAAACTTGATGTTCCCCGAGTGAGTTATAGGATCTATTACAGCAATGACAATCTCACTCGCAGGATTTTCATCTTCCGTGGCAACTGCACTCCGGTAGAGACTGAAATTATGTTGGGCTTGGGATTTGTCTTTGCCAAAGACCATGATACAGAAAACATCCCCGACCAATTGATAGAGGAAGACCATGATGCAACTATCTGACCACAGTCGAAACCGTCTGCTACACACCTTCTCACTGTGGGATGTGGAACAGGAATACAGCCAGCATGTGAGTGACTATCTAGTAAATGGCTGGCATCCGGGCAGTTTTTACACCGCAGTGTTTGCCAATGACTTTGTGAGTGCCATGGTGAGTAGCCATCCTGGCAATAGAATAGACCCACTGAAAAATCTCGCAGGCTGGATGCTCAATCACATGCCCGTGCAAGCCCGTGGCAGTTATAATGCTGTGGGAACCTGGCTCAAGATGATACCGGAGGATCGTAGAATGATCTTGGAACAATGCAATCTAATCTACACCACCAAAGATGAAACGTGGTTGATCTTGAAAAATGAACACACCACGAACCCTTATGAGTGGGCAGTAGCATGAACAAGCGTAAAATCACCTGCCGGGCGCTCCTGGACGGAGTTGTGAAAAACACCTATACAGAGATGCGAAGGGTGTATACTGACAGTCAGGGTGAGTATGTAAAATCTATGGGTCGAAAGTATCGACTGGTGAATGATAGTTATGATAATAACTATTACACTGTTCCGTGGATTTCACTTAAAGAACTGGTCGAGGCTGCGGTATGAAACCAGTATCGGCCCGCGGTGTCTCAGGACACTTGATCTCGGTGCAGGGTCGAACCATGTTCCGTGTGTATGATGCAGATCACAACTTCACAGACTATGATCTCCATCATGCAGATCTTGAGGTCACGATCACGGACCCGGATGCATACTTCTACCGTGACGAATTCACGGATCGGCTGGATCACAGCCCCGACACATTGGGGATCAAATGAAACCACCAATCACTCATCAGGACAAACTGGGTCAAGAGATTGAGGTCGGTTCTTGCGTGGCTGTGGCACACCACAATTCGTTGGCCGTGGCCACAGTGGTCAAACTCACTCCCAAGATGGTCAGGATAAAGATCGCTAATATCACTACCAACTCATGGTATTATGGGCATCATAACAAATACGGTGATCAGATGGTGGTGATCGAAGGCCCGTCGGTTACTATGTATCTGCTTAAACTCAAGTGATTGACCATTAATTCAGGTTGTGCTATAATATACACATAAGGAGCTGTACTATGATGGAAATTTTCATACCCGTTTTGTTCATCTGCATGAATGGCAACTGCGATTTCATGCAGGCACAGATTCATTACACAAATGAGGCACAATGCAGAGCCAGCATTGACACTCAAAAGATCCGCATGCTGGAAGTGGCCGAACGAGCCAATCAAGGAAAATATACCGTGTTAGAAGGCACCTGCATAAATGCCCGAATCAGTGATCCCAAGAAACAAGCATGAGATATCTATTGCCTATCGTTTTGGCATTGTCGGGCTGTGCCATGCCCATGGCACAACGGCCGCCCCAGGCAGTACAAGTCATGCCCAACGATTGCACCAACCGTGTGGTCATCATCAATTGGCTAGAATCGCAATTGAAAATTCCACGTCAACCCTTTGAAAGCCAGGAATCATATGAAAATGCCCGTGCACCGATCCGTCATCGTATTTGGCATCTGCGTTACGTTTGTCAGCCTGTTTAGTGGCTGTGCGTCAACGTCGGCGTCTGACAGGATTGATCGGATGCCCATGGATAGTTGGGCATTGAACAATTTCAAAAGAAATTGCAGCAAAAAGCAACAGCAGGTCGCCATGTTGCAAAGCATGAGACAGACCCGGGACGAACGTGTGATAGCTGGCTTGGACGTGGCATTCAATCCGTTTATGAAATACACTGATCCTGATAGATTCCAGCATCTACAAGACATGCAAAACGGAAACATCAACATCCGCATCAACAACCATCTGTTGCTGCTGGAGCAAAATTGCCCATGAAAAAATTAGCTGTGATTTTATCTCTGCTGCCGGCACTGGCCACAGCTGAATGTGTGCTGAACGATCGCACAGTGACCCGTGTGACCGCGACCATTTCTGAACGCAGCACCGTCCGTCCCGAAGTGGTGCCGGCCATTGGCGGCGGGAAAAAATGCATGGTCACATTCCGTGTACGCATAGGCAATGACTGGCACAGTGCATTCGGAGAACACACCTGGGCCGGCGATCGATCAAGAGATGAAGCCTGTGCTCGTGCTGTGCAGATAGCCGAAAATGATGTTCGTGACCGTGTAGGGCGTACACAAGCCATAAGTGAAAAAACCATGGTCTGTACGGACAATCCGGAATTGGATGCTCTGCGACGTACCAATCCAGGCACAATGGGCCCATCGCACCAATTCCGACCACATCCAGATTACCCGAATCGTTTTTGGCACAACGGTGCTCAATGCCGTATGTTTCTAGAACCGGCTTGGAATGGTCGAGATATCCAATCGTTCCAAGGCATCATCTGCCAAGTGCAAGATGACATTTGGGTAGTTGTGGACAAATTCTGATTGACAACAATGGCATTTCATGCTATAATATGTTATCGTAACTTTTTTAGGAGTATCCTATGAAATTGGTTTTAGGGGCAATCATTGCGTTAGCATTGACTGCATGTGGAACGCTAGGCGGGGCAATCAGTGGCGCGGGCCAGGATCTCAGCAAAGCAGGTGATTGGATTAAATCTAAGTAAGGAAATTGGAAATGAAAAAACTTTTTGTATTGTTACCCGTCGTGGCTGTGATTGCAGCTTGTTCTAGCACCCCCAAAGACGACTACGAAAAACGTACGGCTGCACTTGAGACCAAGCGCGAGTCCAACGTGGAAAAGTCTATCTCCAAGGCTCCTGGCTGGATGACTGAACTGCCTGTCAGCAAGAATGCAGTGTATGCCAATGGTACTGCTGTGAGCTCAGACATGAGCATGGCCGACTACAAGGCCAAACTGTTTGCATACGGCAAAATCTGTATGGCAGCCGGCGGCCGAGTCAGTCAGCAGGCCAAGATGTTCATGCAAGAAACTGCCGAATCTGCTAATGAAATTTCTGAATTGGCCATCCGTAGCATCTGCCCTGGAGTGGATATCACTGGAGTAGAGACCAAAGAAATCAAACGCACTGCCGAAGGCAGTCGCTTTCGCAGCTATGCCTTGGTAGTATTGCCCACAGGCGAAGCCAATGCATTGCAAACACGCAAAGATCAGTTACTGCTCAAAGATCGTGCTGTAAAACGCAGCACCGAAGTGTTCAAAGAATTAGACCTGGCGCAATAACAGTCTAGAACATGGCTGCAGAACTGGATACCAGCACCTGGTCTCATGCTCAGCACCTGCATGCCCATGGCATGTTTGTGCTCATGAGTCCAGTGGAAAACGACAACATCAAGCCGGTGATAGAATGGATCATGCATGAAAACTTTGTGAGCAAAAAACGTCGCAAAGAACTGATCTTGACTGTGTGTTCCGAAGGCGGCGATCTAGCCGCAGCATTTGCATTAATCGACGTCATGCGATCCAGCACCATACCCATAAGCACAGTGGGATTGGGTCAGATCAGTTCAGCAGGACTGTTGATCTTCTTGGCAGGATCACCGGGGCGCCGAGTGCTCACACCTAACACTGCTATCCTGAGTCATCAGTTTTCGTGGGGCAGTGATGGCAAAGCACATGAATTATTTGCTACCATGCGTGAATTTGAACTCACACAAAAACGCATGATGGCACACTATGTGAAATGCACAGGCCTAGACGAAGATACCATAAGGCAAAAACTATTGCCACCCAACGATGTATGGCTCAGCGCCGAAGAAGCATTGGAATTGAAAGTGTGCGATCGTATTGCTGAACTATCTCGATAGATTGCTTAGTATCTGGGCAAATTTTGTTCTTGCTCGATTTTCATACCATGAATAGATGTTGCGCATTACCGTAACATTTCTTTCAAATCTTGACTGACATTGTGTCCAGGATTGTTTGGCATAATCAGTATCTAGTAACAATCGACGATTGGATTCAATAGCTGACACTATGCGGTCAAATGGATTGGCGATGGTATCATAGCTGTGATCCACAATGTCATCATACATGTCAAGACCCAGTTCTCTGAGATGGGCCACGATACCACATCCGCCTAGGATGATAGGAAAATTACATCCAAAGAAACTATTTGCCGTTTTTTCGGTTAGTATAAATGATGGTGCAGTAAATACTGATTCACTTACTATTTCCACAAAGCTATCACGATACATCATACGTAATCTGTTTTCAAAATTACCAGCATTGTCAATTGATGCTGTACCATATTGCCGGTACACATCGTAACTATCCGTTGCCAATGATTGGTTGGACTGTAAGCATTCAAATCCGTCCAGCATAGTGGTTCTCAATTGATCATGTTCCGGAGAAAATTCCCAAGATACTGTGTCTAAGAATGAGTCGGGCATGTGGTGATTTTTGAGATAGGTTATTACTCCTGTGCGATCATAATTTTTTCCAAACAAATAACTCAATGTGACTAACCTGTGAGATCTTACATTTCTATTGAGACTTATGTAGGTTCGGCCGCTGGCAAAGTTTTTATCTAGTACCGGTGCAAGGCGGCTGTATTCAGTTTTCTGATTGACCCAATCTCCTCCCCAGGGGATGATATGTAGATTGGGTTCGTCTAGTTCCAGTTGTAGATTCTCTACACTAGTGAACAGGATTATGTCAGAATCAGGATGTCTCCTGGCAAATCCTTGTATGCTGCAAGTGCCATCTTGTTGGTGATCGTGCCACCAATTGAAGTCTTTCCACGCACTCAACTGATCTTTGATTCCTAAAAAAATCACAGGAGTTGTGCATGTTGCACTTTGTAAGAATCTATCCATGGCGATTGGGGGGCAACTCCACATGTAGTATCCCTCCTTGTCTCCTATCAGTTCCTGGAACAAAGGCAAGCTACAATCATCATGCACGGTCTTGCTTATTATATACATTAGAATTGTCCTTCTACTCTAACCGAATACCAATCGTTGCGCAACCAAAGTGCCTGATCGGGTTGAGGTTCAATCATCATCTGATTGCATATCCGTAGATATTCTTCTAAAAAATCTTGTTCGCTGTGTAGCAGTTTGGTTAGATCAATGGACTTCATATTGTAGAGAGTTTTTTGCTTTTTAAAATTCTCATACTCATTGTGACGATGATAAAATCCTATTTTTTTTTGTTGTGAAATCACCCAATCGCCCCACTGAGCAAGATCAAGATCAACGCAATACAATTCTGGTGGCTCCGGTGCTGAAAAATATGTAAATTCATATGGGTGTACAGGGACCATTATCCTGGAATATCTAAATCCACAAAATATGTTGAGTAATCGGTATTGCGGTAACTCATGTTCATCCGCGTATGAAAGATGGAATTGTTGCCACTCGTTGAACTCTTGATTGACCGTACTGAATTGATAATTTGTTAATCTATCAAAATCTTCTGGCAGTGCTGTACCCTGGTCAAGATGTTGCTCAAGTCGATCATGCCTAATCAACGGCATTGTGGTGGGATCCAATGAAAACAATCTTGCCACAAAATTTCCAGCATGCCCGGGCATGTAAACAACAATCACTGTTTTCATGCTCTACTTATGGATGTATGATGTGATTATCTAGTTTTTCTCTTGGCCCGGCCTGTGGTGGCTGTGTCCATTTTGGGTTCAGCAGCAGCCCTAGATGCTTTGGCACCGGGACCTGTGAGTCTGGGGCGATTGGTTTCGGCGTCTAGAGATACGTCAGACACAGCAGCTGATTTTCCCGGAACACGGGTATTGACGCCAGGAGCCGAACTAGATCCAGCTTTGGTGTCAACAATTTCTATCTGTGGATAAGGCAGTCTCACGTCGGCCACACTGGTGATGTATGCAGTGCCAGCATGCAATCGAAGTCCGCTGGCAGCCAAATCATCAGCGTCTTTGAAGAACACGGTCATGATGGGATCTTTGACCAAGCTGATGTACAACACACCTTCGTCCTTCTTTTTGCTCATGTAGTAGTTGAAGTTGGTCTTGGCGTATTCTTGTTTGGCCGCATTGATATTTCCGCTTTGGATCGCATTGATGATGGGCGAAACATTTTCCCCTTCAAAAATGTTTTCAATCACAGTGGTCACCAACTTGATAAAAGTACCAGCTTCTTTTTTGGTCGCAGGGTCCGCAGACAATGTTTGGTAGAATTTTACCAGCACATCAAGATTAGGCCCGCTCTTGGGTAGATTTGGTTGATATTGTCTGATAAACTCTGTGAGTTTTCGAGCAGCCTGATCGAACCCTGCACCGGGTCTCACCTCTTGGTCAGTGAAACGCCCGGCACCACCGTCTGTTGTTTTGACTTCGATGTCTCGTCCATCGATCAACAGATCGCCTTTGCCTTCTTGCTTGTTGATGCTCTTGCTCATGACACTCAGCCCAAATTCGCCCTTGCCTTGTCCCAGGGCCGAAATACGCATGAGTTCGTTGCTTAATTCTCGTATGGCAGGGTTTGAGTCGTAATTGGTTATGATCTGACCAAAATTCTTTTTGCCCGGACTCAACAGCACGTTGGTCTTGACCAGTTTGTTGCTGCTCCAGAGATCAAACAGCTGATCTCGGTCCTTGGGACTCATGTCTATGCTCAAGATATATCGAGCCAGTTCTTTTTGTGCAGCATCCACAGTGGGGTCTCTCACAGCAGCCAATTTACCATTGATAATGCCCATCTTGCCGCCGGCATTCACGTGTTTGAGCAGGTCTTCGATTTCTCGCAATGCCTTGGCTGTGACATCGTCGTCGGGAAGTTGCTTGATTCTGCCGGCGATCACGTCCTTGAATGCTTCCAGTTCCTGCTGGCTGGCATATTGTTGATTTTCAAGCAGGTCCAATAGGTTAAGTAAATCTCTCATGCAGTATTTAGCGATGTACAAGGTTGTTGCCAAAATGCCTTGATCTTGAATTACATTTACTATACAATAACACAATCAACAAGGAATACCATGTCAAATCTAGTACCAATCGTTTTAGAACAAACCAGCAAGGGCGAACGCAGTTACGATATCTACAGCCGCCTGCTGCGAGATCGCATCATCATGCTGGATGCAGAAGTGTCCGAACATAGTGCCAGTCTGGTTGTTGCCCAATTGCTATTTTTGGAAAGTGAAAACTCTGACAAAGATATCAGCTTGTACATCAACTCACCAGGTGGAAGTGTGACCGCGGGCATGGCCATCTACGATACCATGCAGTTTATCAAATGCGATATCCAGACCATTGTGATGGGCCAGGCAGCCAGCATGGGGTCATTGCTGGCCACAGCAGGTGCGCCAGGAAAACGGCACATATTACCACATGCACGACACATGATCCATCAACCGTCGGGTGGTGCAAGAGGGCAGGCCACAGACATCCAGATCCAAGCTCAAGAGATCCAGAAGATGAAGACATATCTTACCGAAATCTATGTCCGACACAATACTGCGGGCAAGACCTTTGAAGATTTTGCACGTGATATGGAACGTGATTTTTTCATGAGCGCAGCCGAAGCAGTGGCCTATGGGCTGGTAGATCGTGTGCTGACTGAAAGAGCTTGACCATTAATCAATTCGGTGCTATAATAACCATATGTTATATTTCGCTTATGGTATGAATACCAACGCCGACAGCATGGCTGGTCGGTGCCCTTCTGCTCAGAGTCTGGGCCATGCTCGCCTGCTGAATCATGTGTTCAGATTCTCGCAGCATGCCGACGTGATTGCCGATTCGGGCAGTTATGTGGACGGTGTGCTGTGGGACCTGGATCCAGAAGATCTCATAGCACTGGATTGGCTAGAAGGCTATCCTGATTATTACACCCGCAGCCAACAACGTGTGGCCATGGGCAGTCGCATAGTGCTGGCCTATGTGTATCACATGCAACCCGGCAACGGCTATGCTCCTCCCAGCCAACATTACTTGCAGCTGGTGACTGTGGGATATAAACAACACTCGGTACCCTTGGATCAGCTGTGGAATGCAGCAGAACTCGCAACTGAAGTTGGCAAAATCGATTGACCAATAATAGCTGACCTGCTATAATTCACTCATTGCAACAAGGAGCAACGGATGAAATGGTTTGCTGAAATCACAGAGTGGAAAGATTTTGCACCTAACCATGTGTATCTCATGGACGATGCCAAGAGCAAG
>Ga0114969_10000577_pt1 | contig 31592 bp, 19 predicted proteins | sample M_130807_MF_Meta_FD_87316 | JGI IMG/M metagenome (GOLD analysis project Ga0114969, IMG submission 87316) | Freshwater microbial communities from Lake Montjoie, Canada to study carbon cycling - M_130807_MF_MetaG | ecosystem: Environmental > Aquatic > Freshwater > Lake | place: Lake Montjoie...
AGAACGGAAATTTATTGCCGACAATGTCGGCCATTCCGTAGAAGAAAGCATCAAATACTCCATGAAAGTTATCTAATATTACTTTCACTATTTATTATTTTTATCACTTTTTATAGTAGAGTATTATATGTTATCATTTAATAAAAAATATATACCTTCCGCTAAATTTCATCTTAATCTTGGTAAAAGTCCTCCTCAATATAGTATTAGTACTTCCCCTCCTAAACCTAGAAATACTAATAAGCCTTTCACTTCATATGATATTAATAAAGCTATTGATGAACATTATAATAATTTATATTATAAACATTCTCATTCTAATATTCCTAATCCGAGTTTGATGACTGAAATAAAATTGTTTACTAATAAGTTGAAAAAAAAATTATTTACTAAAAAACAAAAACCTGTCTTTCTTGACCTCGGGAAAAGTTCCAGTTCACACAATAATAAACAAAAACAGCATGAACATTTTAGTAATTCTATTGGTGGTAATAAAATTACAAATAAACCTTCTACTAAAAAATTTAATAAAAAATTTAATAAACCTACTAAAAAAATTAAATAAATTAAATTATTATATTATTTATAATTTTTACATAAATTTTAATTTATAAGAAAGTCAATAATAATTTATAATTTTCAAATGTGTAAATTATAAATGTATGTAATAAATAAAAATAATACATTTTTTAAAAAAAAATATATTTATTTGGTACAAATATATGGTAGTGGTAAAAATCTTCAGACAAACCTTTTCAGGTACAGGTACGAGTTTAACTATGGACCAATTTGGAATGTACCCAATTTGGTCATCAGAAAGCTATGATGCAACAAGTAATGGGCTGTTTGCCTATACTAATAATATAAAAATACCTGCAAGTAATGTACCATCAGGTTATACACACAACTGGCAGTTTGTGTCTTGGATATATGACTCTGTTGGCGAGCCCATGAAATATGAAGATATGATGACATGGCTTAAATTTGTGAATGGTGCTCCTGTGGCCGGTACAAAACTAGCAATTAATAGTATCATTGGACCTAATGATAACTATGAATTTCCTAGTAGTATGTTAACTGGGACAAATTACTATTTTAATATAGTTAATATAAGTGGTTTACCTTATATAGCAACTTTTGTATATGGCGATGGTGTGACAATTAATACCACAGCAACCTATACTTTTAATACTTATAATACATTCCCGACACCTACGCGAACAGGATATACCTTTTCTGGATGGGCTACTAGTCCAAATATAGGTGCCGGTACAAGTTTAACATGGACACACGCAGGTAATATTACATTCGACGCACTATGGACCGCAAATAAATATACGATACGATATAACACAAATGGTGGTAATGGTGGTAGTACTGCTAATACAACTGCAGTATATAATAATAACTTAACAATTCGTAATAATGGTTTTACAAGAACAGGATATTCTTTTATTGGATGGTCAACAACATCAGGTAATAGTAATTCTGTTAGTGCCACTTATATACAAAATACAAACATTGCTCATCCTACTAGTGCTGATACTCTAGATTTATATGCTGTATGGGCATTATCATATACTATAACTTTTAATAATAGTGGAAAGGGGGAAGTTATTAACACAGTACTTACTGGAGTTAGCAATTCCGTTATATCTAATTTTCCTGCACTCAATAATTTAATAGGATTTAATTTTGGTGGGTGGATGGATAATAATGTTGTGGTTTTATCTATTACTTTGACCACCGCAAATGTGATATTATATGCAAAATGGGTTGCAGGCAGCAGTGTGTCTTTTTATTCTGTACAAAAACTATTTGGAGGTAATTATCCAATATACTTAAGTGAATATTATTTAAATAATACTTTGGTTTACAGTCCTGGTGGGATTGGTATTCCTACCAGTGGTCAAATATCACTTTCAGTATTTAGTGGTAAATATAAATCGCCATATATACCTATTAAATTATTTACAGGCGATCGAGCAGCAAATATGGATGAAACTGATGCTAGATCAATGTTTTATGGTTACGCGAGTGATGAAGGAAACTCAAGTATTACCATGGGGTTTATATTTTATTGGTTTGGAACTGATTACGGTACAACTAATAATATACAATGGAATGCTAATAATGTTTTGACATTTGGAGGTGGTAGTGTTAGCTTTCGCAACTTCTGGGGCGCAAACACTGGTAAAGGTGTTTTAATGGGACAAGCTGATAGGTATTTAAAAATTGCAAAACAATTTGACCCATACATAACCACTGGTTTTAATGTTAAGCGTTTTATTGTGAAATCGTATAACTATTATAGTGACTATAGTGTAACTCCTCCAATGGATACACCAATAGAAATGGAAATAATATTAACACGCGGACCAACGCGTCAATATATTGATATAAGATTGAATAAATGGACGGCTACCCAGCCAGGTATATGGAATATATCAGACGGAACCACTTTTTATGATACTTTATCTGGATTTACTACGAAATTAACAGCTGGATCAAGTATAACTTTAACGGGTTCCTTAACTGGAACTGAATGGGGAGTATCTAATAATAGTCTTGTTCTACCCTCTTCATCAATTGATAGGTTAATAAACGGAGCAAATTTACTTTTATATCTGGATGGATATAATATAAACGGTGATCTTAATGTTGGACAAAGTACACGTATACCAAAATGGGTTAATTTAGCAAATTCCGCTTTAATTGTAAAACAAGATACTATTAATTCCCAACCTTTGTATTCGTATGGTGGAGGCTTATCTGGTTGCATTTTTGATTGGGGGAAAGCATTTGTATCTGATATTAATTTACATGATTATCCAGACCTGAATATTTTTGTAGTATTGAAAAAAACATCAGTTATTGTTAATGTTGTAAGATATATTTGGACGGTAAGTAGTGAAGGATCGGCGACAGGGAGTGTTGGTAGAAGGTTATTTTATGTCGATGTCGATGATTCGGGCAATTACGGCAGTTACTCTTACATTGGGCTTAATGTAGGAAATGGAAAAACCTATTATTTTATTTATAAGTTCCCTTTGTTTACTTTTGTTGTTTTAAATTGTGAATATCAATCAAATGGAAATTTAGGAAGACTTTCTATAAATGGAGAATCTGTTGACTTTATTAATGGAACACCTATAATAAATGCACAAATAAAACTTTATATTGGTTCTTCGTCAAATTTTGCTGCTCTTGGTGACACTAATTCTTTCCTAGGTACTATTCATGAATTTATAGTTATTAATGGACTTTTAACAGATACCGAACGAAGAAAAATATATAATTTATTATATACTAAGTGGAATGTGGATGTTTTTGATGATATAAGAGGTATGGGTAAAAATTTAATTTTACGTCATGACGCAAAAAATGTAGACGGTGATGCAAATTCGAGAACTATTGTTGGAAGTACAATATCAAAATGGTATAATTCAGCACCTCCTTTAATACAAGTGCCTAATTCGACTTCGGAGGCGAGGGCGGCGGGTGTGTTTGTTACAGTGCAAACTACTGTAAGTGGTAAACCCACTTATAACACTAATAGTGTCGCATTTACTACTGGGAAGGGATTAGTTAGTAATATAGCATTATATAATTATCAAATAATAAATATTATTGTAGTATGGACACACAAAGTATTCCCAACAGGAACTGAAAGTCATATTTTATGGACAGACAGTCAATTGTATAGATCTCTTTCTATTAATTCTAACAATATAATTAATTTTACGCATGGATATGGAGATAGTACGAGTAGTACGAATATAACTAATCCTTTTATTAATACTAATACTACTGTAATTTACAATTTAGAATATAATTTAGTAGGACAGCCAGGAAATTTTTATATAAATAATATATCACGATCAAGTTTTACAACTTTAATTGCGGCAAATCCAACTTTACAAGGAACTTCAACAACATATTTTGGAAATAACAATTTATCTAACTCTATAAAAGGCGATATTTTTGAAATTATAGTTATTAATAGACTTTTAACAGACATCGAACGAACAAATATATATAACCTTTTAAAAGCTAAGTGGAATGTATCCTAGTAATAAATATATTAATTGTTTACTATCTCTAACTAATGTCCCAACATTCTTCTAATCTTCTTTATATTTCAAATAGTATTTGACAATATATCATTCCTTATATCTTCAAAATGTGTAAATCCTAAGCATATGTAAATAACATACGTATTAAAAAAACAAATTTTTTTAGTTGGTGTAAATAGATAATGCCAGCAATAAAGGCATACCTTAATAATATTGAGGACACAGGATGGAGTGATAATGACGCAGCATGGTGGGGGGCAAGTGGTTATCATGTGAAAAATTATAGATTCAACGCAGATGTAGGTACTAGTGCAGGGTATTATGCTATGTGGGAACTTAATCATATTTTTGTAACAGGAGATTATAGTGGTGGACATTATAATTACAATGTGCCACCAGCTCAATACTTTTACGATGGAGTTGTGTTATGGAACAAAGCTTATACGACTATATTGCAAACTGTCCAAGCAAACCAACGTGTTGCCCCTGGTAGTTCGATTGATTTATGGACAACCGATGATAAATTATGGCATTTCTATTTTGTTATTGTTAGCGTGCCTATAATTTACACAGCCACTTTTGTATATAACGATGGTTCTGCTAATGCCACAGCAAACTATACTTATAATACTTATAATACATTCCCGACACCTTCGCGAACAGGATATACCTTTTCTGGATGGGCTACTAATCCAAATATAGGTACCGGCACAAGTTTGACATGGACATATGCAGATAATATTACATTCAACGCACAATGGACAGGAAAAACATATACGATAAATTATAACGCAAATGGTGGTACTGGTAGTACTACTTCTACATCAGCAGTATATCCTAGCAATTTATCTATATCATCAAATGGTTTTACAAGAACAGGATATTCTTTTATTGGATGGGCAACATCCGAGAATGGTTCTGTAGCGTATAATCAAAGAAGTACCATTGCTCATCCTGGTACTAGTGCTATAATAGGATTATATGCTTTTTGGGAGATAATACGATATACTGTAACTTTTGAAAAAAGAATAAATGATCCTCCTAGAACATCTTATATTACACCTTCTTATATTACACAAAACTATAATACAGCTGTCACTTTTCCTACATTCAAAGCGATAGGTTATACTTTTGTTAGATGGGTGGATGCTAATAATAATACTTATACAACTATTAATAATTTAACAGGAGATATAACATTATTTGCTGTATGGCAAAAAAAAGAGACTATAAATTTTACAGAATTAAATAGAATTTATAATGGAACAAGAGGAAGCAATCCCCTCCCAGATAGAGGAGCTCTATCGATAAGTATTGGTAAATTTAGGGCTGAAAGCGGTCGCGGTGCAACTGAAGAAATTAAACTAATTACAGATTTTAAAGGTAAAGGATTATGATCATATATTTTACTCCATTTTAAATGGTATAAATAAAAATAATATTGTTGTATACTTTATAAATATATTAAGCAGGTGTCTCTTCCTTCTCTATTTTATTTTTTTGAATTGCGAGCTGATATCCTTGATGTATTGTTTCATATTCTCCTCTATGTTTAATTAAAAATTTATTCATTTCTCTTTTAACCGCAATAATTATTTTACCATAATCATTCATCCACATTATACCATTTTCATCTAAACATTTAAAAGCATTTTCAATATCTCTTGAAATAAATTCTGGTTCATGACAACCATCAATATATATTAAATTAAATTTTTTTTTGTTATTCTCAAAAAATTCATCAGAAGTTATTTTAAATACTTTTATTTTTTCACTGTTATCACATCTTGTAATATTAATATCAAAATTACTCTCTTGATTGTTTTTTAAAAATTCAGCATGATCATTATTAGGTATTCTTAAAAATGGATCAACGCATGTTAAACTAGACATTTCTCTTTCTAAAAAATTATCAGCAAAAAATACACTAGACAAACCTTCATAACTACCTATCTCTAAGACGTGGATATCCTTAGATCTATCCACGAATTTATTTAGTTTGTTTAAATGTTTTTTTAATTCACTTACTAAAAACCAATTCTCTGTGTATAAATATTTTTCCATATTTAATATATATTATTATAATATCTCTTATATATTTTTGTGTATAACATAATTTTACCCTTATCAATATTTTATATAACATTATTTCTAGTAAAAAATGATATATTCTTAATATTATAAAATAATACAATGACTTTAAAATATATTTTTCATTTATCTGATCTTCACATTAGGAATGGCGACGCCTCTTATTGTAGATTTAATGAATATGATTATGTATTTAAAAACACAGTATCATCTATTAAATCCGCAATAATTACTCGTAATTTTACATTTAATGATTTTATTATTATAATTACCGGTGACATCTTTCATAATAAAAATAATATTGGAAATTATGGTCTGCTATTATATAAAACATTAGTTCAAGAGTTAACTAAAATTGGTAGGTTAATAATATTCTCTGGCAATCATGATAAAACACAATCAAATCAAGAACAACCAACATTAGTTTATTCTTCATCTTTTGAAATTAATAATTTGACTATTTTGAATATTACTCAATCCTTTATAATTGATGATATTGGGTTTTCTTATGTTGATATTAATGATACACTGGATACTTTCAAAAATAGCGGAAGAATTCAAGATTTACCTCCATTCCCTACATTTAATACTAAGGTAAAATATAAAATAGCTCTGTTTCATGGTTCATTTGCATCTGTCAAACTCTATAATGGCGAAAATGTAAAAGATGATACAAATCCTTACCCTCTTGAATGGATTAAAGGTTTTGACTATGTTCTTCTAGGTGATATTCATAAGAGACAAATATTTAATTACAAGAAAAAAACTATTTGCGGTTATTCTGGAAGCCTCATACAGCAAAACTTTGGTGAAGACATTATAGATCATGGGTATTTATTGTGGAATATAGAAGATAAAACAATAGAAGAGATTAATGTTTATAATAATATTGGTTATATTAACATAAGCGAAGATGCTAATACTATATATATCAGAACAAATGGTAAATATACAGAACCTTTAGAAAAATATATTAAAAATAATATTAATTATTTTCCTAAAATATTAGAAATTAAATCATTTTCAAATATAAACTTTCAAACATTAGGTAATTTATTAAACTCTTTTAATATATCTTTCCAACTAGTTTCTAAATTAAATAATGTAAATAATTTAAATTTTAATAATATTGAATCTAATAATATTAACGATGATGTAAATATTGACAATATGATAGATACTAATTATTTATTAGATTATTTTAAAAAACTACTATCATATGATAACTATAAAGTATTACTTAAAATAATTGAAAATAAAGAATTCCTATTGTTTGATATTAATAAATATCCAGAAGAATTTCATATTGAATGCGTAAAAAGAAATAAAGAACTGGCACCAATTATTATATCATGTAATGATATTGATGATATTGCTATCCTTAAAAAATCTTTCTTAATTAAATACTTAGAATGGGAAGGACTGTTATGTTATGAAAATAAGAACTGGGTAAATTTTAACGATTTAGATGCTAAAACATTTATGATTAAGGGTGCGAACGGTACTGGTAAATCAGCTATTTATGATATTCTTTTATTGGCAATATGGGCTACTAATAATAAATTTGATACTTACTCATCTGGATTTATCAACCATAACAAAGATAAGGGATATACTATTATTGATATTGAAATAGATAATACTACCTATCGTATTAAAAGAGATTTTTGTAGAAAAAAAGATACTTTAAAAATTAATAATAAGGCATCCGTTTTATATAAGTATATTAATCCTTCTGATTTAGTTATATTAAAAAAAGATACGGCATGTAATATTGAAGTTAAATCTATATTTGGTGATATTAATACATTCCTTTCTACATCCATGATTACGCAAAATGTAGATAATGATATTCTACTATTAAACTACAAAGATACATTAGCAACTATTGATAAGGCGCATAATATTCAATATATTTATCACCTTTATAATCTGTTCAAAACAGCTATTAATAAATATAGAGACTTAAGAAAAATTATTACTAGTAAAAAAGAGGTATATGAGAAATTACTTTTTAATGATAAAAATAGCAACATAAATGATGATGTTGTATCTCAGCTTATTCAAGAATTATTAATCTTGAATAATGATAAAAAAGAGCTAATAAAAACTTATGCGTCTATCAATATTGATATTAATAATCCATTATATTTATCTATTGTTGATACTGATTATTTAAGTCTTATCAATAATATTGATGCTAAACTAATTGTTTCCAGAGAACTTTATTTAAATTACATAGAGAAACTAAACCATTATAAGTATTCCGCAAATTATGAATTGTGTGATATGTACTCTTTATCTAAATCTTATTCTCAGCAACTCGAAGACGATTTTAATAAATTACCAATTATGTGTAAACCATGCGATATTTCATTTCTTATAATAGAAGAAAAAGAGCTATGCGAACATATTAAAGATACTTGCTATTTATCTAACGATTGTAATAATGAGCAATTAATGTTTCAAAAGAATGAATTGATTAAAAATAAAAAAGAATTATGTAATTTGATTTCTAATAAACCAAATAAACTACCAGAGCTTACGCGGTCTAGAAGTATTGATAAATTAACATCAATAATTTTAAAGAGATTTGGTAGTGTAGATGTTTTCAATGAATTTATATCTTCAAATACTAAACCACATAGTATTGACTCTGTAATATTAAAAGAATTAAGAGCATCTATACAGGATCCTATAACATTAGAACATTATAATGAAATTAAATTACATAAAGAGGTTATCAATGATGATATTAATAATATTAAAAATGAACTTGCTATATTTGAAAAGAATTTTAACATATTATTCTCTAAACAACAGCAAATATCCATCAAAAATATACCACAAGATAAGATAACTTACAAACAATTTAAAAGTTCTTCTTCAATTACAAAGGAATTGAAAAACTATTCTATTGATATTATTGATAAGCGAATAACAGATTATGAAATTATTTTAAATAAATACCATAAAAAGATTGAAGATATTACTAAACTGGATTTAGAAATAGATAGTTATAATAAAGAGTTAGAATTATTAACTTCTAATGAAGATTATAAGTATAATCCAGAATGTTGTGTATGTTGTAATAGACCATGGGTATCGCGAATTAAAGAGATTAAGATTATTATTAATTCTATGAATATTAATAGAAAATCTATTGATTATTCTGTAAATGATTTTAATATTATAAATGAAAGTTTAGAAAAACTAAACACAAAAAGGGCTAATTATCATTTGCTAATTGCGTGGCAAGATTATTTTAGGTTTAAAGAAGCTTATGATAAGATTACAAACGAAATGAATATTATTATAACATCTAAAAATACTTTGAATGATGAACTTATAAATAAAGAGATTGAACTTAAAAAGAGTACAGAATATACAAATTATTTCATTATCTATACTTTTCAATTATTTGATGAATTGAATAATATTAAGTTATGTAATATCTATTATGAATGGGAAAAAAGTTATAATGAAACAACAATAGTCATTGAAGAATTAGAGAAAACAATTCATTATAATGATATTATTAAACCACGTATTACTAAGTATAGGGAACTTAAAAAAAGTTATGATGATTGGTTAATATATGATAGTAATAAACAAATAATAGACGCATACTATTACTATAAATATAAAGAGATTATTGAAATAAATGATTTATATAATGAATACATATGTAATGAAAAAATGAAACCTCTTATTAATCAAAAACTAGAATTGAAAGAATTAATATCAAATAAAAACGATGATATTAAAAGCTTAAATGATAAGATTGTTAGATATACTACTATTAATACATATAATAACGAAAATAAAAATAATTATATTATATTATCAACAATAGAAAAAGAACTTGGTGCTATTATTGATGTTGTAGAAACAATTCTTGTTAATTTTCAATCGTTTAGAAAAGAATTATATGAAAACTTAATACTTAATAAACTTGTAGATAAAACAAATAAAACTATTAAATCTTTATGTCATTCCAATACGAAACCTTTTAAATTAAATTATAATGTTGATATATCTAACGATACTGTACATATAAATTGGTTAATACATAATGATAATATATCTAATAAAGAAGATAAACAATATATTTCAGTATCCCAAGCATCAGGATTTCAACATTTTGTTATATCTTTGGCTCTTCGTATGTCTTTGTATTTTCATAATTATGATTTTCTTTGTAACCAACTATTTATTGACGAAGGTTTCATTAATTTTGATAAAAATAACCTTTCGATAGTTCCACTATTTCTTAAAAATCTTCTTCATTATTTTAATACTATTGTTATATTGTCGCATATAGATATTATTCAAGATTCTGTTGATGAAACCGCGCTAATTAATTACATAGAAGGGAATAGTGAATCAAATATAAAATATAATGATTGTAAAATTTTAAATGTGATAAAAATATAATAAATTATTATCTATATTTAAATAGATAATATATAATGAAAAAATATTTACAGAAAAGATATAAAGAAACAGATGATACAGCAATGAATGTTGTTACAGTAGAAGATGTGGCAGCAACAGATGGGACAGTAGAAGATGGGGCAGTAGAAGATGGGGCAGTAGAAGATGGGGCAGTAGAAGATGGGGCAGTAGAAGATGGGGCAGCCGCAGATAGGACAGTAGAAGATGTGGCAGCAACAGATGGGGCAGTAGCAGATGGGGCAGCAGCAGTAACAGAAGATACATTAATGGATGGTGATGAAATTTTTTGTGTCCCTGTTGAAAATGGTGAAAAATTTCCAATTGTCGCAAATAATAAAAATATTAATAATATTAATGTTGATAATAAAGACAAACTAGAAGAGTCGTTTGAATTATACACTGACGAATTAGTGTATAATTTTAATGTAATCGAAGGTCCCTCAGATAAAAATTCTATTCCTACAGCACCGAATGGTTCAGGAACATCATCTACAGTTTTTATAGAAGATGGGGCAGCAGCAGTTGGGACAGTAGAAGATGGGGCGGCAGCAGATGGGACAGTAGAAGATGGGGCGGCAGCAGATGGGACAGTAGAAGATGGGGCGGCAGCAGATGGGACAGTAGAAGATGTGGCAGCAACAGCCGTAGAAAAAGCTACTTCAATTGCTATTACAAAATTGTGTATTGAAAATTGGAGTAAATTGCAAGAACAAGAGAAAAAATTAACAATGTCTGAACAATATAACCCATATGCTAAAATAGTAGCATTAGGACATAAAAGCTGTGAAGATCATGCCAAAATAATTATGTCAAATAAACATAACAGAGTATTTATGGATTGTCGTCCTTGTATCCCAATTATCCCTTACCACGCAACGTCAAAAAAAAAAGGTAAGTATATTTATGAACATAGAATGGAAGACTACAATGATCCTAATCAAAAACCAATGGCCCTTCTAAAAATATTGGCATCAGGGAATGATTACAGGCAATCATTTTTTTGGAAAGAATTATTCGAAAAATCGGTCGATTATGAAATAAACCAATTCGAAAAAAACTTAATAGGATTACGCGAAGCTTGGTCAAACATTTGCTTTGTTATTCATTCATTTTTATATATGTCAATTACTTTACATTTTAAGATAGCGGATACTAAAAGCCCATTCTATAAATATGATTCAAATAATGGAGAAATGTATGTAACTCTTTTTCTTGGAACTATGAAAGTGATCACCGTAAAAGAAATACAAGCAGCCGCATCAAAGAAAGCAAAAACATCTAATTATCAAGAAATTAATGATGATCCATATTTTAAATTTCGGCGAGATTTTAAAATTCATTTTAGCAAGTTTACTTCCAAATTTAATGAAACCAATTTTATTGATTTTATTAAAAATTATTTTAATTTACCACAATTATTATATGTACCAGATGGGGATACGGCTAAAACAATGAGAGAAGTTGTATCTTTATTGTGGTTGTATATTGAAAAAACATGGGAAAAAGGTAGTGATACAGCATCAGATATTACAGAAGCAAATAAAGATTATAATGATGGCAAAAAAAAATCTTCTCCCCCATTAAACCCTAAATTGATAAAAGAAGTAGCGACCAAATATCGTTTAAAAAGATTATTTGAAAAACACGTCACGCATACTCCAACAATAGTAGAATGTGAAGAACTAAAAATAATTATTAATAATTTATTACGCGATATGATTAGACGCGGTGGAGGTAAAGATGAACATGATATAGTAATTCTTTATATGAATGAAAATGGAGAATATGTTACTCAATTAATTAGTATAAAAAATCTAAATAATAGTTCTGATCATGCCCGTTTTGGCAAAGCTGTGGGAACTAGATTTTATATTTTCCATATGAAAGTAACTCATGCTATTTTAAATTACTTAAATGAATATAAGGATAGTTCTCCAACGCTAAAAAAATTAGCAATATTGTTAGATTTACCATCTGCGTCTGTGCAGCAAAGTGGTGGTGCATCCGGTAATACTTTAAAATCTGGAATAGAAAACGGAGAAATGGGCTTAAGATTAATGGCTACTTTTACATTTATAACACAACAATTATTATTACATTTTTATGCCGAATTTGTGTATTTATATAAATTAATTAGGAAAATATTAAAAAAAGATGGAGAATATCATACTATCTTTAGAAATCAAGTTTTATTAAATTATATATTAAGAGACAAAAGTGTATTTAATTTTTGGGAAGTTTATCAAATCGCAAAAGTTATGGTGGATGAAATTGACGAACAAGATGAAAGACATGCACTTTTAGAAAGTTTAAAAGAAGAATGTCGAAGAATATTTAAATTGCGCTATATAACTGGTATAGATGGTGAAGAAACAACACTCGAAACTGATAAACAAATTAGGAAAGGACAACTTTTTGATACAATATTAAGAAATGTACTTAGTAATTTAAAAACTTTGCATATTATATCAATATTAAGTAACCGATTTCCAATAGAACGCGATGATATGACGAAGTTAAATGTGTTGGACACAAAAAACTATTACGTACATACTTCTAGTTTTGAAGCATTGACTGGTTTCTTAATAAGACATGAAACTCTTGGTTCTAAATCTTTAATGACGTATACTGATCCTCCTAGTGAAAAATATACTAACATGCAACAAACCGCACTTTTTGTTGTATCAGAACGCGAAGCAATGCTAGTTTCATCGCATCATAGTGATAAATTATTAACCTTTATCATGTCATGTGGAAATATTAATCGAGGTAGAGAAATCACTTTAAGTAATTGTAAAAATATAAAAGATGGGACACAACAACCATTTGATAAAACATATATAGATAATTTAATAACGAAATGGAGAACAGATGGACGAGAATTTTTATATCCTTCTGATGGAATTATAACAACAATAACACAGAACAAACCCACATTAGCTTTGTTATTGTTCCCAATATCTTCATCAGATGAAGAAATGTTTGATATGTGGAAAAAAGATTATGATTATGTAAAATATTATTTGGAAACTTATAATAAAAATCAAAAACGCTTACGAGAATTATATGAACATCTACAATTAAATGTTGAGGAAAGAAAAAAAATTTATAATGAGGCATTAGATACTATATTATGCTCCATTCCCTTAAATGAGAAAGCTAAACAGCTTGCGCGATCTAACTCGACAATATTGGCTAGTGCCTTTCAAGTTAGAAACAGAGGGAGTATTAATAATTATTATTTTACTTTCTTTCAAAAAAATATAGAATTAACAGACGCAGAAAAATTAATTTTAGAAAAATTAGCAAATTCTATCGTATCAAGTGAAAACAATAGAACGAGTTTGAAGGAAGCGCTTATTTATTTATATAAAACGGAAATAAATAAAGAAGACTATAGCCCTATATTTGTACCAAAAGATCAAGAAACTAGTGTTAAGCATCAATTGAAAACCCAAGAAGCTCACGATGGGGAGGGAAGCACAGTAATTCCCTTTCATACAGTGAGAAGACCTTCGCAGAGAGAAAGAGATAAATTAGCTGATCGCGGTGGAAAAAAAATAAATACAGGAATTAAAAAGAGTTTTGGTGGTAAAATGAAAAATATATATAAAATAAAGGGGTCAAACACCAATCACATTATATATAATAAAAAATTAATATCAGTAAAAAAATATAAGAATGAGCTTCTTTTAAATAAATCAAAACCAACAAAACAATCACTTTCACCAATCCCAGCAAAACCAGCAAAACCAGCAAAACCTGTGAAACCAACAAAACAATCACTTTCACCAATCCCACCAAAACCAGAAAAACATGTGAAACCAACAAAACAATCACTTTCACCAAAACCAGCAAAACCAGCAAAACCTGTGAAACCAACAAAACAATCACTTTCACCAATCCCACCAAAACCAGAAAAACATGTGAAACCAACAAAACAATCACATTCACTAAGCCCACCAAAACCAGAAAAACATGTGAAACCAACAAAACAATCACATTCACTAAGCCCACCAAAACCAGAAAAACATGTGAAACCAACAAAACAATCACCTTCACCAAGCCCACCAAAACCAGCAAAACATGTGAAACCAACAAAACAATCACCTTCACCAAGCACGCCAAAACAAAAGCAATCACCTTCACCAAGCCCACCAAAACAAAATCAATCACCTTCACCAAGCCCACCAAAACAAAAGCAATCACCTTCACCAAGCCCACCAAAACCAGAAAAACATGTGAAACCAACAAAACAATCACATTCACTAAGCCCAGAAAAACCAGCAAAACATGTGAAACCAACAAAACAATCACCTTCACCAAGCCCACCAAAACAAAAGCAATCACCTTCACCAAGCCCACCAAAACAAAAGCAATCACCTTCACCAAGCCCACCAAAACAAAAGCAATCACCTTCACCAAGCCCGCCAAAACAAAAGCAATCACCTTCACCAAGCCCACCAAAACAAAAGCAATCCCCTTCACCAAGCCCACCAAAACCATTAGTAGATAAATCCAACATATCTAAATATAATTTACGTATAGAACAATACAAAAATAAAAATTTATCTGAATATTTTATTAATAAACTAAAAACTCATATAAATAATAATGATGACAAAAATAACATATATAAAATAGGGATAAAAAAAATAAAGGTTATACTTAAAGATATTTATAAGATTAATAGATAATTTTATATTAATCTTATAAATTAATAGAATATTTATTTAGATAAAGACATAGGTGGTGTATATATGAGCTTGTATTTATTAGGATTTTTTTTTTCATTAGCAATTAATACAGACATTTTAATTATATCTCTTGTAAACTTTGAACGATTTTTCATATAATTATTAGTAACTAATTTTTCAATATTTTTTACAATATTTGGTGAATTTGTTAATTTAGATACAGCTGAATGATAAGATAATGACAAATATTTGCCGTCATTTCCATTTTTATCAGCTCTATCAGCTCTATCAGCTCTATCAGCTCTACCAGCTTTGGGTATTGATTTACAAATAGATGTTTTAAAGTCTCTATATTGATTAATTTTACATTTCTTAACGCATCTACCGGTTTTTATATTAATCTCTTTATCATTTGGGCAAATATTAAATTTATTAACACGTTTTTTTTTGTTATCTTTTATGTGTTCAATATTAGATAAAGCAGAATAATAAGATGTAGACGAAGATAATGATGTAGGCGATGTTATTTTTTTAACAGGTACTTTTCTAGGTCTTCCTCGTTTAGCAATATTTTCAGGTTTATTCTTTATTTTATTACAGCGTCCGGTTATTGGGTTTAATACTTTCCCTTTTTGGCAAATTTTTGGCGATTTAATAGGCATATATTTTTCCCTCTATATATATTCAAATAAATTATATATTATTTGCAAAAATACTTAGTCACTCCTTTTTCTTTTTTTTTGTTCAATAGTTAATATAAGAGGGTTATGATCTGAAACATTACCATATAAATAACTAACTTCTTCCCCTAAATTATATATCTTTGTAGTTAAAGTATATTCACTTTCAATAGATCTCTTAACCCAAACATGGTCTATTATATTATTACCTCTAGAATTTGTAGGATTTATAACAGCTTTAACAGCTCCAACTTTACTAGCTGAACTAGAAGTACTAACTGTTATATTTTCAGGTTCTACATATTCATAACCTTTTTCTTTTAATAAGGCAAATGGTGCATTATTCCAAGAAATAACATGATCTAAACTTAAAACTTTATTATCACTGTCTCTATGAGCGCATTTTTTTATTAAGTTTAAACCATAAGTTGTGCGCATATGATATGAAAATGAATTTAATTGGCTGGTTTCCTCTCTTTTAATTTTTACTAGCTCATTATTACGAATATCTCTATAATATGCAAATTGTTCTTCATGCATTTGTCTTAACAAAATTTGATCATTACAATAAACAGAATTAAAATCACCTAATATAATATCTGGTTTCAAATCTAATACTTTTTCCAATAATCCAAGTTTAATATTTAAATATATTTTAAAATTAAGATCATCTAATTCTAAATCTACAAAACGCCCTCCTTCTAAATGTAAATTTGCAATAGTAAGGTTAAATTCAGTATCCTTTATAATTATAGCATTCCTCGGAACAACACCCCTATAAAATTGTAGTGTCCCTTCATTATGGCTGTTAATACATGAAATAAAATGAAACCTATCATGTTTAACATCTTTTGAATATGCTTTATCACTTATAACATCGCTTGAATAATATGCTTTAACACTCTCATGTGTATCATCGTTGTCATCAATATCGTCTTCTTGCGTAAGCAACAATCCTATATTATTATCTCTTATTAGTTTAATAAAAATTTTATTAAAAATATGTGGATATGATTTATACCCATTCCATGTATAAACATTAAATGAACATATTTTTAATACAAGTTTATCTCCACCACTAATCTTCTTTGATTTTTGTTGGATTAGATGCTTATGTTCTTTTTTTATTACACCATTTTTTTTAAAGTATTTTGTTATATTAACTTTATTCTTTTTATAAATAACATAAAAAGTACCTTCCGTTGTTTTATATATCTTTCTATATCTGTTATTTATAAATATATTCATTTATTTTTATCGGTGTCTTATAAAAAGAGATACTATAAATATTTATTATAAATAGCATTTTTTGACTATATAAAGAATATTATAAATTACTATTTATATGGAAGGTTTAATAGATACACGAAACGAATATATAGAACATATACAAGATATTTTAAGCGTCGCTATATCAAAGCGTATATATGCGTTATATACTGAGACAATAGAAGATAAGAAAGGGATTAAGGGTTTTCAAAATGAATTATATAGTATTCGCAAATGGAATAATAACATAGTAAGTGATGAATATAAGAAGATAGTAAAATATACAAAATGTAAATATTTATCAAATCTCATTAAAATAATTATAATTACAACTATAAAAATAAAGATATATGAATACAAAGAACAATTTGATAGTATTAAAATAAAAATACCAAATCCAGAAGATTTTGTTCATAAATGCTACATAAATGCGGCATCATTTTCTTGGAAAAACGCATATTTATATAATAGAAACAATATTAAAGATGCTGAATATCAAAACAATCTTAATATAATTGAGGAGAATATAAGAGCTATCATTAAAAAAACATTTAGAGACTTCATACCATTTGATGAAATATTTAATCAGATAGAAGATAACCTTACAGATAATGTTAAACAATTTAAAAATACTGATGATGATGAAAATATTAAAATAAAGGATACTAAAAATAACAAAAAGGGTGATAAAATTATAGCCGACGAAGACGAAGATGAAGACGAAGACGAAGACGAAGACGAAGACGAAGACGAAGATGAAGATGAAGATGAAGACGAAGATGAAGATGAAGACGAAGATGAAGATAAAGATGAAGATAAAGATGAAGATGATAAAGAAGGTGAAGATGGTGAAGATGGTGAAGATGGTGAAGATGATAAAGAATATGAAGATGACAAAGACGATGAAGATGGAGAAGATGGAGAAGATGGAGAAGATGGAGAAGATGGAGAAGATGGAGAAGATGGTGAAGAAGAACTGAATGATGTAGTATGTTATCAAAAAGAAGAAAAAAATGTATTGCGTACAGATGATATTAATAAAATAAGTGAAAATAATATAGTAGATATATCATTTAAAAATAGCGATGACGAATACACAAAGGGCGCTAGTAAAAATGAAGAGAATGGCAAGGAAATATCATTTACCAAAAGCGAGCAAACAAATACGCAAGCGACAGGGTGGAATACTGAAAAAGAAAAAAAGGATATTAACAACGAATGGGACAATGTTAAAGGTGAATATAATGAATTATCGCAAAATAAAATGGATTATAAAAAATGTGAAAATGAAATTGTCAGCAAAAAATATGCCGATGTTGATGATGATGCAAAAAGTGTGTCAAGTGTGTCAAGTGCGTTAAGTAATTTCACAGATATAAGTCAGGTTAAAAAGATACATATTAGTGAAACTAAAAATAGAAAACCAAGTTTTTTTTAATATTAATTTATTATATTTAAAAAAGATTAAATCTTAATATTTTTTTAACATTAGAAGCCTTGACATTATTTGCTTTAACTGCTTTAACTGCTTTAACTGCTTTAACTGCTTTAACTGCTTTAACTGCTTTAACTGCTTTAACTGCTTTAACTGCTTTAACTGCTTTAACTGCTTTAACTGCTTTCGGTTTTTCTTCTTTTACTTTAGGAACCTTCACAATATTTGCTTTAGCTGCTTTAACTGCTTTCGGTTTTTCTTCTTTTACTTTGGGAACCTTCACATTATTTGCTTTAACTGCTTTTGCTACTTTTGCTGCTTTCGGTTTTTCTTCTTTTACTTTGGGAACCTTCGCATTATTTGCTGTTGTTTCATTATTTTTATATTTTTCACCAGTAATCTTGCCTCCTCCAGCACGCATTTCGTCATCTTCGTTATAGTTAGTTGGATTTCTACTCAAAGCCGCTAAATTGGGAGCGGAGGAGGACCCAATAGCGAGGGTGGTAATCCCTTTAGATGCGTAGAATCTTGCGTTTCCGCATGTATGTAACATTGAAAAATCTTCTTTAAGAACTCCTAATAATGAATATTTGCCAATACAGGAAATGCCTGATACATCTCTAGTATTAAATGGATAATTTATTTGCATAATTTCTATATTTTTTTTGTTCGTTTCTTTTATAAATTCTGTACAATCACGGTGATTACTCAAATATTCTATATATAATTTTTGAGTTTTTGCGATTAATATATCTGCTTTCGGTTTTCCTACATCCGTATCACTTGCGCAGCGGAAGAAAATCTTTTTTTGATTAATAGACAAATCAAATCCTTTTTTTTTTATGTTATCATCTATTGTTGAAGCAATAGATGTGTTAATGTCATTTAATTTTAATTCTAATTTACATAAAAATTTAACTAATATTAACAAAGATTCGCAAAGTAAAATTAGAATTTTACAACACCAGTCAGGTGTCGGTTGTTTTGTGGGTGAATGAAGATCATAATGAATAATATCTTTATATTTTACAATATATGTATTATATAATAAGATAAGTTTATCTATATAAGTAGTTACATCCATATATTTTTTATATAATTCTGAATATATTTCTATATTAATTTCTAATTCCCTTATAATTGGTGGCAAAAAAACTTGTAAAGAACGAGCTTCTTCAGGTCCACATGGGGAGCCGCTCTTGGGCCGTGCTAATTGGCCAAGTGATTTCAATCCACGATCAAAATCTGCGTATTTCTCTGGTGTTGGAGGATTTTTGACCTTCTTCTGTGCTGCAGTATATAGAAGGTCAAAATATTTATTTGATACTAAAGGTAATTCTATTTTCTCTTCAATAAAATATATTAAACGTCTTGCATGAGCAAATGCTAAACAATGTATTCTTGCATCTACAATTATAGAATTTATAAATTCTTTAGTTATGGTTGCTAGTGCTCTTTTTTCTAATTCCGTTATTTCATCCAACTCACCGATAGTTTTATCTTCTGTCTCTATAGTACTGAAAAATAATTGACGTAGTCTAACAGCTTTAATTTGCTCATCTCCTTGTCCAAAATCCTCAAATTTTAATGTAATAGACGACATAAGTCTGTCTTTTTCTATTGGTTCGTTCATTGATTGAATAATGATTAAACCATTATACATTATTTCAAACTTAATAGTTTGAGCATCATCAATAGTATCAATTGCAACTATACTTATAAATCTTTGCATAAGCGATACATCTATAGAATATTCAAGAAAGCTTGGTAATGTTCGCGGACGTACGTTACCAAAATTTTTCATCTCCTTTTCCGCGTGTTTTATTAAACGGACACTATTTTTCATATCAGTAAATAAATATGCAATAATTGCGACATTTAATTTTACATAGGCATGTTTTAACGCAATTCTTTGATGAACAATATCTGGTTTACTAATTAATTCATTAAATTCTCTCCTTATAGCTCTACTTGCTCTACTACTTATACCTTTATCTTTTAATTCTGTATCTATACGTTGTGATTGTTCGGTCCAATCATTAAAATCATTATCAGACATTAAACCTTCTTCTTTTTTGCGTGACATAGAATCTCTGTAATTCTCAAAGAAATCGTGTAAAACTAATTTATTCAAAGATGCTTTAGTTTTATCATCTTTCTTAAAAAAATTATGTGGTTCCTTCACAGACAATGCTGCTTTTTTTATAGCATCTTCATCAGGTTTTACTAGTTCTTTTCCTTTTTTTTTACCACCTCCATCTAAGGTTTCATCACCGTAATGTGGAGCTGGACAAGGTACATCTTCATCGTCAGTAGCTTTCTCTTGAGCTATAATAGCTGCTGTCTCTTGATCTATAATAGCTGCTGTCTCTTGACTTATATCTTTAACAGGAACAGGTTGACTAACTGTGTTGGGTGGAATTGTGCCATAAAAAAATTTGTATCCCAGTGCTTTTAATTTTCGTTTTAAATTTGTTTTATACCATTTTGGAATAGAATTCCAATAAAAAAATCTAATTGATGTTCCTGATGGGTTATAATTAGAAGCACTACCTGTTCCACCCAAGCAATGAATATCTAAACATAATGCTAAATTCATAGCAGATTTATCGTGTGTTAAAAAATAAATATTATCTGTCGTATTATATGGGGTCCCATCTACCTCTAAAAAATTAACTTTATTTAGAAAATACACAGCAAACATTTTTATAAAATCACCTGCTGTTTTTATACACATTAATAAACATAATACCGTTTTCTTTACTTCAGGAAGTAAGGACTGTTGCTTACCTAGCATTAAAAATGTTATTAATTCTTGAATAAGGATTTTTAATTCCGCAAAATTTGCATATGTCTTAGGGGGCGGTTTATTTGTTATTGCGAATGTTAATTTTTCAACAGTAAAATATCCATCGGCGCCTGTTTTTATAACAAAAACTTTCTCATTTCCGGATTTTGTTTTAATATTTAGTTCAAAAGTGTTTTTCGGCGTGCTAGTACCTTTTGTAATCTTAATACATATCTCATCTAATGGTCTAAACGCAGATTTTAATATACTAATTGCAAAATTAATAATACATAAACTTTTAGCTTTATCTAATCGTTTAGTATTTGTTCCAGTTACACAATCGCCACCTGAATCAAATTCTGAACATAAACCGGTTATTTGAATCGCATTGTCTGATAATCTTCTCTGGGTGCTACTATCTTTATATAATGTTCCTATTGGAGTGAAATCTACACAACAGAACTCCGGAAATCTCTCCTTATATTTTTCTTTACGCACTTGTTCGTTATTATTTGATATAATATCGTAAACAAGTGAATTTAATGAGGAATAAGAAGTAATCATATCACTATCTTTCTGAACTTCTGCTCTATCTTGAATAAATTGTAATTTCTTTGCTAATGGGTTACTAACATCACTGTCCTTATAATTAGAAAACTCCGTGCATTGTAAAATTCTATAATCGCATCGTGTTGAATGTACATCAAGAAAATCCTTCATAGTATCAATTAAAAACCCTTCGCATAAGCATTCTTTCTTTCCCATAATATCTTGCTTAAGTACCTCCAAAACAGCGGCGCCAAGACAGTTGCTATCATAAATATACTCTAAATTAGTTTCAAACATTAAATCAAAATTGACTGAATTTATATCATTTTCACTATAATTTGGTTTTTTTGGATGACATATTTGATAGGGTATTACACTCATATACAATAAAGTTCTAATATATAAATATATAAATATATTTATATATATATATATTATTTACAACAAAATATGTTAAAGAAAAGTTCGTATTGTTTCCTTTGTTATTCAGCAGATAATATTATATATACTAAAACATTATTTATTTGTAAGAAATGTAGTGTTCCAATAAAAAAATGTGATATATGTGGACTTTCTTGCGATGATAAATGTTTAGAGTTATTTAATAAATGTATATCAATATCTAATTCTTAATATGATGACTGCTTCTTTACTTTTATAAGTTTAGAGTTTTTCTTTTTAACAAATACACCTGGATCATAATCTTCTATGTCTTCACCATCATCGTTTGTCAGACCCATTAAATCGCGCTGGTCTTGTAAAGATTGCATTTCCCAAAGATCAGGAGCGCACATTTTATAATGCGGATCTTCTGCTCTGTACCAAAATACAATATCAGATATGTTATTTGATTGCACCTTATTATCAATAACTAGACATTCGTAATTTTCGGTACATTGGTTCATTACTTGGTTGAATACATCAAATGTAGGAAACATCCCAGCATAATGATTGTATATTTTTTCTCTTTCTTTAACAATATTATTACGAAAAATAAAAACATAGTCAATATTTGAACGTAAGTCAGGAGGTAATCCTAACCCATGTTGCATAGTAATTAATAAGAATATTTTGTAATGCCTCCCATTCATAAAAATACACCTAATATTTTTATCTGTCATCGCAGATTTATTATACATACAATCATCTAATATTAGAAAAGCGCGCGGGTCAATAGAGGATGTTCCATGTCTAGACATTTCTCTTTTGCGCTCATTTGTTATATTTATTTGCCTTGTTAAAAACTTACTTATTAGTTTTTCTTCTAATTCGTCATATATTAACATTTTTGGAATAAACTTTTCAAAATATCCATTGGCACGTTCTGTTTGCGAAACTACAACTCCGACTGGTATATCCTTGTTATAACTAAGAATGTCTTTCATACAATAACTTTTTCCTGTATTACGCTTTCCAATAAAAACAACAACAGAATCATTCTTAATTCTTTTTGGGTCAAACTTTTTAAGTTCTAGTTTCATTTAATTAATAATAACAAAAATAATATATTATATGTATCACATCAAATATTATATTAAGAATATATTTAAGAATATATTTACTATAACATTTAAGATTATTACATATATATTATATTTATGAATCATTATTGGATTAACATAGATCGCTCAATAGATAGAAGAGCTTTTATGGAGGAGCAATTTAAAAATAATAAATTAAGTAATAAAAGAATTTCCGCAATAACACCAAATGATTTTGATAATGTATTAGAAGATAAACGTCCTTTAACATGTAAACATCCAGGTTGTGTAAGTTGCGAATACGAATTTGCTTGTATTTCTAGTCATATTAAAGCACTTATTGAAGGATTAAAAAATAAAGATAATGAATGGTTTGTTGTTATGGAAGATGATATTGTAATTCCTTTTGATATTAATTATAATAAACTTATTAGCGAATTGCCTAAGGATGCCGAATTAGTTCAATTGCTAATTTTATATGGACCAACCGTTAAACACCTTTATCATATGTCAATTACCCACAATGTTCATTTTATAAAATGGCAATATTTATTACCTTCAACCGGAATGTATATTATATCTCGCATAGGAGCTGATAAATTAGTAAATAAATTTTTTAAAAATAACAAATATAATTTTACTTCTTGCGAATACCAAGTTGTAGCTGATGTTGCGTTATATTCTTCAATAACCTCTTATGCCACAACATTTCCTTTCGCATATCCTAACATAGATTTAATATCTGAAATTCATCCGGATCATTATGAAGCACATAAAAAAACTGTTGTAGATATTAAAAGTGTTATAGATACAGCAACATTTAATAATAAAATTCCATATATATAAATATACATTCATAGATATATTGCTCTTACATAGAATGTTCCTTAGAAGAACTCTTATCAACAATGTTATATTTTTCATTAAAAAAATAGATTACTATTAATTGTTTACGGTGATCTCTTAATTTATCTGTGCAATATAAGATATAAGATTCATCTTTCCCATTTAAATTTTTATTTTTAATCCATAATTTGAAAAGATTATTATATAATATAACTGATTCATTAATAAGCGGGTATTTGTCAATTTTATTTGTTGCCAACATCTGAGCCTCTTCAGCAAGTCCAATTATATGTAAAAAATGCTTTGTAATACAGTCACGGCATCTTTTATTTTTATTAGTAAGATGTTCCTCTAATAATATTGATTGTTTAATAATTTGTTGCATATTATATCGCGGATCGCTTACAGGATCAATAGAATCACAAGTAGAAGTACAAGAACCATCATTTTTTTGCTTGTTATAATTTATATTTAAAAGAGTAGCTTTATTTGAACCGTTTCCATAACCAAAGTTATGATCACTGTTATAATGGATATACCATAATATTATTATTGTAGATAGTACTATAGCAAAAACAATAATTATTGTTTCTAATATATTCATTAAATAAATATTAATTCTACTAATATCACAGAAATATATATTATATATATTATTAACATAATAATAATAGATATAATGATTATTGAAGATTTGGAAGGATTAGAGGGATATAAAAAACTTGGTAGTTATTTGATTGAAACATGGAAACATAAAGGAGCTGGTCCTAGGATATTATATAATAAAAACAATGACAGTATCCTTCTATACTCAACAATCTTTCTGTTATTTATTAGTTATCGTATTATCGTAATAACTTATTAACTTATTATCTTTTCATTTTTTTCATTTTACATTCGGTTAAATAAAGTATTATCTAAATAATCCTAAACAATCCTAAATAATAAATATTATATTATAATAGAATATATAAAAATGTTTGGTTCCGCAGAATTATTTTTAGAACATTTTTACGCCGGAGCAAAAACTGGTTCAAGTGTAGCGTCAGGTGCAATAGCAGGTGCTTCTACCGGAGCATTAGTCTCAGGAGGCTCGGCAGCACTTATGAGCAATTCAGGATCTAATAATGTTGAGAAATGCCCTCTAACAGATGATAGTCTATACTGTCAAGTCAGTAGAACAGCAGGTATTACTGGGATGGTAGTTTATATATTACTCATGATTATATTTGTCTTGGCATTTTTTTACTTTCTTTATTATATGTTTTTTAGAAGTGGAGGAAGTAATGTTAGTAAAAGTATAAGGAGTGGAAGAAAATAATTACACAAAAGCAATTTATTTTTATATAGTAATATATATTTGTATTTACATATGTTTTACTAATTTAATTTATCTTAATTAAAAAATGATTGTTTATCTTAATAAAAGATAGTATAGTAATGTTATACATTTATGTTCTGCTATTACAGAATGATAAATATTATATTGGTAAAACATCAAATCCGCATTTTAGATTTGAGAATCATTTTACAAATAAAGGGTCTGAATGGACGATACTTCATAAACCAATAAAAGTATTAGAATTAATACCTAATTGCGATGATTATGATGAAGATAAATATACATATAAATATATGGATATATATGGAATTGATAATGTAAGAGGCGGTTCTTACACTTCTACAATATTAGATAAAATAACAAAGGACCAACTTATAAAAATAAGTAATAGCATAAATAATAGATGCTTCACCTGTAATAAACGCGGTCATTTTACAAGAGACTGCGAAGATAGAGTTATAGTACATCAACCAGCACCTGCGAAATTAATACCACCGCCACCATCTAATGATTTTATTAATCTAGAAACATTATTGAAATATTCACCTAATATAATGCTACAAAATATCAAAGATTTAGATATAATTAAACAGCTAAAAAATTATAAAATAAAAGTAGGTGATAGAATATTAAATTATAACAAGATTGAATATAGTTCATTAAATGACATTATTGATGATGCTACAAAAATATATAACTATGATGAAAATGATTTAGCCAAAATACCTGGAATTAGCACTACACATATTGCAAAGGAAATAAAAAATAAATATTTGCTTCCTTCAAAAATTGGTTTCTATCAAAATATAGCGGAACTACTTGATAAATTATCAAAAGATAAATGTAAATTAATTCAATCTGGTTGTATATTTTCAGAGATTGAATATAGTATTATAAATAACACTTAGTATATATTAGTATACTAAGGTAATAATAAATATATGAAAGTTGATAACGTGTATAATGTTGTACCCCACACTGTATCAATAATGGATGCTAATACCTCTGTATCTTTGTAAATTGAAAGCGATGTAAAATTATATATCCCAAAAATAGAAAACCCAACAGCCCCTCCATACATAAGAGATTTTAATAACTTATTTTCAATACTATTATTGTCCCCATTTTTAATATTTTGTAATGTGAAAGGTATAGCGACATATATTATTGAAAATAGTATAATTATATATGTAATTATAGCGTGTTCATATCGTAAATTGATAGCTGATTTTTGAACTTTTTGAATAGCTTTTGAATATGTTGAAAAGTTAAATGAAATCCATGCTATATCTAAAAATATAATTACTAAACATATTATAAAATATTTTAAATATATATTCATAGTATCTCTATGTACAAAGTAAATATAATTAAATAATTATCATAGATTATTTTGTTTATCCATTTCCTTTCCAAAAATTAATTTCGCTTAGGATTGCCCTCTCATATAATGTTAATTTATTGTTAGCATCTTCAAATTGCTTTTTATTTATTTTTTCTTGCTCTAATAATAGTTCATCAACTATTGATTCAAAGTTAAATTCATTAACAGATTCTAAAACAGGTCTAAAACTTTTTCTTCTATATTGCATATATCTACGGTTGTTAATTTTATTAAATTTTAGAATTGTCATTTTTTGCATCTTTGATTGGAATGATTATTCTATTATTATCTAGTATAACTAATCAATTTATATTTTATATATAATAATATCTATAAATATAATATCTATATATATTATCTATATAATGCATTGTTTAGGCTGTGCTATATATTTACCTACAATTAATGATATACTTCAATATTTCAATGTGAAGATATTCTAAATTATTAACTGTCTAATTCATTAACAAATCTAAAATGACAGTGATTACTTACATCAATATATTTACCTTTTTCATCTTTTTCACCACCATAATATTCTCGTATATCTTTTGGCATATTTTTAAATTTACGCATATCCTTAGATTCCGAAATAGGAACATTTTTAAATCTTTCATATATTTTCATATGATCAATATTAATTGCTTTATCAGTATCAGACTTGAATCTTGTTCCTTGTTTTGTCATTTCTTTTATACTCATAATACCACCCAAAAACAAATCTGTTTCTTCTAAAATTAGTTCTTCTTGAATTGCGTGTTTGTATAATTTAGAATTATGGGTATTTTCTAGAATAATATTATCACTTAATAAAATTCTAATAAAATATATAAATTTATCTATACCTTCATCACCATCAAGCGTAGATTGATAATAAAAACCTGCTCGTTCTAATAAAGTTTCTTCAAGATTTTTTATCAAATTAAATAATTCAATATATTCTTTTGAATTGGGGGATAAAACATTTTCTCTCCCAAGTTGTTTACTAGTTTTAGTATTTCCTTTTAATGTTTTACTAATAAATAATAAATATTTTTCTGATACAGAACTAATAATTTCCATTAATTTAGTAATTCTTTTATGGCACCATTGAAAATGTTTTTTTAAATTTTCGGTACTTGCTAGTTTATATTTAACAAACAAATGGTGCCAATCTCTTATATATTGTATATGTTCGCCAACTAACTCCCCCTTTTTAAATAAAGGGTTTATGGAGCCATTAAGATATGCTCCAGCATCCCTAAATCCCTCTATTTTATCAGCATATATTTTACCATCTTCTTGTTTCTCTTGTAAATTTAGTTTTTTATTATCATGATTAATGCTGTTAAACTTAAATATTGAATCAATTAGGAAATTATTAATATTATATTTACACTGGTCTGTGCGATTATTTTTATAGTCTTTTAACAATATACCAGTAGATATAGGGCATTTATTGAATTGTGTTCCTGCTATTTTATCCTTTGTTTTACTTACACCATGAATAAATATATAGTCTATGCAAGGTATACCAAGTGCTTTATAACAATCCTTAATAAAGTGTTGATGTACGCTATATTTAATATCTTCTAAACTTCCTGAAATTAATGGTACCCCTCTATCAACATATAATTCATACTCTTGACCAAGACTAAAATATAAAAATTCATCCTTTCTTTCGCGATGTGTCATACCCCATTTATCATTAATTAATTTATTGTTTAAATTACTACGCTTTACTTTATATATTTCTAAATTTTCTTTATATGGAACATCTTTATCAGTTTTCCATAAATCACCTAAAATATAAGCACATGTAGGCATTACATTATTATTTACAGTTATTCTGTAAGTTACATATTTATTAACCTTTGTAATATTTAGATCGAATAATTTATTATATAGTAAATTAGTTTGGTCTCTTGTTGGTGATCTAAACAAACGACAAAGAATAACACGTATTCCTCCTACATCAAATTCCATAATAATTTTAATTCTAGATAATGGTAAAATAAGTATTTGGTTTAAATTGTCATTTAAATTTATATATGAATGTGTATTATCCACCTCTATTATATAAATAAGACCAGTGTTATTTATGCCAATACCTGAATAATGTGAAGCTGTATAAACATTTAAACTTGTTGATAAAAACCCTAATATTTCTATATCTTTCTCCTTACCACCTATACTATGTAATCTATTTTTAGTTCCGTGATATAGATATATTTTATTATTTTTATATTTAGGATTAATAGTTTTATCTTTATAAATTCCAATAGTATTTGCAATTCTATTTGTCATATCAAAAATCCTAACCGTATCCAGAAGAGATTTTACAGAAGCATATTCATCTGTTATTACCTTGTATATTGTTTCATTCAAATATGTACTGTATGGTGAAATGCCATGATTTTTATATTCTAATTCTAATAGATGAACAGTAGGGGGGTCTATATCAAATGGTTGCCATTTAGTTGACATAGGATAACAATATTTTTGATTTGTAAATGAATCAATATTTTTGTGATTTAAAGGTATCCATGAAAATAACGGATAAGTCCCTGTATATTCATAGTTATAGTAGATTTCTTTCTTATGTTGATTAATATTTTTTAAAATATATGTTGGAGATTGTGCGTTAAGTGAGTATAATATATTCTTACGTATCATATCATTGCCTCCATATTCAGTATCATTATTACCATATGAAAGATCTTTCATATCTTTTATTATTATTTCATAATGGAGATTGTTAATTGTTGCTTCTTTCTTTATTCCAGTTATAGTTGGAAGTTTTCCCAATCTATTGTTAATTATACCTGTAAGTTCTGAAAAAGGTCTATTTGTACCTATTGTTTTATCTATACTTGCGCTAAAAATAGTTTTAGGCAATAAACCATTTGTTATATTATAGTTTATATTTAATTTGTCAATAACTTCCTTAGCATATTTTAATGTATCAGGAAATTTATAATTATTGAAATTTAACCCAGAATGAAAACTGTTATTAAGTTTATTATATTGGAGCATATGACTAATATAATTATTACCAGCATTAGGGTCATATCTATAAGCTTCAAAAACATGCTGGCGATTTAGTAATGTATTAAGATGATAATTTTCTATTGTTTTAGGTTCTAAGTTGATATTAGTATGAGTTACATCTCTTGTTAAATCATTCTTCTGATATATTATTTTTGTACTACCTTTTGTAATACCATAAAACAGTTTTTTGAATTCTTCCCAAGGAACTAACGATTTGCCTTCATCATAATATTCGCCAAATGTTTTATCATACATAAATAGTTTAAAATCTAATTGAGATGTATAATCTAAATATAATTCATCATAATAATATGGTAAATGTAGATATTTTGTGTACATTAAAATAATAATTGAATTAATTACATTTGATATATATTTAAATTCATTTAATACACCGTCTTTATCGCAATTATCATTTAATTCATCACAACATTTATTAAATTCATCAACAAGTTCTTCAATATATTTATCAATAATTGGTATGTCGTTCTTCATCTTTTTCTTCGTTTCTTCAAGTTCCAGACGTTTTTCTTCCTTCTTTTTTTCAAGTGCAATACGTTTTTCTTCTTTCTCTTTTTCGCGCTTGAGACGTTCTTCATCTTGTGCTTTAGCCATAGCCGTGCTTATATCATTATAAATTTCCAAACCTTTGATATTAACTATTTTTTTTATTGATTTTTGTAGTTTTTCATTTTTATCAAAGGTAAAATAACATTTGGTCAAATAACTTTGAAGTATTGGATTTTTTAAACCAATCTCCCTATTTGTTATTGGATTATTAACCTTTAATAATTTAATTTCTTTTGCTGTCTTGCCCCGTTTCTTAATTCTTATTTCTTTTACTAAATTAATACATTGAGTTTCATTAAGTTTATTAGCATTTGTACTCAAAGTTGCTGATTTGTTTGCTGCCGCATAACTGCTTCTAGGTGAAAAATCAAGTTTAGCACTTGACTTACTTGAACTACTTGACTTACTCGACTTTGACCTTGGTTTATTTGTTGCTGCCCCAGGAGGTGATTTGCTTCTTGGTTTATTTGCTGCTGCTCCCGGTGGCAAATTGCTTCTTGGTTTATTTGTTGCTGCCCTAGGTGGCGATTTGCTTCTCATAGTAGCACCAGCAGGTGAATTACTTCTCGAAGAAGCTGTGCCAGGAGGAGGCGTTGTCCCTGTAATTAAGTTTGGCGATGGTCGAGACCGAACATCATATAAATACCATTCGTCTATAAAATTTAAAACATGAAACATGTATTTTAAATTTTGTCCGTTTATAGTTACAAGTTTTTCTCTCCATTCACCCCAATAACATTTAGATAAAAAACTGATAGTAATAGGACTATCTATTTGAACCTCTTTTTTTGTTATTGGATTAATCCATTCTGTAATATTATGTGTATATAAATGATTTAATAAATATTTACAATGAGCTTCTGTAATTTCATCATATCTACTATAAAGTGTTTTTA
>Ga0114969_10000578_pt1 | contig 31551 bp, 48 predicted proteins | sample M_130807_MF_Meta_FD_87316 | JGI IMG/M metagenome (GOLD analysis project Ga0114969, IMG submission 87316) | Freshwater microbial communities from Lake Montjoie, Canada to study carbon cycling - M_130807_MF_MetaG | ecosystem: Environmental > Aquatic > Freshwater > Lake | place: Lake Montjoie...
GAAGACTGGTCGATGAAGTACCGCAAATCGATTGACTGCGATAGTCCTCACGGGTTCGGACAGCAGAACTTCTGCAAAGGACTTGAAAAGAGAGGACACAGGCGCGGCCCCAGCAAGAATTGAAATCCTGATGGCACTCTCATATGATGTAGCCAGGAGAACGCTGGTAATGTCACAGCAAGTCAGGTACTACGGTTGGGGATCGAACAAGGATCACCCCACGTATTTCGAGGACATCGGGCGGATTGCAGAGTGGATCGCTTGGGCACTTGAGGCACAGGAGACAGGCTTCAACAGAGTTCCGCAGCAGATGAGCACAATTGCTGTAGAGCAGTGCAAAGAGAAATTCGGCGCCGTTCGTGTGTACTGCAGCCTCGCGTCTGAAGCGAAGGTTCAGACTGCGTGGCGATTGCACCTTAAGGAGAGGCGTATCGCTGGATCCATGAGCCCCAAGCCAAACAAGCTTGAGTTTGTGCGACTGCGAGAGATCGAGGACATGCGTTGGTACCGGAAGATCTACAGGGGCGCAGTATCACTGTGGCCGCACTACATGTCCGCTATTATTGATGACGCTGACTTTCCTTACCTCGTCGGGACAGTAGCAGATGCTGAGGCGGCTCACGTCAAAGGCAGCATCAGCAAGCGTGATTGGGACAAGTATCGAATCGTAATGCGAGATCAAGAATAACAGATTGATGCCTATTTGAAATTTATTTCAAATAGGCATGTACTTTAGCAGATAATGTGTTTATATTTATTGTGGGGATGAACCCCACTCACAAGGAGCACACACACATGACCCTCATTCTTCTTCTCATCACCAGCGCGCACGCCTTCGACATTAACAGCTTCACCAAGCTGATTCCTCCTGCCTGGGAAACCGCATCTGACGACTATATCACTGCGCTCTCACCCTGCCTGGACGGCGCAATCGTTAACTTTCGCGCTGTCGGGTGCAAACTGATCGCTCAGGATCCTGAAGTTCTCGGCAAAGGAAGCTTGGGTCTTGTCTGCGTTGATCCCAAAGTGAAGAACGCCTACTCGCTCAATGAGCATGTTATCTTCACAACTTCGACGCATAATGTCACTAACTTCAAGGGATGGGACGTATTCTGCGTCGATCCAAACATCACGATGTACATTCCTGAGAAGCTCCGGACTGCGAAGACGCAGTAGAGTTCTCTTGACAAGGTGAAGCATGATCAAGCAAAACGACAAAGTCTATCACGTCTACAACATGTCTCTTAAGGGCGTGGTGGAGCGGGTCCAGCAAGAGGCCTCCCAGGTCTACATGTCTGCTGGACCCACTCAACCCAGGCTGTTCGCGTACGTCAGGACTGCTGACAACAAGTCTGTTCGCATTCCTGTTGAAGAGCTGATGCGGGACGAATAAATAGAAGATCACGCTGCGATGCATTACGTAGTGCATGCAAGTGAGAGCGCCCAGATCAATCAGCAAGACGTCTTCTGACGCTGTTTCGATTGTGATGAAGATGGTCAAAAGACCCACAAGCAAGACAGGACGCTACTCTCGATGGATTAAGATCGGGTGGCGTCCTGTCCCGTTTTCGGGCAGTGACTTGCAGCCCGTGCAGGATAAGTTTAAGCTCAAGGTTGCAATCCATCAGGGAGCAGGCGAGCAAGTTGACGTCTGGGCTGATGCGGGTGAGTCTCTCACTGACACATCTTTAATGACACCGTACATGGAAGTCTGTCTCCACGTCATATACGATCCTGCAAAAACACCTTCATGCCTTTGGGACATTGCAGCAGCATTGCACCAGACAGTGCGCCACGAGATTGAACACCTGCTAGATGAGGGTCATCTTGCGCTCCCCGGCCCTCAGATCAGAAGAAAGTGTGATCGTCTACCAGATCAGGAGACATGGCAGCAAAGCATCCGTCTCCTGTACTGGATTCGAAAGCGAATTCAACTTTTCTCGAATGACAAGACCATAAGTCAATCGTGGGAAAATTTTGACAGGCATCTTCTCAATATTTCATCTGCAGACAAATGCAGTGCGCTGGACTACATCATCTCGCCTCGTGAGATGCATGCCTTTGTAAAAGGGTTTCAAGCTGAGGCGAAGTTTAGGGCGGTCCCATGGGACGTTCCAATGTTTGAGTACGTCGACAGCATGCAACACGGCAACAAGATGTCATGTGATGATGCAGAGACAGCAAAGTCGATGCTCACAAGGTGGGCTCTTCACGTGATCCCACATGCACCAATGAGAGAGACGACCCTTGCGCGCTACCTGTGATACCCACAATACTTACATGGTGAGCTACGAATGAGAGACGTCATCCTGAGAGAGCTGATTCGCGAGATGATCCTTGATGAGGCGAGAAAGCGTCGTCTGAGAAAGCCTACACCCTGGCCCAATCTAGACGACCTACAATCTCTCAGGCGTCTCGCTGCTGTCAAGCGTAGGCGGGGTAGACTGATCAAGAGCCAGCTCAAGTCGTTCAGATGGGCAGACAAGCCCGAGGATGCTCTTCGAGATCTTAAGAAACGCGCCCAGGGAGGATCGTAGTTTGTCTGAACAATTTTTCAAAAAAGACCAAGCTGCACACAGCAGGCAAATTGCAGATGTGGTCTCTAAGCACCTGACGAGCGTTAGAGCAATTGCGCTTAGCAGTGACAACGAGCTCGCACCGGCAATTAGTGCACTTTCTGAGATCGTCATGCCTACCGTAGGCCTGATTTTTTTTGCACATAGTGAAAGCATTGAAGCGGCTTCAAGATCATCACTGCGTCCCATGATAGATGCTGCTTACACCAAAGAGAACCCAAGTGTGAGTCGCATCAAGGCGACCGGTCGTCCAGCAGGAAGCGATGAGCTTGCGTCATTTATAGCCTCACTCTCTGCGAGTGGATTTCGTGACGCGCTGGATCGAGTTCTTAGAGAGGCACACGAAGAGGACATTACCAGCATCGTTGGAACATCGACTGCGCTTGCAATATCGATCACATCCCGCCTCAAAGACATTATGAGATCTGCAAAAGTGCGTCTTATTGTGTCGGGCGACGAGTACATCAAGGAGGTAAATGGCAAGAGGACAACGATCAATATGCAGGAGTACGACAAGGGTGTGCTTGATCCTGAGGGCACTGGCATATTTGAGATCCTGCGATCAGGCACAGATGACGATGCTAGTCACTTCTTTCTTACCAAGGGAGGCTCTACTCTTGTTCGACGCAGAGGAGAGGACATCGAGGAGACTGAGGATGAAGTTGACTGGAATAGCCTCGGCATATACAAGGCCTCTGAGTCTGATGTCAATGATGCTCGCATGTACATTGCTGCAGGGGTCTTTCAGAACAAGAAAGGAGAGCGGAGCTCGATGGAGTGCACTGTGACTGAAGCGACAGAATCGCACATGAAAGTAATAGATGCAAGCCAGAAGAGATCTGAGATTGGCATTCATCGCATAATGAGACCGCCTGTCTCACTTGAGAGTAGGTTCTCATTTCTTCCCGTAGCTGAAGACACATTCAGCAAGATCGTTGTAGATTTGACCACCATTTTTGAGAGTGCATTCTCAATAGACCAGTTTGTAGCGCAAGAGTAGAACCTTTCTAAAATGTCGTGAAGGACATAATTGTCATGTGGAGCTCTCCCAATGATCACACGTGACGATATCAGGAAAATGATCCTCAGTGAGGTCGCTCAAGCTCGCAAGGAGATCTCGAGTGCACCCAAGACCAGGCTTACAAGAGAGAGGATCCATGAGATCGTGCTCGAGGAGGCTTCTGCGCTATTGAATCGCGGTCAAACTCAGACGACACAACGCTTCTCGCTGGCAGAGGCGATCCTCGGCACAGAGGATGAAGCCACTGGCATGATCTACAGCGGTAGAGATAACACCTGTGAGGGGTGCGGCGCCATGTACGAGATGCCGATGGCTAAGTGCCAGCACTGCGGCGCCTCCATGAAGGAGTATGTTGCCCGTGGAATTTCCAATATGGGCAAGCTTAAAAGCGTCTATGAGGCGAAGCGGAAGAAGAAGACAATGAAGAGTCCGATGCCTGACGTCGATCTTAGTGGTATGTCACGTGACACTGCCAAGAGCATGGTTGCCAAGATCTCACGCGCGCCCGGTCCCACCTTCAGCAACATCATGGATACCGCCAAAGACTTGGGCGCAGAGAATCCTGTTGCCTATGCTGGCACACTGATGAGATCAGCAAATCAGAAGACTGCGAGCAGCACGAAGCACAAAGGAAAGAAGAGTCGATAAGCTCTTTGACGATGACCTGAGCGTCATCTAGGCATGCGCCGAAGAAGCGACAATGCAGGACAGAGATTTCCTATCGGATCTCTAGTTCAATTTGTGTCATTCCGCGGCGCACCTCCCGAGGGCTTTCGGGTCGATAGCGGTTCTCGTATGCGCGTGGAAGAAGTGGCTGTTGACGAAGTGGGTATCGTTGTAAATCAACCCAACACATCGTATCGTAGCAAAGAAATGCTCAACGATATTATGAACTACGTGCTTGTCAATGGCATCATTCTCGAGGTTCCATGTGCTCACTTGCGGTGGGCATGATGACCTGGCGACCAATCGCTGGTGAACTTGTTGGAGTCAAGAAGATCGACTTCAAGGGTATTGTCATTGAAAGCAAAGAAACGCCGCTTGCTTTAAGAATCTTTGGCATTTTCGATGGGACAGCCTGTGTCCTGATTGAAGGTAGCCAGCAGCTGTATGCATGGTCCGATCTCTACTTGATACAGGATGATGATGCAGTAATCGGTGACGATAGTTAGTACTATGATTTATCTAAGAGAGTCAGACCTTCGTGCCCTCGTTCAAAGAGCTACAGGCAAGAGGGGTGAGGTTCATCCCGTCGTTATGTCCAGACATGACGTCAGCTCAGGAATCTTGTACCACTATGACCACAAAGTTCCTCTTCGCGAGACTGTCCATCGTTACGGATCTCTTGAGCATATTGGAATGATGAGCGAAGCAAGAAGGCTGGTCGCTGAGGGGAAACTAAGCGTAGATGAGAATGATGACTTCCTTCTGCAGACAGATGTTGGCAAACATGGTGTGTATGAGGGACGAAAAGTTCCTCTAGACCTGCCATTCACTGCTGAGGATGACGGTTGGGAACCATGGCACAGTCACACCGATATCGACAGACGAGCAGGCAGCCTAAAAGAGGCTGAGTACCAGGGGCGTAACGTTGACCTCTACGACCCGTTCAGAGCAGGCGACGGCGGTAGCCACAAGTTCTACGTCTACACGAAGAACGACAAGGGCAACGTGATCAAGCTGGGCTTCGGCTCGCCCGACATGAGTGTGAAGGCACACAACCCTGCAAGAGCGAAGTCATTCCTAGCGAGGCACAACTGTGACACCCCGGGACCCCGCTGGAAGGCACGCTGGTGGTCATGCAACCTCCATCGCTACAAGAAGCAGTTAGGACTAAACTTCAAGGGTCGGTGGTGAACCCAGGTCCTTACAGCCAGGAACTTGAATCCGATGGCTGTATCCACCGCATCTTCGCAGCGGGCGTCGATGACGTTGAGCTGAAGTGGCACAGGGACGACCGCGATCGCGTTGTTACGTTTGTAACAGGAGATGGCTGGAGCTTTCAGCTTGAAGGCGAAATGCCGCAGCAGACCGGACCCGGTCTTATCATCGTGATTCCAAAGCTTCGGTGGCATCGTCTCATTCATGATGGCGGTCCCGATCTGCACGTTCGCATCAGAGAGATGTAGTCAGACAACGCTGCCTGATTTGCGTGACACAGAAGGAAACTGCCGATAAGATAAGCGCATAGGAGCTAGCATGACTGTTCTAATCACCGGTGTGGCCGGTCTCATCGGATCCCGCTTTGCTGAGTGGATCCTCAAGACACAGCCAGGCGTGACTGTCATTGGCATCGACAACCTCAGCGGCGGATACGTTGAGAACGTTCCAGAAAGCGTCAGATTCTTTCAGCTAGATCTTGTCAATTCACCTGATGAGATCAGCAAGATTATCTCAGAGAAGAAAGTAGATGTGATCTATCACCTCGCAGCCTACGCTGCTGAGGGCCTGTCGCCCTTTATTCGTCGGTTCAACTATGAGACCAACGTCATCGCGTCAGTGAACTTGATCAATGCTGCGATTCAGCACGATGTCAAGAAGTTCATCTTCACTTCTTCAATGGCTGTGTATGGCAACGGCCAGACGCCGCCTTTCTCAGAGGAGACACGTCCTAGTCCTATTGATCCCTATGGCATCGCAAAGTACGCTGTAGAAATGGACCTTGAGATTGCGAGGATTCAGCACGGCCTCCGATACACGGTGATCAGGCCGCATAACTTCTATGGTGTGAACCAGAACATCTGGGACCGCTACCGTAATGTGCTCGGTATCTGGATGTATCAAATCATGAATGGCGAGCAGATGACCATTTACGGGGATGGTGAGCAGACGCGTGCATTCAGCTTCGTAGATGATGCCATGCAACCCCTCTGGAATGCGCAGGATGAGCGCTGTGATGGCCACACCATTAACCTTGGTGGAATCCATGAGCATTCCATCAACCAGGCGTGTGATGCTGTAATCCGTGTGACAGGCACCGCACTTCGCCCCGACCATCTGGAACCTCGACACGAGGCAAAGCACGCATGGACCACCTGGGAGAAGTCAGTGGACATGCTGGGATTTAGACACACAGTTGACCTTGACGTGGGTCTAGGCAGAATGTGGGCCTGGGCTTGCACTCAGCCCAAGAGAGACAGAAGGAAGTGGGACTCCTATGAGATAGATCGAGGCATCTACGGCTACTGGAGGAAGTGATGGACATTGAAACACGTGCAGGAACATTTCAGGTTGACGTTCTCACACAAGTCGTCGACCCTGACGCTCAAGTCACCGTGATCATAGTGAGCAGCCTCACATCTCAAATGACGCTGAATGCTCTCGCATCATTCCGCAAGTTCAATGACATTCCGACAAACTACGTCGTGGTTGACAACTTCTCAGACCAGGGTGTGCTTGATGCGCTTGTTCGAGAAGCAGGGAAATTCGCGACCATCCTCTCCAACCACGGTGAGCCAAAGTCAATTAAGCTTGGCCACTGGGACTCGCTTCTCAACGCCATAGGTCTGGACATCGGATCACGATTCGTTCAGACACCTCTTGGATTTGTCTGCCACAATGATGTCCTTGCCTGCAGGCCTGGGTGGCTTCGACACTTGACTGAGCGTCTTACTGAGAAGTGCAGAGGCGCGTCTTTCTCTCAAGACAACGACAGGATCAGGGCGATGCATGTGTCTGGGTACCTGTATGACACTGCGATCTATTCGCACCAGACCGCCTTCTGGTACCCAATCAAGGGCAAGTGGGATGTAGGCGATCACTACACGCACATGCTGCGGGAGGCAGGCATGGACTACCACGTCTGCAAGTGCACACACAACAGCCCAGAATTAGAGCCTAGACCCGAGGGTGACCCAAGGGTAGGATTCGGACACGCGATCAGTACGGACTGTTCAATGGATGATGAGGGCAATGTCATCTACATGCACATGGGCAGAGGATCTGCGAAGTCAATTGGCACTTACACCAAGCCAGGAAAGACGACCCACGATGAATGGGTCGTCTTTGGGTCGTGGCTGGTCGAGTCGTGGACGGGATCAGAAGAGGTGTGACCCCGCGCTAGAACAAACTAGAACAGCGCGTCCTTCGCGATATGGCCCGCGAACTCCAGTAGTCGTTTGGAAATCACTTTTGACTCTTCCTTGGTGATGCGAACCTTGCCGGTCTCGTCGCGCTTAAAGGCTTTGACGAGGATCTCAGCAAGCTGCTCCGCTTCGATCGCGAGTTCTACTGCTTCTTTGGGTGAAATGGGCATGTTGTTTCCTATCCTTTCCAGGGGTTGTAGCTTTTTCCATCGAAAGTCAGTGCTTCATTGCAGCGCTTTAGATCACGAGTTCCACAAATTGAGACGTGGACCCAGGACTTACCAGGCGGCCTCTCGAGAATGCACTGACCATATTTCAAACCGGACTCCTTACAGATCCAGCGATGCAACTCGGCATCATCAACTCCGGGGATCTCGATATCAGCGGCTTCACCTTTCATGTGCTGTGAAGTTTTGCTGGAGCCAGGAGTCGCAGCGTTTACTGCAGGTCCTCTAAAGGCGCTGTTGATCTTCAGCGGCTTGCCGAAATGAGCCCTGACGACTTCAAGAAGCTGAGCTAACTCAGTCAGCGCAGGCAAAAATGCCTGTGCTTCCTCGCGGTTTTTGGCCTGCAAGGACGTCTGTCCAGTTCGGGTCATCTCTTCAAGGGTAAAATGAGGACTAAGATTCATGGGGGACACTCCTTAACGCTGTGAGAATCGTTGTGAGATTGCAAGTAAAGCTCTTCGATGCGCTTAATGTCAGATTCCGCGCGATTAATGCGGGTAGATTGCTCTACGTCAGTTGCCCACGGGTCGACTCCCGTTGCGGCATCGCGATTGCCTTGCTCCAGCTGGGTGATGTGCTCGTTCATGCTTAGAGATGTGTTCTCCAGCGTCGTGATCCGACCATTCAATTCACTGTACCCCCACACAGCTGCAGCGACCGCACCGAGCAGTGAGATTAGGTTTCTCAAAGGAATCGAAATCGCCGAATCCTCAGAAACAGAGAGAGAATGAGTTTCATCACTCATTGGGCGTGACCTCTTGGAGTGCACCGGCGCTCTTCGTTCCGAAAAAGTACGCAAAAACCATCAAACAAGTGTCTTTCACGAAATTTACAATGGCGCTGCGCTCCCCCTCGTGAAGCAGCATTACATTTGGCCCGGCAATAAGCAGATCACAGAGATAAACTGCAACGAGAAATGCAACCATTGAGGTCGCAAAAAACGTCAGTGCCTCGATGATGGTCTCGGCGATGCGAAAAATGCGCGCAACAATTAGCTGCACAGCAACGACAATGAGTAGCCCAAAGCTAATTGCGGTGATTGTACCTACCGATGTGTAGTACAGAGACACGAAGGGTGATGTCGCAGCTTGTGAAGTGGCTTGTTCCGTGTCTTTCAGCAACGTTGCGCTTTCTTTCTCTGCAGGAGCCTCTGTCTGGGCAGGTGCGGAAGCCTCTGCAGACTGCGCACTATTCTCTGTCCCTAATTCGTCTTGTAGCACTGTAGATGAGCCGTCCATGGTACCTCTCAAAAAATGAACAAATATAACTACGTGCATGTACAGAAACTGCTTAATAGTATACGATATATTAGTAAGGAGTCAACATGGAATTCGCACCTGGGGTCGCAGAGCGGCTCGGCTACTACGTCTATCAGCTTCTCCACCCCAACACAGGACAGGTGTTCTATGTCGGCAAAGGTGTCGGAAGCAGAATGCTCACACACGCGTCATGGGCAAACATCGCTGAAGGTGTGAAAGCGGAGATGATTCGCGAGATCAGGCAGACACATGGGTGCGATCCTTCATATCGGATTGTTGCACACGGCCTGTCAGAAGAGACAGCCTTCTTGATGGAGGCAGTGCTGATCGAGCAGATCGGCCTTCACAACCTTCTTAATCGTGTTAGTGGGCACGGTCACGATTCCATAATGATGTCCATGGTAGACATCACGGCTCGCTACGCTGCAGGAACCGTGCTTGCAGCTTCCATCAAAGAGCCTACGATCTTCGTGTCTCTGAACGGTGGTCGAGGAAAGTCTTTGGTGGGCCGTGATCCTGTGAAGGGAACTAGCCGCGGAGAATCCTACTGGGATATTCGAGGCGACAAGGCACACTTGCAGGAGCGGACGCTAGGCATCTGGAAAGTCGCAGACTGGCGAGCTGACAAGATCAGGCGTGTCGCGGGTGTGTTCGCGGGTATTGTGAGGGTCTGCTACGATGTCAATGGCTGGGATGAGGCTGATCATCCCACTGGCCCACGCAAGCGCTTTCGTCTGGTTCAAGAGGACGCAAGCAATCCTCTGGTCGGATCACAAGTAATCGAGGCTAACGGGAGCATCCTCACTGCCTTCCTATACGGCAAGGAGAAAGCTTATGCTGGATTCCCGAGGCTCTGACTTAAAGTGACTGGTGCCATTTGCTGCCAGTAAGCTTCAATAAGATGGTGAAAGCGTTATAGTCTTGTCGACAGGTTGATCATCGGCAATAGGATCAAACGTTGTTGCTGTAACAATTTTGACAATGTCAGCTTCGAGTGCAGGGTCAGAGACGTTCTGGCCAACTGCTTTTGCATTTTTGACAGACCCGTCTTTCTTGATAACAAACGAGATCTTCCAAGTCCCTTTCAAAGTTTCATCTTGTTTCAAGCGAGCTTGATAACTTGATTGAATAGATCCGTTCATACGCCCAAATCGCCGCTGGATCATTGCAGCGAGCTGATCTGGAGGAGTCACATCAGTTTTCACTGCAGCAGGTGCTGTGATCGGCAATCCCATCTTGACCTGGTATTGCTTCAAGATCGAATTGTACCAGCCTGCGTCTGCTGGGACATTTGACTTTAAGAGTCTTGAAGCAGTTACTTTCGGCCCAGACAGCAAGTACATTGTGTCTGTGTCAGGGTTGTAAGAGTACTTGTACTCCCCGTCTTCCCATGTTGTGGTCCTGCTGTCGTCATCTTCACGCAGGTTACGACGTGTTTCTTCTCTGATAATCCTGCGGAGCGATGATTCTCTGATTAGCATAGATCGTACATATGATGAAGGTGGCTAATCTTTCGCTGATCACGAGGTGGTGCCCCGGGCGGGATTCGAACCCGCCCTACAGGGATTTTAAGTCCCCTGACTCTACCGCTGGTCTACCGGGGCAATGTGGTGCGCGAAGAGGGACTTGAACCCTCACACCTTTCGGCACGGGCTCCTAAGACCCGCGTGTCTACCATTTCACCATTCGCGCATTATGTGGTCGGGAATGCCGGATTCGAACCGACGACCTCTTGCGCCCAAGGCAAGCGCTCTACCAGGCTGAGCTAATTCCCGTCTTTGATGTGGCGGAGACGCAGGGATTCGAACCCTGGGTGCGCTTGTGACGCACGCTCCCTTAGCAAGGGAGTACCTTCGGCCGCTCGGTCACGTCTCCATCAATATCTGTATAGGCAGTGCTGATGAGAGATAAAACGTTATGCGAATGTCGTGCTCCCCTTCCTGTTATAGTTACGTGTGTGAGGTTCCGGGATGCGCAGTTCAGAAGACCTACTTAAGTTGATCATCGCTGAAGCGATTAACGGTGTGCTGTCTGAGGCAGACGAGCCTGAGGTCATCAGGAAGACTACTCTGCGTCCGAAGCCCCAATTAAGTCCGAAGCCCCAATTAAGTCCTGCGGAAGTTGAACGTGTCAGGCAGGGTATTGAGCCGAGTACTCCGCCCGAGGTCGCCAGGACGTACACACCCTCAGCAAGACTTCCTGGAGGCCTTTCAGAGAAGCTCGCTGGTCTAGCACCGACTATTGGCGGCCTCTATGATCAGTTTACCAGTGTGATCAAAGATCCTGTCTATGTTGAAAGACAGAAGATAGTCGATGCATCGCGCGAGTTACAGCGGGAGTCTCAGAAAGAGCATAACGATCCAGTTGTTTTACTGACAAACAAGCTGCGAGAAGGCGTCACACTTGAAGCAGACCAGCCAACAAGTGTCTCTGCTGTTGTGATTCGCGATATTCTTCTTACGCAAAGTGTTCTCAATGCGATCGAAAAACATGAAGGTTTAGCTGCGAAAGATCTACTCAAGTCTGCGCATGTGTCAGGCAAGATACTCACGACAGATGCCATGAAATTTGCGCTGTCAATCAGGGCACAGTACATAAGACTCGCACGTGACAAAGCTGCAGGATTGAACTACGACAGAGCAGCAGAGGAAGTCCTTAGGGACGCGTCTCAAACGATCAGAGATGCTGTTAGTGAGATCGGGTCAGCAGCAACAATCAGCGCAGGCACGATAATCGAGACCCGATTAAGCACTCAGGCAATCGCGCTTAGTCCTTTCATGAAGACAATTGAAGACGGAGAGCGGAAGATAAGACGCACCTCAGGCTCTACTGGGCCTATGGCTGCAGGTAATGAGGAGAGGACGTACAGGGATTCCGGAACGGGTAATCTCACCAAGTCAAGAATTCTTACGAGTGCGCCTATAGGCACGGGAGACGTTCTTACTATTCCAAGCGAGCAAATCAGCGCTGACGAAGTAAATGAGTTTTTACCCGGTCAGATTCAAGTCTTTGATCAAGCTCGAGTTGCAACATTTAGACTAGTAAATGCTCGAGGCTTCTACTACGTCGCGCAGGCTAACGTACTACTCAAAATGAAAGACAAGATCGTCGAGTATTACAAAAAGCAAAATTCGAAGCAAACACCTAAAATTGAAGAAGCTTTTGACAAACTGTCATCCGACTTGTCAAAACATCCGTATGGAAAGACAGACGTTAGCGACGCCAAGTCTGCGATTGAAGATCTCGACTCAATGCCTGCAGTCGACCTCTCAGACGACAACTTGAATGCAGCACGCAAAGCTGCAGGTATACTTGGTGGCTCAAATCTTAGCGAGTTGCGTGATCTCGTTGACGAACAGAAATCAGTAAGCTCTGTCATCATCAAGGGAGCAATTGAGGAGATTGTAGATAACACTGATATGTGGTTGGCTAACAAGATCGCTGCATCTATAGGACAACTTTCTAAGGTTTTAAGGGCTGCTCTCAAAAACGTGGCCGAGTCGTACCGCGTACAGCCAGCAGTGGGCGCATCACAAGTCCTGGCGACCAAAGCGCCTAGTGACGTGTCGTCTACCAGCTCAGAAGGCAAGGTGTATCTTGCTAATGAAAATCTTAAGGATGCTATCGATGTCTTCTTGCAGGAGCCCGCGTCTAAGGATAGTTTAGGTTCATTTAGAAGCATTGTGTCGCTCGCAGATGAAGCTGTCAAGCAGGAGGACATGGGTGACAGTGTCGCTAAAATTCTGGATGAAGTCACAGGAGATTTTGGTAAGAACGTGAATGAGCTCAAGCAAGAGCAAGCAAAACTAAGAAGTGATGTGTTCGCGATCATAGGCAGTAGCGAGTCGACCAAGGTGGGCGCAATTGGTAGACTTGCGCTAAAGCAGCTAGAAACTCCTAGCATCGAACAAAATGTGAAACGCAGGATAAAAGACGCGAGGGACGCTCGCAACGAGGATACCCCTGCAAATATCTTCCTCACCATGCCTCATGCATTTGAGGGCGCGATTCAGCTTGCAGCTGAGCTTGGAGGCGCGTCTGTTGACTCATTTACAAGATATGCCATTCCAGGTTTTGGCTCAATCGCAGGCAATCCGAAGCTTAATGCACCAAAGGGACGGTCAAAGCAGGCACATCTTGAGATGCTCGCGACAAGTACTGCGAGAACCGATGTGTATCTCAAAGCACTTGGGTTGTTGTTTAACAGAAACGAGAAATTAATCATTCCCTCAATGATAAAAGTTAACAATCATCTGTCACTAGGTGTTGGTCGCTTAATCTCGAACGGCGTTGAACAAGTTGTCATTACAGGACGGGCTATTGCAAGTCTAAGAGCAAAAATGCCAGATGTTGCTGAGAAGATTGGCACAGGAAAATCAATCAATGTCATGCATGTGACAGTGCAATTTCCTGCAGGCAGCTGGAAAATCGGGCATCAACCGTTCGAAACTCTAGAGAAAGATGACATTAAAAGAAGAATTAATCGGCTTAATGTGCTTAGTGAGCGAGTAGGACAGAGCAGCGCTAGAAATCTTAGTGTCAGCGTCAAAGCTGATCTGATGAATGCACTTCCTGACAATGCGTACGACGTCGTCGACACTAATAACTTACCAGAGATCCAGAAAGCTATTAGAGATGTGATTGATGATCTGGCTAGAGCGCGAGACGCTGCAAAAGGCAGAGGTTACATTACGAAAGCAGACGTCATCAGTGCCATTAAAGGTGGCGTGACACAAGACTTTCTTGAAGAAAATGTGAGTGTAGATGACGATGGCAATCTAACTCTGTCTAAGATTGCTCCTTCATTCCTCGATGCTGCAGCGTCGCATGTCTTCGAGATCAGATCCAACCGCTGGGATGACGCTATACCCACACTGACAAGTGCAAGCAATATCGTCCTTCGTGCTAAGACTTTCGCTCCAGGCCGGTCTCAAGATAAGGGACTATATCTTCCTGCAGATGCCGTCCAGCTTTCAGCGAGTGACAGAGAGCATCCTGACAATCCGTTCAACATTAACAGGCAGATGATCAACGACGGTGTCAGAATCGACTATAAGGCATCTACAGCAGCTTCTACACAACAAGTCAATTTCAGCCTTAAAGATCTTGAAACGGGTAACACCCCTGACGAACTCAGACAAAAGCGGCTAGCTTTGTGCGCCGCTTTTGAAAAAAGCCTTGCTGACAACAACATCCTGGAATCTGATGTCAGGCCTGGCACTCCACGAGATGACGGTTCAGAAGATAGGCGTTATCCAATTGTAGTTGTTGTCGACCAGTCACAGGGAGAAAAAGCTGATAGCGCGATCAAGCTGAGTGGTAACTTCAATGGCTACTACTTTTTTGACGGTCAAGATCTTGCAGACGGAAAATACAAACTGGTCTATCAGATGACAGACGCGGCGCTGGATCCAAAATCCAACATTAAGAGGATCAAAATTGGAGGCTCTGACATCAAGGTAGGAAGCATGGTCTATATCAAACCCATGTATGAGACCATTGGAACCTCGACGTCTTTGGGTGTGGCCAACACACCATCACCTCCTGAGATTTACGGCATCGGACGTGTGATGAGAATCTACCTTGAAGGAGATGAAACTGCTGATGAAAATGACAAGGGTTTCAAGACACTACTTGCTGAAGTTAAGTTCCGCGGCGATCAGGTCAAACTGCGTGGTAAAAGAGGATCCATCCACTCACCTGAAATCACTCTAAATCGGGTAGGATGCATGTTCCTCGGTGCAGTCACAGCGGGTGGCGGATTTTTTGATCCAGCAAGAGCTATCGACAAGGACCTCGAAAGAAATTATGCAAAAACAATTGCGCCTGCTGTTCTAGACACGGCTGGGTGGAAAATTCCGTCAGCACAAGACATGAAGCGCAACACTTCGACTCCAGTTGGGGGTCTAAGAGTAGGCGAAAGATATCAGATTGTTCAAAATGGCAATCCCATGGAGGGCGCTATTGGAAAGCTGATAGGATTTCTGCCTAGCAATCAGGTCTCATCAGACCTGGATGATGCTTTATCAAGAAAAGGAATAGAGCTTTCAGCAGCGAACGCCCTGCTAGATGCAAGTGGTTCAGATCTGCTGGAAGACTTTCAAACTGAGCTAGATTGGATGATCGAAAATCTCACAGGAAAGACAATAAGTGATTTTGCTGTCAAGCAGATCTTCAGGAAGATCGACGATGACATCACACAAGATTATGTTAAGTCACCTACTAACGCATCTGGCTACGCATCACACGGCACAGACAGCGATGTCATTGGAGACATGACACACGGTGCGGGTGCGTGGGAGAAAATGCATGAAAAAGGGCAGGCAGTGCATCCCGGCAATGAGCAATTTCTTAGCATGTCAGGAAGAAGCAAGGTTGAGAAAGTCAATTTCAAGAGTGCAAGTGGTCTTAATACGCTGCTAGGATGCAGTGCAATTCTCAGAGCTATTCTTAAGCACGGGCCAGAGAGGCAATCAAATGCTGAGAGCGCTTACAATGCCGAGCGCGACGTGATGAACCCAGGCGTCGTGGATGTCACTCGCACCGCAACATCCAGCACTCCTTATCCATCTGGTCTGCACACTCATGAAGCTGTGTACTTTAAAGACAAGCGCGGCCACATGCGAGTAGGCTCACCCGTAGGAACCTCATTTAGATTTAAGCTCGACAATGCGTCGGGTCTTGCATACACACGTGCGCTGAGAGAAAATATGGCAAGCCTGCTGGTGGAGGTGAAATCTTCTATCGGCATCTTGAGAAGCAAAATCGAAGAAGCAGAAAAGTCTCCAATTCATCCAGACAGCAAGGTCATCGCCGCAGCGCAGAAGATTCTTGACAGCCTGGAAAGAGACGTTATGAATCCCATCTCGAATGGGATTGATGAGGTGAGCTCATTGGGATATCAAGAGAAAGATGCTGATGGGGATGTGGACACGACGAAACCTGTTCAAAATACGCTGGATGCCTGGCACTCAGTCAACCGCGAGCTTGAGTCTCTAAAGGTGAAATCCACAGTGAGTCTTGAGAACGGGTCTGATGTATTCAAGAAGATCAAGGGTCTATACACAAAGATCGAGGTTGAGGCGGGCAGGCTCCTCGGAAGCGCACCTATTCCGACGGAAGCAGATCTATCTGTAAATGACGAAGGTGAGATTGACATCACACTCAGAGCACCGAAGCCTGTTAGCGACCCCGCGGCGCGTAATTCGTGGCGTTCGGCTCAGCGGTCAATAGTCAATAATATGACAAATACGATTATGAAACAGTCAGTCATATTTGTCGATTCTAATGGCGTTCCAGTCAAAGCCGGTGTAAATGAAGATCGCATCGCTGCACACCTCGCAAGCTCGAGAAGCATGAAGAACATCTTTGACCTCCACAAGAACAATCTCAAAGGAGGCAACCCGCTCTCTTGGGAAAACGATATTCTTGCGCATCCCGCAATGCTAGAGTTCATAGATCAAGACGGCATCAGAGACGCTATTCGATCTCCTACTGGATCTAAGGATCAGTTGCCCGGGATCGTGACTTCTAACAAGAAGATTCTTCTCGCTAAAGACAATCCTAATCTCGGCACAGTCAACGTGATTTATGACAAAGAGTACATGAATGCGTACAGCGCGTGCGTAGAAGAAATTCAGCGTGAGAAGTCGTTTAGTACAGCTTCTTTTGAGAGAGCCCAAGGAGGCACGACTCTTGCAGACCTACTGGAAGAGCTAGTTCTTACGCTTAAGTCTCTTGGAAAAAGCGGCTTTGATCAGCTTGCAAAGCAACTTGAGGAATTTAAGAAAAGCCTAAGATCATTTATTCCAGGACTTGGGATGATAGACATTGCACGACAAGCAGCGCAAGCTGAACAAGTTCTCATGTCAGTAGTGCGAAGCCTGTCTGTTCTTGCCTCAACGTCAAGTCTAACAGTAGTTGAACCGCCGCCGTTAGTCTCTTCATCTGCAGATGAGAACGTCTCGGGCACGTACAACAACCTTAGGAAAAAGTTAAAAGATATCTCATTAAAGAATGAGCGCACGGCACTCGCAGAGATGAAGTCATTTCCTGCAGATGAGGGAACTGCAAGCATCATCGAGACAATGAAAAGTCTTCGTAAGTCTGCAACATCAGATAGCGTTCAGCGTGCTATTGTCCCGATCGCAAAATTGAGTGAGTCAGAGTCGAGCAAGCTCAACAGTCTGAAAATGGGCGAAGAAATCCCATCTGAGCTTGGGGGACTGGTTGGAGTATCACTGCTCAAGATCACGTCGTAGTTTAACCTACCTAAGACATGAGCACTCTCCAACATATTGTCAGACGAGTCCTGCAAGAGGACCTGCAGACTCGTGGCTCTCGAGATGTCGCGGGCAGGCCAGCAGATTTGTATTCTACGAAAAGTGCAGATCCTACATCCCTTTCTACCATCGCATCCGGCGTGGTCGCGCTCGGCAAGAGCCAGAACGGCTGGCCTGCGCACCCCGACCCCGATGTCGTGAATCTCGAGCAGATGACGATCCCCCTCCAGGGCGGTAAAAGCGTTACTCTCTTGCTGCGCAAAGAAACGGCGAACTCGCTTGTCGAGATGGTGAAATGGTGGGACGCGAATGTCGAACCGGTCAACCCCGGAGACACGGGCTCCTACAACTACCGCCCCATCCGGGGCTACAGCCAGCTCTCCAACCATGCCTCGGGCACCGCGATCGACATCAACGGGAGCCGGCACAAGCTCGGGGCGCGCGGCACGGTCTCCCCGGCGCTCGCGGTTGCGATCACCGCGAAGGCCAAGAGCCTGGGGCTCCGCTGGGGCGGGACCTACGAGGGCCGCGTCGACGAGATGCATTTTGAAGTCAACACGCCCCCACCCACTGAGGCTGTCGCCGCCAGCGAGGCGGTGTGGCAGAAGAAGTACGGTGCCGCTGGTTCCGGCGCCGACGCCAACGCGCCCAGCGACGTAGCTTAACCTACCTAAGACATGAGCACTCTCCAGTTTATCGTCAGGCGGGTCCTACAAGAAGACTTGTCAACCCGTGACTCTCGCAATGTCGCTGGACGCCCGTCAAGCTCTTTTTCGTCTAATGGCGCAGATGATGGCGCAGATGATGAGTTTAGTGCTGGAGGAGTTGCAGGTAGTCTTGGTGGCGCAGTCCCAAGTTCTATACCGGGAGTTGAGCAGAAACCTGGCGTAAAGTTGAACCCCAAGATGATCGACTTTCTGAAAGCGCTTCGCGAAAAAATCCCGACAGAGATACCCATCACCGTGACGTCGGGTTTTAGGACTCCTGAGGAGCAGGCGAAGGCGCTAAAAGCAAAAAGAGATGGGGGCGACGACCTTGTCGCTCTTTACGGTGACAACGCGAATGAGATTCTTGCAGTGCCAAATGAAGTGGGTGCAATGACAGCTAAGATCAACGACATGATCAATCGTGGCACATACATGTCACCGCATATGAGGGGCAACGCGCTAGACATCAGGTCAAAGACCTGGAAGCCGGATCAGCTCAGTCAGGTCAAAAAAGCTGTAACGGATCTGAAAGCCAAGCCGCTGGAGGAAAAAATTCCTCCCCACCTTCACGTCACTCTGCCGTCTTAGAATTGTACACAGGCTGCTGAACAGGCGATACTACACTTATGGAAGTGTGGCCGAGAGGTTTAAGGCATCGGTTTTGAAAACCGACGAGGATTAAAACCCTCCGTGAGTTCGAATCTCACCGCTTCCACCACATACGCTCGGGTCGCCCAGAGGTCGAAGGCACCGCTTTTGTAAGGCGGAGAGGTAACACTCCACCGTGGGTTCAAATCCCACTCCGAGCTCCATCTCATCAAGCTCTTTTAAAGCCGGTGTCTTGCGGGACACCGGCTTTATTTATAAAGAGTAGTCTACAAGAGTGTACATCCTTTTTCTAATATAGTATATTATTAAAGAGGCATACACACACATGAAAGACAACTTTCAAAGAAGCGCTCCGTATAAAGTAAATGATACCGATATAGCCTTCCAGGCGGGTGATCTCATCAAGCTGAAGCGACCCGATCACAATAGCATTGTTCTGGGTTCAATAGGTGATCACCAAGATCTGACCTCTGATCCTGTCGTACCAGCAGGAACGATATGCATGGTTCAAGGCGTGTTCGTGGACAGAAGCATCACATCGGAAATGACCTACAAGATTATGCTGGAGTACGATGGTCGTCCCCAGAGTTTCTGGGTCTACGCATCAGAGATGACACTTGTCGTACGACCCTAGACTAGAACAGATTCTGGCCTCATCCAACGTTGTTTCTGGACAGCTTCGATGCTGGTCGCCCGGCACGATATCTGACATGCCTGTGCCATTCATCGTCACAGAGGTCAGTCTTGAGACCGCTCCTCAGATAGTCCACACACTTGAGCTCGGGCTTCCTCGCTCATACAGAATGGGCGACATTCTCGCGTGGTCTGATCTCTTGTGATGGCAGAGGGCAGCGAGGAAATCCTGTTCACGCCGGGAGACTTGCTGGAGGTTCGAGAGGCTGAGTATTACGCGCCTGAAGAGCTTGCGTACTTCTTTGGCTTGCTCATCCAGAATGTGTGCCTTGATGGTGAAAACGTGCTCTGTGAGATCCTCGTCTCTCGACCTGACGACCTCTTTCACGTGAGACGGATCTGGCAGGGTTTTATGCGACGCTGCTGATCTAGGCACTGCTTTTTCCTGTACGCTTACGATAATAAGCGGTATATTAAAAAGCAGGAGATTCCAATGAGCCACAGAATCGGTTACGCCTGCATCAACACAGAGCTTCAAGACAAGGGTGTCCAGACATCTCGCGGCATGATCCGTCGAACCTTCGATGCAAAGGGCATCGCTTACGCATCAGAGCTCGCCCTTCAGAATGTCACTGATCTAAAGAAGATCCTCGAGTGGAATGCGAGGAACGACATCAATGTCTTTCGCATCACCTCCTGCCTCGTTCCCTGGGCATCTGAGTTCGAGCTTGATCAGATGCCCGACTATGAAGAAATCAGCGCCACCCTAGGGTCATGCGGGAGCTTCGCGGTTGAATCCGCACAGAGGCTGTCATTTCACCCAGGCCCCTTCAATTGCTTATCCTCAGATAGCTCCCGTGTGGTTCAGAATACAATCCGCGACCTCCGGATCCATGGTGAGATATCCGACATGATTGGCCTGCCGCGGTCGCCTATGTCGAAGATCAACGTTCACTTGGGTGGCCGATTTGGTGACGGAGATCGCGCGATCAACAACTTCGCCCGCTCTTTTGAGCTGCTGCCTGTATCAGTTCAGACGCGTCTTACATTGGAAAACGATGATCGTCCCAACTTGTTTTCGACCCGCGACCTTATGCAGGCTCACAAGCTAACCGGTGTTCCGATAGTGCATGACTTCCACCATCATGGGTTCTGTGATGGCGGCTGGTCGCAAGAAGAGGCACTGGATGCTGCGATGTCCACCTGGCCTGCAGGTATTCGACCCGTGACCCACTACTCAGAGTCAGCAGCCAACGTAGAAGGAAAGCCGGGCATGAGACCCAATGCGCACTCTGACTACGTGTACAGCAAGATTCCGTTTCCTAATCGACAGATTGACGTAGTCATAGAAGCAAAAGCAAAAGAGAAAGCCGTCTTTCGTTACAGGGCCGAAAGTGAAATGACCTAATGTCTAGCTTTGACTGCGAGACAATTGGTGAACGTGACCAGATGATTGCCAGAACAGTAGTGTCTGTCTCTTGATCAACGGCTCGGCTCAGTGGATCTGGGTGGCTGAGCAAGACGTGGAGCTCCTATGACTTTACTTGAAACGCTTCAGGCCCACAAGGGTGGTCTGATCCGCCTGAAGACGGAGCTCTACTGGTATGATGGTCGAGGTTACGACAACACTCCGGGTCGGATCTGTCTCATCCTGGATGCCGCCGCCTACGCCGTACACGCCGCCGCCGGAACCACCACCGCCGCCGCCACCGACATCCACGCCGTCGTCGCCGTCGCCCACCTCCTGATTGATGGGCAGCCCGCTTGGATCTGGCTCGCCGAGCAGGACATCGATCTCCTTGTAAACGATCCACCCACAAACTAGAATAGACCAGGAGCAAACATGACCATTTCCTGTCCAAACTGCGGTGTCGCAGGTCCCAATCTCAACTGCAACCTCCACCCCATGCCCAAGTTTGGAAACATGACCAATCCCTGCAAGGAAATCCCCCAGCCCATCATCGATGAAGAGAAGCGATGGCTCTTCGCCGAGACTGCTGGGCTCTCCCTTCGGCTTCGTACCGCCGAGCTCCACGCCCACACGATGGAGGCGAAGATCCTGGAGCTCCAGGCTGCTGGCGTCATCGATCACATGGGTCGAAAGCTGCCGCTCCCTGGTCACCACAAGGACTGCCCACACGGACAGAACGGGTGGGCAATGTGCACCTGTGAGGAACTGGAGGCTCGGGATGTCAGGAACGCCAAAGCTTTCGATCGGGTCTTCGATGATCTCATCGATGAGGGACAGGAGCTCCGCAAGAAGTTCGACAAGGACACAGCAGGAATGCGCGGGGCACCCAACTGTCCCAAGTGTGGTGACACCGGTCTCATCTCATATGGCCCAGGTACCCGCGGAATGAAGCGCTGTGACTGTCAAATCCAACGACTGGTCGAGGAGGATGAGTTCACTCGAGTCATGAATGAGACCTATGAGCATCTTCCACCTCGACCACGCGATCCCCGACAGGACCTGAAGCCCGGCGATCATGTCCGATTCGAGATCGAGGGGATCATCAAGGAACGACAGAGCGCAGGCATCTTTCAGGACGAGGACGGTGATTTCGAGCCCATCCAGTACGCCATCAAGGACTCCATCAACGGAATGACCTACTATGTCGGTTACCATCAGATTACCAAGAAGATTGGGAGTGTGGAATGAGCTGGAACAAGATTCCTGAGACCGATCCTCGGTTTCCCAAATGGCTAAAACGAGAGAACCTCATCCATAACTTTACGCGGGATGTCTGGTTGAACGATGAATGTGGATGTGTTCAAATGTGTCTCGAAGGTCTGAAACCGAAAAAGAAGCATGCCTGTGACGATCTTCAAACAGACATCCTTGAAGACGATCATGAATTCCGTCTTGCAAGTGAGATAGGACGATAAAAAAGCATGGAGGCGAACCCATGAGCACCCCGCTTACCACCAGCGATACCATCATGTCCCGCTCGGGCTGGCGTGACTACGAGCTTGACATCATCGTCGGCGAGCTCTACGAGGTCTGGCTCCATCACGACTGGGAGGAACCCAAGCTCTGCGTTCCTGTCATCCAGATCGCCACGGATGCCACCTCTCCTAACTGGGAAGTCCTCGTCGATGAGCAGGTCAAGGAGGTCCATGGGAGTCAGATCTTTAAGTCGGGAACAGCAACCCGACCTAATCCTCCCATCACGATGCCGACAATGAAGAGAGTCTGGCCCAGCCTCATTGCCAACGATATTGTGTCCGTCCAGCCTATGACTCTACCTTCCGGTCTGCTCTTCTATCTTGACTACACGTTTGGGGAGGAGAAGAAATACGATGAATGAAGGCGACCTCGTCCGGTTCAAGCAGGACCAAATACAACAGGCTGAGGGTGGTGAGACGATTGGCATCATCATCAATGTCATCTCACCTGATGTCCTTCCGCCGTGGATTCACGTGATGTTCGGAAACAGGATGCGCCTTATCAACGCGCGTGATGTCGATGTGATCAGTGAAACTGGGTGACCTGCTTGCAGTAAAAGAAGGCGAAACTCTATTTGTTTTAGTGTGGTCTGAAGATTCATGCAGGGTGTGGTGTAGAGACGAAGTAGGAATCTTTCTAGGTGAGAAGGTTGGTGACACAATCCAGGTTTTAATGAAAGGCCATGTTGGTTGGGTTGCACAGCAAAACGTAAGAACAATAGAGAACGATTAGCATCGTGCCTAGCATCTAAAAGTGAGGAGGATCAGCTATTTAACGCAAGGAAAAATCCATGCTGATCATCGCGCTTCTTGCTTCTCATCTCGCACATGCCTGGGACTTTCGTCCCAACTTAACAATTACCGAGTGCACTGACGAGCTGCCTTACGGCGTACCCACTTCGCAGGTCAAAGACGGGGCGCTTCTCTGCCGTGAAGGATACGCGCTCCAGCATGACAACTCTGCAAGGATTGCTGTCTGGACAGGCTGGACACTTCTTCCTAGCGAGACGATTGGATGCAATCCTAGAGCTGACGCCTTCTCAGCTGACAAGGACGTTCCCGTAGCTGGACGCGCCACGCCAGATGACTATGCTCGGTCAGGATACGATAGAGGTCATATGGCACCTGATGCTGATATGAGCTGGAGCAAGCAGACGTCGATCGAAAGCTTCCTGATGAGCAACATGAGCCCTCAGCTTCCGAACCTCAACAGGGGTGCATGGAAGATGCTTGAGGCACAGACCCGCGCGTGGTCCTGGTCTAGAAAGCACACCATGGCCATCTATTCAGGGAACATCTACGGCACAAGCGCGAAGCGAATTGGTGCCGGAGTTGTTGTGCCTGATGCGCTGTACAAGATTGTAATCGACACTGCGACAAGCGAGGTTCTTGCCTTCCGCTTTTCTAATGTCGACAAGCAGCCCGCTGATCTTCGTCCCTTCCTTACGTCTGTGTCAGAGATTGAAAATCAGACAGGCATTACCTTTCCTGTTCCTGCAGGCTATGACAAGACAAAGGTCGCCACTGACGTGTGGCCTGGTGGGCAGGGTGAGGTGATCGAGGCGAAGAAGGCGGCCTGCAAGGCTAAGTGATGTCTTGTAAACAACGCAGTCGTTGATTACACTGCCCATATGGGCACTAATTACTACAGCGTAAAGAGAGATATCGAGCATCTCGTGATGATGGACTTCTACGACCTTCACGAGCGATGCTACGATTTTGACGCAAACGATGTCCTCCACATCGGAAAGTCTTCTTTGGGCTGGTGCTTCTCCCTTCATGTGATCCCTGAGCAGGGAATCAACAGCCTGCAAGATTGGGTTGAGCTCTTCATCGATCCAGAAAGGATGATCCTAACTGAGTATAAAGATGAGTGCGACTTGATCAAGATAGTGGGCGTGATCACAGCCAGATCCCGACAAAATCCCAATCAGTGGAGCCAGGAAGAGATGGATAGGAACTCTGCGGAGCCGGGACCAAACAACCTGGTGAGGCACAGACTAGGCCGTGGATGCATTGCGCACGGTGAAGGAACCTGGGACTTGATCGCAGGCCACTTCAGCTAAAAACATTTTTGCCTGTACATTTACTTATATTAAGTATATATTATTAGTAATTGGTGAGGCTATGAATCAAAGTCAAATTGCACTGCGTGATCATCTCAGGGTCTTAAGCTCTTTTGGAATGATGCCCAAGAGTGAGGAGTACAACTACACGTCAATGTACGACTTTGTCCTTGATAGAGGAATCCCCTATGACTCTGAGACGCCTCTTACGAAAGAGGAGAAGCAAATCATTAAGACAGCTGCAAAGCGAATGGGGCAAAAGTTCGAACTGAAGCAGTGCTTCTACAACGCCCAGATGCTCATTCTAAGCGATTCATCCGGTGAGCTCGAGTATGCCGAAGGCTGGGCACATGCTGGTGTCTTTCCTGTTCATCATGGCTGGGTCATTCTTCACGGCAAGGTCGTTGACCTGACGTGGCGGGATCAACAGGGAAACTGTCGGGTCGGACGATCACCTGACGGTTTCGCTTACCTTGGCGTGCCCATTGGTAAAGAACTTATCCGAGCTCGAATCATCAAGACGGGCTGGGCGTCCTGTGTCATTGATGACTACGAGAATCATTGGCCCCTGTTGAAATGGCCGCGCCTGAATCAGGATGTGTCTTGATGGGCACCGAAAACGGCTTGGAATCGCTGAAACTCTGGAGGAAAAATGATTGATCTCGAAGCCCTCAAGTCCCGCCTCGCTAACTACGACCCAGCTGCGCCTAAGTGCCCGCTACAGATAGCACGATTCGTCAACTACGCCCCCGACCACATCACGTCGCTGGACGCCGAATACCACGACTACGACGAGACAACGTATGTGCCCTGCTGCCGCCTCGAAGGTCACGAAGGCGAATGCCAGAACGGTCGGCAAGTCATGGGCTGGCCTGACTTTGAGACAGTCTCGCAGCTGATCGCCGAGGTGGAGCGGTTGCGCGAGCGCGATGACAACTTCTGCGATGACTTCCGCCGCGTGACCTCCGAGGCGTGCGCTCCTGACGAACTGCACTGCTCGTGCGTGCCGCACCTACGCGCGCAGGTCGCCGAGCTACAGGCACTGGGCGTGTCGCTGCACAAGGCAGCGGACGCGGGTGCTCAAGCCGAGCGCGCCGCCGTGGTTGCGTGGTTGCGCGATTGCGCGCTTGACCCCGAGACTACGGGCGCGGAAATGCGCCTGTTCCAAAATCAGGCAACGACCATCGAACGCGGCGAACACCGCAAGGAGAAAGAATGACTGAAGCTCAAGTTGGACTTGCCCGTCGTGCCGTCGCCTGTACGGGGTGGAAATGGATGCCGGGGATGCTGGCCGTCACCTCAAACGGTGTGGTTGGGTTCCGAGTTGCGGATAGTGTCGTCGTCCCGCCGACCTGTTTAGTGGGTCTGCCCAACCTCACCGACCCCGCCACGCTGGGTTGCTTGCTTGCGTTGGTGCGGGAGGCGTGGGGTGAGCCGAAAGCGAACCTGTCGTGGGTGACCGACGATAAGTGCATGGTCGTGTTCGATACGGGGCACGCCCAAAAGTTCCTCCTTGCGAGCACCGAGGCCGAAGCCCTCGTCTATGCGTTGGAGAGTGCGCCATGAGTTTTGACGTAGACGAGAAAGAGTTCTACGAGACGTTCGCGGAGATAGCCGCCGACCCGAACCGTGGTCTTGACGGGGCCATGGAGTGGGCGTGGTCTGCCCTCCATTGGACGCAGCAGGAACTCCGAACACGGGAGACGGAGAACCGCAAACTCCGCGCCGTGCTTGAGTGGGCAAACGCTCAATGCCCCGGCAAGTGCGCGGCGGTCTGTGACGAAGCCCTGCGAGCGAAGCCCTCGCCCGTCCTGACACAACCACTTGCGCCCGTTGCGGAATGGGACGTTGCGGTGTGGGACGTTGAGAAGAAGCAAGCGGAACTACGAGCGCAAATTAGCAACGAGAACGACGCGAAGGTCGCTGCTTTTATCAAGGAAGTCCTTGACGCTTTTGACGCTCAAGCCGACATGCTTCCGAACCCCTTGACGGAGAAACCGTGACCCCCACTTCCTTGATTACGAGGGCTACCCTCGACGGGGTAGCCCAGATCTACGAGACAGGCATACTTCCGGCTGATCCCGATGCTTGCGTCCTTTGGGACTGTATGCAGGTAGCGGGATGTGAAGTCCTTGCACTGGAAGTCAAGGGTCTTGAACAGGGATCGGTGCTTCACCGGTGGATCGTGCTGGACGCTATCGAGTCAGCGGAGACCGTTCCCCAAGGAGCGGAGGACAAAGCCACTATCGCGGCTACAAAGGCTTGGGTAGCTGATCCCTCCGAGGAAAATCGGGAGGCGGCATACTACGCCGCCGAAGCCCCGATCCTCGCCTCCTCCGCCACCTCCGCCATCTACGCCACCTACGCCACCTACGCCGCTGCCGCCTCCTCCTCCTCCTCCGCCTACGGCTCCTTCCCCTCCGCCTCCGACGCCGCCGCCTACGCCTCCTACGCTGCCTCCGCCTCCTACGCCATCGCCGATGCCGCCGCTTACTACGCCGCCCGAAACGCCGCCCGGCTCCGGTTTCGGGTTTTGGCGACGATGGCTCAAGCGGGTGTTCTTCCGAACCCCTTGGAGGCTGCGCCATGAGCCAAGGTTTTGCGCCGTCCCGTGCCGAGCGAGAGACGCGGCGTTTTGTGCAGGTACAACGTATGCGATATGCAACCGGGGCTACCCGCCCAGAGTGTGAGCGCGCTCTAACCGAGTGTCGCGGCGACACCGATGCGGCAATCGAATGGCTCAGGCGCAAGGGGACGACATGAGAAAGAAAGCAGCACAAGCTGCGTTTTGGACCGTTGCTATCATCTTCGTGTATCTGGCAGCAGCCTCGTATGCAATCAAACCGAGAAATTAAAATGAAGACAGGTGATCTCGTTGTGGTTGCCTCACCAGGTGCTACGGTGCTCTTTTTTATCACTGACCCGGGCAAAACACACTGGATAAAACCCGGCAAACCGGCATTGATTGTAGACATGGGTTACATGGTGACTGGAAATGTCTCGATCAAGAAGTTCAAGATACTCTTGGATGGTGAGCTGTGGTGGGCCAGCGAGAACCAGCTTGATTTGCTTGACAAGCAGTGACATTCCTTAAAAAGCTAAAGGCACATAAAGGAGGTCTCGTCCGCCTGAAGACAGATCTCTGCTGGTTCATGGGTCGAGGCTGGGACAACAACGTAGGACGAGTCTGTCTCATCTTGGACGCCGCCGCCAACATTCTCCCCGCCGACGCCGGAACCAGAACCGCAACCGCCAGATCCGCCGCAGCCCGACTCCTCATCGACGGCTCACCACAGTGGATTTGGATTGCTGAAGCAGATGTGGAGCTCCTATGACACCATTTCACAAAAGACTCCAGGCACACAAGGGAGGTCTTCTCTATCTGAAGACTGAGCTCTATTGGTACAATAGAAGCGAACGCGATGGAATCGAAGGGCGACACTGCATCTTGCTGGACGCACCCACCAAAACAACTCCTGCAATAGAAGACGCAGTTACACCAACTGTCGAACTTTACAATGCAAATGAATTGAAGAAGACAGTTGTTACTTATCTCCTCATTGATGGCACACCTAGCTGGGTCTGGATCGCTGAAGATGACGTGGAGCTCCTATGACCTTTCTCGAACAGCTCCAGGCTCACAAGGGCGGTCTCGTCCGCTTGAAGACCGAACTCTACTGGTATACCGGTCGAAGTTGGGACGGATGTCCAGGACGCGTTTGTCTTCTTCTGGATTCTGAAACCGTTCGAGACTCATCATCATCGGATCCTGAGTCCGCCAAAACAGCCAATGCAGGTCCGCAAATCCGCAGTTTTGGCGACGCCACTGCCTGCTTTTTAGTCGACGGCAGCCCCCACTGGATCTGGATCAGTGAGAAAGACGTAGAGATTCTCAAATGAAACCCGGTGATCTGGTTAGGATCTCATACGCCGGAAAGCCTTACCATCCAGGCCGGACGGGATGGTCAATGGACGATGATCTGGGATATCCTGGGGACGATGGAAAGCTTGCGATCAACCTCTACGATGAACCTCGTGAAACAACCGCCGGAACATTCTGGACGGTCCTGGTTGAGGGCACGAAGAAAAAGTCCATCTGTGAAGCTTACCTCGAGGTGATCGATGAAATCCGGTGATCTTGTCAAATTTGTTTGGGCATCCGGCATGTCACGTAGGTTTGCTGCTGATACAGTCGGCGTTCTCATAGAGCGCGTAAGATCATATGGTTCCTATGTCTATTACAGTGTCCTTGTAAACGGGAAGATCGAAGTGATCCATGAAAATGAGCTGGATAGCCTCTGAATGGCTTGAGGTGATTGTTTGAGGTGGTTACGAAGCATTAGGATGTGGATCTATCGAATCAGAAAAGGCCATCTCCCGCCTGGAACGCTAGTTCAGTTCCTGCCGCCGTCTGTGTGGTCACAGCGACGTGGTGCATTTGTTGCTGACAGCTCGAAGACAAAAACTGTAGGGGTTGTCATCGGTGGGTGGAAGTACTTCAGGTCACCTGGGCGTGCTGACCACGGATCTATTGTCCTTGTGTCAGAGAAGCGACGATACATGCACAATGAAGATCTAGAGGTCCTAGATGCGTAAGATCACACACTGCTTTGCTGATCGTCAGGCTGAGTCTAGGAAACATTCTAGAGTTTCACAACGGCCCAAATACTTAAGTCATAATATGGAGCTTCCTTGTCGCTAAACCATCCCGTGTGGGGCGAGGGCTACGTCCCAGCGTACCAATTGTCCGCAGTTCCTTTTCTCACAGCGTCGAATGTGACGCTGGGGCAAATTAAGGAAATCCCATTTCAGTCAGTTTCCCGTTTCTTCACAGTGAAGAACGTGGGTGCTTCCAACTCTATCCTTGCGGTCGCATTCACAGAGCTCGGACTAAAGCCCGTGAATGCGAACTACTTCATTCTCAGCGGGTCCGAGTCGTACACGGGTGAGATGAAGGTGGACAGGCTGTTCTTGTCCGGTGTTGCAGGCACCGCGAACTTCAACCTCATCGCGGGCCTGACACACATACCGAAGCAGAGCTTCCTTGTGATCACGGGATCCAACGGCTTTGGCAGCGTTGGATAGCTAAAATCTGTTTACTTGCATTCATAACATGTATATAATCTATGTTATGAGATGTATCTAAATGAGCGATGATCTTACAGGCAGTCCAGTGAGCAAGCGAGAGTTGTTTCCTGGTGACGCTGTTATTCTTACTCTTAATGCAACGCAGTCGATCCTGGATGCTAGACAGGGATTCGACACGGGTGATCGCGCTGTTGGGATTCTGCTTGAGAAGCTCGAGAACTTCAACGATGATGTCGTTTGGGGAATACTCGTAGACAACGGCTACCTGGAACAGGTCCTCGACAGTGAGATCGAGGAAGTGATTCCGTTGGAGCGTGTGTGAGATCCCGAGAGGACGACGTCTACTCAGACAAGACAGGATGTCAGACGCGCATAAAAACAGCTTCTCGACACATCACTTCTACTGAGATAAAAGATGGTTGAGCTCTGCAACCTCCAACACGGCGACCTCCTGTGGGTCAATGACAAAATCATTGTTCCACTAGGTGAAGTCATCCTGCGTGAGGACGGAACCTATACACTCGATCAAGCCAGCGATGAGACGTGTGATCTGCGTCCTGGCTCTGCGATTATGTTCGTTGCATCTTTGACGGAAGTGGATGATGCGATTGTTGTCCTCGTAGACGGCGTCCTTGGGTGGGTGCTTAGGGATGAAGTGGATCAGCTTGATTAAAAAGCCTGTTCATTCATCGAATAAGTGAATATACTAATTCTGCACACGGAGGTGCAATGCGTAATCTAACAGACCTTGAAGTCCTCGCTCTCTCACGCCTGATCACTGACGACACGGTGGATCGTGCAAGAGAGTCAGTTCAGCCTGGTGACTATGTGGTGCCTTTCGATCTGGAAGGAATTATGGAGCTATCAGTCGGTACTCGGTATAATCAGAGAAGCCCAATTCGTTCGAAGCCGTGGCACATCATTCTTCGCCTTCTTGGCGAGGTGAACACGCTTCGTGCCGAGAAGGGTGAGTCTTCACTTGATATCAACGCACTCGCGTTGGAGGTTCACGATGGTGACGATAAGCTTCCCAAGCGGATCGAGAAAGAAGTAACAGAGGCACTTAAGGCGCAAATGACTGCGCCTTTGATTGAGTGCCGCGGTCAGATCTCAATTGGTCGCCGCGAGATTCGAAGCCGAAAGTAGACATAGGAGATCTAAAACAGTGCCAGCTATTCCCCTTCCCCAGTTCCCACCCGACTTCAGGCCTCGCTGCCACAAGTGCAGCAGCACAAACCTGAACTTCGTATTCACACGACACCTCTGGATCTGGAACCAGTCAGAGGTCAAGTACAACTGCTGCATGTGCGGCATCGTGGGATACGGCGACAGCGTAGTGATTGCCCGCTTTACAGACCAGCTTGTGGCATGGCAGAAAGAAAAGTTGGCAAAAGAAGAGGCACGTGTCCTCGAAGAAGCGAGTCTCAAGGCGCAAGCTGAGATGCAGCGTCTTGCTGCAGAGCAGGCATTGCTCAAGGCTAAAGAAGATGCAATGAAGCTTATGACCAAGCTGGAGCGCAGGCGTGCTATCGATAACGCCTACAGAGTGAAAAGGCGGGAGGCTGCAAAGTTAGCGGCTGCTTCTGGAATTGACATCCTGACACCTGAGCAGAAAGCTGTTATCGAAGAAAAGCGTGCTGCCATGCGTGAGAGAAAGCGTGCTGATGACAGGGCATACAAGGCAAGAATTCGCGCAGCTGAGAAGGCTCGCGCAGCTGAGAAAGAAAGAAAAGAAGCTGAAGTTGCGGCATCAACCGCACAAGCAGCAGCAGAAGCGAAATTGAAAATGAAGTGTGCATGGAAGAACTGTGACAATCCTCACACTGAAACTTCAAAGTACTGCAGTCGTACATGCTCCAACAGGAGTGCATACTTGAGTGCCAGACAGCGAAAGGCTGCTCAATCTGCAGTGTGATGTCCGAGACGGAAGCTTATTCAGAGCTCTCAGATGCTTCCAGATGAATCAGATCTTGCGCCCAATAAAACACCCATCTCACAAGAAGAAATTCAACAGAAGCTGGACCGTAGTACAAGACGGCTTCTTATGAGATA
>Ga0114969_10000580_pt1 | contig 31486 bp, 26 predicted proteins | sample M_130807_MF_Meta_FD_87316 | JGI IMG/M metagenome (GOLD analysis project Ga0114969, IMG submission 87316) | Freshwater microbial communities from Lake Montjoie, Canada to study carbon cycling - M_130807_MF_MetaG | ecosystem: Environmental > Aquatic > Freshwater > Lake | place: Lake Montjoie...
ATTTACGTGGTGAACCAAGTCTCGCCACAAAATATACATTTTGAATTTTCAATTTAACCGCGCGCTAAGGCCGAGCCCGTCGTCGGGACTTCCCTTGCTCAAGCCGGCAATTCCGGAGCCTGTCATCTTCAAAGTTCCGGATATCGGTCCGCTCAACGCGGCGAACAATTCGTGCGCGTCCTTGCCGATCTGCTTCGCCGTTCCAATCGAGGGGGTAAATCCATCCCGGAGACGTAAGAAGAACGGTAACACCAAAATGTCCGTCGTTTGCCCGCTTTTGTAATCGCCCGGCGCGAACATCGCGCCACTGGAAAAGGTGAGGCCAATCTCTTCATTCGAGACGGCGCCGCCTCTGTCACGTTCCGCCCAGGTTTGCACGAGATGTGCGGTCGCGCGCCCGACCGTTAAGGAAAGATTTCCGGAAAACTATTTTTCCCTTTTTTTGCGCGATTTAAAAATGGGGCGTGCGTTAAGCCGAACTTTACCCAAGTCCCGGCAATGTTTGCCTAGTTCACTGGCGGACCGGGAAGAACGCATCGCGTTCACACCTTGGTTCGTCCGCGTATCAGGCGGAGGATAGCTTGCCGGAATTTCTTAGAGGCAATGGACCGGCACGTATCGGTGCAATGGCTGGCGTCGCCGGCGTGTTGACCGCATTCTTTCTATACGTGTTCAACGTGATCGCCGAACCGCCCAAAGCGATCCTGTTTTCCGAACTCGAACCGCGCGATGCGACCGCGGTCGTAATGAAGCTCGAAGCCCTGAATGTCCCCTATGAGCAAAAAGGCGACGGCGGCACCATTCTGATCCCATCCGATCAGGTCTCGAAAATCCGCATGCAGCTGGCCGCCGAAGGAATGCCCTCGGCCGGCGTTGGCTATGAGATATTCGACAAGGACTCCGGCTTCGGCACGACGTCATTCGTCCAGAACATCAACCGTACACGCGCTCTGGAAGGCGAACTCGCCCGCACCGTCAAATCGCTGGATTCCATCGACTCCGTGCGTGTGCATCTGGTCATTCCGGAACGGCAGGTTTTTGCGCGCGACAATCAGCCGCCATCGGCATCGGTGTTCGTCAAAACCCGCACGAAATTGTCTCGTGGGCAGGTCAACGCCATTCAGCATCTGGTTGCCGCAGCCGTAGCGGGCCTCGCCATCAGCGGCGTTGCAATTGTTGACGACAAGGGCAATTTTCTGACGCCCGGAAGCGGTCAGGGCGATGAAAGCGCCGCCATGGCGCAGGAAGAACGTACCGCCGGCTTCGAAGATCGTCTGCGGCAGCGCGTGGAAGGCATCGTGTCTTCCATCGTCGGGCCCGGTCACGCCGATGTGCGCGCGTCCGTCGATATGGACTTCAACCGCGTTACGGAAACCGCCGAAACCTTCGATCCGGACGGCAAAGTCCTTCGTTCTTCGCAGACCGTGCAGCAAGACTCGCAATCGAAAGATGCGGTCAATGGCGCCGCCGTCAGTGTCGGCAGCGCGCTGCCGGGGCAAGCGCCCGCCGCGCCGGCGAACGACGGGTCGACTTCGGCGAACACACGGACCGAAGAACTCTTGAACTATGAGAATTCGAAGAAGACCACCACGCTGGTTCAAGACGCCGGCAAAGTGAAACACCTGTCCGTCGCCGTGGTCGTGGATGGAACCTATACGGCCGGCGCCAACGGTCAGAAAACCTATGCGCCGCGCACCGCCGACGACATGAACAAGATCACGGCGCTTGTGCGTTCCGCGATCGGGTTTGACGAAAAGCGCGGCGACCAGCTGCAAGTCACCAATATGCGCTTTGCAGAGATCGACACCGGGCCGGAAGAACCCGTTACCGAACCCTTACTCGGCATCGACGGCACCATCTGGCTCAAGATCGGCGAAGTCTTCATCCTCTCGGTAACGGCGCTGCTCGTCTTCCTGCTCGTGGTAAAGCCGATGATCCGCCGCCTCACCACGCCGATGGTCGCGGTGACTTCCATGGCAGCGTTGCCGGCTCCTGGCGGTTCTGCGCCGGGCGCGCATCAGGCCGCTCTGGCAAACGGTAGCGGCAACGGCGGTCATGACGGCGAAGGCGGTTCTCAACCCCTCGCCATCGGCAAGCGCGATAGCATGCTCGACATCAGTCAGATCGACGGCCAGGTGCGTGAATCTTCCATTCGAAAAGTCGGCGACGTAGTAACGGCCCACCCGGAAGAGGCGATAGCCATTCTCCGCACGTGGATGCATCAACCGGTATAATCGATGGCGCGCGCAACAAAACCTCCCGTCAAAGAAGACATCCGCCAGATTTCCGGGCCAGAGCGGGCTGCAATATTTTTGCTGTCGCTCGGGGAAGAGCACGGCTCCAAGCTCTGGCAGATGATGGACGAAGACGAGATCAAGGAAATCTCGCAGATGATGTCCAATCTCGGCACCGTCAGTGCAAGCGTTGTCGAAAAACTGATGGTCGATTTCGTTTCGCAGATGTCGTCGACGGGCTCGCTGATGGGTTCCTACGAATCCACGGAGCGATTGCTGCAGCGGTTCATGGCGGGCGACAAAGTCAGCCAGATCATGGAGGAAATCCGCGGTCCAGCCGGCCGCACCATGTGGGACAAGCTCGGCAATGTGAACGAGGCCGTCCTCGCGAATTATTTGAAAAACGAATATCCACAAACCGTCGCGGTCGTTCTCTCCAAGATAAAATCCGAACACGCCGCGCGCGTCCTCGCCGCTTTGCCGGAAGAATTCGCGCTTGAAGTGGTGCAGCGCATGCTGCGCATGGAATCGGTACAGAAGGACATTCTCGATAAAATCGAGCAGACGTTGCGCGTGGAATTCATGTCCAATCTGGCGCGCACCGCAAAACGCGACGCGCACGAAATGATGGCGGAAATCTTCAACAATTTCGACCGCCAGACGGAAAACCGCTTTTTGACCTCATTGGAAGAACGCAGCCGAGACGCGGCCGAACGCATCAAGGCGCTCATGTTCACCTTTGAAGACCTCGGCAAACTCGATCCCGGCTCGATCCAGACGCTGCTGCGCCATGTGGAGAAGGACAAAATCGCCCTGGCGCTCAAGGGCGCCACGGACTCCTTACGCGATGTCTTCTTCTCGAACATGAGCGAGCGCGCCGGAAAAATCCTGCGTGAAGATATGGAAGCACTTGGCCCCGTGCGTCTGCGCGACGTGGATGAATCGCAATTGCGCATGGTGAATGTCGCCAAGGACCTCGCCAACAAGGGCGAAATCATGATCGCCAGCAAGCAAGGCGAAGACGAGTTGATCTACTGATGAAAAACGCGGTCAAATTCACCTTCGGCGCCGACTTCGACAGCGTGACGAACGAGGCGCAAGCCGATGCACGTGCGCGCAAGAGCTACACGCTGGACGAAATCGAAGCCATCCGGCACGAAGCCCGCGAGGAAGGCCGGCGTGACGGCGATGTGCGCGCCACCCAGGCCGTGGCGGCCTCGATCGGTCAAGTGGCAGGCGCTGTCTTATCCGCGATCCGGGCGATGGAGGCGGAGTTCGAAGTCATCCGTTCGGAAGCCGCAGGTCTTGCCCTTGCGGCGGCGAAGACGCTGGCGGGTGCGGCTCTCAATTTCGCGCCCGAAGCGGAAATTGCCGAAGCCCTTCATGCCGCATTGCATCAGGCCATCGGCGAACCGCGCGTCGTGGTGCGCACCTCGCCCACTTTGGCCGAGCGGATTCAGGAGCGGGCGACGGAAATCGCGCTGCACGAAGGATATGACGGCCGCATGCAATTCATTGCCGATGCGTCCTTGCGGAACGCCGACTGCCGGATCGAGTGGCGCGGCGGCGGCGTCGAACGCGCGCACGAAACAATAGAAAAAGCTTTGGATGATCTGGTGACTCGCCGCTTTTCGCGCAGTCCCGTTGAGGAGAACAGCTAATGGCCGAAAACGATGTCGGTCTGCCCGAACTGGCGGGCGATGGCTCTCAGGATGGGCTGCCGCTTCTCGAAAAATCGAACAGCGGCGAAACCGATCTGAAGCGATCGGCCGTCGATCTGGAGGCCGTCTACGACGTGCCGGTCACCGTGCAGGCGATCCTCGGCAAGTCGGCGATGGAAGTGAGCCAGCTTTTGAAGCTCAGCCGCGGGACGGTGGTGCAGCTCGACCGCAAGGTCGGAGAAGCGATCGATATTTACGTCAACAACCGCTTGGTGGCGCGCGGCGAAGTCGTGCTGGTCGAAGACCGGCTCGGCGTCACCATGACGGAAATCATCAAGTCGGGACAGAACTGAACAGATTTCGCGCGCGGATGAAAACGCGAGCGGTACACCTAACGTGAAGGATGACGAACATGCGGCTTCTCATCATAGGCAGTCTCGGCGGGCAGATCGGTGCGGCCACCAAAATCGCGCTGGATAAAGGCGCCAAGGTCGCCCATGCCGGGAGCATCGATCAGGCGCTCATGGAATTGCGCGGGGGCCGTGGAGCGGACCTCATCATGTGCGATGTCGGTCTCGACATCGCCACCCTCGTGCGGTCGCTTGCAACCGAGCACATCTGCACGCCGGTGATCGCCTGCGGCATCGGCACGGATGCGCGCCGCGCGGTGGACGCCATTCGCGCCGGCGCCAAGGAATACCTCCCCTTACCGCCCGACCCCGAGCTGATCGCCGCCGTTTTGGCCGCCGTCGCCGACGAATCGCATCAGCTCATCTTTGAAGACAATGCGACCGCAGGCGTTATCGCCATGGCCGATCAAATCGCGCCGTCCGATGCTTCCATCCTTATTACCGGCGAATCCGGAACGGGTAAGGAAGTGCTGGCGCGCTACGTTCACCGCAGAAGCGCACGGGCCGACAAGCCGTTCATTTCGGTCAATTGCGCCGCGATCCCGGAAAACCTGCTCGAATCGGAATTGTTCGGCCACGAAAAGGGCGCTTTCACCGGCGCCATTGCACGCCGCGTCGGTAAATTCGAAGAAGCCAATGGCGGAACGCTGCTGCTGGACGAAATCAGCGAAATGGACGCGCGGCTGCAGGCCAAATTGCTGCGCGCGATTCAGGAACGCGAAATCGACCGGGTCGGCGGCGGCAAGCCGGTTAAGGTCGACATCCGCATCCTCGCGACATCGAACCGCGATCTCGCCGATGCGGTCAAACGCGGCACCTTCCGCGAAGACCTTTTGTATCGCCTGAACGTGGTCAACCTCCGGCTGCCGGCCTTGCGCGAACGGCCCAAGGACATTCTCGCACTGGGGCGTCATTTCGTCCGTAAATATGCCGACGCCAACGGCGTTCCGTTCCGGCCTTTGTCGGGCGAAACGGAACGGTTGCTGCTCACCCACACCTGGCGCGGCAACGTGCGTGAATTGGAAAATACCATTCACCGCGCGGTCCTGTTGTCGCACGGCAGCGAAATCGTGCCGGAAGCAATCCGCCTGCCCGACGGCGCCAAGTTTTCCGAAACGGCGATGCGCACCGCCTCAGATCCAGTGACCATCGCGACCGCCGCGGCCGCGACAACGACCAGGGCGCTCGTGGGACACACCGTCTCTGAAGTCGAACGCGACTTGATCCTGGATACGCTGGATCATTGCCTTGGCAACCGTACGCATGCCGCGAATATTCTTGGGATTTCCATACGCACACTGCGAAACAAGCTGCGTGAATATACCCAGTCGGGCATTCGCGTCGCGCAGCCGGGCGAAGGACGCGCCGCCTGATGGCTGAATTTACGGACCGGGGTGAAACGTAGTGGCAAACCAGGCGCAACCATTTCCGGCAGGTGCACGCGGCGCATTCGATGCCGTACGCGACTACCTCAGGCACGGCGAAATCGCCCTTGCGGCGGGCATTCTTGGGATTCTCGTCATTCTGCTGCTGCCTTTGCCGGCGTGGCTGCTCGACGTTACGCTCTCCTTTTCCATTACATTCGCGATCCTGATCCTGATGACGTCCATCTTCATCAGGAAGCCGCTCGAATTCAGTTCTTTTCCGACCATCCTGCTGATCAGCACGATGCTGCGCGTGGCGCTGAATCTCGCCTCGACGCGTCTGATCCTGTCGCACGGCAATGAAGGCACCGATGCCGCGGGTCAGGTCATTCAGGCGTTTGGACGGCTGATTACCCAGGGCAATTTCGTCATCGGCATTATCATCTTCGCGATTTTGGTCATCGTGAATTTCATCGTGATCACCAAAGGCGCGGGCCGCATCGCGGAAGTTGCCGCACGCTTTACCTTGGACGCCATGCCCGGCAAGCAAATGGCGGTCGACGCCGATCTGTCCGCCGGACTCATCAACGAGACCGAGGCACGCGAACGCCGCAAATCGCTGGAGCTTGAATCCAATTTCTTCGGCGCCATGGACGGCGCTTCGAAATTCGTGCGCGGCGATGCCATCGCCGGCCTGATGACCGTCGGCATCAACATCGTCGGCGGCATCATTATCGGCGTCGTGCAGGAAGGAATGACCCTCGCCAACGCCTCGCAAACGTTCACGCTGCTGACCATCGGCGATGGCCTCGTCACGCAAATTCCGGCGCTTATCGTTTCCACCGCTGCCGGCATGATGGTGTCCAAAGGCGGCGTCGAGGGCTCTTCTGAAAAGGCGCTGCTCGGCCAGCTTTCCCATTATCCGCAGGCGCTCGGCATGGCCGGGTTCGTGATGGCCGTCATTGCGGTGCTCCCCGGCATGCCACATATCGTGTTTGCGCTCATCGCTGTGGGCGCTGGCGGTCTTTCCTATGTCGCGTGGCGCGGAAAGGAAAACGCGCGCGCGGAAGTCGTCCAAAACGAAGCGGCGAAAGCCGCGGAAATACCCACGCCTGAGGAACCGATCTCAACGGCGCTCGCGCTCGATCTGTTGCGTGTGGAGTTGGGCTACGGACTGCTGCCTTTGATCAACGACACCAAGGGCCATCGCGTCACCGATCAGATCAAGGCCCTCAGACGCCAGCTTGCGTCCGAAATGGGCTTCGTCATGCCCGCGGTCCGCATTTTGGACAACATGCAGCTTGGCGCGAACGAATATGTCATCCGCATCAAGGAGGTCGAATCCGGACGGGGCGAACTCTATCCGGGCCAGTTGCTGCTGATGGATCCCAAAGGCCAGGCCATCGATCTTCCGGGGCGTCATACGACGGAGCCCGCGTTCGGTTTGCCCGCGACCTGGGTAGACCAGTCGTTGCGCGAGGAAGCATCCTTCCGCGGCTACACGGCGGTCGATCCCGGCACCGTCCTGACGACGCACCTGACCGAAGTGCTTAAGAGCCAGATGGCCGAGCTTCTGTCTTATGCGGAAACCAAAAAGCTGCTTGACGATCTGCCGGTCGAACAGAAAAAACTGGTGGAAGAGGTTATTCCCGCGCAGATCAGCGTGACCGGCGTGCAGCGCGTGTTGCAGACCTTGCTCACGGAACGCGTCTCCATCCGCGATTTGCCGGCCATTCTGGAAGGCATTGCCGAAGCCGTCGGCCATACCAAGAACGCGATGCTCATTTCCGAGCATGTGCGCGCGCGTCTGGCGCGCCAGCTCTGCCACCAATACGTCTCGACGCAAGGGTTTCTTCCCATCGTGGCGATGTCGCCGGCGTGGGAGCAGGCCTTCGCGGAGTCGCTGGCCGGACAAGGCGAGGAACGTCAGCTCGCAATGGCGCCGACGCAATTGCAGGCTTTCATCCATGCCGTGCGCGATCGTTTTGAAGAAGCATCGCAGCGCGGCGATCTGCCGGTGCTGCTGACCAGCCCGATGATCCGCCCTTATGTCCGCTCGATCATCGAGCGATTCCGGCCGCAAACGCCGGTCCTTTCTCAGAACGAGATTCACCCCTCCGTCAGGCTTCGAACCATGGGACAGATATAGCCAATGCAAATCAAAACGTTTCTCGCCAGAGACATGAAAGAAGCCATGACCGCCATGCGTGCGGAGATGGGTGAAGAGGCCATCATCGTCGCCAGCGAAACGCTGAAGGACGGGACCGTTCTGATCCGCGCCGGTATCGAGGAGGCGCAAGCACTCGCGCGCGCCGCAGAGGAAGCCTTGAAGCGAGATTCCACGCTGGAGAGCTCCACCGTCATTTCGCGCTTTGCGGCCTTCGAGGCGCGGTATCGCGAAACCTTGCTCGCGCGCTTGCGCGGCTCACGGCCGAACGCAACCACGCGGGCAACCGCCTTCGACCGGACGATGCTGACGGAAATTCTTGCCACGCATCGTACGCCCGAGGCCATGGCCAGGAAGCTTGTGGACGCCGCACAACAGAGCGGTTTTGGCGATATGACCTTGTCGCTCGCATCTGCCTTGGACACGTCTATGCGCATCGATCCCTTCGATGTCGGCAAGCGCGGTGCGTTGTTATTGATCGGCCCGCCCGGCGCGGGAAAGACCGCGGTTGCGGCGAAACTTGCGGCGCAGAGCAGCCTTGTCGGCTGCCCGGTTGTGCTGGCGCAGACCGATGTCGATACGGCCGGACATTGGGCGCGATTGGAAAGTTTTAGCGCCGCGATCAAAGCGCGCGCGGTGCGCGCCGGCACACCCAATGTGCTGGCCGAGGCCATTCAGCAAGCGCGCGCCTCGAACGGCCTTCTGATCGCCGACACGGCAGGCTGGGATCCGCGCGAGCCGCTGCCGCGCGAAGTGCTTCCCTTTCTATCGATGGGCACCATGGAACCGGTGGGTGTTATTTCCGCCGCGACCGATGCCGAAGAGGCCGGTGAAATGGCGGAGGCCCTGGTCAAACTCGGCGCCAGCCGTCTGATCGTCACGGGGCTGGACCTTACCCGGCGCAGAGGCAGCCTGCTGGCCATCGCGCTTTCCGGCGCCACCATCGCCCAGGTAACGGGATCGCCCTACCTTGCTGACGGCTTGGAAACACTGACGCCGATGGCCCTGGCCCGCATGGTAACCGGCCGCGCGCCACCGGAAGAAGACCACAACGGCGGCATTCCCGACGTCGTGTAGGTTCGGAGCCGCAACAGGTTCTTCGCGGCTAGCGCGAGTCTCAGCGTCAACGCTTTGGCCGTCCGCTGAGACACGCGCATAGGCGTAAATCATGCTGCGATTTCGCACCCGATCTATGCACCGGAAAAAGCCAATCCGTTCAGCGAGCTTGCCTTGGTACGGAATTCCTGCATTCCACACCAAGCTTCCACCATTGGCCGCGATCATGGCGACCGGCAGGAATTCGCCACTTCCGGTCATTCGCAATGTACCGACAATGCGACTAGACTATAAAAGTCCAAATATTAACCCCGGCAAGTTGAGCGCGGCGACGGACTGAGCCACTTCGAGCAACCCTAATCCCAAAAACGGCATGGCGTAGCGCAAAAGTACGAACACCAAGGTTGTTTGTGCCGCGATACCAAGAGCCACGCCAACGACGACCTGGCTGCCCATCAGGGCCGCAATCTGGACTCGATGGAACTCGAAAACAGACCCGCTCGAATCCATCAGACTGTGCAAATGAGCTGAGAGCCGGGGAATACCGCGCGTGAGCGATAGCCCCCCTATAGCGAGATTGAAGAAGCTGGGAACCATGGTTGATAGAAGCAGCGCATAGAGCCACCAATATTTCGGTGCCAATCCGTTGGCCATTATTCCCTGGAATAGTTCATCCAACGATAGGACCTGCTTACCGCCGCCGCGCACAGTCACCAAATCGAAAGTTTGAATTCCAATCACAATGGTGCAAGCAACAAGTACTATAACAAAGACCGCACAAGCAGCATCCACGATTGCATAAAAATATGGCCACCATAGTTGCCGTTCGAGCCCCCGCCACAGCAATGCTCGGGTCAAGCCCAACGAGAACCAGATAAATGGAGCGTTGAGCAAGGTGAGCAGCCCCACGAAAAGAAGCAGTGGACCTACCACGGGCCAAGCTGACAGCGTTGACAATATATTCGCCGCCCCGAGGCAGCCGCCAATCATCGCAAGGACAAACACGAACAAGAAGGCCCCTGCACGGTCACGGGTGACGACTATGTCCTTCGCGGCAGCACCAACAAGGACCACCGAACAAGCACCAACCGCCTCGCCCACGATGGTGCCAGCCAAAACGAAAGCAATAGTGCCAGCGAGTGCGCCAATGGCAGCGCCAGAGACCCCGATACCGATGTCGCCAGCAACAGCTCCCATGACGGTACCAGCCATAGCAACAGAGCCAGCCACGCTACCGGCGCCACCGCGTGCAAGTGCGCCAGCAATAAGGGCAACGCCAATCGGGAACAATAGAAGCCAAACAAGGGATTTCCTTCCAGTGCTTCTTCTAAAATTCCAGTAACATAGAATGCTAAAGGCAAGCCCGAGGGTCGAACCGGTTCGTTGCAGCCAGGGCAGATCCAGCGGAAGGCCGAATGCAGCTTCCGCTGAGCCGACCTCGCCGGAAATCGCCCAAATGAGAAAAATTGTGAATATCGGATACAGAAACGCGAGAATCAGGCACCGGTGAAAGGCATTCGCGGTCCAAAGCGGCGCAGGAGTCTGCAAACCTAAAACGCGCAGCCCTGGTGAGTTTTCATCGTGGAAGAAATGTTCGACTGCCTTCAATGCAGCAGTCAATTTCTCCGAATAGATACGTGCTGCGGTGCCACCATTGGCAAGGTCGTTCCGGAGAAGGTCGTACCGGTTGCGCTCAGGCGAGCCCGCAGGTTGTTTCCCACCGGGCAAAACAAAAAAATAGTAATGGCCCGCAACCACCGTGAATAGGAGAGTGGCAGCTCCCAAAAAAAGCTCTGTAACATAAGTTGCCCACTCTCCCAACACAGCGGACAAGAGGGGGGCAGCGCCAGCAAATATCGCGGCAGGCGACAACAATATAGCGCCACCGATAATGGTGCCGACAATTTGGGCTTCGACGTTTTCAGAAAACTTAGAAGGCATCCTCCCCCCCCTACTTTGAAGTATCACCCAAGAGGGGGGGGGGCGCAACAAGCAGGAAAACAAGATTAGAACAATTTTTATCACGGTCAGCACGGTAGTGAGCTGGAGAGCTGGTCCCACTTGCTTGGACAGGTTGGCAGCGAAGTTAAAATGTATCCTACGTTATTGATCGTGCTGCAAAAATGTCAATCACGTTGAACGATTTTTGTTGCTGCTGGGCCTGTGGGGGATGTGGGCAAGGCGTGAGCCTTGTCCACATCCCCACAGGCCACTTGGCTGAGTAGGCTTCCGCGACGCGCTGGGCCACCAAGCCGTCGGTCAGTTCGTACAGATAACATTGCGCCCGGAAAGCCGACCCAGAACGCCTTCATCGAGAGCTTCAATGGCCGGCTGCGGGACGAGCTTCTCAACGAAACGCTCTACGCAACACTTGATCATGCCAGACAGGCGCTTGCTGACTGGAAAGCCGACTACAACAACTACAGGCCGCATAGCGCCATCAACAACATGGCACCAGGCGATTTATGCCAGGCTCAGCGCTTCCGGGATGCAACGGGCCAACAAGGCTCTTATGACGAAAGGACACTACGCTCAGCTGGATGAATGTTGGGGCTCACGTCACACCGTCGACTGGCCGATCTTGGCGTGAAGATCGCGTACCTCGGTTTCGTGATCTTGTTGCTCGCGATCCGTGCCGTTCGAAAATACTTCCGATAGGCCTTCGATCGCTTGGCGCTTCCAGGTGCTCACCTGGTTCGGATGCACCTTGTGTTTCGAGGGACCGTCTTGTCGCCCCGCAACGCCTCCAACGCCACACGGGCCTTGAAATCACCCGCAAACCGTCGTCTCGTCGTCATGTCGCATCCCCCCGTTACACGGCGGAATACACCTTAAGCTCCCTGTCCGATTTTCCAGGACCAGCTCAGTAATTTGCGATATACTGAAAGTCCGTGGAGTTGCAGGGGCACGCAGGAGCTTAATTTTGAAGCTCTCACCTAGAACCATTGTTGAAAGATTTGAGGGGGCAATGACACCAAGAACACTGTTTCCCTGGTCTGTCACATTCGCCAATAGACGATACTTGATCTCCATACTTTTCATCATGTTCCTCGTTGCGGTTGGCCACCCAGATCCCGCGCGATCTGCCGGCTTCCTCAATAACATCCAGAGTGCTGGAGCCGCTTCGGTGTCGACGGCCGGAGAGACGGCGATAGCCGAGGATGCAACGACAATCTATTATAATTCAGCAGGCATGACCCTTCTCAACCGTCCTGAAGTCCTGCTCTCCCTTCCGATCATATCGCTCTCTAATAAATTTGAGGATGGAGGGACAACCGGCGCGCTCGGTGAGCCCGCCCGCGGTTCGGGCGGGAACAGGGATGGGGTGTTTTCACTCCCGACCTTGTTCGCAACAACACCGCTCTCCAATCGACTTAATGTCGGCGTCGGCATTTTTATTCCGTTCGGCCAAGTGAACCAATACGCCGACAGTTGGGTCGGGCGATATCAGTTACAGAGCATCTCTTTGAAGACGATCGATATCGACCCAGCTGTCGCTTATCGCGTAAGCGACAGATTATCGGTGGGTGCCGGACTCGATATCCAATACGCCCATCTTTTGCGCAAGAACGCGATCGATTTTGGAGCGCTGTGCTTCCTCCTCATCGGTCCCACCAATTGCCCGGGACTTGGTCTAATACCGCAAAGCGCAGACGGAAAGTTTACCGCCGATGCTAAGAATTGGAGTGTCGGATTCAACTTTAGCGCACTCTACCATATTGGCGACACGACTCATGTTGGTTTGAACTATCGTTCCGCGGTTCGCCATGATTTCTCCGGCGACGCAGTCTTCAACGTGCCAGCGGTGGCGGCCCCCCTTACCGCAGGAGGCCTCTTCCAAGACACCCGCCTACGAACGACTATGACATTCCCCGAAGTGGTTGCGCTTGGCGTTTCCCAAAAGATCGACGACAGCCTGACCCTGCTTGTCGATCTCGATTGGACAGGGTGGAGCCGACTCAAGCAAATCTCGTTGGATTTCGCCAACCCTGGGCAGCCCAATCAAATCCTCTCGCTAAACTGGGACGACAGTATTCGTTTTGCGGTTGGAGGTATCTACCATTTCAACGACGATACCGATCTACGCGGGGGGATCTCCTATGATCAGTCATCCGTATCAAACACCTTTCGCGGCGCGGATCTCCCGGACTCGAACGCCATAATGCTGTCGGCTGGTCTAGCGCACCATTTTGACGACAAATTCTCAATGACTGTTTCTTACTCCTATGGGTTTCACATGGACGCACCCGTCCACGTCACGATGCCAACAGCTGGAACATTGGTAGGAACATTTCAGCGTAGCTCGAACGCTGTCGGTTTGGACGCACGTTTCCAACTCTAATCCGGAATTAGTAGCGGCATCGCAGGTGCTTCAGGCTTTTAGCTTTCTGGGACGCCCGTCGCCGTGCACCGTCGACGGGCGTCCCAGAAAGCTAAACAATTTTGCCCGAATTGTGCCCAAAACCTGAGTGTCTGGACTGCTCCAAAGCTGCCGCTCGCGGGAGATGGGCCTAGTTACCTAGAGCTTAGACCAGAGCGAAATTAGATTTTCTTACGCAGGGCAGAACCAGATGTAAGTGACCCCATCAAATGACGCTCTTGGGTCAATCTCGGTCAGTGGCGATGTAAGAACAAACCGAGATTGTACAGGGCTTTTACTCGGCGTTTTCGATGGTGCAAAATTCTCTCAATTTGCACCAAGGTGAGGCCAGAAGTTCTGTCCGACGATGAAGATGCTGCCGGCCGCTCGGCGCGCTGGCGCGATGAACGACGCGAAACGGCAGAGCAGACGGATGCGATGCCGTTTCCAAACGCACACAGCTTGCCTACAACGGCTTGGGAAATTGGCTGCTGCTGGCGGCCGAATGGGAGGCACAACACATGCGGAAAATACAGGGCCTGAAAACAAAACTGCTTGGGATGGCGGTGGTCGCGGCGACGGCGCTGGCGATCGGATTGACCGCCCATGCCCAGGGACAACAGCAGGTTCTCGTCATCCAGGGCGGGACGCTGATCGATGGCAATGGCGGGGCGCCGGTGCCGAATTCGGTCATTGTTATCCAGGGTAATCGCATCACCGCGGCCGGCCGCGCGGGAGCCGTTCAGGTGCCTGCGGGTGCAACCGTCATCAACGCCACGGGTAAATGGATCACACCCGGCCTGATCGATTCCATGGCGATCGGCTATTGGATGTATGGCGAAGCCTATCTCCATTTCGGCGTTACTTCGACCGTGATGAACGTCGCCCGGGGAGACCAGGGGCTGGCTGAGCGCGACGCCATCAATCACGGGATGTACGAGGGCCCGCGGCTGTTTCAGACCGTCGTCGATCCCGGTGGACGCATCCTGAAGACACCGGACGAAGCGCGCGCCCGCGCGAAGGCGATTCTTGCAATGGGCGCCGACGTTCTGGGCGCCGCTGACGGCGATGCGCCGCCGGACGTTTTCGCCGCTTATGCCGATGAGGGCCACAAGGCCGGCAAAGGCGTCATGATGCGCTGCGTTGGTCCGCAAACACGCGGCAAATCCTGCGTTCTGGCCGGCGCCGACGTGATGCTGCACACCGGTCTTGCAGGCGTCGAAATGAACCGCGATCCGGAGAAGTGGAAGGATTATATCGGTCTGCCGCCGGACGTCTATTGCGACATGGATCCGGTCAAAGAGAAGGACATGGTCGCGTTTCTTGCGTCACATAACGCGGCCGTCGTGCCCAATCTGATTGCCGCCGACCGCGGCTTTCCTTCGAGCTGGAAGCGGCTTCAGCAGGAAGATCGCGAGCTGCTCTCCGATCGCAACCTCCGCACCTATTACCCCGAGTCCGTGGTGCAGGACCTGATGGACAATGTGAGATCGCCAGAGGAGTTTCTGACGCCGGATCAGATTGCGCTTCGCGCCTGCGGTTATGCGAACCACGCAAAATTTATCGGCGACCTTATCGTCGCGGGCGGACACGCATTGGCATCGATGGATGACCCACAGTCGGCCCCGGGTCTGGGCGTGTTGCAGGAAATGGCCGCATTCCAGGAAGACGCGCACGTGGCGCCGATGAAGATCATTCAATCGGCGACCAAATGGCCGGCCGAGCACTATCACCTGAAGGATGTCGGCACCATCGAAGCCGGCAAGCTCGCCGATCTCGTCATCCTCAGCGCCGATCCGGCGCGCGACATCATGAACATGCGCAAGATCGACGACGTCATCAAGGACGGCCATGTGGTGGATCGCAATTTCCACCCCTCATATCGCGGCGGGATGTTCGCCAATGACCGGGCTAGTACCGACGTTGCCCCGGTCAGCGATCTTCCGTTCGCTGCCGCAGTCAAACAGCTGCCGGCGCGCGGACAGAACGATCCGAAGCCTTACATGACCGTCACAGGGCCCAACGGCAATCCGGTGGGCATCCTTCCCGGCGTCGCCGAAGTCCGCAGGGCAGGCTTCGGTCCGGTTCAGGATTTTGCCGTCTCGCCAACTCCGGGAATTGAAGCGATTGCGCCGACGACGGTCATACAGGGTTCGGGCGACACCACCGTGACTTTAACGGGCGTCAATTTCGTCAAGCGCTCGGTTGTCTATGTCAATGGCGAGGTGGTGCCAACAATCGTCGACAGCACAACGAAAGTGCATTTCGTGCTGCCGGCGGGAAAATTTGGCGACGCCGGAAAGCTGCATGTGATGGTGAAAAATCCGCTGCCGCTGACCAATCCGCGATGGGGCGATACGTCCAATATGGCGCATATCCTGGTGCCATACGCCTTCTCAACGGAGTTGGCCCGGCCCGCGAACAGGGCCGCGGAGTAAGCCAATCGCCAATGGACAATCGAGAAGCCGCCGCAGATTGCTGCGGCGGCTATTGCCCATGGGTGAGAGCCGCCGGTTGCGAAGTTCTTGAATTTTACGCAGGCCCAAAACACGGGGGCGCGGCCGAAAGCTCAGCGCCGTCCCGATCGCCTGCCGTAGTGGCCCCGCAGCCTGGCGTGGTCCATACCGAAGGGGCCGGAGCCTGTTCCGATCAGTACCAGGAGGCCGCCGGCAATGGCCATGTCGCGCGCGAAGATGTCGTAATCGGCGGCCCGCGCTACTTCCGCTTTGAGATGCCAGAAATCGTGCAGCGTCACCGCCAAGCCGATTGTCACCACGAATAACAGAAAGGCGCCGGCGCGCGTCCATAATCCCAGCAGCAGCGAAAGGCTCCCGAGCACAGCGCCCGCAAGCGCGAGCGCGAGAACGATCTGAGGAGCCGGGATGTTCTTCATGGTCAGAAGAACGGCGGTTGTGTTCCAGCCGAGCGCGTGGCGGTACGCCTGGTCAAGAAAAAACCAGGCGATGACCCAACGGCCAAAGAGCGGCGCAAGCGATTCCGCGAGCGGCATGACGGCACCCTCAATCCGCCTCCAAGATAGGAGGCGCAGAGTAGAGCCGTCGTTTTAGCTGATTCGGCGAACGCGGGGGCGTTGGCCCCTTTTTTATCCCGCCTGCCGCGCGGTGTGCTTGCGCAGATGGCGAACCATCGCCAGCTCGTCCAGCCGCGATTGCTGCGCGCGACCTTCCGCTTCCGTGGCCCGGCGCACACGTTCTTCTTCCGCCAGCTCGAAGCTTTTCAAATCCTGAAAAGCCGCCGACAAATCGTCCTGCTGCGCGGAGCGTTCGCGCTCCAGTTCCGCCATCGTGGTGCGGATGTTCTTCCGCCGCACCTCAATGGATTGAAGGAAGCTTGGGAAAGCCAATCGGCCGATGTCGGAATCCGCGGCCCGTTGTTTTTCGCGCACCACCGAGTCTTCCAGATCCTGAAGCTTACGCTCCAGATCCGACTTCATTTCGTCCAGCGTTGCGAGACGGCGTTTCAGCTCGTCCACACGAAAGCGCTTCAAGCGCAAAAGCGAACCACGACGTTTCATTCGGCCATTACCTCTTTGTCGGCGCAGCTTCCATGATTTTGCTTAAGGTCACGTAACCGTCCTCAAGCGAGGTGCGCTCGTCTTTTGACTGCGTAAGAAATGCTTCGATGTTCGGATAGAGCTGCATGGCGACATCGACTTCGGGATTCGTCCCCGCGCGATACGCGCCAAGGCGGATCAGCTCCGCCATATCTTCATAGGTGGCAAGCTGCTGGCGCGCCTGCTGCACAAGGATCTGCTCGGGCGGCGAATTGCACGCCGGCATGGCGCGCGACACCGACTTTAAGATGTTGATCGCCGGAAAGCGTCCGCGCTCCGCGATGGAGCGTTCAAGCACGATATGGCCGTCCAAAATCCCACGCACCGCATCGGAAATCGGCTCGTTATGGTCATCGCCCTCCACCAGGACGGTAAAGAGACCCGTGATGCTGCCTGGGCTTCCGGCACGTCCGGGACCGGCGCGCTCCAGCAGCCGTGGCAGCTCGGCAAATACGGTCGGTGTGTAACCTTTGGATGCGGGCGGCTCGCCCGCCGACAGACCGATCTCGCGCTGCGCCATCGCAAAGCGCGTTACCGAGTCCATCATCAGCAGAACCTGCAAGCCTTGATCGCGGAAATATTCGGCGGTCGCCATCGCCACAAAGGCGGCCTGCTTGCGTGTCAACGGCGCCTCGTCGGAGGTCGCCGCAACAATGACGCTGCGACGCAGACCTTCCTCGCCGAGATCGTCTTCGATGAATTCCTTCAGCTCGCGCCCGCGCTCGCCGACCAGCGCGATGACCGTAACATCGGCCGAGGTATTGCGGGCAAGCATCGCAAGCAGCGTCGACTTGCCGACGCCCGAGCCCGCGAAGATTCCCATGCGCTGCCCCTCGCAGCAGGTGAGAAAGGTGTTGAGCGCGCGGACGCCCAAATCGAGTTTGCCGCCCACCCGGGAACGCTCATACGCCGATGGCGGCTGAGCCCTTAAGGGATAAGGCTGCATCCCGCAGCCGAGCACGCCCTTCCCGTCGGTCGGGCGCCCAAACGCGTCGATGACCCGGCCCAGCCAAGCGTGGCTGGGGAAAATCGCAGAGGTACTCTCATCGAAGGTCGCCCTGGCGCCCAGGGTCATGCCTTCAAGCTGGCCAAACGGCATGGCAAGCGCGCGTCCGTCACGGAAGCCGACCACTTCGCAGGCGGTTTCCCGCCCGTCAGCGCCGGCAATCCGCACCTTGCCGCCCAGACCGATGGCGCCCGAAGCGCCCGTCACTTCAATGAGCAGCCCCTCGACGCGGGCCACCCGGCCAAAGCGGGTCAGGCGGGGTATGGCGCCGAAATTTTCGATCAAAGCCTGCAAAAACATCCCCTCGATAAACCAATCAGGGGCAAATCGAGCCCACCTGTTACCGGGTATTTTGCGGCAGAGGCTTTAAGTCGCGGTAAACTTAACGAGCCGAATCAATAAGATATTGTCGAGAAGACTGATTTCGGAGGGTTATTGGCCGAAGGTAAGTCTTGTTAAGATTAGAAAGCTCCTTTTAACCATTTTCGTTTAGGGTTCTTGCGTTAACGAGGTCGGCCCGCTGGGGCCGCCCGGCAAGGGGATTACCGCACAATGCGCGTGCTTTTGATCGAAGACGACAGCGCGATGGCTCGTAGCATCGAGCTCATGCTGCGCTCTGAAGGCTTGAACGTCTACACAACCGACCTGGGCGAGGAAGGCATCGACCTCGGAAAGCTGTACGACTACGACATCATCGTACTCGACCTTCAGTTGCCGGACATGAGCGGGTACGAGGTCCTCAAGGCCTTGCGCTTGGCGAAGATCCAAACGCCCATTCTCATTCTGTCGGGCAACGCGATCGTCGAAGCGAAGGTCAAAGCTTTGGGCTTTGGCGCCGACGACTATATGACCAAGCCCTTCCACAAGGACGAGCTGGTCGCGCGCATCCAGGCGGTTGTGCGCCGCTCCAAGGGGCATTCGCAGTCCGTCATCACGACGGGCAAGCTCACCGTCAATCTTGACGCCAAGACGGTCGAGGTCGATGGCCAGCGCGTACACCTGACGGGCAAGGAATACCAAATGCTGGAGCTGCTTTCGCTCCGCAAAGGCACCACGCTTACCAAGGAGATGTTCCTCAATCATCTCTATGGCGGTATGGACGAGCCGGAACTGAAAATCATCGACGTGTTCATCTGTAAGCTGCGCAAGAAGCTGGCTGTCGCCTGCAATGGCGAGCATTACATCGAAACCGTTTGGGGCCGCGGTTATGTGCTGCGTGATCCCGACGAGAAGATTGCGGCCTGATTTTACAGGGCTGGGCAACGAAAGGCGCGGGAGACCATCCCGCGCCTTTCGCGTTTCAGGCATCAAGACGGGACGACGGGAAATTTTTCTCGCCGCACCGACGGCGTCTCAGGCGGCAATCAGTCCGGCTTCGATGAACTTGGCTTCGACGATTTCGCGGTCCACGGGCTTAAGCAGGTACTCATTGGCGCCGGCGCCGATCGCTTCGGTGATATGGACGATGTCGTTTTCGGTCGTACAGTAGACGATCACGGGTTTGGCGCCGAACGGCTCGCGCCGCAGCGCACGCAGAAATTCGATGCCCGACATCGCGGGCATGTTCCAATCGAGCAGGATGGCGTCGGGCATGTTGCGCCGGCAGAGGTCCAGAGCCGCCGTTCCGTCTTCGGCTTCATCGGCCGAAAATTGCAGCTCTTCCAAAATCTTGCGCGCGATTTTCCGGAAAATCCGGCTGTCATCGACGATCAGGCACTGCTTCATGACGAATCCCTTCCCGTTCAGGGGTCCATCACTGTGATGCAATCCGGTAAATACGGCCTGAAGCGCCGGGCGCGCTCCTGCAATTTTCAGCTTGCCGCGAAGCAAACCTCGTTGGGAGCAGCGGTGACCTGAAGCTTGGTGTTGAGCGTCTTGGTCAATTGATAGGTCAGGTATGATTGAATGGAGCGGCCGTCGAGCGCGCCGGCAGGCTCGCCCTGCAGGGTGCGCTCCGTTTCCGAAGTAAACTTGATGGTCGTCCCGGTTGCGATGACGCGAAATCCCGGCTTGGCGCCTTCGGTGGTCTCGACCGTCACGCGCCCGCCACGCGGCAGGCAATCGGCCGCGCTTAGAACCGCATTCATCAGCAACTTGGCCCAATCCTTCGGCCAATTTGCCGCATGCGCCTGCCACAACAATTCGACTTTGCCGCCCTTCAACAGCCCCGCCATGATGCGGCCAATTTCGGACAAATCCAGTTCGGCCCCGGCGGAACCTGCGGCGCCGAACGCGATCCGCGCAAATTGCAGCCTGGCTGCAGCCTGTTCGGCACTTACCGCTATCAGTTTCAGCGCATCGGCACGCATCGCAAGATCGGTTTCGTCCTCGAGCACTTCGAGTCCGTTGACCACCGCGCCTACCGGGCTCACAAGGTCATGACAAACCCTGGACACCAAAAGCGCCGCGAAATCGAGATCGTTCATGTCCAGGCCCTTGGTGTTCAACATGGCAAATGCGACTCATTGTTTCAGACCGTCAGTTTGGGCCGCGCTGCTTAACGATGTCTTAAAAATTGGAATCTAAGTGTAACCGATGACAAAATCTCTCTCCGAACTCGCCGCCGATCTGGCCGCCATCGCCCACGAGGCAGGGCAGCTTATTCTCAAACATTATGCTGCCGGAACAGAGGCCCGCATCAAAGACGACGCTTCGCCCGTCACGGCGGCCGATGAAGAGGCAGAAGCCCTTATCCTGAAGCGCCTTGCGCACGTGGCGGCAGGCATACCCATCGTCGCCGAAGAAGAAGTCGCAGCGGGACGCATGCCATCGGTGGGGGAAAAGTTCTTTCTGGTCGATCCTCTGGACGGCACGAAGGAGTTCATCAAGCGCAACGGCGAATTCACCGTGAATATCGCGCTGATCGACAAAGGCCGCGCCATCTGCGGCGTCGTGCTGGCGCCCGCCAAAGAACGCATGTGGATCGGCGATGGCGCCAATGGCGCGTTTGAACTGCCGGCCCCGGAAAACCAACCGCTGAATCTGCAGAGCGCCAAACCCATCCACGCGCGCAAAGGGCCGCCCGAAGGTTTGATTGCCATCGGCAGCCGCAGTCATCGCGATGCGAAGACCGACGAATATCTGGCCGCGTTCAAGGTCGCCGATATGGTCGCCGCCGGTTCGTCGTTGAAGTTCTGTCTCGTCGCCACCGGCGAAGCGGACATTTATCCGCGGACCGGCCGCACGATGGAATGGGACACGGCCGCCGGACAGGCCGTCCTGGAAGCCGCGGGAGGCACGGTAAAAAAGCTCGACGGTACGCCCTTCCTTTATGGAAAGGCGTCGGAAGGCTTCGCCAATCCCTTCTTCGTCGCGCGCGGGCAGGAATAGCGCGCCCGCCAGAGCATGATCTGATTAGATTGAATCAGATCATGCTCTAGATTCGTTAGTTTGCCGCGCAATCTAGCGGCGAACCGGCGTCCACTTCGCCGGATTGCGCTTTAAGCCCCCTGTTTGCCCGCTTGCATCAGCGCGGTGGTAATCACCGCGTCTCCGGGCCGCAGCGCGCCGGAGACGACCTGCGTAATCTTGCCATCGCTTAAACCCACCATGATGTCATGCGGCTTTGGCGTGTCGCCTTCCAGCACCCAAACACGCGCGGGGTGAGGCGTCGAGGAGACAGTAACGGGCTGCTCCGTCACGCCGCCCGTTATGCGCACAGGTGCCGATGCCGATGCGTTCGGCGCAATAAATGCCGGATTGGGAGCTTTTGGCGCCGGGTATTTGGCCGCGATTTCAGCGGCGGGGCGAAACAACAGCGTCGCATTCGGAACGGTAAGCACGTCTTTTGCTTGCGCCAGAATGACCGCCACATCCGCGCTCATGCCCGGCCGCAGACTGCCGTCCGCATTTGCCGCCGATAACCTGACAGGATACGTCGTCACAGTATCCACCCCATCCTTGCGAGCGATCGCAGACTGTACGCCGATGCTATCGAGCCGCGCCGCAAAGGTACGGTGCGGAAACGCAGGCACCGTGAACAGCGCCTGCTGCCCTGGGCGCAGCGGCCCGATTGCGCTTTCGGGAATATCTGCGGTCAGGTCAAATTCGGAGAAATTCGGAACCAGCGTGAACAAACTTTGACCGCGCGCGACTCTGCGAATGCTGTCCGTGTTTTCAAGATTTGTTTGCAGAACGATGGCATCGAAAGGTGCGCGTATCTCCAGCCCATTCAACGTATCGCGGGCTGCGGTTAGTCTGGTGCGAGCCGCAGCGAGCGCCGCACGCGCTTCGTCCGCCCGCGCAACCGCGCGCGTTACCCGCGCCGCGTCAGCACCCGGAGGAGACCCATTCCCCGCCGCCATCATGGCGCAGGCTTCAGCAACATCGGCATCCGCGCGCTTGGCGGCGGATTCGTATGAGGCGATCTCGGCGGCGACGCTGGCGGCCTGCTCCTGTGCGGTTTCAGACGACAGTTGCATCAGGACTTGCCCTTTGCGCACGCGGTCCCCGCTTTTAGCGGTCGCGTTTCCAAGCCTGCCGCCAACCTCGGCCACCACCTCCACAGCATCGCGCGCGGCAAGGCGACCCTGTGCGCGCGCCGTCACCGTGACCGTGGCTATATCGGCCTTGGCGAACCCGTAAGTGATTTTCGGAGCGACCGGTCTGTAGGCCCACCAGAGCAGGGCGGCGAAAATCGCCACCACCACCAAAACCCCGACAACAACAGCGGCGCGGGCCCAAAACGACGACCGTGTATCTTGCGGCTGCGTCTCTTGGCGGCTGTCCACGTCATGATGTTGGCCTGGGTCCGAAGGGGTATCTCGCCCAGCAGCCTGCTTTTCTAAAGGCTTTTCTTGCGGCGTTTCGCCGGTCTCCCCAGACCAGGGAAGCTCCACCACGCCATCCTGGTCACGGGAAGGGGACGCCTTGTTGCGTGGTGGCCGCTCTGTGACGTCGCTGCTCATGCGGGGGTATGTCTCCGAATGTCTGGAGACAAAACGCCCAAAGACGCGGCAGGGACCCCAGCAAAAGCGCGGCGCAGTCCCTCAGCGGTCATAGCCCCTGCGATTCGACCAGAACAGCAGAGCCATGAGGCCGCCACCGGCCACCATGGAAAACACGATTCCCAGCGACAGGGCTATGTAGCCCTGCGTGCTGATTTCGGCATCGGTCAAATTCCAGCCGTAGAACATGAACCAGATGGCCGCCCCCAGAACGACGCCCATAGCGGCAACCGCGAGACACCCCGCGACACCAAGAGACGCGCGCTTCGATTCGTGTACAGAGTTTTCCGGCATGAGGCTCATTCGCTGAACTGCAAGACAATAGGAACAAACGAACCAGCGCGCTTTGCGTTCCCCCCGGTTCTCAAACCGTTCCTAAGCCTGCCTCAAAATTGCCCAAGCTGGTATGTTTAGTTGAGATTCGAATTTTGTGTCTGCGGAGACCCGTACAGGTTTGTCCGGCAGGCGCTGTTTTGGAAGGGAGCTTACGATGAAAACTGGTGACCTCACGCGCGCCGCGTTCGCGGCATTTTTCATTGGCATGTCCTTGGGCGTTTCTGCTCCCGCAGCGGCGCAAGCAGCAGCCGCGCACGACCCGCGCGACTCCGATACGTACAGCCCCGATGAGGTCGTCAAAGCCGGTTCGGATTTCTTCGGTGTGACGACCGAAGCGATGGCCAAGGCCGTTGAACAGGTCTTTTCCAAATATGGGCGGCCTAACGCCTACATCACCGGCAGTGAAGGCGCCGGGGCGGTTATTGTCGGACTGCGATATGGGGATGGCAATCTCTACATCAAAGGGAGCGGCGCGCCGACGAAGGTGTTTTGGCAAGGGCCGTCCGTGGGCTTCGACTTCGGCGCCAACGCGTCGAAGGTTTTCACGCTGATCTATAACCTGCGCGACGCCGACAGCATTTTTGAGCGGTTTCCGGGCGTGGAAGGCAGCGCCTATTTCGTCGCCGGAATTGGCGTGAACTATCAGCAGAACGGACGTGTAATCCTGGCGCCGATGCGGACCGGCGTGGGACTGCGCGGGGCGGCAAACATCGGTTATCTGTCCTATTCGCGTGAACGCAACTGGCTGCCGTTCTGAGAGGGCGAATAGCGAATAGTGAGTGGCGAGTAAGTGGGCTCACCGCTCACGACTCACTCACCTCAGAGCGTGTGGATGATGAAGGAAAGTCCGTGGGCCAGGCCGAAAAGCACCAAGCCCAACACGATTGAACCCAGCAATCCGATGGCAGACCCGATCAGGATGGCAAGGCCGTCTCGCTCAATCAGGCCCAGCCCGATCAGCACCAGCCCAAGCGCAGGCAGATTGTGCGCAAACGGAATTGGCAGCGTCGACACCAATGCGAGAATGATCGCGATGGCGCCAATGAAGCGCTCCGTATAGACGGTCGTGACCCACGACATCCGCGGCTTAAGCAGCCGCTCAAACCAGGAGAGAACGGAAGCCACTTTGGGGGCGATGGCCTTGAGCCAATGCGTTCCCACTCTGCGGCGCGCCAGGAAACCCGGAAGGATCAGATGCTCGACCCCGAGCATCAGCTGAACCGCAAAAACCAGCGGCGGAATGCCGGTCGCGACGTTGCCGAACGGCACGGTTGAAGGAAGGATGTTCGGCAGCGCGAATATGGCGATCAAGACGCCAAGACCGCGGTCACCAAGACCCGAGACGATCTCCTCCAGCGTAACCCGGTCTGAATCCAAAGAATGCGCGAATGCCCGAAGGAGCTCAGACGTGCGCGTTGGCCTCACGCCGGGTTCGTGACCGATGTCCGCGTGCTGGTTCATTGTCACCTGGAACGGGCGGCGCCGCCTCCGGTCGCGGGCACAGTTTCCTCTCGGCTGACGTTTATCTGCGGCAGATAAATCAGCAGCGCCGAAGCGACGTAGATCGAGGAATAGGTGCCCACCACGATACCAAACAGAATTGCCGCGGTGAAATCGAACAGGGTCGGTCCGCCAAACAGCAGAAGCGGTACGATGGAAATGGACGTCGTCACCGAGGTCAGCACGGTCCGCGTCAGGGTTTGGTTGGTCGAAAGATTGATGAGTTCGTGCAGGCCCATGCGCTTGTAACGCCGCCGGTTCTCACGGATGCGGTCGAAGACCACGACCGTGTCGTTCACCGAATAGCCCGCCAGTGTCAGCAGCGCGGCCACCGAGGACAGCGAGAAGTCCAAGTGCATAAGCGAATAAAGCCCGGCCGTGACGAACACGTCATGGCCGGTTGCGAAAATTGCCGCCACGCCATACTGCCACTCAAACCGCACCGCGACATAAAGGCCGATCATCAGAACGGCGATGACCGTGGCCAGGATGCCGGCGTTCTTCAGCTCATCGGAAACCTTGGGGCCGACCACCTCGGTGCGGCGGAATGCGAAACCTTCACCCAGACCGCTGCGAATCCTGGTCACCACCTCCTGGTCGGAGGCAGGCGTGTTCATTTCCGGCTGAACGCGGATCAAGACGCAGGAATTGGCCGGCATCTCGCACTCGCCGCCGCCGAAATATTGAAGCTGCGCCTCGGCAAACCGAAGGCTGTCGATCTTGGTGCGCATTTGCGCAATGTCGATGCTCTTTGTGCCCTTCACCTCGACCAGCACGCCGCCCGTAAAGTCGATGCCGAAGTTCAATCCGTAAAAAATGAGCGCGAACATGGCGATAGCCAGAAGCGCACCATCGATCGCGAAGGCGATAAAGCGCGCACCGACGAAGTCGATCTTGGTGTTATCTGGAATCAGCTTAAGCAGGCGCATGCGGTATTCAATCCGATGAAGGCCCGTGGCGGGAGTTTTGACATAGCGGCAAAGCCCCGCCAAGCCAAGCGGCCCGCGATCAATCTAGGGCGCTTGGCTTTAGGAACGGTGAAAATTACATGGCTGTTACCAAGCTTGACGCGAACGTGTTGAGAATCGCGGTGGGACCGTGTGCCTAGAACGGGCGGTCCCCTGCAACCACGGTGCGGTGCATGGTTCGGACGTCGGGATAGGTAAAGCCCCCGGTCGCCTGATGGATCACCGACCGGTTGTCCCACATCACCAGATCGCGGTCGGCCCATTTGTGCCGGTAGACGAATTCGGGGCGCACCTGATGGGTGAACAGCGCATCGAGGATTTCGTCGGCCTCGATCTCCGGTAGCCCCTCTATCCCGATGGTGAAGCGGGGCGAAACATACAGCGCCTTCTTGCCCGTCACCGGGTGGGTGCGGACCATCGGCCAGACCTGATCGGGGAGGGCCTTCTGCCGTTCGTAGAAATCTTTCCCGTCCGGACGGCGTGGAGAGACCGTCACGCGCTTGTTCTTTAGCTTGGAAACGGCGTGGATGCCCTTCAGCCCTGTGATCCGGCGCTTCATGTCGTCGGGAAGCGCCTCATAGGCAGCATACATGTTAGCGAATTCGGTATCGCCGCCATGGTCGGGGTTCTTAATGGCGTAGAGAATCGTGGCCATGCTCGGAAAATCCCGATGGGAAGAATCCGAGTGCCAGAAGTCGCCGCCGTCGATCAGGCCGATAGGTTTACCGTCCTTCAGGTCGTTGGAAAGGACTAGCACCTCCGGGAAATCCGGCACCGTGTAATGGGCGTTAAGCTGGTCTTCCAGCGCGCCAAACCGCCGGGAAAAGGCAAGCTGCGCCGCCGGCGGCAAGGTTTGGTCGCGAACGACAACCACCTGGTATTTAAGAAAGGCGTCGCGGATACGGGAAAAATCCGCATCACTGAGCGTGTTCAGATCGGCGCCAACGACTTCCGCGCCCATAGCGGCGCCCAACGGTCTGATTTCCATAATCGGCCTCAATAGCTGTGCCCGGATTTCAACAACCCGCCGCGGCAGAACGCAAGGCGCTTTACGAGACGGAGGGGGCGCTGCCGCCCGCCAACTACGCTATGCTGGCCGCACGTGCCTTCCGGAGGGAACAATGAAACCGGCTTTCTTGTCTTTCGCAGTCGCGGTAGCGGCGGCCGCACTACCCGCCGCCGCTTACGCCCAAATCGATTACGCCGCCATCCAGATCGTCACCGACAAGATGGCGCCCAACCTCTACATGCTCTCCGGTTCGGCCGGTGCGGACAAGAACCATCAGGACGCGGCCGGAGGACGTATCGGAGTGCTCGCGGGCCCAGACGGAGTGCTGATGGTGGATTCGCAATACGGGCAGATCAGCGAGAAAGTCCTGGCGGCGGTCAAACGCATCGATAGCGGCCCGATCCGCTATCTTGTGAACTCACACATCCATATCGATCACACCGGCGGCAATGCGTTCTTCGCCAAGCAGGGCGCGGTGATCTACGCCCGCGAAGAACTGCGCGAGGAGATGCTGCGCGCGCCCGCTCGCGATCCCGCCAATCTGCCGGTCATCACCTATGGCATGGGCGCACCGGTCAAAATCCGCATGAATGGCGAGGTCGTCGATCTTATCCCAGTGCGCGCGGCGCATACCGGCGGCGACACGATGATCCGCTTCGAAAACGCCAACATCATCATGATCGGCGATTTCTACCGCAACTTTGGCTACCCCTATATCGACACCGCCAATGGCGGCTCGCTGAAGGGCATGCTGGAAGGGCTGGACATGCTCGGGAAGCTCGCCGGGCCGGACACCAAATTGGTGCCCGGCCACGGTACGCTCATTACCCGCGCCGATCTGATCCCCTATCGCGACATGATCGTCGCGGTGCGCGACAAGGTGCAGGCGCTGGTTGGCCAGGGTGCAACGCTGCAGCAGGTGCTCGCCGCCAAAGTCACCGCCCCCTTCGACGCGAAAGTCGAGGGCGGGCTACTGGCCGCCGGCGCCCAAGGCACCAGCGCCGACCGCTTCGTGACGGAAGTGTATGAGGAACTAAAGCGGGGAGCTTAAACCCACCCTCCCCTTGAGGGAGGGTCGAAATTGCGAGAGCGCAGCGAAGCAATTTCGGGGAGGGGACACCTTGGCCAAACTCCCCTCCCCGAAGTCGCTACGCGACTTCGACCCTCCCTCAAGGGGAGGGTCGTATTTTAAAACCGATACAACCGTACCGGTGTATCGACCAGGATGGTTTTGCGCGTTGCGGCATCCGGCACCCAATCGGCGAGGACGCGGATCAGGTTCGGATCATCGACCACGTGATAGGGCGTGATCTCGCTGAGCGGACGGCCCGGGATTTGATCGGGGTGCGGCCAATTGGTGCCCCACAGCATGCGATCGGGCCGCGCGGCGACCAACGCATGCGCGATCGGCAGCATGTCGGACCAGTCCTTCGTCTTAGAGCGGTTGTATGGCGCGGACAGCTTCACATAGGCGTTGCCCGATTTCAGCAGATCGAAGAGCTGAGGAATGCCGTCTTGCTTCATACCCGCGCCGCCATCGGCGCCCGCGAAATGATCAAGCACCACCGGCACCTTCAACGTCGCCATCGCCGGAAACATGGCCGAAATGGTGCTCAGATTGCCGACAATCTCGATGTTCCATCCCAGCGGTGCAAAGCGCGGCGCGAAGGCCATGAGCGCTTCCGGGGCGGTCTTCGCGTTATAGCGCGCACCCACGGCCAGACGGATGCCGCGAACACCGGCCGCATCGAGCCGCTTGAGCTCCGCATCCGACACATTCAGCGGCAGCACCGCAATGCCGCGCGCCGAGCCTTGCAATTCGCCCAGCGCATCGACCATGCAGCGATTGTCCTCGGCGTAGACGCTCGGCGTCACCAGCACGTTGCGCGCGGTGTGGACTTGCGTCCGCAGCGCCTTCAACTGCGCGACGTCGGCCTGCGGCGGCGTATAGGCGCGATCCGCCGCATACGGATATTTCGCCAGCGAACCCATGACGTGATTGTGGCAATCGACCGCGCCCGCGGGCATTTCCGGCGCCGCCGCTGCGGCGCGCGCATGGCCAGGAAGCGCCGATGCCGCAAGGGCCGCGCCGGCAAGCGCCGTGAAGTCACGTCTATTGAAAGTCATGGATGTTTCCTCCTGCGCGCCTTTTCTATAGCCGCCACAATGCGGTCCGGCGTTATGGGGGATTCGTTCAGCTTTACGCCGAACGGGTCAAGCGCATTCTCAACAGCCGCGACGATGGCCGCCGCCGCCGGAATGGTGCCGCCCTCCCCTGCCCCTTTGACGCCCAGCGGATTGAGCGGCGAGGGCGTTTCGATATGCACGGCATCGACGTGCGGGATTTCGCAGGCGCTTGGCAGCAGATAATCGGCGAAGGTTGTCGTCACCGGCTGCGCATTGGCGTCATAGCCCATCCATTCCAGCAGCGTATTGCCGATGCCATGCGCCACGCCCCCTTGGATTTGGCCATCCACGATCAGCGGATTGATGAGCGTGCCGCTGTCATGCGCCACCGCATAATTCAAGATTTTCACCGCGCCCGTTTCGGGGTCGGCTTCCACCTCCACGATATGCGTGCCGTTGCAATAAGCCGCTTGCGGCGGCGTGAAATAGGCCGTGTGCTCCAGCCCTGGCGTCTGGCCCGGCGCAAAGGAAAACCCCGGAAAGCCTTGCGAGGCTTTCGCCAGATCGCCCAGCGAAACAGCGCGTCGGTTGCCGGTTCTGAGTTCAACTTTGCCGTCGTCCAGCACCAGGTCTTCGACTTTCGCATCGAGAATGCGCGCCGCCGTTTCCAGAATTTTGTCCCGCACTGTGCGCGCGGCAAGAAGCGCCGAGGGACCGGCATTTGCCGTGACGCGGCTGGCAAAGGTGCCGATGCCCATGGGAAAGGCCGCAGTGTCGCCAACCGTGACATGGATTTGCTCCATGGGCACTTGAAGCTGCTCGGCCACGATCTGAGCCAGCATGGTCTTGTGCCCCTGCCCTTGCGGGGCCGCTCCGGATTGAACCGATATGGTCCCGTCGTCCTGCACCGCGACGCGTACGCCTTCGAACGGGCCAAGGCCCGTACCTTCGACATAAGAACCGATGCCAATGCCGATGTAACGGCCTTCTTCGCGGGCGCGTTTCTGGCGGTGGGGAAAATCGGCATAGGCGGAAAGCGCCAGCGCCTTATCGAAGGCCGCGGGATAATCGCCGCTGTCGTAGATGACCGGCTTGCCGTCGCGGAAAGTGAGCCCAACCTTGTATGGCATCTGCTCCGGCTGGATCAGATTGCGGCGGCGAATTTCGGCAGGATCCATATTCAGCGCCCGCGCGGCGCTGTCGAGCAGCCGCTCCATGACGAACACCGCCTGCGGACGCCCCGCGCCACGCACAGGCGTTGTCGGCACCTTGTTGGTGTAGGCGACGGTGACGTCCAAATCATAGGCGGGAAGAATGTACGGCCCCGGCACCGTGGTCGCCGCGATATAGGGCATCACCACGCCCCAGGGCATGTACGCGCCGGTGTCGTGCAGCATGGTCCCGCGCACGCCGCGCAGCTTGGCGTCCGCGTCCAGCGCGATTTCCAGCGACCAATATTGATCGCGCTCCTGCGTGGTCGCGAGGAAATGTTCGCGCCGGTCTTCGATCCATTTGACAGGGCGCTTCATCCGCAACGCCGCAGCGGCGACAATCGCGTCTTCGCCGTAGAAGATCGCCTTGGGTCCAAAGCCGCCACCGACATCGGGCGCAATCACGCGGATGGTATCGGGTTTGCGCTCCAGCAATTCGGCCAGCACCCGCTTTTCCAGATGCGGCGTCTGCGTCGACGACCACACCGTCAGCGTGCCATCGCGCCCCACTTCGGCGACAGCGCCGCGGCATTCCAGCGCTTGCCCGCAACCGCGATGAATCCAGAGATTCTCTTTGATGACGTGTGCCGCACCTGCGAAGGCGGCCGTTACATCGCCATAGGCCGCTTTAAAAATGGCTGCCTTGTTATCCGGCGCTTCGGCATGCGCGAGCGCCGCGCCATCCGCTACTGCATCGCGGCAATCGGAGATGGCCGGTAGCGGCTCGTAGTCGACTGCCACAAGCGAGGCGGCGTCTTCGGCCACGTGCCGCGAGTCCGCCACCACGATGGCGACGGCTTCACCGACGTAACAAACTTCATCCCTCGCGAGTGCCAACTGCGTGCGGGGAAATTTGGAATAGGGATTAGGCACCAGCGAGGGCAGCCGCGTGGTTTGCAGCCTGCGGTCCAAATCGGCCCAGGTGAGGACCGCGTGTACGCCCGGAAGCGCCAGCGCAGCAGAAGCGTCAATTCCGTGGATACGGGCATGGGCGAAACTCGCCCGCACAAACGTCGCGTGCAGCATTCCGGGCAAGCGGATGTCGTCGGTGAATTCGCCGCGCCCGGTGAGCAGACGCGCGTCCTCGGTCCGCAGCACGCGCGCGCCGATGGATTTCCCGCTCACTATGCCTCCCCAGCCCTACCCGCAGCGATTTACCCGCAACGCCAATCCGTTGTACAGAAAAGAAGAAAATCCTTTCCCGGCACCTCATGTCCGTTGAAGCATTGACCAAACCCAACCGGCTGTGCGGCGATGCCGCAGAAGTTGGCCCCAATGGCGTCACCACGCTGATCGGCGGTGTGTGCAAGGATTGCGGCAATCAGACGTTTCCGCGCACGCCGGTCTGCTGTGTGTGCATGAGCGAGAACATCGCAGCCGCGCCGATGCCGCGCATCGGCACGCTGTATGCTTTTTCCACCGTGCACGTCGCCGCCAAGAAGTGGAAGAATCCGATGTGCATCGGCTATGTCGATCTGCCCAACGGCGCGCGCGTGTTCACGCATCTAACCGGGCCGCTCGCCATTGGCGATGCCGTCGAGCCCATCATGGCCATCG
>Ga0114969_10000582_pt1 | contig 31428 bp, 31 predicted proteins | sample M_130807_MF_Meta_FD_87316 | JGI IMG/M metagenome (GOLD analysis project Ga0114969, IMG submission 87316) | Freshwater microbial communities from Lake Montjoie, Canada to study carbon cycling - M_130807_MF_MetaG | ecosystem: Environmental > Aquatic > Freshwater > Lake | place: Lake Montjoie...
AACCCGATGGCAAGATCGTTGCGGCCGGGTACACGCGTGCAGGCAGTGTGTTCTCACTCGCGGTCGTGCGGCTGGTCAATGACAGTGGCGGCGCGGAGCGACGGGCCAAACCGCTCGGGGGGTTGCTGGAATTGCTCGACCTGTTCAACGTGTTCGACGGGGTCGACGCGGTCGACGGGGTCGACGGGGTCACCGGGGAGCATCGGCGATGACGCGGCGCGCACGATTCATCACGAGCATTGTCGGCATCTCCGCGTCGCTCGCGTCGTTCGGATGCGGGAGCAGCTCGAGCGCGCTGGCTCCAACATCCACGCCGACGCCCACCACCACGTCGTCGTTTCAGAATCTTGTGGGCGACTGGAGCGGTACACAGTCGGTCGCGGCGACGTCCAATCGCACAACCAGTTCTTCCATCACGTGCAACCAGGCCATGTCGGTCACCAAGCAGACCGACGGCACGTTTTCGGGAACGTTCGCGGTGACGGGCAATCACCCATCGTGCATCTATTCGGGAACGGTTGACAGCGGCACGCTCACGACCGCCGGCGTGATCAGCGCCAAGCTCACGACCCTGGTGAACGCGCAAACGGGGTGCACGCGAACGCAAGGGGACGGCATCTACAAGGGCACGGTCACCAGCACAGCCGTGACGATGACAATGACGATGACCGAGCGGATCGATTGTCTCAACCCATCGGAAACACTCGATCGCACATGGACGCTCTCGTCCGTGAAGAAATAGCGGAACGACGCGTCACGCCGTCACGATCTTCGCAACAGCGCCCACGCAATCCATGCAGCGATGCCAACGAGCATCGGAATCAGAACGCCGAGCCGCCGCCGACGACGGTCGAGAGCGCCCCACCGTGATTCATCGAGGTACATTCGGGCCTCGTCGGCACTCCGGATGATCGCCTCGCGTTGAAGAATGCGGAACGCGAGGCTGTCATCCATGCCCAGGCTGGCTTGCGTCGTGGCGCGATTCTCGGCCGTGGCGTTGAGCCGTTGAAATTGAGCGACGATGTGCTGTTGCCGGCGCACCATGGCTCCGAACGGAAACACAATCATGGGGTCTCTCCTCACAGCACTCGACGCTAGTCTTCGAGGCCAAATAGGTTTTCGACGCGCGTCTGCAACGCACGCGCGAGTTTCAGAGCGAGCACGGTCGATGGAACGAAGACACCGTTCTCCACCGTGTTCACCGTTTTTCGACTGACACCCACGCGGTCGGCAAGCTCCGCTTGCGTCCAGCCTCGACGCGTGCGCTCTTCGCGCAGGCGGTTGACGAAGCCGTCAGCCATCGCTCAGGCTTCGTCGTTCCAACATCCCAAAGCGCAGGACCGCGACGGCCACGCCAATCGTGAGCAAGGTTCTGATGGCTTCGCGGGCATCGAATGACACAACCACACTCAAGCCATAGAGCAGGAAGGCCGACAGCATCGTGGCCCAGAAGGCGCCGACCATCGCCGACCGACGATTTTCGGCCGTCACGTCGTCATTCATCAACGCGCGCACCGTTCGGCCACGCAAGAGACCGCCGCCCGCCGCCAGGAAGAAGAGCAGAGACGCCGCCCACACCAGCCACGCGGTGAGCTTGAATGTGCCTGGTCGCGACGGCTGGGCGCCGATGCTGGTGATGAAACTCAGCACAAAGAACAGGGCGAGCACTGTCGACACGCGGGCGCGACGCATCGTCAGTTTGTCAGCGAAAACGATCTCATCAGTGGTCACGCAGATTCCCCAGGTTAGCGCCGGTGTGAAGAATGCCGACCGTGGAATAGTAACCTTAAGGTTACATTCGTGCAAGGCCTCAAGCCACGCGCGCGACCTGTTCACCGACGAAGCCACGCAATTCTTCGGCATGCTCCGGCGCGAGATCGAGAAACTGCACGCCGACGCCGGAGGTCTCGCGGCGATGGCGAACGATGACCGTCGCTGAAATCAGATGTGCGGAGAACGGCAACTGGAAGCGAAGGGACAGGATCGTGCCCTTGGTGAAGCGCTGTTGCGTCTGGATGAACGCGCCGGTCTCGCTCAGATCGCGCAGGATGTCGGGCGTACGGGTAAAGATCCCGTCCTGCCCGATCCAGATCTCCGTGCGCAAGGTAGTGCGCTGGTAGCGTCGGTTCATCGACACACTAATCGACAGGCAGTGGCGAATCTTGAAAGCCGTATACTTTGCGCTGGAGTCGCCCATGAAGCCGCTGCTGTCCCTTCGTTCCGCCTGTGCCCTCGGCCTGGTCAGCTTTCTTGCCGTTCAATCTATTGATGTCATGACTCAGGCCCCGGCCGCGCCCGCACCGGCCTCAGCGATGGCGTCGCGGGTGTTGCCACCACGCGGCATTCGGCGTGATGTGCCACTGACCAATCAGATCAAACGCGCGATGGCCGCCGGTACGCGCGACTTCACGGGAAAGCCCGGACCGAACTACTGGCAGACGAAGGCCGACTACACGATCAACGTGAAGCTCACGCCTGAGACACAAACACTCTGGGGCACCGAGACGATCGCGCTCGCCAACAACAGCCCGACGGACATGCGCGAGATCGTGATGCGGCTGGACCACAACATCTTTCGGGTCAACGCGCCGCACCATCCGGCATCGATGCCCGCCGAACCGACCGACGGCATGGTCGTGACCCGCATTGCGATCGACGGCGTTGAGGTGGATTTGAAAGCGGCACCGGCGGGCGGTGGACGCGGCGCAGGCGGCGGTGGCGGACGCGGCGGCGCCGGCGCGGCGCCGGCGGCACCAGCGAAGACGATGGCCACGGGTCTCGATCAGACCGTCGCGCGCCTCACACTGTCGAAGCCGATTCCCTCCAAGGCCGTCGCAAAGATTGAAGTGACGTGGCACACGAAGCTGCCCGGCGGCCCGAACGGTCGCGGTCATCGCATGACGCAGCGCTTTGACGACACACTCTTCCAGCCCACGCAGTGGTATCCGCGCATCGCGAAGTACGACGACCTGCGCGGCTGGGACACGACGACCTACATGGGGCCGTCGGAGTTCTACAACAACTTCGGTCGCTTTGATGTGGCGGTCGACGCACCGGCCGGCTGGATCGTGAGCGGCACCGGCGTACTGCAGAATCCACAGGATGTGCTCACGCCGAAGGCGCGCGAACGGTTGAGCCACGTGCTCGAGTCGGACGCGGTGACGACCATCGTCGGGCCCGATGAAGTGGGCCCAGGGGTCTCAACGCAGACGGGCACGCCGAGCGCGGAAGGCAATCGCCTCGTGTGGCGCCGCGTCGCCGACAACGTGAACGACTTCGCGTGGGCCGCGGCAAAGAACTTCATCTGGACGGCCACGCGCGCGACGATTCCGGGCAAGAGTGCTATCCCCGTGCACATGGTCTACCAGCCGGAGCGCACCGCACAGTTCGCCAACGCGGGCCCGATCGCGCGCCACGCGCTCGAGTTCTACTCGAAGCTGTGGGCGCCATATCCCTTCCCCGTCTTCACGTTGCAGGACGGCCCGAGCGCGGGTATGGAATATCCGATGGTCATCAACTCGAACCAGGGCGCGGCCGATCACGAGACCGGTCACCAGTGGTGGCCCATGATGGTCGGCAACAACGAGACGTGGTACGGCTGGATGGACGAAGGTTTCAACCAGTACATGAACATCCTCTCGGGGGCAGACTCGCGCGGCGTGCCGGCCAACCTCAACGGCAACGGCCAGAGCTACGGCAACATGAGTGGCACCGAGACCGAAGCGCCCATGATGTGGATCGCGAACGACGCGGGCACGGGCTACAGCTACCAGACGTACTCAAAGACACCGCTGATGCTCTCCATGCTGGGCGGCATTGTGGGCGACAAGGAAGTGCAGCGCGCGCAGAGCGAGTACACGAAGACGTGGGCGTTCAAGCACCCGTCACCGTGGGACTACATGTTCTTCATGGGCAACGAGCTGAAGCAGGACCTCGGCTGGTTCTGGTACTACTGGCTCTTCTCGACCGACTCAGTCGATGGCGCCATCGATAGCGTCGTCACGACAGGGAGCAAGACGACGGTCACGGTGAAGCAGGATGGGCAGATGCCGTCGCCGGTGGTGCTGGAGTTCAAGCTCGCGAAGGGGCCGGCGTTGAAGCCCATGGCCGGCACGTCATCCTCGATGGCGACGATCACGTCGCCCAAGATTGAAATGAAGGATGCCGACACGATGGTCGCGACGTGGCCCGTGGACGTGTGGTTCAGCGGTGCGCGCACATTCAGGGCGACGGTCGATACTGGTGGACGCAAAGTCGAGGGCGTGATGTTTGACCCGGGCTGCCGCTTCCCGGATCACGACGCCACAGACAACGTGTGGCCCAAGGGCTCACGCGCCGGCAACTGCCGGTAGATCAACAGCAATCAACCGTGAAGCACGTGAAGAGCGTGAAGACAGATTTTCGAAATGCTTTTTGAAAGCCTGTCTTTACGTGCTTTACGTGCTTCGCGGTTTGCTGCTCTAAGACCCGAACTGACGGAGGTGATGATCCAGGTGTTTGTACTGGGTCACACCCCACTCGGCGCCGGACATCTTGCCGAAGAATCCGTGGATGTGACCGTCGCAACCGCGTTCACCGAGCGCGTGGAACTGTGCGAGCAGCGCAAGGATCCGCGCTTTGGTCGCGGCGAAGTCCGGCTCGTCCTTGATGATGAAGTCAGGACCGGTCGGGCTGTCTTTCGGGAACGGCTTCTCGCTGAGGAAGTCTTTTCGGAAGAACGGGCCGATCAGCTTGCCGAGAAACATCTGGGGCCGCTGGCGTGTGCCGATTGCCATCTCAAGGGCACGCGACGCATGTTCGAGCGCCTGCGACGGCGACATCTTGCCCCACTGACGAGGTGAGTCGGCCTTCAATGAGGAGATCCGCTGCCGAACATCCTGATACGTCTGCACATCAAATAGAGTCTGCATCAATCAAGTCTCCAGGCCGCTGTGGCCGTTACCGCCCGAGCATCTGCCGGACGTCGTCGGGCATCTGGCCCGTCAATTCCCAGCGCAGCAGTGATGTCGGCACCAGGCCGGCAGCCACGAATTCATCCATGAAGCCCTTCACCGTGAAGCCGTCACCAAGTTGCGCTCGGCGCGCCGCAATGAGTCTGTCAGCCTCGAGTTTGCCGATGACGTAGCTCGTGCCGTACGCAGGCTGTTGCAGGTAGAGGTGCTGCTCCCCGCGCACGAGATTGCCCGACATGCTGAGCCAGCCGCGCGGCGTGTGCTCCGAGGCAAACTGCGAGGCTTGTTCGAGCGTGAAGCGATTGCTGTGCATATACAAATCGCCGAGCGCCCGTGCGGCGCGCTCCGCGACCAGGATGTAGATCAGTTCGCGCGAGCGTGGCCGGGCGTCGAACATGCCCGCCTGCAACATCAGTTCCTCGAACGCGGTCGCGAAACCTTCCGTGCGGGTGTTGAACAGGTTGTAGAGCTGCGCGACCTTTCGCACCGGGCTCGGATGGCTGACTTTGGCCATCCATCCTTTGTCGAACCAGTGAAAGCCGTGCGTGCGCATCACCATGGGATCGCGGGCGTCCACTTCACCGAAGAACTCACGCGGGCCCGCCGACACATGGCCCAGATGTGCGCGCAGTCCCGGGTCCATGTCGGGCCTGACCGTGAGGATCTCTCGATCCTTGAGAAACGCCATGTACTCGTACACGCCGGCGCCGGCACGCTTGTCGAATTCTGCAGAGTTGGTGATCGGCAGTTGCTGCGGCAGCTTCGCGTTCTTCTGCTCTTCGAGTGCGAGTGCCGCAGACGATCGCGCCAACTCGCGCTCCATCAACGTCACTTCGTCCTGCCACGTGTACGGCGCCAACTGCACGTTTTTCAGATACCAGTTGTAGTTGTCGACACCAATCCCCGAAGGCCCGGTCTTGCTTGCGGCCTGGGAATCGAGCCACACGGCCAGCGCATCTGTGGCATCCGCTGCCGCGGTCACCGTGGCCATGAGCGCCGACGCGGTGTTGCCAAGCGTCGCGGCAAACGCCTTTAGGTCGGCGCTCTGTGCCTTGATGCTCTTCGTGCCGTAGATCCAGACGTCCTTCTGCGTGCCGATGAGGTTGCCCTTCGCCTGTGTGAGCAGTGCGGGAATCGGTCGCAGACCCTCAGTCAGCGCGGCCGTATCGGCAGCCGAGAGCGGCATGGTGTACTTCCACAAATCGACACCGCCCGCAGCCAACGGGCCCTCGCGCGCCGGTTGATCGCTTTCGTCCATGAAGGCCGTGACATAGAACGCCGGGTTGTTGGACCAGGGTTTGAGCACGCGGTGATCGAAGTCGAGACCGCTCATCTCGGCGCGCACCACGAAGTAGTCGACCTGCTGTGCGACGGGCCACGCCGCCGGATCAATCGCAGCCAGCCGGCTGACAAACCCCGCCAACTCTCGCTGCTGCAATGCCATTGCCGCTGCGGAGTAGTCGGGAACACCGTTCACACGCTTGGGCTGCTGGAACGCACGCCACTCAGCGAAGAGCGCGGTCAGGTCCTCGTAGCGCGTGCTGGCTGCAACCTTTTGCGTGCTCGCCGGCGGCGTTCCACATCCGACCGTGGGCGCGACAACGGAAACCGCAACCAGAAAGCGAGTCAACTGAAACAGGCGGCACATGCGCGCACTATATCGCGGGCCGCGGTAGAATCCGCGGCGATGCAGTCCAACACGCACGCGGACGAAGTCACAAGGCTGGCCGCCGAACTCGAACGCCAACATCCCATCCGGATGCAGATGTTCGCGGTCTCGCGTTGATGGTCGCCATCGGCGCGGCCGGCCAGTTCGTGAAGCCTGAAGCGATCTCGATCGGCGATCTGTTTCGATGAAACCCGCGCGACGTGTCTCTGATCCAAAGGAGCTGGCCCCCATGCGTTTCCGCATCACTCTGCCGCTACTCGCCGTCGCTGTCGTTGTGTCCGGGATCGCCGACGTCGGCGCGCGGCAACACGACCCATCGCTCTTCGCGGAACTGCACTGGCGCAACGTGGGGCCGCCGCGGTCCGGATACGTCTCGGCGCCCGCAGGCGTGCCGGGCGACCCGACCACCTACTACGCAGGTATGCCGGAAGGCGGCGTGTGGAAGACGACCAACGGCGGCGTCACCTGGAAAGCGATCTTCGACGATGTCCACGTCGCATCAGTCGGCGCGGTTGCGGTCGCGCCCTCCAACCCGAAGGTCATCTACGTCGGCACGGGAAATCAGTCTGGCTGGTCGTTCACCACGGGCAAGGGCATCTACAAGTCCACTGATGCAGGAAATACGTGGACGAATGTCGGCCTCCCCGCCTCGCAGTACATCGGCGGGATTGTCGTCGATCCGAAGAATGCCGACACGGTACTGGTCGCTGTCATCGGACCGCGTGCGGCCGGGGCCGGTCGCGGCGCCGCACCAACAGCGCCAGCGCCTCTGACACCAGGTGAACGAGGCGTGTATCGCACAACTGACGGTGGCCGCGCGTGGACGCGTGTGCTTCCGACAGACGGATCATCAGGTGCGACCGACATCTGGATGGACTACGGCGATCCGCAGATCGTTTATGCGGCGCTGTCCGCAGGCACAGGCACCGGTATCTTCAAATCCATCGACGGCGGCGTAACGTGGAATCCTGTCCCCGGTCAAGGTCTGCCCGATGGCGCGCGCATCAGCGCATTCACGGTGGCGTCGGGCACGCGCGGCACGCGTCTCTACGCACTCGCGGGCGGAGCCGGACGGGGTGCGGCAAGCGGCCGCGCGCTCTACCGCTCTGACGACGGCGGCGGAACGTGGATTCTCGGCACACGCCAGCTCGCGAGCGCGGGCGGCAAGATGTACGCCGACCCGCAGCGTCACGACACCGTCTACATCATGGGCACGGCGATCTACCGATCGACCGACGCCGGCGCGCACATCGCCGCCTTCTGGGGCGCACCGAGCGGCGCGGATCCGCGCTTTCTGTGGATCGATCCGACCAACTCCCGGCGCATGATGGCCGGTGTCGATCAGGGCATCGCGATTTCCGTCGATGACGGCGCGACGTTCTCGCCGTACTACGGGCCCGTGAACGGCCAGTTCTATCGCGTGTCTACCGACTACGACGTGCCGTATCACGTGTGCGGCCCGCAGCAGGATTCCGGCACCGCATGTGTGCCGAGCCGCACCGACTTCGGCGAGATTCGTCCGAGCGACTGGTACTCCGGCGGCGGATTCGAGAATGGCTTCCTCATCGCAGACCCGCTCGACAAACGCTACCTGTACACGCAGGGCTGGTACCACGTGCTGAGCCGCAAAGATCTCCGCACCAACCAGATCGTCGTCCTCTATCAACCGAAGGCGACGGAACGCTTTGGCGGTGCGCCGCCGCTCACGTTCTCGCCCGACGGCCGCACCTTATATATGTGTGCCCAGCACGTGCTGGCGTCGACAGACCGCGGACGGACGTGGAACGTGATCAGCAAAGACCTCCTCGTCGCTCCCGGCGACAAGGCCATCGTCACCGAACCGGGTGCTGCCGCGTCGGTCGTCGGCGGCGCGGCGCCGGGCGGATCGATCCAGTCGTTCGCGGTGTCGTCCGTCGATCCGAAAGTGTTGTGGGTGGGCACGAGCAGCGGCCTCATCTGGATCACGAAAGACGGCGGCACCACATGGACGCATGTCACGCCGTCAAACCTGCCGCCGAGCGGCATCAACACACTCGATGCCTCGCACAAGAACGCCGGCACGGCCTACGCTGCGGCACTCTCGCGCGACGGGCATCCGCACCTCTATCGCACGACTGACTATGGCTCGCATTGGCAGGAGATCTCCGCTGGTCTCGAGGACGGCAACACGATGCGCGTCGTTCGCGAAGATCCGGTAGACCCGAACCTGCTGTACGCGGGTAGTGTGACGAGCGCGTACGTGTCGTTCGATCGTGGCGACCACTGGCAGTCGCTGCAACTCAATCTGCCGCACACGGTCGTAAGCGACATGACCGTCAAAAACAACGACCTCGTTATCTCGACCTACGGACGTGGCTTCTGGATTCTGGACGACGTGGCGCCGCTGAGGCAGATGGCGGCAGCGAAGGCCGACACCGCGCTGCTGCACTTCTTCAAGCCCTCCCCTGCCTCACGCATGCGGTGGGACAACACGGCCGACACACCGCTGCCACCAGAAATGAAAGTCGGCGACAACCCGCTCGAGGGCGCCGTCTTCGACTACTACCTGTCGCAGCCGGTCACGGGCGTGATGACGCTCACGATCACCGATCGCGCCGGCGCCACCATTCGTGCGTACTCGAGCGTGGCGCCACCAGCCGACACGACGATGGCCAACGTGCCGGACTACTGGCTGATGACGCCGCAGGTGTTGAAGACGACGGCAGGACATCACCGCGTCGCATGGGACCTGCGCTATCCCGATCCGCAGACGCTCAACTACGGCTACTCTGGCAACCTGCTCGACTACCGCGAGTACACGTTGAGCTGGCACGCGCTGCCGGGTCAGACGCCGCTCACAACACTCGTTGGTCCGATGGTGCCCGTCGGTACTTACACGGCGACATTCACGATGAACGGCAAGAAATACGCGCAGCCGTTCACCGTGGTGCCTGATCCGCGCGTCGCTGCCACCGCGGCTGACATCGATGCGCAGTTCCGGTTGCAGCTGCGCATCGTCGCCGGGATCAAGACGACGTATGAGGCGTACAACTACGTCGAGAAACTGCGGGCGGAGATTGCGAAGTCCGCGACCGGGAAAGACATTGATGCGGCACTGGCGCCGCTCATGACCGGGGCGACGAGTCTGGGTACGGCGCATCGCGATCTCGGACGGCGGCTTAATGATCAGCTCGTCGGCGACATCGCGCCGACCGCGAGCATCATCGACGGCGTCGATCAACCGTGCAAAGCGATCGACGCGGCGTTGAACGTGCTGCGGCAGCAGATGCCGACGATCACGAACGCGAAGCTGCCGACGTGGACGGTGCCGGCCGCGGGGTGCGGAGCTTCCGGCGAAGCGGCGAAGCGGACTCATTCATAATCAGCACCCATGCGTCTCACTGCTGTCATCGCCATCGCCCTCATCGCGTGTGTCTCGTCCGCGGCCGCGCCGCACAGCCAGGCCGCGCTGCCGAATTTCGATCGCACGCTGCTGCTCGAAACCACGTCCGAGACATCAGCGAACGTCAGCATCGGCGATCTCGACCGCGACGGACATCCCGACCTGATTCTGGCCAAGGGGCGGCACTGGCCGCTCGTCGATCGCGTGCTGATCAACGACGGGCACGGCCGCTTTCCGGCGCCGTACAACCTCGGCAGCGCGTCCGATCGATCGTATTCAGGCACGCTCGCAGATCTGGACGGCGACGGCTCACTCGACGTCGTGATCAGCAACGACACACCCGATCCGAAACTCGTGTATCTCAACGACGGGAAAGGCCACTTCCGCGTCGGCTCGACCTACGGCAGCCGGGACTGGCCGATGCGCAACGCGCGAGTCGCTGATCTCAACGGCGACGGACGGCCCGACATCATCGCGGCCAACCGCACAGGAGGCCGCCCTGGCGCCAGCTATGTCTGCCTCAACCGAGGCAAGGGCGTCTTCGACTCGGATTGCCTCGCGTTCGCGCACGAGTCGGCGACGACGATCACGCCGGCGGACTTCAATCACGACGGGTTCATCGACCTCGCGGTACCCAATCGCGACGGCGGTCAGAGCTACATCTACCTGAATGACGGAAAGGCCAACTTCCCGAAACGGATTCCATTCGGATCGGCCGATGCGACCATGCGCGAGTCCGAGGCGGCTGATCTCAATGGCGACGGCCGCATCGACCTGGTGGCCATCGACGAGAAGAAAGGCGCGTTCATTTTCTTCAACCAACCTGACGGCACGTTCAGCGCCGGCGTTCCGCTCGGTGACCCGAAAGTGGTGCCCTACGCACTCGCGGTCGGCGACCTGAACCTCGACCACAAGATCGATATCGTCGTCGGCCACGTTGAAGCGCCGTCGACCGCGTACTTCAATGACGGGACGGGCCGGACGTTTACGCCGGTGTCGTTCGGCGACAACAAGGGCACGGTGTATGGATTCGCGATCGGCGACGTGGATGAGGACGGCCGTCCCGACATCGCCGCCGCGCGATCGGAGGCGCCGAACGTGCTCTACTTCGGCAGCGCGCTCGTCAAGGCCGCTTCGCCACTAACGGGCTCAGCTCGAAGACCCGGCCGTTCGCAATAACGCGCTTCACCTGGTGTGCGATCGTATTCAGAATTTCTGGGACTGGAGCAACCCGATGAGAAAACTTGCAGTGGCTCTCTGTGTGCTGTTTGGTGTGGCCGCGGCCGTCACGCCCACCTATACGGCCGACGCCTTCGACAAGAAGGAGTTCGCCGCCCGCCGCAGCCGGCTGATGGAGAAGATCGGCGATGGCGCGGCCGTCATTCTCGGCGCGCAGACACCGGCCAACGACAACGACTTCCGGCAGGGACACGACTTCTTCTACCTGACGGGTCTCGAGCTGCCAGATGCGGTGCTCGTCGTCGACGGGCTGCGCAAAGAGAGCGTGCTGTTCTTTACGCTCGACGACGCCACGGCGGACGGATTCGCCATTCCGCTCGACCTCGTCCGCAAGCCTGTGGAGTACAGCGGCATCGAACGCGCCTTTCCCGCCGAGCAGTTCAGCGAGCAACTGACGGGCTTCGTCAATCGCAACCGCACGATCTACACGATGTTCAAGCCGGAGGAACTCGGTCGCGAGAACAGCAATGAGAAGTTCAACGCGCTCCAGAAATCAATGACGTTGAACGTCTGGGACGGCCGGCTGACCCGCGAACTGCAGTTCGTGAAGCAGTTGCGGGAACGCTACCCGCAGGCGGACGTGCGCGACAGTTCGCCGATCGTGTGGAACCTGCGCAAGTTCAAGTCGCCGGCGGAACTCGCGATCATGCGGCAGACAGCCCGCATCGGCGTCGAGGGGCACAAAGCGCTCATCGCGTCCACGCGACCGGGCATCGCGGAGAAAGCGCTGGCCGCGGTGTTCGACTTCATGGTCATGAAAGCCGGCGCGCAGGATCTCGCCTACAGCACGATCATCATGTCGGGCAAGAACCACGCGTACGGGCACTATCACGAGCACGACCGCGTGTTGAACGACGGCGACTTCATCATCCTCGACGCGGCCCCTGACTACGGCAACTATCACGTGGACATCTCGACGACGTTCCCCGCATCGGGCCGGTTCTCCCCGCGACAGAAGGAGCTCTACGAAGCGGCGCTGGCCGTGCATGACGTCGCCGTCGAGAACTATCGGCCCGGCGCCACTTTCAAGGAGATCGGCCTGAAGGTTGATGCGCTGCTGAAAGCGAAAGGGCTCGATCGCTTCGCCGACGACTTCCGCGGCATCGTCCGGCTTGGCGGCTACAACCACTCAATCGGTCTGGCCACACACGACGTGATGGGCACGTTCGCCGGTGCAGATGAAGTGCTGCAGCCGGGATTCGTCTTCGCGTGCGACATCCAGCTGTTCCGGCGCGACGAGCAGATTGGCATCCGCATCGAAGATACCGTCGCCATCACCGAGACCGGGCACGAGGTGTTGTCGGCCGGCCTGCCGCGCACCGTAGCCGAGATCGAGGCATTGATGAAGACCGACGGGATCCTGCAAATCCTCAAGAAACAGTGATCGATGTCCTGATCATCGGCGGCGGTCCCGCCGGCAGCGCCGCGGCCACGCTGCTCGCAGGCTGGGGACATCGTGTGCTCGTCGTCGAACGCCCCGCTACCGGACGGCACGCGGTGGCCGAGTCCATTCCGCCGAGCGCAAAGAAGACATTGTCGGCGGTCGGCCTGTTGAACGCCGTCGATGCGGCCGGCTTCCATCCATGGACGGGCAACACCGTGTGGTGGGCGGACGCGGAACCGCGCGTCGAGACGTTTGGCCGCGGTGACGGCCCGCCCACATGACACACCGCACGCGACTCACAGTCTTGATGCTCTCCGCAGCGCTGATCGTTGCAGGATGCAGCAATCCGCCATCGTCGAAGCCGAGCGTCTCCGCCGATCCGAACGCGCTGGTCGGCGCGTGGCGCTCGAAGATCGCATTTCGGAGCGGTCCGCTGGCCGAGATGACCGGGCTCGAGTTCCTGTACGCGTACAACGCCGGTGGCACGATGACCGAGTCGTCCAACTACGACGAGGCCGAGAACTCATCACCGCCGGCATACGGTGTCTGGAAGCAGACCTCCGCGCGAACATTCGAGACGAAGTACCTGTTCTACACAACGCAGACCGCAGGCCCTGCTGATGGCACAAAAGGCAATCGTGATTGGTGGCCGGCCGGACACGGCGTCCTCACCGAAATCATCACACTGGCAGACGATGGCCAGACGTACACGTCAACGATCCGGCTGGCGCTATTCGACAAAGCCGGCGCGCCAATCCCCGGTGCCGGCGAAGGCACCGGTGCAGGCACGCGTGTCGTCTTCTAAAGGTGCGCGCCCATGCCTCACCTCTCGCTGATCTCGATCATCGTTCCCGACTACGACCTCGCGATCGACTTCTTTGTTCGCGTGCTGCAATTCGAACTCATGGAGGACGTGCCGTCGACCACCAACGACGGTCGGCCGAAGCGATGGGTCGTGGTGCGCCCTGTCGGTGGCGTGACGGGCATCTTGCTCGCCCGCGCTGATGGCGAGCACCAGCAGGCTGCGGTGGGTCAGCAGTTTGCCGGGCGCGTCGGCCTCTTCCTGCGCGTCGACGACTTCGACGCGACGTGCGCTCGGCTGCGCGACGCCGGCGTGACATTCGTCAACGCACCGCGCACCGAAGCCTACGGACAGGTCGTCGTCTTTCAAGACATCTTCGGCAACAAGTGGGACCTGCTGGGGCCGAATGGACAATAGTCGCCGCCTTTAGACGCCACGCAGCGACTCCACGGTCATCCGGTATAGTTAACCCATGTCTTCCCAGCGGCCCATGCAGCGTTTTATCGACGCGTACGTGAGTCCTGCCCTGTCACGCCTGTTTTGGAAGTTTCAGCTCGCGCAGGAAGAGTTTCCCGGCGTCATCGGCCTCGAAGTCACCAGCTTCTGCAACCTCCGCTGCCCCATGTGCCCGCGCACGTTCTCGGATCGGCATTGGAACCATATGCCGCTCGACCTCTTCAAGCGCCTGATCGACGAGATCGCGCCCTACGACGAGCGCGGCATGATCGAGCAGATCGGCCTCCAGGGATACGGCGAAATCTTCCTGCACCCGAACTGGTACGAGATCGTCGAATACGCATCGCCGCGCATCACCAAGGCGCTCCTCCGTCTCGATACCAACGGGACGATGATGAAGGTGCCGGTCATCGAAAAGCTGTTCGAGAGCCAGCTGCGCAACCTGATCATCTCGGTCGACGGCGTCGACGAGACGAGCTACAACTACCTGCGCGCGGGCGGCAACTTCAAGCAGGTCATCGAGAATATCCAACTCTTCATCGCGAAGCGCCGAGAGCAGCCAACGAAGGGACCGACCGTGCAGATTCAGATCATCGAGTCTGACTACAGCCGGCCCTATCTGCCGGAGTTCAAGCGGTTCTGGACTGAGCAGCTGCAGGGCGTCGAGCGCATGTCGATCAACGTCATCCCGTTCCATAACTTCGCCGGGCAGATCAAAGACGCGCACTTCGACGAAGTGCCCGTCGTTGGGCTGCACTTCAACCTGCCCTGCCACCGGCTCACCTACGAGATGGAAATCTCGGCGGACGGCGTGACGAGCGTCTGCTGCCTCGACAGCGAACGCCAGCTCGCCATCGGCAACGTGAACAACACCTCGATCAAGACGATGTGGCACGGCGAGAAGGTCAATGCCTATCGCGAATCGATGAAGCGTGCGCAGTACGGCACGATGACGCTCTGCCAGTCGTGCCCGCACTCGCAGAAATTCGTCAGTCATTACACGAACCCCGCCCGTCTCAAGGGCGCGTTCGGTACACTGGGCAAACTGAGCCGACGTCACAAGACCAACCGGCTATTTGACCAGTAGCGTCGAGTGAGCCCTGAGTGAGTTTCGACGCGAGCATCATCGTCGTCAACTACAACACGAAGGCACTCACGCTGGCGTGCCTGGCATCGATCCAACATTTCAGTGCGGGCTTCACGTATGACGTCGTCGTCGTAGACAACGCCTCGACGGATGGATCCGCCGATGCGATTGCCGCCGCGTGTCCGTGGGCCCGGTTGATCCGGTCGAATTCGAATCTCGGCTTCAGCGGCGGCGTCAACGCAGGTCTGGCCGTATCCAACAGCGAGTTCGTGATCCTTTTCAACAGCGACGCTTATCTTGTCGACAACGTGTTCGCCCCGATGGTCCAGTACGCGCGCACACATCCGCAGGCCGGCGGCGTCGGGTGCCGCGTGATGAACGAAGACCGGTCGCATCAGCCGACGGCGGCGCGCTTCCCGCATCTGTGGCTCGATTTCTCTGATCACGTACTGCGACCGTTGCGCGTGTTGCCACAGCGATGGCGCATCAACTGTGTCGACGCCACTGATTACCGCGAACCCACTGAGACCGACTGGCTCTCGGGCAGCTGCGTGTTGTATCGACGCGCCGCTCTTGCTGCGGCCGGCGGCATCGACAACGATTTCTTTCTCGGCGAAGAAGACATCGACCTCGGGTTCCGGCTGAAGCAGACGGGGTGGCGCGTCGTCTACGTCCCTGTGTCGGGCGTGGTGCATCTGGGTGGCCGCAGCCGGGCGATGTCGGCGGCCTCGGCGCAGTACTTCTTCGGGGGCCGGTATCTGTTCTACAGGAAGCACCGATCGATGCTGTATGCGCGCGCGTTCCGCGCCGTGCTATTGGCGGCCTATGGCGTGCGCCTGATCGGTGCCCGGCTGGCGAGCCTGTTCGGTGGCGGCCAAGCCGCTACACGTGCGGCGATTCGATACGCCGCGTACGTGCAAGCCATTCGGCGCTGCCGCTAAGACGCGCCAAGCTGGTCAGCGTAGAACGCCCGCACCTGGCTGCCGAACGCCGCGTACGACAGGTGCTCAACGGAGGGCCGCGCAGCCGCGCACATCGCCTCCCACAAGGCACGATCGTTCGCCAGCATCCTGAGGTACTCGGTGATCTGCTCAGGCGCGCGCGCATCAACTACAAACCCATTCCGACCGTGTTCGACGAATTCGGCTGCGCCCGACGTGCGAGTCACGATCACGGGCCGACCACTCGCCAGTGCCTGGGGCACGACGAGGCCGTAGCCATCCTCGACGGCCGCGTGCACGAGGACGCTCGCGGCACCGAATGTCTCAGACACGGGCGCGGTCATCACATCGGCGGATTTCAATGACAGGTTCGGCAGCCGCGCACGATAGCGATCGATCAGACTCTTGGACCACCGGTCACCCGTACCGCCGATGATGACGAGCTCGGCGTTCGCGAGCGCAGCGCCGTCGAATGCCTGCAACAGATCGTGAATGCCTTTGCGCGGATCGATGCTCGACACGGCCAGCACCCGAAAGATGTCGTCGTGCTTCACGATCGGCACGAAGTGATCGAGGTCGATGCCGGGATGAATCACGGTGACGCGCTCCGGGTCCGTTCCGGCATCCACGAACGTCGCCTTCGCCAGCGCGGAGTTCACGCGAATGTGATCGGCGGCATCAATTTCATGAAGCGCGCGCGCGGCCATGCGCCGGTGCATGAAGGACGGACCGGTCGCACCGACGCGGCGGTACTCATCGAACAACACACGTTGAAGATGCTCAATGTGGGTGTTGAGGCTCGTGACAATCACGCGCGTCCGGCCGCGTTTCAGCCGACGAATCGTTGTCTCGCACTGCGCCATCACGCCATCGAATAGCGCGGGGGCGCCAATCTGCCTGGCGACGCGTTGATCGAAGTCCACATCCGAGAGGAGCGTCAGCCAGTCGTGGCGTCCGCGCACGATCGGCACGCTGAGAATGGCGTCAGAGACACGCCGATTAACGGTGCCGGAGAAGGGCAGATTCACGTGGCGGGGACGCCCGGCTGGCACGAACCGGCTGAAGATCTGGGCGTCGATGTCGGCCGAGAGCGCGAACCCCATCAGCCGCAGGAATTCGCCCTGCCCCCCGTGTCCCCAGGTGGCGTTGGCGGCGAAGGCGATGCGCGTCGAGATCATTGGCTACGGCGCGACGCGATCGAACAGGTGCAATTTGCTGATGTCGACCTGGAGATGCGAGCTGCCCTGCTCGAACATCGACACAAATCGCGCGTGCCACACGATCTCGTCCGCGCGGTACGACGATCGCGCGTGCACCGACTGCGCAAACGTGTCGTCGATGCCGGAGAGCAGCACCAGAATCTCCGCTTCCGCAGCCGCAAGATCCTGCGCCGTTCGACCGTTGAGCGGGCTCGTCTCGTTGATCGGATGCACGATGGTCCACGACAGCGGAAAGAACGTCACCTTGTTCCGCTCGAGCGGCAGCGCGTAGTACCGGCGCACGCGCTCACCACGGGCGTCGTGCTCCAACTGGCTGAGCAGCACCTGCGACTCCAGTTGGATGATCTGGTTCTTGCGGCGATTGGCGATTCGGAACTGCAGGCTCAGACCGCCGTTGTACGGCGCAATCAGGGCAGACTGACTGAAGAGAATCGACGCAGTCGGCCGAGAGAAACGCGCGAACAGCAGGCCTGTCGCGAGCGCCTGGAACATCAGCCCAACGAGCGCCTCGGCGGTGATGATCAGGTTGGGCGCGAGCCCGTTCGGTGCGATCTGTCCGTAGCCAATCGTGGCGAACGTCTGCACGCTGAAGAAGAATGCGCGGCCGAGCACGCCACCGAGCCCGTGTGCGTCGGCGCCGAGGAGCGCATCGGGACCGCACAGCACATAGCCGGCCGCAAACAGCAGATTGAACGTGAGGTAGACCAGCGCCACTGCGCCCAGAAACTGCGTCCACGACATCGTGAGCAGTTGCTGATACGGCGCGATGCTCTCAAGAATGCCGAGCCCGGATCGGGCGACGTTGAACGAGCCGTCGGCATTCAACAGTCGCTGGCGGCTCTCACGACCCACCACGGCCCCGAAACCCAGATCGCGATCGCGCGCCTGCTCGTCCGCGGTTTGACGCGCCGCCAGCGGGCTCGCTTCGAATTCTGCTTCCATGACCCGGTGATTGTACGTCGTGGCTCTGCGACCGATCAGCGGACAATAGTCGGAGCACCGATGCGTCGCCCGATCCTCCTCCGCGATCACCACCGCGCCTGCTGGCTCCAGTTCACGGAAGCCGTGGACGTGGTAATCGCGCACGAGTTGGACGAAGTCTTGCCGGCGTTGCACGCCATTGAGGCGCGAGTGAACCAGGAGGGACTCTGGGCGGTGGGTTTCATCAGCTATGACGCCGCCCCTGCTTTCGACACAGCCCTCGCGGCACAGCGCGGCGGTTCCACACCGCTCGTCTGGTTCGGCCTCTTCCGTGAGCCGGTCGTCGTGGCATCGCCGGCCGTCACACTCGCCCTGGAGACACCGGCATGGGTGCCGTCAGTTGGTCGCGACGAGTACGACGATCGTATCGCCGCGATCCGATCCCACATCGCCGACGGCGATACCTATCAGGTGAACTACACCTTCCCACTGCGGAGCCACATCACCGCCGATCCCTGGGATGTGTTCCGCTCGCTCGTTGATGCGCAGGCGGCAGCGTATCCGGCATTCATCGAGACTGACGACACGGTCGTCTGTTCGGTGTCACCCGAGCTGTTCTTCTCGCTCGAGGGCCGCACCCTGACCAGCCGTCCCATGAAAGGCACGGCGCCACGCGGACGGTTGCCGCACGAAGATGCCGCAGAGGCGCATTGTCTGCAGACGTCCGAGAAGAACCGCGCCGAGAACGTGATGATCGTCGACATGATTCGTAATGACATCGGCCGCATTGCCGATGTCGGCTCCGTCGTCGCGTCGGACCTCTTTCACCTCGAGCGCTATCCGACCGTGTGGCAGATGACATCGACCGTGACGGGACAGACCGACGCGAGCGTCGCTGACATCATGGCGGCGCTCTTTCCCTGCGCGTCGATTACGGGTGCGCCGAAAGCGCGGACGACAGCGATCATCGCAGAGCTGGAAACGGCGCCGCGTGGCCTCTACACCGGCGCGATTGGCTTCATCGCGCCCCACCGCCGCGCGCAATTCAACGTCGCGATTCGGACCATCGTCATCAACGTCGCGACAGGCATCGCCGAGTATGGCGTCGGTGGCGGCATCACGTGGGAATCCAATGCCGAGGACGAATACGCGGAGTGCCTGACGAAGGCGCGCGTCCTGACGGCGCGACGTCCAGACTTTGCACTGCTCGAGACGATGCGGTGGACGACAGGCGGATACCAAGACCCTGACGCGCATCTGGCGCGCATGGCCGCGTCAGCGCACTACTTCGGGATTCCGTTTGATACCGCGCTCGTGCGAGACACCCTGCTCGAGGCGCCGGCACACTTCCACGGCAACGAGCTGATCGTGCGCCTGATCGTCGATCGAGGAGGTCACCCACGCTGCGAGTCTGCGCCATTTGTGGCGCGGTCTCCTCCGGTGCGGCTGGCGCTTGCCCCCTCGCCGGTGGACTCACACGACGTCTTCTTGTTTCACAAGACCACGCATCGCGCCATGTATGACGCCGCGAGACGCGGACGTCCCAATGCCGATGACGTGCTGTTGTGGAACGAAAGGCGCGAAGTCACTGAGAGCTGCATCAGCAACCTCATCGTCGAGTTCGGCGACGGTCTGTTCACACCGCCGGTGACGTGTGGGCTGCTCGCCGGCACGGCGCGAGCCCAGGCGCTCGCGTCCGGCACCGTGCGCGAACGTGTCATTACGCTCGAAGACATGAAGAACAGCCGAGCGATTTGGCTCATGAACTCCGTCAGAGGTCGCGAACGCGCGCAGCTGGTCTAACGATCACGCGTCAGGCCTGACGTGTCGGTGCGCCTTCGTAGTGGCGGCCATCGAGGAGGCGCTCGTGCTTCATCACCACGCTATGAGGCGCGACGTGCGTGCCCTCACCAATGTCGGCGCCGTAGAGCACCACGGTGCCGTTGGCCAGGGTGGCGTGGCGACGGATGCGCACGTGATCGATCTTCAGCACGCGATCCTCAAACGTGTGCGCCTGAAACATCGCGTGCACCGTGGCGCCGTCGTCGATGGTGATCATGTCGGGGTCAACGACCTGGGCAAAGCCAGGACCGAGCACAACACCACGGCCAATGGTCATACCCATCGCGCGCAGATACCACGGGAGCCAGAGCGTGCCTTCAAGCGCTGCCAACGCCGGGCTCGCGTAGAGATTCCACGCCACATACAGAAAGTCCCACCGGCTGCACCAGCACGACCACAGGGCATGCTGCCCGGGACGCACGCGGCCCAGCAGGAGCCACTTCATCGCCAGGACGAGTCCGCAGAGTGCGAGGAGGGCCGCGAGCGTCGCAAGCGGCACCACCGCGCCGATCATCATTGCCAGTGACGCCTGATTGTCAGCGGCCGAGATCGCACGAAACCAGCCGATCAGCACGAGCGCGGGCGGCACAGGCAGCGAGATGCGGAGCGCCTCCCAGAACACGCGATTCCAGTACCGAATCAAGGACGGCTCGTGTGTCAGTGCGCGATCAAATTCAACGACCTCGCGCCGCGGCAGCTCGAACGGCGGATGGCCGAACCATGACGTCCCCTCACGAATGACGCGATCGTCGGCCACGGTTGACACGCCGAGCAGGATGTCATCCGGCAACCGCTGGCCGCCCGGAATGACGACGTGATTGCCGAGGAACGTGCGCGCGCCAAGACGTGTGGCCGCAAGTGTCACCGCGCCCCGCTGAATCGCCGGCCCGCCAAGATAGATGCCGTCGGCGAGAAAGACATCAGGCCCGAAGGTGAGCAACTCCGGCACGACGTCGATGATCGTGCTGACCTCGCAGCGCTCACCAATCGTCATGCCGGCTGCACGCAGCCACATCGGCCAGAACAGCGTTCCGCTCAACCAATTGCCTGCAGACGCCACAATGCCCGTCTTGAGCCACACCCGAATGTAGGCCGCACTCCACACGCTGATGACACCGGGCATCACGCGGCCAATCGCGCGCATCAGCAGCACATCGAGCACGAGCGTCATCGGCACAGACAGCACCAGCAGCGCGAGCCCGAGCGCAATGGCCGCCCATGACGCGAGCGGCACTTCCATCCACGACCACACTTGATCGGATTCAATCCCGTAGACGCGGCTCGCCACGATGCCGAGAAGGGCGATCGGCAACCACTTGCACAGTGACACCACGCTCTCGCCAACAATGATTACCGCGCCATGCGCGAGGGGCGACCACTCGCTGGTGCGATCGACCGGCGGCGGTGCAGCGCACAGGCCACTCGGTCGCGCCGGCACGCCGTCCCACCGTTCGCCTTTCGGGATGTGCCCGTGCGACGGCAGCGACGACAGCGCGCTCAGATGCGCATCGGCCTCGATCGTCGTGTTCCCGGCCACGCCGGCTCGCACATCCAGCCTCGCGCCATTGCCAATCGTCACCGGTCCCACCACAACCATGCCGTCGTCGAGTTCGACGACGCCAATGACCGCCTCCTGACCAATGGATACATCGTCGCCAATGGTGAGGAGGTCCCAGCCGCCGTGGGTGAGGTCCACCCCGCGATGGATGTGCACGCGCTGACCGATGTTGGCGCCGAGGGCACGGAGGGCCGTCGATTGAAACACGGTGCCCTGCAGCATGCGCCACGGCACCAGCCGTGCGGCCGCGAGCACGATCCAGTGCCGCACGTAGAAACTGCTCCACACCGGCGCAGTCATGGGTTGATAGCGACCAATGCACGCGCGTTTGACAAGGACCGCGAACAGCACAGCCAGCGGCGCGTAGGCCACGACGCTCACGACCGCGATCGCCGGCAACAGCAGCAACGCTCGCGTCAGCCCCATGGTCCGCATGAGCCACGGCAGCAGTGCGAATGCGAGAAGATAGGTGGCCGCGGAGGCCGTGAGGTGGCCAGCGACGAGCCACAACGTCTGCACGATCGTCGTGCCAATCGATCGGCGAGGGCTCTCGTGCGTCGACGATGGGACGCGGTCGCGATGCGGAGTCGTCGCGGGTGCACGATCGGCGAGCGCCATCACCGTGCGGGCGTCGTAGATGTCGCGCACCGCGACCCATGACGTGGCGGGATCGTCGCGCAGTCGCGTCACGAGCATGGCCGCGGTCAGCGAGTCGCCACCGAGGTCCATGAAGAAGTCGCGGTCGATCGAGATGTCGCGGCCGAGGATCTGTTGCATCGCGGTGGCGATGGCCCGTTGGGTCGCGGTCTCAGGGGGCACGTGTGGTGCGTCGTTCGTCGCGTCTGCTGCGGGCGCGAGCCGTGGCAATGCTGAACGATCGAGCTTGCCGCCGACCGTGCGTGGCAAGGCATCGACGACACCGAACCGCACCGGTACCATGTACGACGGCAGCACCTTGGCCAGAGCGGCCCGCAGGTCTTCGGCGGCTGGAGGCGCTGCTGCGTCGCTGGGCACGACAAACGCCACCAGTACGGTCTGCGTACCGAACGACTGCGCCACTGACGCGGCGGCGTGCACGCCGGCGCACGATTGCAGTTGCACATCGATCTCGTCGAGTTCGATGCGATAGCCGCGGATCTTCACCTGCGAATCGAGGCGGCCATGGCAGAACAGGCGGCCGTCGTGTTCACGATGTGCGAGATCGCCTGTGCGATAGAGGCGGCCGAGCCGCGGATGCGTGATGAAACGTTCAGCGGTCAGTTCGGGGCGTCGCCAATATCCCCGCGCGAGGCCGATCCCACCGAGGCACAACTCGCCGCGCTCGCCCTCCGCCGCCTCTTCAAGATGCTCGTCGAGAATGACGGCAACCACGCCGTGAACGGGCCGCCCGATCGACACCGACTCGCCGGCGCGCACGTCGCCGCGCGTCGCCGTGACGGCGCACTCGGTCGGGCCGTACCCATTCGACAGCCGCCGGCCTGGCGCCCACAGATCAGCGACGTCTCGCGTCAGCGCTTCGCCGCCCACATACAACAGCTTCAAGTCGGGCAGCGCGCGGGCGGGGTCGATGCACCCGGTCGCTCGGAGCAACGTGGGCGGCGGACAGAACACCGTGACCCGCTCGTGCCGCAGGAACGGCACCACATCCGGCCCCATGCGTGCCGCCTCGTCATCGATCACGACGACGGTGGCGCCGACGGCCAGCGCCAGCCACATTTCCTCGATCGACGAGTCGTACGACGTGGAGGAACTCTGCCCGACGCGATCGGTCGAGCTGAGTTGAAACTCGTCGATATCGGCCGCGACCAGATTCGCGATGCTCCGATGCTCCACCGCCACGCCTTTGGGTTGACCGGTCGTGCCCGACGTGTAGATCAGGTACGCGAGGCTCGACGGCGTCAGCCACGCGGGCGCCACTGGAGTCTCGGGAGCGAGCGCGTCTATCTTGCCCGTCGCGCCCATCGCGGCCATCGCGCCCATCGCGTCAATGTCGAGCGTCGGCGTCGTCCAGCCCTCACGACGCGCGCGCGCGATGCCATCCTGATTCGTGATGAGCGCGACGGCGCCGGCGTCCTCAAGCATCCATCGCGCACGCTCATCGGGGAACGACGGATCGATGCACGTATAGGCCGCGCCGGCCTTGAGCACGCCCAACTGCGCCGCGAACACGTCAACGCCACGCGGCAGGAGGATGGCCACAATGCACTCGCCACCAACTCGTGACGACAGGTGCGACGCGACGGCATTGGACCAGCGATCGAGCGCGGCATACGACACGGTACGGCGCTCGCGACCGACCGTCGCCGACGGCGGCACATCGATCGCGATGTGATCAGGCCATGTGTCGGCCGACCGAATGAAGAAGCTGTGGAGAAGGTCGTTCACGCGCGCACGCTATGATAGTGGGGTTGTGGTTACTGTCACGCGCACGTCAGACAAGGACGTCCAACACCGCCAGATCATCGTCTCCATCGACGGCGAGCCGTTCGCCACGTTGATGTTCGGACAGTCGGCCACGAAAGACATCGCGCCGGGCCATCACACCATCAAGGCCTACAACACGCTCGTGTGGAAGACGATGGCGTTTGAACTGAAAGCGGGCGAAGACGCGTCGTTTTCGGTCGTGAATCTTCCGGGCCGATGGAGTTTCGCGCTCGTCGCCTTGATCGGCGCCGGGCCGCTCTACGTCGGACTCGAGAAGACGTCCTAGCGCACCCTTTTCGCGAGTGCGCCGAGCCCGATCGAGACGGCGCACAGCCCGAGCGACACCAGCGCTGCGGGCAGCACCACCGAGCGGCGTCCCGCCAGAAACGCTTCGAGCGTCGCCGACAGCAGCCACATCTGCACAATCAACACGACGGCGATCAGCGCCAGCGCGCCATCGATGCGGACCAGTCCGGCGTGCCGGGTTGACCGCAGCGTCACAGCGCCGCCATTCCGGTCGCAACGAGGTCAGTCCCGCGGCGTTCCAGGATGACGCGCGGCAATGGGCGCGGCGGCGGACCCGCAAGGACGGCACCCGTGTCTGCGGCGAACACGCCCCGATGGCACGGACATTCAATATTCTTCGACGCCGCACTGTAGAACACCGCGCACGACAGGTGCGTGCAGATCTGGCTGTACGCGACGTACGTCTCATCGGCTGTGCGAATCATGATGCAGGGATCGTCGACCGTCGGATAGTTGAAGAGTTTGACGCCGCCCACCGCCACCTCGCCGACGACGGCCACGCTCCGCATCGGATACACGGGCACGCGGTACATCAGGGTCTTGGCCAGGATCCACACATTGCCTGCCGCCATCGCCACGCTGGTCAGGGTCAGGAATTTCGCGAATTGGCGACGCGTGACGAACTTCTCATCCTCGGCGTGGACCGAGAATTCATCGCGCCACAGGGGCTCCGTGTTCACAACCGGTTTCAACGCCATGTCTCGGCCTCCCACATGTAGTCGACGACGTCGACCGATACGGCGTCCACGTCAGGCGGCACCATCATGAAGACTTTGGTCACGACTTTCTGCTCCCCGAAATAGAACACATTGGTGGGCGTCTCACGACGATCGCGCGCAATGTCTTCGGGTCGCGCAAATATCAGCGCCTGGCTCGGGCACACCGTCGCGCACATCGGCTTCTTGCCGACAGACGTGCGGTCGGGAGACCGTGGTCGGTGTGGTCGGCCGCGTTAAACAGTACGGCCTCGACACCGATGCGCGCATGGCGTTCTACCGGCCGCACACGCAGAGCCCGTCGCGCGCGCTGTTTGTCACGGTACGGTCAGCGGGTGACCCGCGCGCGATCACGGCGGCGGTGACGCGGGAGATTCACGCATTCGATCGCGACCTGCCGCTCTATCACGTGCAGCCGATGGCCACGCGCGTGAACGAGTCGCTGGCACGTCAGCGATTCGCGGCCACACTGCTGACGCTGTTTGCCACACTCGCGCTTGCGCTGTCAGCGATCGGCGTCTATGGCGTGATGGCGTATCTGGTGTCGCAGGGCACGCGCGAGATCGGCATCCGCGTCGCCCTCGGCGCCACGCCGGGCGGCATCTTACAGCTCGTGCTCGGTCAGGGCGTCGTCATCGCGGCGGGCGGCATCGCGGTCGGCCTCATCGGCGCCTACGCGCTCGCGCACGTCATGGAAAGTCTGTTGTTCGGTGTCAGCGCGCGGGATCCATGGACGTTCGCCGGCGTCAGTGTCGCTCTCGGCGTCGTCGCGCTGACGGCGATCATTGTGCCGGCGACGCGCGCCGCACGCATCGATCCGATTGCGGCGCTACGCGAGAGTTAAGGGTCGGATGGCCCCGATGTTGATCGTCGATCTCAGGGACGAACGATCGTCACCGTGAACGGCGTCGTCGCGGTCAGCGTGCCGAGGTCCCACACGCGCAGGCAGTAGTTGCCAGCATCGGCGGTGGCCGACAGCTGTCCGCCCGCCGCTGTTTCCGTGGAGCGGGTGAACAAGCACGCGGTGCCGGTGGAATCCGGGATGCCGAGGCCGAGCCCAACCTTCAAGGTAGACGATGAGCCCGCGCTCGTCAGCGTCACCGAGATGGTGCCGGCCTTCACCGCAGTGATGGATCGGAACGCGTAACCGCCGACGGCCAGCTGGCTCGAGAAAATCTCCGTCACCGGAGACGTCGTCGTCGTGGTGGTCGTGCTGTCCGTGGTCGACGCAAGCGGGCCGTTGTCGCAGCCGGCCGCGAACGGCGCCAACGCCAAGACCATCAGGAAGAGGGGCGCGCGCTTCATGATCATCATGGTGATCATGAGTGAATGATCCTGACCGCGAAGGCGAGCGATGTGGTGACGGTGCCGGGGTCCGCAACGATCACACAGTAAGTGCCGGGCGTCGCCACCTGGAAATACTGCGAGGCCAGCGCCCCGGTCGTCGTCACTGAAAAGGTCGTCTTGCAGGTGGTGCCATCCGGCACGCCAAATCCGAGGGTGACGTTGGTCGTCACGGCGGCGCCGGTCGTCGAATTTGTCAGGCTCGCGAGGGTCACGCGGACCGGGTCCGGATTGCCGGTGATGAACGAATAGAACGGCGCGCCTTTGGCGGCGAGCGTGCCCTGAAAGATCTCGGTCACCGGCGACACGATCGTGTAATCGACCGGCGCCGTCGCCGTGCTACCGAGGCAACCGGCAGCCGTGCACGCGGAAAGGATCAGTCCTAGTAGTGTCAGACGTCTCATTGAATTGGTCGCTTGATGTTAACCGAGAACGTGACGGGGGCGGTCAAAATGCCCGCGTCCCAGACGCGTACGCAGTAGACGCCGGGAGCCTGTGAGGCGGCCAGCAACGTCGCGTCGCTCGCGCCCGCTGCGATCAACGACGAGGCGCTGCAGTCGGTACCGCGAGGACCACCGAGGCCCACCGTCAGCGTATCGGCCACGTCAACGCCGGCGCGCTGCACTTTGGTCAGCTGGAACGAAATCGTCCCCTGCTGAGTGGTGGTGAATGAGTAGAACGCTGAACCATTGAGCCCGATCGAGCCGTTGAAGACCTGGGTCACTGAGGCCGGCTCGGGCGTGGTGGGCGTTGTCGCGGTGCTGCCACAGCCCGTTGTGACGACCAGGGCGGCCAAAAGGACGGACGTCGAGAGAGAACGGAGAAAACGCGCAGGCATGGCAACCAATTTAGCAAATGCGTTGCCACCCTGCGTTGTCCATTTCAGGTGACCCCTTCGGCCCGGATCAGCGGCAGTGCTCATGATTACGTTCTCTTTTGAATTACCTATGCGATTTGACTATATATAAGTAAGTAACTTCTGTCGAGCCGTCGAGGTTTGTTACACTGAGATTTATGAGTGGCCTCTGTCCCCGCTTTCACAAGGCGATCGAACTGATCGGCGGACGTTGGACCGGCGCGTTGGTACGCCTGCTGATGAGCGGCCGGGCCCGCTTCGCCGAACTGCGCGACGCCATTCCGGAGATCAGCGATCGCATGCTGTCGGAACGACTGCGGGTGCTCGAATCGGAAGGTATCATCTCGCGTCACGTGCTGCCCGATCCGCCGATTCGCGTCGAGTACGAGCTCACACAAAAAGGCAAGGAACTGCAGAAGTCGCTCGAGGCCATCGGCCACTGGGCCGAGCGCTGGATCGATGCGGATCAGATCACTGACGGCGCGCGTCGCCTTCGCCAGCCGAGGCCCGTGCGCCAGGCGCGCGCGACACGCCCCGCCCGTCATCTTCGCGCACGCGGCTAACCCCCGCCTTCGCCTCGCCTCCGCCAAACTTCGGCGAGGCTTCGGCGAGGCAAGCCAGCCCTACAATGGCTACTGAGATGTCGTTCCTAACTCCGTCTGACTGCCACCTCTGGAACGAAGGCCACTGGCGACGGGCGTGGGAAAAGCTCGGCGCGCGCGCTCTGGAACACGACGGGGTCGCCGGCTACCACTTCGCTGTCTGGGCACCCGGCGCCTCGCGCGTGTCGGTGGTCGGTCAATTCAATCAGTGGGACGGGCGTGCACACCCGATGTCCGCGGTGGGTTCGAGCGGCATCTGGTCGCGATTCATTCCGCATCTGGCCGCCGGCGAAGCCTACAAGTTCGAAATTCAACCGCACGGCGACGGCCCGTTCTTCCTCAAAGCGGATCCGTTCGGCCTCGCATGCGAAGTGCCGCCGCACGACGCGTCGCTCACCGCATCGCTCACGACCTACACGTGGCACGACGATGCGTGGATGGCTGCGCGGCGCGAGGGCGGCACACGCCTCGATCAACCGATGGCGATCTACGAGGTGCACCCCAGTTCCTGGCGGCGCGCGCCCGACGATGGCCACCGCGCACTCGACTGGCGTGAGCTTGCGCGTGACCTGATTCCCTACGTCGTCGAACGCGGCTTCACACACATCGAGTTCCTGCCCGTGATGGAACATCCCTACGAACCGTCGTGGGGCTATCAGGTGACGGGCTACTTCGCGACGATCAGTCGGATGGGGTCACCGGATGATTTCCGCTATCTGGTGGACGAGTGTCATCGGGCCGGTATTGCGGTGATTCTCGATTGGGTGCCGGGACACTTTCCGAAAGACGCACAGGGCCTGCGCCGTTTCGACGGCACGGCGCTCTTCGAACACGAAGATCCGCGGCAGGGTGAGCATCAGGACTGGGGCACGCTGATCTTCAACTACGGACGACACGAGGTCCGGAACTTCCTCATCACGAACGCGCTCTTCTGGCTCGAGTCATTTCATATTGATGGCTTGCGCGTGGATGCGGTCGCGTCGATGCTCTATCTCGACTACTCGCGCCAAGAGGGCGAGTGGGTGCCGAACCGCCACGGCGGGCGCGAGAATCTCGAAGCGATTGATTTTCTGCGCGAGCTGAACGCGGCCACGCACGACGAACAACCGGGCACCGTGATGATTGCCGAGGAGTCCACGGCATTCCCGGCGGTCAGCCGACCCACATGGATTGGCGGCCTGGGCTTTACGTTCAAGTGGAACATGGGCTGGATGCACGACATCCTCACCTACGCCGGCAAAGACCCGATCTACCGGCGCTGGGAGCATCGTCATCTGACGTTCTCGATGCTCTACGCTTTCAATGAGAACTTCATCCTGCCGTTCTCACACGACGAGGTCGTGCACGGCAAGGGCTCGATGCTCACCAAGATGGCGGGCGATGCGTGGCAGAAGGCGGCGAACCTGCGCGCGCTGTACGCGTTCATGTATGCGCATCCCGGCAAGAAGCTCATGTTCATGGGCTGCGAATTTGGGCAGTGGCGGGAATGGACGCACGAACGTTCGCTCGACTGGCACTTGCTTGACGGAGGCTATCACTCCGAAATCTTGTCGTTCGTCACCGATCTCAACCACCTGTATCAGCGCGAGGCGTCACTGCATCAGGTGGACTTCACGGCTCCCGGTTTCGAGTGGATCGACTGCAACGACAGCGATGCGAGTGTGGTGTCGATGATTCGCCGCGCGACAGACCCGGAGGATTCCGTGATTGCCGTCGTGAACTGGACGCCGATCGTGCGTGAGGGCTACCGCATCGGCGTGCCGGAGGCGGGCTACTACGCCGAGCTCTTGAACAGCGATGCGACGGCTTACGGCGGGAGCAACGTGGGCAATCAGGGCGGTCTCAACACTGAAGCGATCCGGGCGCACGGCCGCGATCACTCGCTGTCGCTGAGCCTGCCACCACTCGGCGCGATCTTTCTCAAACGCACGACCACGTAGTCGCCGCGCTCCGTGCGGAGCGGTCGTCACACCTGGCTCACCAGAAAAAAAGCCGCGGAGCCGAAGCCCCGCGGCCTTTAACGCACGGCGCAGCAGCGCAATGCGTCCCTGTAACTTGCCGAAACTACTTGAGTGTTGCCAGATACGCCGTCATGGCATCGATCTCAGCCGGCGTGATCTTCTTGGTCTTGAAGGACGCCGCCGCAGACATCGCCATCTTTGGCTTCTTGTCGAGCTTGGCTTCCATCGCCGCCGGATCTTCGAGCCACTTCTTGATGTCGGCCACCTTCAGCTTCGTGCCCACGCCATCAAGCGACGACGCCAGCTTGCCGCCAGCGCCACCAATCGCATGACAGGTGCTGCACTTGTGCAACGCGTAGGCCGCCTTGCCTTCGTCGACCTTGCCCTGCGCAAACACCCCGACACCCGCGAACATCACCAACGCCACCACTGCCGAAACACGTTTCATTACGCACCCTCCAAACACGGCTAATGAGAATTCCCGGACCAATAGTAGATCCAACTTCAACAACAGAGGCCGACGACGTCGAGGGCGTTGCGGACGGCTGTGCCTGGGCGGTCGCTTGGGGGAGGTTCCCGCACCACTGCGGTCAATTCCGCAGGCTGGGCCGACATCGACGATCTCTACCATCAATAAAGCAAACGTCGTGCCAGCCTGTTCCCTCTGGGCGACCGATTGACTATCATCCGCGGATGCTGCTCCGGACAGTCTCATTCTGCACACTCGTCGTGACGGCGGTCGTCATCGGTCTCGCCGGCGCCGTCGCACTCCCGCAGGCCGCGCCACAGAGCGAAGGTGACAAGCTGACGGCGCTGACCGCCAAGTACACGCTCGATCGCGCAGCCATCGTGGGCCGGCGCCCGGCGCCGATCGGCACCATCGCCTTCGATCGCGGTCCATCGGGCACGCCTGAACAGGCGAAGGCGCTGTCGACGCAGGCGGCGGCCGCGCTGGCGAAACTGCGCGCCCTCAAGACCTCGGAACTGACCCACGACCAATGGGTCTTCTACGGCATCGCAGAGACACAGGCGCGGCTCGACGCCGAAAACACCGCCGACTTTTTCTGGCTGACGAGCGTGATCACGCCGTACTCCTCAGGCCTGCGCACATTGACCGCGCCGTTTGCTTCAGCGCCGCTCAAAACGCCCGCCGATCGCGACGCGTACATCAAAGCGCTCACAGCACTGCCAGCGACGATGAAGGCGTACGAGACGCGCCTGGCTCAACAGGTGGCGCACGGCGTCGCGCTGCCGACCGAGGAACTCCGACTGGTGATTCCCTTCGTGCGATCACTCTCGGTCGCACCGCCAAAGAGCGGCCTGTCGGTCTCGGCCGCGCGGTTGAACGCGTTGTCGGCCGCGGAACAGGCGGCGTTCACCACGCGCGTGAATGACGCCATCACGAAAACGGTGAATCCGGCGATCGATGCGCTGGCCGCGTACATCGACGGCCCGTATCGCGCGCACACGGTGAAGAACGTCGGCATCTCGCAATATCCGCATGGACCGGCGTACTACACCTACCTGATCCATCAGCACACCGGACTCAACCTGACGCCGCAGCAGATTCACGATCGTGGTCTCTCGGAAGTGGCTCGCATCAATGGCGAACTCGAGAAACTCCGCGTCGAAGCCGGCTTCAAGGGCACGATGGCGGAGTTCAAGCAGTACCTGCGCACCGACAAGCGCTTCTATCCGACGACATCCCAGGAAATTGGCGACAAGATGATGGCCGCGATCCGCATCATCGAGCCGAAGATGCCCCA